>Ga0164243_10003079_pt1 | contig 26929 bp, 21 predicted proteins | sample OricompcompostOP_FD_108781 | JGI IMG/M metagenome (GOLD analysis project Ga0164243, IMG submission 108781) | Organic Plus compost microbial communities from Emeryville, California, USA - Original compost - Organic plus compost (OP) | ecosystem: Engineered > Solid waste > Mixed feedstock >...
GAAGACCTGCTGCAGCGTGGCGCCGAGGACCGGGCGCACCCGGCGGGCGACCTCCTCGCTGCACTTGGCGCCGCCGATCTGCAGGACTTCCAGGCTGGACAGGTCGTGCTCGGTGTGCGCGGCTGCGTCCAGCCACACCAGCGCCAGCGGCGGCACGGCGGCCAGCAGCGTGGCTCGCTCCCGCTCGATCAGCGGGAACACCTCGTCCGGGCTGGAGCGGCGGGCCAGCACCACCTTGCCGCCGGCGTGCAGCACGCCGAAGGTGCCCGGCGAGCTCATCGGGAAGTTGTGCGCGATCGGCAGCGCGGCCAGGTACACGGTCTCCGCGGTGACGCCGCAGATCCCGTTGCTGGCGCGGAACGAGTAGATGTAGTCGTCGTGCGTGCGCGGGATGAGCTTGGGCACGCCGGTGCTGCCGCCGGACAACTGCAGGAACGCGATGTCGCCGGGCTCCGGACCGTCCTGATCGGACGGTTCTGCGTCCACTTCGGACAGCGCGGGGAAACCGGACGAGCCCGGATCGCCGGCGATGAACACCCGCGGGAGCTCCGGGACCTTGCCGCGGACCTCGGCGGCCAGCTCGCGGTGGTCGAACCCGGCCTCCACGTCGCAGGTGATGTAGGCCGCCGCCGCGCTGAACTCGCAGAAGTAGGCGATCTCGGTCAGCCGGTGCGACGGCAGCGCGAACACCGGCACCGCGCCCAGGCGGAACAGCGCGAAGCACACCTCGAAGAACTCCGCGATGTTCGGCAGCTGCACCACCACGCGGTCCTGCGCGGCGATGCCGCGTTCGCGCAGCCCTGCGGCCAGCCGGTCGGCACGCGCGTCCAGCTCGCCGTAGGTCAGGGTGCGGCGCTCGTCCACGACGGCGACGCGCTCGGGGTGCTCGGCGGCGCGGGCGCGCAGCATCGCCCCGAAGGTCTCACCGCGCCAGTAGCCGGCCTCGCGGTAGCGGCGGGCGAAGTCCTCGGGCCAGGTCGGGCATCCGGGCAGCATGTCGGTTTCCTGTTCGCTCGTCATCTGCCGCTACAGCGCGCCGGTCCAGCCCATGGCCGACAGCGCGGTGCGGAACTTCGCGGAGGTCTCGGCCAGCTCGTCGGCGGGCACGGAGCCGTCGACGATCCCGGCGCCGGCGTACAGCCGCAGCGAGGCGTCCTCGATCTCCGCGCAGCGGATCGTCACCACCCACTCGCCGTCCCCGGTGGCGTCGCACCAGCCGACCATGCCGGTGTAGTAGCCCCGCTCGAACGGCTCGGCCTCCGCGATCGCCTGCCGCGCGCGCTCGGCCGGCGTGCCGCACACGGCCGGGGTCGGGTGCATCGCGACGGCCAGCTGCAGCGAGGAGGTGCGCGGGTCGGCGAGCTCGCCGGTGATCTCGGTGGACAGGTGCCACATCGCGGCGGTGCTGACCACCGTCGGGCGAGCCGGGACGTGCAGGTCGTCGCACAGCGGGCGCAGCGCCTCGGCCACGGCGTCCACCACGGCGGCGTGCTCGCGCAGGTCCTTGTCGGAGTACAGCAGCTCGTCGGCGCGGCGGCGGTCCTCGTCCGGGTCATCGCTGCGCGGGCGGGAACCCGCCAGGGGGTTGGCGCGCACCTGCATCCCGTCCCGCGACACCAGCAGTTCCGGGCTCGCGCCCAGCAGCGTGCGGCCGAACTCCGGCTGCGGGCCGAAGTTGTCCCGCGAACCGTCCTGGCCGCGCCGCGGCAGGTCGACCGCGTAGGTGTAGCCGCCCGGGTCCGCGCGGGCGAGGTTGCGCAGCATCCGGCCCGCATCGATCTCGTCCGAAGTGGACAGTTCGAGGGCGCGGGCCAGCACCACCTTGTTCAGCTCCCCGCTGCGCAGCCGCTTGAGCACGCGCTCCACCGCGCGCTCGTACTCCTGCGGCGCCGGCAGCTGCCGCAGCCGGTAGTCCTGCGCCGGGCCCGCCTCGACCTCCGGCACATCGCCCAGCCGTCCGGCGCGGCGCACCTCCGCGGGCAGCACCAGGTGCGCCGGCAGCGCCCGGTCGAACGGCACCGCGCCCACCACCATCGGGTCCTGCCTGCCGAACTCCCGGGCGCTGTGCAGGAAATCCGCCACGCGGCCCGGCAGTCCGTCGCGGCCGGCCACGCAGCTGGTCTTGGGCACCGTGGCATCGACGCCGCGCGCCAGCATCGACCCGCGCGGGGACGCGAAGAAGAACGACGAACCGGCCGCGTAGTCGGCCAGCAGCGCGGCCGCGCCGGTCTCGGTGTCGATGTCGCTGTCAGTGGTCATGGGTGCCTTCCGTGCGGGGCGGGTGCGCCGTCAGCTGGTCGGGATCAGGCGCGCAGCGTGGCGCCGCCGTCGACGTAGAGGTCCTGCATCGTGATGTGCCCGGCCCGGTCGGAGACCAGGAACACCACCGCCTCCGCGATGTCCTCCGCCGTGGCGATCTTGCCGAGCGGGATGCCGGTCTTGAAGGTCTCCAGCGAGCCCTCGATCACCGGCGCCGCCCCGCGCTCGTCCCAGAGGGCGTGCTGCATGGGGGTGTCGGTGGAGCCGGGCGAGACCACGTTGCAGCGGATGCCGTACTCGGCCAGCTCCAGGCCCAGCGACTTGGTGAACAGCGCGGCGGCCGCCTTCGAGGCGCCGTAGGCGGCCATGTCCTGCCGAGGGATGCCGGCGGCGTTCGAGCCGACGGTGACGATCGAGCCGCGGCGCCGCGGGATCATCAGCGCCGAGACCTCCCGGCACATGTTGAACACGCCGGTGCTGTTGACCGCGAAGGTCTGCTGCCAGTCGGCGTCGGAGAGGTCCTTGATCCGGCCCGGGCGCAGCACCCCGGCGACGTTCACGAGGATGTCCACCGGGCCGGCCTCCCGCTCGGCCCGCAGCACCGCGTCGCGGACGGCGACGGCGTCGGAGACGTCGGCCGGGCAGGCCAGCACGCGGCGCTGCCGCTCGGCCTCGGCCGCGGCGAGCTCGTCGAGCGCGGCGGCGTCGAGGTCCACCGCGGCGACGGTCGCGCCGAGCTCCCCGAGCGCGCGCACCACCGCTGCACCGATTCCGCGCGCGGCACCGGTCACCACGGCGGTCCGGCCGCTGATCCCCGTACGGTCGTCCATCTCGTCCTTCCCTCCGGCCGCCGCGAGCTCGATCGGAACCCGCAGCGGATCTGTATGGTTAGGCTAACCTGACCATCTGGGAAACCGGTAGGGGATGACCATCACATTCGCCCTCACCGAGCAGATCTCGCTCTGACCGATGATCCATCGGCAGCTGCGATCACTCGCGCCCTTGGCAGCAAGTGGTCAGCGAGCGCGCCGGACGTCATTGTTCCACTCGATCAAGCTATGGCGAACGGCTGTTCGAGCCGGGATGCTCGGAGACATGGACGAACGAGCACTGCACCGCACCCGGCTCCTGCCGCTGCCCCACCGGAACCGCCGTTCCGGCACCCCCGAGCGCGATCGCGCGCTGCCGTCCCGGCTCGGGCCGTCGAGGCGAGGTCACCGGCCCGCGCCGCCGCTGGACCACCGCGGCCGGTGCGGCCCGGCGGGCGCCTGCGCACCCGCGCGCCCGCACCCTGCCAGTCCGCGGGCGGGTCGATCCAAGCGCGCGAGGGGAACACCACACCGCCCGCCGCCCCGCGGCCCGGCGCAGCACTGCGGCCCGGCCGTGGGCAAGCCGCTCAGACCGGCGGGACGACGCCCCGGACGAAGCCGAGTTCGAGCAGGTCCTGCGGCCGCAGCCGGAGGCGGTCGGCCAGCTCCGGGGCCTCCTCCGGCGGGCGCTTGAGGATGGCGGCGCTGGACTCCGGTGCGATCACCGCGAAGTAGGCGTCCGCGGTGATCCACGTGCGCCCCGGCGCGGCCAGCGCCAGCGCGCCGCCGGAGCCGCCCTCGCCGATCACCAGCGTGGTGATCGGCACCCGGGCCTCGGCGACCGCGGTGAACAGCTCCGCGATGGCCGGGCCGACGCCGGCCCGTTCGGCCGCGGCGTCGTTGGCCGCGCCGGGGGTGTCGACCAGCGTCAGCACCGGCAGCCCGAGCCGGTCGGCGAGCCGCACCAGGCGGGCGGCGGTGCGGAAGCCGGCAGGGGTGTTGGCGGTGCCGGTCTGCGCCGCGTAGGCCACCGAGCGGCCCTCGTGCCGCCCGATCCCGCACAGCATCCCGGGGTCCGCGCCACCGGCGCGATCACCGCTGAGCGCGACCCGGGAGGTGAAGTAGCGGTCCAGGTACTCCCGGGCGTGCGGGCGGTCGGCGGCGCGGGCGCGGCCCACCGCCTCCCAACCGTCCGCGGGCCGCGGGCGCCGGGTGATCGGCTCCGGCACCTCCGCGGGCTCGGGCGGCCGAGCCACCCGCTGCGGGTGCAGCAGGCCCACCAGCTCGGCGAGCACGCCGGGCAGTTCGGCGCCGTCCACGACGCGGTCGACCTGCCCGTCGGCGAGCTTGCCGGTCGCGGTGAACGCCTCCCCGGTCTCGTCCGGGGAGCGCACCCGGCTGCCGCCGAAGGCCACCGCGGCCTCCGGGTCGGCCAGCACCACGTCGGCTCCCGCGGCCAGCGAGGCCCACATGCCGCCGGTGGTGGGGTTTCGCAGCACGGTGATGTGCGGGATCCGGTCCTGCCGGGCCAGCAGGCAGGCCCGGGCGATGGCCTGCAGCTGCGCCAGCGCCCGGATTCCCTCCTGCATCCGGCTGCCGCCGGAGGCGACCAGCGAGATCACCGGCAGCCGCAGCTCGCGGGCCCGCTCGAAGGCGTGCACCACGCGGGCGCCCGCGGCCTCCCCGACCGACCCGCCCAGGAACCCGAACTCGAACGCGATCAGCACCGCCCGGTCCGCGCCGACGCGGCCGTGCCCGCAGAGCACGGACTCGTCGGCCCCGGTGCGCTCGGCGGCCCGCCGCCGCTGCTCGGCGTACCCGGGCCAGCCCAACGGGCCGTCCGGGTCCGCTCCCCCGCGCGGCCCGGACGGATCCGCCCCGACCGATGCCGAACCCGAACAGCGAGGTCCCCCGATGTCCCCGACCGCACCGCCGCCGCCCGCGGCCGCCCCGGCCCGACCGCCCGCACCGGCTCGACCGCCCGCGTCGGCGGGCGCGCCCGCGACCGGCGGCGCGAACTCCTCGAAGTCCGCGCACACCGCATCGACCAGCTCCCGCGCGCCCGCCGCCCGGCCGTCCAGGTCAACCATGCTGGAGGGCCTTCTTCATGACCTTGCCCATGTCGTTGCGCGGCAACGACTCCACGAACCGCACCTCGCGGGGGCGCTTGTGCGGGGTGAGCAGCCGCGCGACGTGCTCGGTGAGCTCGGCGGCGGTCGCATCCGGGTCGGCCACCTCGCCGCCCGGCACCACCCAGGCCACGATCCGCTCGCCCAGGTCGGCGTCCGGTGCTCCGACGACCGCGACCTCGGCGACCGCGGGGTGCTCCAGCAGCGCGTTCTCGATCTCGCCGGCGCCGATCTTGTACCCGCCGCTCTTGATGATGTCGGTCGCCTTGCGCCCGACGATGCGCAGGTAGCCGTCCGGAGCCCGGGTGGCCATGTCCCCGGTGCGGAACCAGCCGTCCACGAACGCCTCCGCGGTCGCGTCCGGCCGGTTCAGGTAGCCGCTGAACAGGTTGCTGCCGCGGACCAGGATCTCGCCGACCGTCTCGTCATCGCTGACCTCGATGTCCTGGCCGGCCTCGTCGACGAGCTTGATCTCCACCCCGTCGAACGGCAGGCCCACGTAGCCCGGCCGGCGATCGCCCGCGGCGCGCACCCCGGAGTTCATGATCGTCTCGCTCATGCCGTAGCGCTCCACCACCTGCTGCCCGGTCAGCCGGGACAGGCGCTCGTGCTCCACCGCGGGCAGCGCGGCCGAGCCGGACACCAGCAGCCGTGCCCGGCCGACCGACTTGGCCAGCTGCGGATCGGCCTCGGCGTCGTCGGCGAGCCGGTGGTACATCGTCGGCACGCCGAAGAACATCGTGGCCGGCCCGGCCAATTCGGCGGCCACCGCCTGCGAGGAGAACCTCCCCAGGTGGTGCACCGTCCCGCCGAGCCGCAGCGGCCCCAGCGTGCCGAGGATCAGCCCGTGCACGTGGAACAGCGGCAGCGCGTGCACCAGCACGTCCTCCCCGGTCCACTCCCAGGCGTCGGCGAGCGCGTCCAGGTTCGCCCGGATCGCCCGGCGCGGGAGCACCACGCCCTTCGGCGGCCCGGTGGTGCCCGAGGTGTAGACGACGAGCGCGGCCGATTCCGGGTCCGGCTCCGGCGGCAGCTGCCCGGTTCCCGGCGCCAGGTCGACCTCGTGCACCGGCACCTCGCCGAGCGCGTCCGGCTTGGTGAACCCGGGCGCGGCCAGCAGCAGCGCCGGCTCGCTGTCGCCGCTGATGTGCGCGAGCTCCTTCTCGCCGACCTTCGGGTTGATCGGCACGACCGCGGCTCCGGCGGCCAGCGCGCCCACCACGGCCACGCAGGTCTCCAGCTCGGAGGTCGCCCACACCGCGACCCGCTCGGCCGATCCGATCCGTTCGGCGATGCCCGCCGCGGCCGCGGCCAGCTGCGAGTAGGTCAGCGCGCGGTCGCCGAACCGCACGGCCTCCTTCTCGTCCGGCCGCCGCAGCCGCGGGAACAACTCCTTCTCCCGTTCCATGCCCACCTCCGAGCTCCGTTCCTGTTCACCCCAGTCCGGGGACGACGAATACGAGCCAGGCCAGCAGCGGCCCGGCCGCGGCGACAGCTCCGCCGTAGACCATCAGCTGCCGGAAGAACGCGTCGCGGTCCACGCCCTTGGCGTTGGCGAGCACGATCGCCCCGTTGGTCGAGAACGGGCTGACGTCGACCAGCGTGCTGCTCACCGCCAGCGCGGTGACCATCCCGACCGCGCCGATCGTCCCGGTGGACAGGAACGGCACGGCCAGCGGAATCAGCGCCCCCATCAACCCGACCGAGGAGGCGAACGCCGACACGATCCCGCCGATGTAGCACAGCAGCACCGCGGCCAGCAGCGGTAAGCCGACGCCGACCACGGCGTGCCCGGCGTAGTCGATGGTGCCCATCTCCTTGAGCACCCCGACGTAGGTCAGCACGCCGCAGATCAGCAGCACGGTCGGCCAGGTGACCTCGGCCGGGGCGTTCCGCGCGACCTTGGGCGAGACGATGGTCAGCACCATCGCGACCGTCATGGCCACCAGCCCGGCGTCGAGCTCGAACACCAGCGTGCACAGCACGAGCGCGAGCAGGCCGAGCAGCGTCAGCACCCGGTCCCGGGTCAGCCGCAGCACCTCGGGCGAGGCGTCCTCGTCGACCGCGACCGGCTCGCTGCGCATCAGCCGCATCCCGCCGAACAGCACGAACACCACGGCCGCCACGGCCAGGTTCACCGCGAAGCTGCCGAGGAACAGCACCAGCGGGCTGCCCGGCAGGTGGTTGTCGGCGACCACCCCGTTGACGATGACGCCGTAGACGCTGATCGGCGAGAACCCGCCGGCCTGCGCGCCGTGCACGACCATCGCGCCCATCAGCAGCGGGTTGATCCCGTGCCGGGCGGCGAGGTTGAGCGCGATCGGCGCGACGATGGCGCAGGCCGCCGGGCTGACCGCGCCGATCGCGGTGAGCGCGGCACCGATGCCGAACATGACCCACGGGATCACCGCCAGCCGCCCGCCGACCAGCCGCACCGCCCAGTGCACCAGCCAGTCTGTGGTGCCGTTGGCTCGCGCGATCGCGAACAGGTACGTCACGCCGACGAGCACGACGAAGATGTCGCCGGGGAAGCCGGCGAAGATCTCGTCCTCGGAGAGCCCGCCGGCGAGCCGGCCCACCGCGAAGGCGGCGGCGAACGCCAGCACGCCCATGTTCACCGACATCGTCGTCGCCACCGCGAAGCAGGCGACGAGCGCGAATATCGAGATCAGCTCGGGTGACACCGTTGTCTCCCCTCGTCATCCCAGCGGGATTGGTTCACTGGATGGACCACTGTCCGCCCGCACTCGCGCGGAGTCAAGGGTTCACTGGCCAGACCTCTCGACCGCCGCTCCGCTGCTAATCTGGGCCGCACCGACCAGCGACGGGAGGCCGAAGGTGTCCGACGCGCTGCGGCCGCTGAACCGGCCGAAGCTCTACGAGCAGGTCGTGGTGCGGCTGCGCGAGCACGTGGCCGCCTCGGACCTGGACGTCGGGGACCGCCTCCCACCGGAGCGGGAGCTGGCGGAGCGGCTCGGCGTCAGCCGCGCCTCGGTGCGCCAGGCGATCGTGGTGCTGGAGGTGCAGGGCCTGGTCGAGGTGCGCCACGGCGGTGGGACCTACCTGCGCGAGCGGGTGCTCGACAGCGAACCGGTGGAGGAGCTGGTGGCGCGCCGCCGGCGACTGCCGGACGTGCTGGAGGCCCGCGAGGCGCTGGAGACGAAGCTCGCCGAACTCGCCGCGCAGCGCCGCACCGACGACGACCTCGCCGAGATCGACGCCGCGCTGGCGGAGATGCGCGCCCAGGTGGAGTCCGGAGATCTCGGCGCCGACGGCGACCGCCGCTTCCACGCCGCGATCACCGCGGCCGCGCACAGCACGATGCTGGCCGAGTTCATGCGCACCATCGCCGACGAGATCGCCGAGAGCCGCCAGGAATCGCTGCGCCAGCCGAACCGCCCGTCGAAGTCGCTGTCCCAGCACGAGCGCATCGCGGAGGCGATCCGCGAGGGCAACTCCCGCGGCGCGGTCACCGCGATGCGCCGCCACCTGCGCACGGTCAGCCGGGTGCGCCTGCTGAGCTGGGACCCCGACGGCGAGTGAGCACCGCCTCGGCGGCCCGGCCCGCACCGCGCTGATCACGACTCCCCGCAGCAGGCCCGCGCTCACCCCGGCACCTGCCCCCGGACCGGACATTCGCGGCGCCGCCTGACCTGCCGCGACTCCCCCGCGAACCCGCTCGATAAGCTCAGGCGCCGTCCCCGCCCGAGCCCCCGCTGGAGTACCGCCATGCCCGCCCGCGCCCGATCCCGCCGGCTGCCGGCCACCGCCCGATGATCGGTTGGCTGCTGGCCACGGCCGGCACCGCGCTGCTGGGCAGCGTGTTCCCGCTGGCCAACATCGAGCTCTACCTGGTCGGCGTGCTCAGCACGGTGGAGGGCTTGAACTGGTGGGCGCTGGGCCTGGCCGCCGCGGTCGGCCAGATGACCGGCAAGACGCTGTTCTTCCTCGCCGGGCGCGGCGGTTTCTCGCTCGGCAGGCGGCTGGGCAGGCTCACCGAGGCCCGCAAGGGCGGCCGCTGGGCGGACCTGCTGGAGCGGTTCCACACCCGCACCGAGCAGCACCCGTGGTGGGGCCTGGGCGTGCTGTTCGTCAGCGCGGTGCTGAGCTTCCCGCCGTTCACGGTGCTGTGCTTCCTGTCCGGTGCGGCGGGCCTGCCGCTGCTGGGTTTCCTGGCGGTGAGCCTGTTCGGCCGCGCGATCCACTTCCTGATCGTCGCCGGTGCCCCGGAAGTGGTCACGCACCTGCCGTTCTTCGGTTGAGCGAGTAAGGACCTCCGCGCACGGGCACCCGCGAAGCGGCACATGCACGCGCTCCCGGAGGTTCGGATGACTTCCCACCACGGCGACAAGCACGAGCAGTTGGACGCCGTCCGCAAGAACGTCGAGGACGGCACCTACCTGACCACGCAGCAAGGCGTTCGGATCGACCACACCGACGACTCGCTGTCGGTGGGTGAGCGCGGGCCGACGCTGCTGGAGGACTTCCACGCGCGCGAGAAGATCACGCACTTCGACCACGAGCGGATCCCGGAGCGCGTGGTGCACGCGCGCGGCGCGGGCGCGTACGGGCACTTCCAGCCCTACGGCGACTGGCTCAAGGACTACACGGTCGCGAAGTTCCTGACGGATCCGAACGAGCGCACCGACGTGTTCGTCCGGTTCTCCACGGTGGCGGGCTCGCGCGGCTCGGCGGACACGGTGCGCGACGTGCGGGGTTTCGCGACGAAGTTCTACACCTCGCAGGGCAACTACGACCTGGTCGGCAACAACATGCCGGTGTTCTTCATCCACGACGGCATCAAGTTCCCGGACTTCGTGCACGCGGTGAAGCCGGAGCCGGACAGCGAGATGCCGCAGGCCGCCTCGGCGCACGACACGCTGTGGGACTTCGTGGGCCTGCAGCCGGAGACCATGCACATGATCATGTGGCTGATGTCCGACCGCGCGCTGCCGCGCAGCTACCGGATGATGCAGGGCTTCGGGGTGCACACGTTCCGGCTGGTCAACTCCGAGGGCAAGGGCACCTTCGTGAAGTTCCACTGGAAGCCGATGCTGGGCACGCACTCGCTGGTCTGGGACGAGTGCCAGAAGGCCGCGGGCAAGGACGCCGACTTCAACCGCCGCGACCTGTGGGAGGCGATCGAGGCCGGCCGCTACCCGGAGTGGGAGCTGGGCGTGCAGCTGGTCGACGAGTCCCGCGAGCACGACTTCGACTTCGACCTGCTGGACGCCACCAAGATCATCCCCGAGGAGGAGGTGCCGGTGCAGCCGGTCGGCAGGATGGTGCTCGACCGCAACCCGGACAACTTCTTCGCCGAGACCGAGCAGGTCGCCTTCCACACCGCGAACGTGGTGCCGGGCATCGACTTCACCAACGACCCGCTGCTGCAGGCGCGGAACTTCTCCTACCTGGACACCCAGCTGATCCGGCTGGGCGGGCCGAACTTCGCGCACATCCCGGTCAACCGCCCGGTGACCGAGGTGAGCACCAACCAGCGCGACGGGTTCCAGCAGCAGCGCATCCACCGCGGCAAGACCAGCTACACGAAGAACACGCTCGGCGGCGGCTGCCCGGTGATCGCGAGCCCGGACGAGGGCGCTTTCCGGCACTACCAGGAGAAGGTGGAAGGCCACAAGATCCGCAAGCGCAGCGAGAGCTTCCAGGACTACTACTCGCAGGCCACCCTGTTCTGGAACAGCATGGCCGACTGGGAGAAGGCGCACATCGTCGCCGCGTTCCGCTTCGAGCTCGGCAAGTGCGAGCACCACCACGTGCGGGAGAACGCGATCCAGCAGATCAACCACATCGACCACGACCTGGCCGTGCAGGTCGCCGAGGGCGTCGGCGTCGACCCGCCGCAGCAGGCCGCGAGCACCAACCACGGCCGCAGCTCCCCGGCGCTGAGCCAGGCGAACTCGGTGACCGGCACGATCGACACCCGCAAGATCGCGGTGCTGGTCGCCGACGGGGTCGATCCCGCGCAGGTGGAGCAGATCCGCTCCGGCCTGTCCGAGCGCGGCGCGTTCCCCGAGGTCCTGGGGCTGCGCGACGGCACGGTCCGCGGCACCGGCGGGGACGACGTGAAGGTCGACCGGGCGGTGAACACGATGGCCTCGGTGCTCTACGACGCGGTGATCGTGCCGGGCGGGGCGGACAGCGTGCGGGCGCTGTCCTCGGACGGCTACGCGGTGCACTTCGTCGCCGAGGCCTACAAGCACGCCAAGCCCGTCGCGGCCGGTGACGAGGGCCTGGCGATGCTGCAGCACGCGGGCGTCAACGGCGTGCGGCACGCGGGCGAAGGCGGGGACGGCGGCGGCCAGGACGTCGTCGCCGACCGCGGTGTCGTCACCGCGAACACCGGTGGCGGCCGGTTGCCGGACGGATTTCTGGAGGAGTTCGCCGCGGCGCTCGGCGGGCACCGGGTTTGGAACCGCGACACCGATTCCGTTCCGGCGTGAGCGAGCGGGCGGGGCCGTCGATTTCGGCGGCCCCGCTTCGTGTTCGCGCGACTTCTGCGCGCGAACGGAACGCGGCCCTCCATTCGGCCTCGGCGCGCCCCGCGGCGGACCGTCCGCCCCGGCTGCGAGCTGCGCGGAAGGCGCTGCCGATTACCTCTCGAATATCACGGGGAGATCACGCTTCAAAAGCATCCCACTCGTTGATACCGGAACCGTCACGACCGTCACCGGAATTCGCATTCGGGTTGTGGATCTCTTACGGTGCTCGTCCGTGAGTCTTCTGCGAACACTTCCCGTCGAGGACGTGCTGGCGCGCACCGAGCGCAGCGGTCTCGTGCGGCGGCTGACCGGCATCGACCTGATCGGGTTCGGCATCGGCATCATCATCGGCACCGGCGTGTTCACCCTGGCCGGGGTCGAGGCGAAGGACCACGCCGGACCGGCGGTGGTCCTGTCCTTCGTGATCGGCGGCGTGGTCGCCGCCCTGGCGGCGCTGTGCTACGCCGAGCTGGCCTCGGCGGTGCCGACCGCGGGCAGCGCCTACACCTACGCCTACTCGACGCTGGGCGAGATCTTCGCCTGGATCATCGGCTGGGACCTGCTGCTGGAGTTCGCCCTGGGCGCCGCGGTCGTCTCGCGCAGCTGGTCGGGGTACATCTCCAGCCTGCTGGGCCTGCCTCCCGAGTGGTTCGGCGAGGACGCCACGGTGAACGTGGGCGCGATCGTGATCATCGCGGTGCTGACCGTGGTGGCGGTGATCGGCATCCGCGAGTCGTCCTGGGTCACCAACGCGCTGGTCGTGATCAAGGTCGCGGTGTGCGTGCTGGTGATCGTGGCCGGCTTGTTCTTCTTCCGCGGCGCCAACCTCACCCCGTTCGTGCCGCCGGCGCAGCCCTCCGGCGAGGGCGGCAACCCGCTGGAGCAGCCGCTGGTGTCCGCGGCGCTGGGCATGGAGCAGTCGATGTACGGCTTCGGCGGGGTGCTGACCGCCGCGGCGATCGTGTTCTTCGCCTACACCGGTTTCGAGGCGCTGGCCAACCTCGGCGAGGAGACCCGGCGCCCGCGGCGCGACCTGCCGGTCGGGCTGCTGGGCAGCCTGCTCGTGTGCACGCTGCTGTACGTGCTGGTCGCGCTGGTGCTCAGCGCGATGGTGCCGTACTCGCAGATCGACGAGGGCGCGCCGCTGGCGGCCGCGTTCCACTCCGTCGGCTCGCACTGGGTGGCCGCGCTGATCGCGCTGGGCGCGGTGACCGGCCTGACCTCGGTGATGATGGTGGAGCTGGTGACGATCGGCCGGATCGGCTTCGCGATGAGCCGGGACGGGCTGCTGCCGCCGAAGCTGTCCCAGGTGCACCCGAAGTGGGGCACGCCGCACCGGATGACCATCGGCGGCGCCGTCGTGATCATGGTGCTGGGCGGGTTCGTGCCGATCTCCGAGCTGTCCGACATGGTCAGCATCGGCGCCCTGTCCGGGTTCCTCATCGTCGCGATCGCGGTGCCGGTGCTGCGCCGCCGCAAGCCGGACCTGGAGCGGCCGTTCAAGATGCCGCTGTCGCCGGTGCTGCCGGTGCTGACGGCGGTGGCCTGCCTGTACCTGATGACGAACCTGAGCGTGCTGACCTGGATCCGCTTCGCGATCTGGCTGGCGGTGGGCCTGGTGCTGTACCTGGCCTACGGCTACCGGAAGTCGCGGATCGGCCGCGGGGCGGAGGTCACCGGCGCCGGCGGGTGACCGCGAGCTGTTCGACCACCCCGATCACCAGAGCAACCGCGACGAAACCGACCGAGACGAGCAGTCCGGTGGAGATCGCCGCGTCGTAACCGCCTCCGGCCAGTGCTGCGAAGAACAGGCCGGAGGCGGTTGCGGTTCCGATGGCGGTGCCGAGCCGCTGCGCGGTCTGCTGCACCCCGGCCGCGGTGCCGCCGCGCGCGGTGTCCACTTCGGAGAGCGTGACGGTCTGGTTGGGCGAGATCACCGTTCCGCTGCCGAGCCCGGCCAGCAGCAGCGCCGGCGCGGTCACCAGCCCGGCGTAGCCGCCGAACCCGGAGCCGAGCAGCACGTCGGCCAGCACCAGCCCGACCAGCGCGGCCACCAGCCCGGCCACCACCAGCGAGCGCCCGTAGCGGTGCACGAACCGCCCGCTGACCGCCGAGGCCGCGGCCGAGCCGATCGCGAACGGCGTCATGGACAGCCCGGCCTGCAGCGGCGAGTACCCCAGCCCGCGCTGGAAGTACAGCGCCAGCACGAAGAAGATGCTGGTGAACCCGGCGAAGTAGACCATCCCGAGGGTGCTGCCGAAGGTGTAGCTGCTGATCCGGAACAGCCCGAGGTCGACCAGCGGCTGCCGCCCCCGCGCGGCGTAGCGCCGCTCCCACAGCACGAACAGCACCAGCAGCACCGGCGCGGTGCCCATCAGCCACCACGGCGAGCCGCTGCCGCTCTCCCGCTCCACCAGCGGCAGCAGCACCGCCAGCAGCGTCAGCGCCAGCAGCAGCACCCCGAGCAGGTCGAGGCTCTGCGGCTGTTCGCTGGTGCGGTCGCGCGGCAGCACCTTGAGCGCGAACGCCAGCGCGACCAGCCCGATCGGCACGTTTACGAAGAACACCCAGCGCCAGCCCTGCTCGGCCCCGGCCAGCTCGATGATCAGCCCGCCGAGCAGCGGCCCGATCGCGGTGGACAGCCCCACCACCGCGCCGAACAGCCCGAACGCGCGGCCCCGCTCCGGGCCGTGGAACAGCTGCTGGATCAGCCCGAGCACCTGCGGGTTGAGCATCCCGCCGGCCGCGCCCTGCACGAGCCGGGCGATGACCAGCCACAACGGCCCGGTGGCGAACCCGGCGACGGCGCTGGCGGCGGTGAACAGCAGCAGCGCGAGCACGAACATCCGGGTGCGGCCGCGGTCGTCGCCCAGCCGCCCGGCCGGCACCAGCACGAGCCCGAACGTCAACGCGTACCCGGACACCACCCACGCCAGCGCGACGGGCGGCGCGTCCAGGCCCTGCTGCATCGACGGCAGGGCCACATTGACGATGCTGACGTCCAGCAGCGTCATGAAACCGGCGAGCAGGCAGATCACCAGCGCCGGCCACCGGTGCCCGGACTCCTGGGCGAGTTCCTGGTTCGAGCTCGTTCGCGTCACCCCCACATCCTGCCGGTTGCCCGCAGCGCTCCCGCCGGGAACCTGGGTCACGCGCGGTAGGCACCGGCACCGCCGGGTGAGCGGTAACGCCGCTGGTAGCGTACTGGCCCGTGCGTGAGGGGGCGGAGCTGGAGGCGCTGCGCGGCAGGGTCCGCGAGGTCGTGGCCGCCTACCCGGACAGCCACCGCGCGTTCGCCGAACGCATCGGGCTGGACGCCACGAAGCTGTCGAAGTCGCTGACCGGGGTCCGCCGGTTCACCCCGGTGGAACTGACCCGCATCGCCGAGGTCGGCCAGGTCACGGTGAACTGGCTGATCAACGGCCGGGACGACGCCGAGACGGTCGCGGCCGCCCCGCGCCGCGCCGCGCGCCCGCCGGAGCGCCCGGACGGCGACCGATACCGGCAGATCCTGGACGCGGCCTGGGAGCTGATCGCCGAGCGCGGCTACCACGCGGTCCGGGTCGCCGACATCGCCGCGGCCTGCGGGGTGAGCGCGGCGACGATCCACTACCACTTCCCCGGCCGGGACGACCTGCTCACCGAGGCGCTGCGGCACTCGGTGCGGCAGGCGTTCGACCGGCAGGTCGCCGAGCTGCACCGGATCTCGGACGCGCACGAGCGGCTGCTGCGGCTGGTGGAGCTGCAGCTGCCGGCTTCGGAGCCGCTGCGCCGCGAGTGGTCGATCTGGTTGCAGGTGTGGAACGAGAGCGCGCTGCGCCCGGAGCTGCGCGACCTGCACGGCGACTCCTACACCCGCTGGCACGACACGATCGCCCGCACCATCCGCCAGGGCCAGCAGCAGGGCGTGTTCACCGCCGGTGATGCCGAGGAGCTCGCGGTCCGGTTGACCGCGCTCATCGACGGGCTCGGCATCGGGGTGCTGACCGGCCGCCCGGGGCGTTCGGTGGAGCGGATGCGGGCGGTGCTGCGGGAGTTCATCGAGCGGGAGGTCGTCGGTGCCCGGTGATCACCGCGCGTGGACGCCGCGGATCGCTCTTTTGCGTGGTTGAGGGCCCTGTGCGCGCTGGGTAGCGTTCGCACCGCTACCCGCCCGCGGAGGTGATCACGTGCCGGACGGCGAGGAGGTCCTGGTCGAGCAGCGCGGCGCCGTGCAGCTGCTGACGTTCAACCGCCCGGAGGTGCTCAACGCCTGGACCCCGCCGATGCAGCGGCGGTACTTCGAGCTGCTGGACAAGGCCGAGCACGATGCCTCGGTGCGCGCGGTGGTGCTCACCGGTGCGGGCCGCGGGTTCTGCGCCGGGGCCGATCTGTCCACGTTGGACCAGTCGCCGGAGCGGGACGCGGACCTGCCACCGGTGTCCCAGCCGATCCGGATGCGCAAGCCGGTGATCGCGGCGATCAACGGCCCGGTGGCCGGGGTCGGGCTGATCACCGCGCTGTTCGCCGACGTGCGGTTCGCCGCCGCGGACGCGAAGTTCACCACTGCGTTCAGCCGCCGGGGCCTGGTCGCCGAGCACGGCATCTCGTGGATCCTGCCGAAGCTGGTCGGGGCGGGCACCGCGCTGGACCTGATGCTGTCGGCGCGCACGTTCCGCGGCGAGGAGGCGCACCGGCTCGGGCTGGTCGATCGGGTCCTGCCCGCCGAGGAGGTGCTGCCGACGGCGCTGGACTACGCCCAGGACCTGGCCACCGAGTGCTCACCGGCGGCGCTGGCGGACATCAAGCAGCAGATCTACGCGGGCCTGGACAGCGGCCTGGAGACGGCCACCGCGGACGCGCACAGCCGGATGATCGCCGCCTTCGAGCGCCCCGACGTGCGCGAGGGCATCCGCAGCTTCCGGGAGCGGCGCCCACCGGACTTCCCGCCGCTGAGCTGACCGTCCCCGGCCCGGGGCCCGCCCGTGCCGCACCGGATACGGTGGACGCATTGCCGCCCCGAGGAAGGAGTGCGCGATGAACCCGGAGACTCCGGAAGCGGACGCGGTCGAGCAGGCGCAGCAGACCGAGGAGGTCCCGGCGGACGAGGGCATCGCGCCCGCGCCGTGGGACGCCGACCCGGCCGACCTCGCCGACCAGCAGCGCGAGGTGCCCGCGGACGACGAGTACGACCACGAGTGATCGTCAGTCCGGGGCGGGCGCGTCGGCGTCGTCCGGCAGCACCCGCCCCGGGTTGAGGATTCCCCGCGGATCGAGGGCGCTCTTGATCGCCCGCTGCGCCCACAGCGCGGCGGGGTCCAGCTCGCGGCCGAGCCAGCGCCGCTTGAGCGCGCCGACGCCGTGCTCACCGGTGATCGTGCCGCCGAGCCGCAGCCCCAGCTCCATGATCGCGTCGAAGGCGCGTTGCGCCCGGGCGGTCTCGGCCGCGTCGTCGGCGTCGAACACGACGACCGGGTGCATGTTGCCGTCCCCGGCGTGCCCGGAGCACAGGATCTGCACCCGGTGTTCGGCCTCCAGCTCGCGCAGCCCGTGCACCAGGTCGACCAGCCGCGCGCGGGGCACGCAGACGTCGTCGATCAGCAGCGAGCCCATCGTCTCGTGCGCGTCGCCGACCAGGCGGCGGGCCTGCATCAGCAGTTCCCCTTCGGCCGGGTCGTCGGCGACGATCACGTCCGAGGCCGCGCAGTCCCGCGCGTACCCGGCGAACGCCGCCAGCTCGTCCTTCGCCTGCGCGCCGCGGTCGGACTGGGCGATGAGCATCCCGCCGGGCTCCGCCGGGAACCCGAGGTCGGCGAGCCGCGCGACCGCCTGCATCGTCGGCGCGTCCATGAACTCCAGCGCCGAGGGCCGGTTGCCCGCGCCGAGGTAGGCCGCGACCGCCCGGCACGCGTCGGCGACGGTGTCGAAGAACGCCACCGCCGTCAGCGGCCGCTCCCGCGCCGGGCGCAGCGCCACCGTCGCCTCGGTGACCACGCCCAACGTGCCCTCCGAGCCCACGATCAGACCGGTGAGGTCGTACCCGGCCACGCCCTTGGCGGTGTCCCGCCCGGTGCGCATCACCCGGCCGTCGGCGAGCACCACCTGCAACCCGCGCACGAAATTGCCGGTCACGCCGTACTTCACGCAGCACATGCCGCCGGCGTTGGTGGCGATGTTGCCGCCGATCGTGGAGATGGCCTGCGAGCCGGGATCGGGCGGGTAGAACAGCCCGTGCTCGGCCACCGCCCGGCCCAGGTCGGCGTTGACCACGCCGGGTTCGACGACCGCGAGCTGCTCTTCGGCGTCGACGCGCAGCACCCGGTCCATCTTCTCCACCGACAGCAGCAGGCAGCCCTGCGAGGCGTTGGCCGCGCCGGACAACCCGGTGCGCGCGCCCTGCGGAACGACCGGCACCCCGTTGCTGTTCGCCCACGCCAGCGCTGTGGAGACGTCCTCAGTGCTGCGCGCGCGGACCAGCACCGACGGCTCCCCGGCGGGGCAGAAGGTGGCCCGGTCCCGTTGGTGCGCGGCCAGCACGTCGGGTTCGACGCTGATCCGGTCCGGTGGCAGCAGGTGCGCGAGCGGGTGCGCGGCGGTCGTCGTCATGGGCTCCCGTCCCTGGGCGTCGTGGCGGCAACTCGACGCTAGTCGGCCCCGATCTCCGCGCGAACCGCTGAGCGGACCGGACCGGTCCAGATCCTGCGGCGGTCAGTGCCGGGAAAGCCGGGAGCAGCAGAACCCGAAAAGGCGAGTGCGAAATTTCCTGATTCGCGGCAGGCGAAATCGGACCCGCGCCGCCCGCGGAATTCCCCGCTAGCCCGGCCAGAGGCCGAACAGCGTCGCGAAACCCTCCCGCCAGCTCGGCCACACCGGCCGCCAGCCCAGCGTTTCCCGGATCCGGAAATTCGTCGCCCCGCGCTGTTCGGTCAACCGGTGCACCGTCAACCAGTCCAGTTGCGCGCGGGCCTGCTCCAGCGTCAACGACACCGGAGCGGGCCCACCGATCATCCGCGCGTAGGCCGGCAGCCATTCCGCGCACTCCGCGGGCTCGTTGTCCACCACGTTGAACGTGCCGGTCTCCCCCGCCTCGAGCACCTCGACCGCCGCACCCGCGGCGTCGTCGACGTGCGTGAACGAGGTGAGCCCGACCCCGTCGTCCACCAGCGGCAGCGCGCTGCCGCGGACCTGCTCGTGGATCCGCCCGCCCGGCGCGAAGGCGGTGTGCGGGCCGTACAGCGCGCCGTAGCGCAACACCGCGCCCTCGATGTCGGCCCGCTCCAGCACCTCCCGCTCCATCTCCGCCACCGCGCGCACCGCCTCGCCCCACGCGCCCGGGGCGTTGGTCCACAGCGGCGAGTCCTCGTCGAGCACGTCGTGCCCGTTCGGGAAGTAGGCGGCGACCATGCTCTGCGAGAGCACCCGGCCCACCCCGGCGTCCATCGCGGCCGCCACGAGATTCCGCGTGCCGTGCCGCCACAGCTCGGTCGTGCGCGCCAGCCCGTTCTCGTCGTCGAGGCCGCGGAACGCCGAGAGCTGGGCGACCACCGCGTCCGGCGAGGACTCGCGCAGCAGCCGGCGCAGCCGCGGCAGGTCCAGCACGTCGCCCACCACGACCTCGTCCGCGCAGCCGGCGCGCTCGGCGCTCTCCTCGCTGCGCAGCAGCGCCGTCACATGGTGGCCGCGCTGCCGCAGCTGCGGCAGCAGAGCTCTCCCGACCACGCCGGTGGCACCGGCGACGAACACACGCAGGGGCACTACGAACCTCGCAGCGATCGACTTCAGCGGTTCGGCAGCCTACCGCTCCCGGGCACCCGATGATGATCATCATCGTCGAACCGGTGCGGACGAGCGAGGGGCCCGCGCCGTGCGGCGCGGGCCCCTCGTACTGCGCGGACGATCAGATGCTGCGGATCTGGGAAGCCTGCGGCCCCTTCGGACCCTGGGCGATCTCGAACTCCACGCGCTGGTTCTCGTCCAGCGTGCGGAAACCGGTGGCGTCAATCGCTGTGTAGTGGGCGAACACGTCGGAACCGCCCCCGTCGGGCGTGATGAAGCCGAAGCCCTTCTCAGCGTTGAACCACTTCACGGTACCTTGAGCCATTCTCTTTACTCCTACTTCGGATGGCCTGGGGTCGACACTTCGCCCACCCCCAAAGTCGCCGAGATGATCACCTGGGCCGAATGGCCTGCGGCACAACAAAGCGCCTGCGTCACGCTTGTTTCGCAGGCACTTTCCAGTACTTCTGGGAACCAAAACTGCAACTGCGGCCAACGCTAGCACCCCGGCTGCGCCTTGTCACACACTTGTCACCCGAAGTCGTGGGCGCCGAAGTCGGGTGTAACGCCGATCCCCATTCCGACGATTCTGCCGAAACAGCAGTGCGCGCCACCCCCATCGGGATGGCGCGCACCTCGAGCTCGCGACTACGGAATGCTCACCAGCAAGGTGCCCTCCGCCTCCGCCGCGCGGTTGCGCTCGGTCTGCCAGTCGGCCAGCCGCAGAGCCGCCTCCCGCGGCGTCGTGCCCTCGGCGTCCCAGGCGGCCAGCAGCGGCGGGATCTTCGCCAGCATCTCCTCCCGCAGCACGCTGAACGACAGCACCGGGTCGGCGTCCACCCGCCCCAGCAGCAGCCACCAGGCCCAGGCGACCGCGCCGGAGTTGGCCACGAAGTCCGGGATCACCGGCACGCCGCGCGCGGCCAGCTGCTGCTCGGCCTCCGGGGTGATCGGCGTGTTCGCCGCCTCGATGATCACCTTGGCGCGCACCTCGGGCACCATCTCGGGCTTGACCGCGTAGGACACCGCGGCCGGGATGAGCACGTCGACCTCGGTGGTCAGCACCGCCTCCCGCGGCAGCCGCTGCACGTCGGCGGGCACCTGCTCGCGGTCGATCTCGCCGAAGCGGTCGCGGGCCTCCAGCAGCGCCGGGACGTCCAGGCCGTCCGGGTGGTAGAGGCAGCCGGAGGCATCGGCCACCGCGACCACCTTCAGCCCCGCCTCGTGCAGGTACCAGGCGGCACCGCCGCCCATCGTGCCCACGCCCTGCACCGCGACCGCCGTCTCGGAGTGCTCCCAGCCGCGGGCGTGCACCACGCCCAGGCAGCTCTGCGCCACGCCGTAGCCGCCGACCACGTCGCCGAGCAGCAGCCCGCCCGGCACCGGCGCGTTCAGCCCCGCGCGCACCCGCCGCAGCGTGTGCTCCACGTCCGGCGCCCGGCGGATCGCGGCGTGGTAGGACTGCTGCAGCCCGGCCTCCTCGAAGACCTCGTCGATCAGGTGCTGCGGCACACCCAGGTCCTCGGCGGTGACCCAGTGCGCGTCGATCCACGGCCGCATCGCCTCGACGAAGCGGCGGAGCACGCCGCGCGCCTCCGGGTCCTTCGGGTCGCAGTCGATGCCGCCCTTGGCGCCGCCGACCGGCAGGTCGAACACCGCCGTCTTGCGGGCCATGCCGCGGGCCAGGTCCTCCACCTCCGACATCGTGCAGCCGGCGCGCATCCGGGTCCCGCCCGTGGCAAGGCCGGACACGAGACTGTGCACGACGAGATAGCCGCGCTTGCCGGTCACCGGGTCAGTCCAGGTCACCCTCATCAGCGGGTCGCAGTCGACGAGTGCCACCGGCCGAACCTCCTCCCAAGTGCAGTGCTTGACATGGGCGCGGGAGAGCCCGCGCCCAGACGCAGAGATGGCTACAGAAGGGGCGTGTTCCGGCCACACCTGTCCCGGAGCAGGAGCGCTGTTCAGCGACGAGTCTCCGCTCCGGCCAGATCGCTGCGACCGGCCGCACGCGCTGCGCGTGTTCGGACCACCGGGGAGTTCCGCCGGTGGTCAGCCTCGATGTCGCAGCCAGAGCGATGAAGAAGACAGCCAGCGGAGGGGACGGGGAAGGCCGTACTCATCAGCCCGCATGGTCACCTCCGAGTCTCGCTGGCGATGAACCGAAGCTAAACCCGCCCTGGATTTATTGTCAACAATCCGCGCATTCGACATTCGAGCCGTCATCGGAAGTTCACCGGGAAACCCGGATGTCATCCGAGCGCAAGCGCCTGACCAGCGTATTCGCCGGTTCGGGCGGAAGCGGCAACTGGCCGATGCCGCTCACTCGACCGGGGTCTTAAGCTCTGGGCGCGGCTGCCGTTCGCCGCTGCCAGGTGCTGGAGTCGCGGGGGTGGCGACTTTTGCCGGAATCCGTCGCCGCTGCCCCGCGCGCGACTGGGAGGATGCAGCAATGAGCCAACCGGGACCGCCCGAACCGGGCCGCCCCAGATCGACCGAGCAGGAGCCGCCGGGCCGGCTGGACCAGGCGGCGCAGCAGAAACTCATCCAGGAGCTCGGCCGGGCGCTGCTGCGGACCGCCCCGCCGGGCTGGCAGGAAGTGAGCGTGGAGTACCGCGCCGTCGGCGACTACTCCGAACTCGCCGCGCACCTGGTGGCACCGAACGGCACCCTCGTCCCGCTGTCCGCGCCGGCAGAGGTGGGCGCGATGTTCGCGCGGCTGCGCCACGGCATGCACGAGCCGGACCGGGGGACCTGGCTCAGCGCGATCTACCGGCTGCAGCGGCCGAGCAGCTACAGCGTCGACTTCAACGGCGACTACGAACCGTCGTGGCAGCGCACTCCGCCGGACGCGGCCTTCGCCGCGGAGCTGCAGCGCTACCCGCGCGCGGGCGCGAACATCCCGGCCTGGCTGGCCCAGCGCGCCGGGGTGCCCGATGCCAGCGGGGCCGCCACCCGCGCTCCCGCGCTGCGCACCGCCGAGGTCTTCGACTCCGCCGACGCGGGCGGCCGGCCGACCACGGACCGCCCGGAGGTGTCCGCGGCCGACTTCGACGGCGTCGTCGACTACCTGGACCGGGCGCCGATCGCGCGGCCCGGGCGCGGCTACGACGTCGACCGGCTCGACCCGGAGCAGCCCGCGGCGGTGCCGCGCACGCTGCACACCGACGGGCAGTGGGTCTGGCCCGCCGCGGTGAGCTACTACCTGCGCAGGCACGGTGTCCCGCCGGAGAAGGACCTGGTCGCGCACATCCGGCAGAACGGCTTCCGGCCGCCCGAGGTCGACGAGCGGACCCGCGAGCTCGCGGCCTCCCTGGCCGGTGGTGAGGAGCCGGGCTGACCGCGGCCGAGCTCGCCTTCGTCGGGGGCACCGGCGCGCTCGCGGTGCGGTCCGGGCGGATCGTCGCGCTCGGCGAGGCGGACGTGGCTGCCGCGATCGGACCGCGCACGGAGGTCGTGCGGCTGGACGGGCGGATGCTGCTGCCCGGGTTCCAGGACGCGCACGCGCACCCGATCTTCGGCGGCCTCGTGCGCGCCCGGTGCGACCTGACGGCGGCGAACAGCGCCGCGGAGTGCCTGCGGTTGATCGGCGCGCACGGCGGCCGGGGCTGGTTGCTCGGCGGGGGCTGGGAGCCCGCGCTGTTCCCGGGCGGTGCTCCGACGGCGGCGGCGCTCGACGAGGTCACCGGTGATCGGCCCGCCTACCTGGTCAACTGCGATCACCACAGCGCCTGGGTGAACTCCGCCGCGCTGCGGCTGGCCGGGGTGGACGAGCGCACGCCCGACCCCGCGGACGGCTGGATCGAGCGCGACGAGTCCGGCCGCCCCACCGGCACGCTGCACGAAGGCGCGACGGCCCTGGTGGCGCGCGTGCTGCCCGAGCCGGAGCCGGGCGAGTACGCGGCCGCGCTGGCCGACGCCCAGCAGCTGCTGCACGCGCACGGCATCACCGGCTGGCAGGACGCGATCGTCGGCTCCTACCTCGGTTACGCCGACACGCTCGACACCTACGCGGAGATGGACCGGGCCGGGAAGCTGACCGCCCGCGTGCAGGGCGCGCTGTGGTGGGACCGCGGGCGCGGGCCGGAGCAGATCCCGGAACTGGTCGCGCGGCGCGACGCGGCGCGCGGGAACCGGTTCCGCGCCGAGCACGTGAAGATCATGGCGGACGGGGTCTGCGAGAACCTCACCGCGGCGATGCTGCAGCCCTACACCGGATCGGACCGCTGCGGGCTGTCCTACCTGTCCGCTGAGGCGCTGGCCGACGCCGTGGTGCGGCTGGACGCGGCGGGCTTCGGAGTGCACTTCCACGCCGTCGGGGACCGGGCGGTGCGCGACGCGCTGGACGCGGTGGAGGCCGCTCGCCGCGCCAACGGCACCAGCGGGCTGCGGCACCAGATCGCGCACCTGCAGGTCGTGCGGGAGGCCGACGTCCAGCGGTTCGCCGAGCTCGGGGTGACCGCCAACGTCCAGGCCGCCTGGGCGATCAACGACGCGGCGATGACCGAGCTGACCGTCCCGCAACTCGGCGAGGAGCGCGCCGGCAGGCAGTACCCCTTCCGCTCGCTGCTGGAGACCGGCGCTGCGCTGGCCGCCGGCAGCGACTGGCCGGTCACCGAGCTCGACCCGCTCGCCGGAGTGCACGCGGCGGTCAACCGCGCCGAACGCGGAACCGGGATGGCGCCGTTCATGCCGGAGCAGGCGCTCGGCCTCGACGAGGCGCTGGCGGCGCACACCACCGGCGCTGCGCGGGCCAACGGCTTCGCCGCCGAGACCGGGTCGCTGGAACTGGGCAAAGCCGCCGACCTGGTGGTGCTCGACCGGGACCTGCGCGCGGTGCCGCCCGAGGAGATCGGCTTCGCGCAGGTGGAGATGACCTTCGCCGGCGGCGTCCTGGTGTACGAGCGGTAGTCCCTGGTCAGTGCAGCGCGCGGTAGACCTGCAGGCCGACCTCGGCGAAGTCGTCGTAGACCGGGCTGCGCCTGCTGCCGCCGGCGGAGAACTCGTCGGTGAGCTCGTCGACCAGCACCGCGACCACCGCCCGCGGCCGCTCGTCGCCGATCAGCGCGACGTCGTGGCGGGAACCGCGGATCTCCCCCGTCTTGTTCCAGCAGTGCGCTCCGTGTGGCAGCAGGGCGGGCAGGCGGTCGCGGACCTGCTGGCGGGCCAGCACGCCCAGCGCGTGCCGAGTGGCATCCGTAGGGAGCGCGCGGCCGGTGGCGAGCCGGTCGAGGATGCGGGCCTGGTCCAGCGCACAGGTGGCGTTGCGGCCGGGCGCCTGCACGTCCATCAGGCGGCGCTCCACGCGGGTGCGCTCGCACCCGAGCTCGGCGGCGCACTCGGCGATCTCGGCGAAGCCGATGGTGTCGATCACCGCGTTGGTCGCGGCGTTGTCGCTGACCACGATCATCAGCGTGATCAGGTCCCGCAGCGAGACCCGCGGCACGCTGGGCATCTCGCGCAGCACGCCGAACCCGCCCGCACGCTGCTCGGGCAGCTCGACGAGCGCGTCGAGGCCGGCCCGCCCGGCGTGCGCGGCGCGCAGCGCGGAGATCATGACCAGCACCTTGATCGTGCTGGCCGGGTGCACCTCGCGGTCCGCGCCGAGCAGCACCGGCTCGCGCTCGTCGAGGTCCCAGGCCGCGAACCCGACCCGGCCCGGGAAGTCCGCCCACACCGGCGCGAGCGACTCGCGCAACCGCTCTGCGAAGCCCACCGCTCGCGCCTCCCCCGCTACAACGTCCCGAGCACCGCGTGCGCCGCCGCTGCGTCCTGCACGGCGATGCCCACGCTGTTGTAGAGCACGACCTGGTCGTCGGCGGTGCGGCCGTCGCGCAGGCCGGCCAGGAGCTCGCCCAGCGACCGCAGGTCCTCGGCGGTCCGGTCGCCCGCGGCCAGAGCATGCATGATCGACCCCGCGTGCGCTGCCGCAGTGGCGACGTCGTCGACGACCACCAGATCCGCGTCGCGCACCAGGGCCGGGCCGACCTCGCGGCGGTGCGGCTCGAACCCGCCGACCGAGATCACGGTCGTGCCGGGCGCCACCGAGTCGATCACCGGCTCGGCGCTGAGCGTGCACGTCGCCACCAGCGAGGCACCCCGGACCGCTGCCTCGGCGGAATCGACCGCGCGCACGTCGAGGCCCAGCTCGGCGGCCAGCTCCCGCGCAGCGGCCTCCCGGCGGTCCCGGCCGCGGCTGTGGAGGCGAACCGCGCGGAGATCTCGAACCTGGGCGAACGCGCGCACGTGGGCCCGCGCTTGGACCCCGGAACCGAGCACCGCCAGCTCGTGCTCGCCCTCCTGCGCCAGGGCTTCGACCGCCACGGCGCTGCCCGCCGCGGTGCGCAGCTCGGTCAGCGCGGTGCCGGCGAGAACGGCCAGGACCTGGCCGGTCTCGGCGTCGAGCACGAGCACCGTCGCGGTGATCGCGGGCAGGCCGCGCTCGACGTTGCCCGGGTGCACCGCGACCAGCTTGCTCACCGCGCCGTGCCGCGGGGAGAGCGTGCTGAGGTAGCCCAGCGAGGTGTTCTCGCCGCCGGAGACCGCGACCTTCTCGGCCATCCGAGCGCGGCCGGCGCCGAGCTCGCGGAAGGCGATGCGCTGCGACTCGATCGCGGTGGTCAGGTCCAGGGCGGCGCGGACGTCCTCGTCGGTCCACACCTCGAGCTCGCTCATCGGCGCCTCCGCTCCTCCGGCTGCAGCTCCGGACCCTGCCACGCCGGTGGTGATCGCCGACAGCGATCTTGCCCAGCAACAGCATCGCTTGGCCTCGGGACTCCGAGAAATCACCCTTCTGGTGCTCGATGTTCGAACGCCTGGACGGTTACGGTGGGTCTCGCAGCCGGTCGCGGAGCGCGACCAGTCGCAGCAGTCGTTCCTCGATCCGCCGGCCGTTCCACCCGGGACCGCCCGCGATCACCCCGCCACGGAGTCCGGCGCTCGCCGCCGTTCCGGCCGCAGCACGCACGCAACCCCCGCACGAGGAAGAGGTGGACCCGGTGGAGTCGACGACCCTGAGTTCGGTGATCGGGACCGGCGACCGCGAGGCGGCGCCGTCCCCGCAGGGCGAGGTGTACCTGTCCCGCAACCCCTCCCGGCTGGACGACGTGGTGGCCGAGGTGCACCTCGGCGGAGCGGCCGCGGTGCGCTCCGCGGCCGAGGCCGCCCGCACCGCGCAGCGGGAGTGGGCGCAGGTGCCCGCGCCGGTCCGCGGCCGGGTGATCGCCGAGCTCGGCCGGCTGGTCGAGGCGAACAAGGAATCGCTGGCCCGGCTGGTCACCCGGGAGATCGGCAAGCCGCGCACCGAAGCGCTCGGCGAGGTGCAGGAGATCGTCGACACCTGCGACTACTTCCTCGGCGAGGGGCGGCGGCTGTACGGGCAGACGGTGCCCTCCGAGATGCCGGACAAGCAGCTGTTCACCTTCCGCGTGCCGGTCGGCGTCGGTGTGGTGATCACGGCGGGGAACTTCCCGGTCGC
>Ga0164243_10003081_pt1 | contig 26923 bp, 24 predicted proteins | sample OricompcompostOP_FD_108781 | JGI IMG/M metagenome (GOLD analysis project Ga0164243, IMG submission 108781) | Organic Plus compost microbial communities from Emeryville, California, USA - Original compost - Organic plus compost (OP) | ecosystem: Engineered > Solid waste > Mixed feedstock >...
CGACACCAGCAATACTGAGCCCGTCGCCGCCATCGAGAGCAGCGACACGTAGGCACCGAGGATCACCTCAAAGCCCACCACCCCACGGGGCTCTGCCGAGGTCAGCGCTGGGTCGTGTACGACGAAGCGTGGCGGCTCATGTCGCACCCAGCCCTGCTGCGGCGGATGGACGCGCACTGGCGGCTCGCTCGCCACTACGGCATCGCGAACATGCTGATCTTCCACAAGCTCACTGACCTCGACAACGTCGGCGACCAGGGTTCGGCAATGCGTGCGTTGGCCTCCTCGCTTCTGGCGAACGCCGAGACACGGATCGTCTATCGCCAGGAGTCCGACCAGCTCGGCGCCACCGCCACCGCACTCGGGCTCACCGGCACCGAACAGAGCCTCATCCCCACGCTCGGCACGGGCCAGGGCTTGTGGCGGATCAAGCACCGGTCGTTCGTCGTCCAACACCAGATGCATCCTGCCGAGGTTCTGCTCTTCGACACAACGGCCCGGATGACTGGAATGCTCTAAGAAGCCGAAGCTTCTCGGTGCGCGGTGCCGTCTTCCGCGCCGGATGTCGGGTGCTGTCACACCCCGTTGACGTGTTCGCGAGGCCAGGCCGCTCATCGGCCAGTTCCTCCAGCATGCGGCCGAGGGTGTCCGCCAGGCGACGCGTCCCGGCATCGACCGCGTCAGGCACGGCTCCGCGCTGCGTGAGATCGGTCAGATCCAGCGGACGACCGATGCTGATCGTGACCGTCGTGCGCTTGGACAGTCTCGGCCGTCGACCATAGGCGGGGAGGATCTCTTGGGCGCCCCGCTGTGCTACCGGAATGAGCGGTGCTCCTGTCTCGAGCGCCAATCGGACGGCGCCTGTCTTGAGAGGCATCATGCGCCCACCTGGGTCCTTCGTGATCGATCCCTCGGGGTAAACCACGAGAAGTGCACCGCCACGAAGTGCCATCAACGCGGCGCCGAATCCGTCCGCACCATGCGATCGATCCACCTCGACATGCCCGGCAGCGCGGAACCACCATCCCACGACGCCCTTCCCGAAAAGACTGCTCTTGGCCAAGAAGGCCGGAGTCCTGCCGTGCGCGAGCACCAGCTCGGCGATGAGCAGGGGATCCACATGGGAAACGTGGTTCGCGGCAAGGACAGCGCCGCCACACGACGGGATCTGTTCGAGCCCACGCCAGTCTCGACGGCGGACCAACACCAACACCGGCTTGCAGATCATGAAAGCGACCCACCACGCCACGCCCCAACCAGGCCGGATTGCATGAATCCTCACCGGCACTCCGCCTCCAGCTGTGTTTCTGGGTCAACCGCGGTGAAGTGTTCAGGGCCGACCACCACGAAAGTGGCCCCGGCCGATCCGGCCTTCTGACCGGCGTCGTCCCACGCGTCCGCATGAAGTAGCAGCCGACGTCCTTCGTGTTGCGCCACACGGGCACGGAACGTGTACGTCCGATGCAACCGGAACGGGGCTCGGTAATCGACGGTGAGGCTGCGTGTGACGGCGAGCGACCCAACGGTGTAGAGGGCGAACCCGAAGAGGTCGTCGAAAGCGAGAGCGACCGCTCCTCCGTGTGCGATACCAGGGGCGCCTACCTGGCCCTCGGCGAAACGATGCACAGCTTCGACGCCCGACGCCGTGCGGACCGCGTGCAAATGCAGGCCGGAGGGGTTATCTGGCCCGCACCCGGCGCAGTCGGGCGAGTGCGGGGGCAATGTCTGGCCAATCTCCACCGGAGTCTGGCCGGCGAGGTGCGACGCCCACCGCGAGATCGTTTCCCGATCGCGGGGCGCTCCTACTTCGGTGCCGCCCTGCGCATGCTGGTGGTCGCCTTGGTCCAATGCTTTCGATATCTGTGTCACTCCTGGTCCCCTGTCTGCCTCAGGACCTCCGAATGGGGCGAGCCGTCGGCAAGCTCGATGGCAGCCAGGGTGTGCAGCGCAGCACCCGTCGAGGGCAACGCCAGCTCGTGACGCAGAGCTGCTGTGGTCGTCGGGAGGACGTTCAACATCGTTCTCTGCATTCGATTCCTAGATTCATGTGCACTTCTTGACGGAGCGATTTCGCAAGCACGCAAACCTCGGGATGACAATGGAGATGATCAGTGATCTCTCGCGTTCAAGGAGATTGCGGCACGCTCGAGGGACTCGACGAGACGCAACTCCAACTCCGGTAGCCGGCTGGCCGTCCGGACCAGGTCGTCAATCCGCGACCGCGGATGGGTGTCGCTTTTGACCGCGGCGCGGGCGGCGTCTGTCCAGCCTTGTGCGCAACGGGCGGCTTCGGTCGCAAGCTCAGCGCTTGCGGGGTCGCCGGTCAGTCGTGCGACCTCAGCGCAACCGTCTGCGAGCAGTCGGCGGAACAGTCCGCCGCCGGTGCCTGCCTTCTCGATGAAGGCACCGAGGCTGAACAGCATGATCCCGAGTTCGTCTTCGGGAAGCTCCGCCCAGGTCGCGATGTCGTCAGCGAACAAAGCAACCGCCTCCAGGCCCTCGGAACCGACGGCGGCAGTGGTCGGGCCGGCAATGCTGTGGCGTGACGGATTGCGCATGTTGCCTGCGGATTGGGAGAACGCGCTTGCAGCGACTTCCGCGATGCCGGGCAAGGAGGGGGGCCAGGTGATGCGGTACGTGCAGTGACGAGTGGGTTGCGGGAACGCCTGTGAGGCCCGTGCCCGAGCCAACGCTGCCAGCGGAACCTCCTGCGCCTCGGCGCGATCGTTGTCCACGACGTAGGCGAGTTGTCTCTCATCGTCATAGCCGATGACGACGATGTCGTGGCGGCTCATCTGCAACTGGACACGGAGATAGGGAAGTTCGGCGATGTCGCCCCAGATCAGGCTGGGCCTGCCGGCGTCGAGTTCCTCACGCACCCACGACCAGCCCTCCCCGGGATCGTCGGTGGTGAGCACCTGCACGACTCCGCCCAGTCGTGTCGGTAGATCGACTTCGAAGTCGGCACCTCGTCCCACCAGGTACAGCGGGGGAAACAGTTCGCTCGACCGGAGGTAGGAGAGCCCTAGGGCGCCGCCGAGCGCGAACACCAGACCCTCATCGGGCGGGCCGTCCCATCCCAGACCGTGCCAGTGCAGGAGATCGCGCATCGCACCGGAGCCGCAGTGTCCCCCCATTCGATGGGGGTAGTCCTCGACCAAGGCGGTGACGGTCATGTTGCGTCCTCTCATGTGCCGGATGGTTCTGGAGCGTGGAGTCAGTTGTTCCGGATTCGGTCCAGGTAGGCCTGGCGCGCGCCCATGTCGACGTCGTCGAGGAAGACCGAATCCGTGCCGAGGGTCGAACCCAGCGCGGAGGCCAACCGTCCCGGCACGAACTTCATTGCTGCGACCATGCCTCCGGCGAGGCGGGTGACGCGTACGAACGGGCGGGGACGTTCGATGAGCTCGGCTGTCGCCCGAGCAATCTCCTCGGGCTCGGCGTTGCGCAGCCCCTTGGCTCCGGTGGTGCCGGCGACGAGCTCGGTGTTGGTGAATGTCGGCCGAACGGTGGAGAGCTGGACTCCGGAGTTGCGGTACTCCTGTCGAGCTGCCTCGGTGAATCCGATGACCGCGAACTTGGTGCCGCAGTAGGTAGCCAGGCCCGGTACGGGGAGCTCCCCGGCCAGCGATGCGGTGTTGATGATGTGTCCGGCCCGCCGCGGCAGCATCCGCTGGAGGGCGAGCTTGGTTCCGAAGATCACTCCGAGGACGTTGATCTCCACCTGCCGCCGGGTCACGGCGTCGTCCTCCTCGTGAGCGTGCCCGGTGGGTATGATCCCCGCGTTGTTGACCAGCACGTCCAGGGGACCAAGCTGGTCCTCGACCATGTCGAGAAATGCACGGAATGAGTCGGTGTCAGTGACGTCGAGGCGGGTGACAGCAGAGATACCGAGCTCATCCGCCGCCTCCTTGACACGGGCCTCATCGATGTCGCCGATGGCGACCCGATGACCGCGTCGGATCAGCTCCTTCGCGGTCTGATAGCCGATGCCGCGAGCTCCACCGGTGATCGCGATCGTCTTGGCGGGGAGGGAAGTGGTGCGCGTCATTTGCTCTGTTCCTTGTTCAGGCCGAGGCGTTGGCGCAGGCCGCGCCCGGCTGCGGCGCGCAAGACCATGGCGGCGATGGCCGTGCGCCGGGCGGAGTACGGGTACCACGTAAGTTCTTTTGGCAGGACGGGAAGTCGCGGCTCAGTGACCGCTCGGACGCGGCAGTACTTGTGCAGCCCGTCGGGTCCTCCGAGCCGGGCGCCCATGCCGGAGGCCTTCCAGCCACTGTGAGGCAACGTCATCGCGAAGAGGTTGCTGAAGACGTCGTTGATGTTGACCGCGCCGGCCTCCAGGCGCCGTGCGACGCGGCGGGCGCGAGCGTGATTGCGAGTCCACACTGTCGCCGACAATCCGTACGGGGAGTCGTTGGCCAGTCGGATGGCCTCTTCTTCGTCGGCGACGCGCATCACCGGGATCGTGGGTCCAAAGGTCTCTTCGGTCATGCAGGACATCGTGTGATCCACGTCGACGAGGACCGTTGGCGCGTAGTAGTTTCCGGCCGCTCCCCGTCTGCCGCCGGCCACTACCTTCGCTCCCGCCGCCACCGCCTCGCTGACGTGGCGATCCGTGATGTCAACCTGTCTCGCGGTCACCAACGCACCGACATCGTTGCCGGCGTCCGCACCCTGGGTCAGGGACTGCACGCGCTCTGTCAGGCGGGCCACGAACTCCTCGTAGACCGCAGCGACGACATACACGCGCTCGACTGAGATGCAGACCTGCCCTGCGTTGAACAGGCCACCCCAGGCGACGCCCTCGGCCGCTCGAGCGAGGTCGGCGTCCTCCAGCACGATCGCCGGATCCTTGCCGCCCAGCTCCAGACTCACCGGTTTCAACTGCTCAGCACAGCGGAGGGCGACCTGGCGCCCTGTCGCTGTCGAGCCTGTGAACTGGACGAAGTCGGCGGCGTCCGCCACTGCGGCACCAGCGCCGCCGGCTCCTGTGACATGGGCCAGGACTGGTGGAGCGCCGATCTCACGCCAGCCGTCGATGACCCGCGCACAAGTCAGCGGTGTCTCCTCCGAGGACTTCACCAGTACCGCGCAACCAGCAGCCAGTGCGGGGGCTGCGTCCATGAGGAATAGGGTGATCGGGAAGTTCCACGGGGTGATCAGACCGACGAGAGGGTAGGGCTGGTAGGTCCGGGACAGTCGCTTCGGCAGGCTCAGGACGCCCGCGGTCTTGACCCTTTCGTCGGCGAGGAACTCCTCCGCATGGTCGGCGTAGTAGGTGATGAACTCGCACGACGCGGTCGTCTCTACGAGAGCGTCAGGACGCACCTTGCCCGTCTCGGCCTGTAGCAGGTCGGTGAGCTCATCGGAGTGAGCGAGGATCCAGTCGCGCCAGAGGCGCAGCCACCTGGAACGATGCCGCGGACCAGCGTCGGCCCATGCACCTTGGGCCAGGCGGAGCTGCGTGGCACGGCGGTTCACGGCGTCTTGGTCGTCAACGGACACGGTTGCCACCAGCCGACCGTCGGACGGGTTGCGCACTTCGAGTGCGGCACCTGTAGTCGTTGTGATCATTGATCCTCCTGAGGCGAAGTGGACCGACCTGAGGAACCATCGGCTCTGACCGGGCTGGCGGGCCCGGCGGTGAAGGCGTCGTCGATCGCGTGCGCCGAGGCTTGGACCATCGATCCATAGGTGGTCCGGAGCTCGGTCAGGATCGCGGTCAGGGGAAGGTCGTCATAGACACCTCGGTCGCGGACGTACTCCATGTGCTGGGTCCCGTCCCCAGTGAAGGCGTGCATGAGCGCGTCGTGCTCACCGTCGAACTCCACAGGCGGGACACCGAAACGAGCGCACAGTTCGACGTTGAACGCCGGGGTGGCCTTGAGCCATTTCCCGTCGATGTGGAGGCTGCTGTATCCGTGGTAGACGAACAAGTCGGTGCCGCCCATGAGGGTTCGCAACGATTCGGTCTGCAGATGGTTGCGCACATCGGCGAACCCCAACCGCGCTGGGATTCCGGCTGCACGGCACACCGCGGTCAAGAGCACCGCCTTCGGGACGCAATAGGCGCGCCCTGCTTGGAGGACGAAGCTCGCGCGGTAGTGGGTGGGGTCGGTCGACACGGTGTAGGGGTCGTACCAGACTTGGTCGCGGACAGCAGTGAAGAGGCGCTTCGCCTTTTCTTTGTCGCTGCGCGCGTCCCCCACGGTGGCCTCGGTGAAGGCGCGGACGTCCTCGTGCTCGGTGTCGAGAAACTCGGTCGCCGCCAGGAGCGTCGCTGGTGCGCGACTCATCGTCGCTCCAGTGTGATCGGCAGCCCGTCTACCGGAATCGGTAGGGATGTGTTGTCCCATCTGACTTCGTAGCCGTCGGGGACCGTCCATCGATAGTTGCGCAGCATGTGGTGAAGGATCGCCTTGACCTCGAGTGTTCCGAAGTGGAGACCAATACACTTGTGCACTCCCCCGCCGAACGGGATCCACCCGAAGCGGTGATGCTGGTCCTCGCGCCGCGGCTCGCTGAATCGGCTCGGGTCGAAGGCGTCAGGGTCGGTCCAGCACGATTCATCGAAGTGGTTGACCGCCGGAGCGACGGCCACCAGTGTGTCAGCTGGAATGTGGTGACCCGCGATCTCTGCATCCTCGATGGTCTTGCGCATGACTATCGGCACTGGCGCCGCCAGGCGCAGCGTTTCCTTGATCACGAGATCGAGAGTCACCAGCGACTCCAGGTCGTCGATGTTCGGGGTCCGTTCACCGATGCGGTCGGACTCGGTCCGGGCCCGTTCCTGCCACGCCGGGTGCTTGGCGAGAAAGTAGGCGGCGGCCGCGGTGGTGATGGTGGAGGTGTCGTGGGCCGCCATCATCAAGAAGATCATGTGGTTGATGACGTCCTCGTCGGTGAAGGCCTGTCCTTCGGGCGTCCGCGCATGACACAGTCCCGCGAAGAGGTCGCTGCCCTGACCGTTGCGCGCTGCCGGAAGGTGACGCGCGAAATAGGCCTCCAGCAAGGCGCGCCCACGGACACCGGCTCTCCAGCGCGTGCCAGGCAGCGGGACCCGGACGATCGAGCTGGCGGCGCGCACGGTCGCCACGAAGGCTTCGTTGATCGCAGCGGCGTCCTCGCGTCCGCCCCGCCCTGCCATGAAGACCTCTGTCGCAACGTCCAGGGTCAGGGTCTTGAGCAGCGGGTAGATGCGCGTGGACTTGCCGGCAGTCCACTCCGGGATTCGCGCCTCCAGCGTCGGTCCGAGCTGGTTGACGTATCCAGCGAGCCGATCGCGGGTGAACGCCTCCTGCATGATCCGTCGATGCATCTTGTGTTCGTCGAAACTCATCAGCATCAGGCCCCGGTGAAAGAAGGCATCGATGAGGAAGGTCCATCCGTCCTGAGAGAAGGACTTCGCCTTGGTGGTCAGCGCCTCCTGTGTGGCGTCCGGGCCGGCCACTACCACCACCTTGGTGCCAAAGGCGCCCATCCACGTCACCGGCCCGAGCCGCTCGTGTCTGGCACGCGCGAAGTCGGATCCGTATCGGATGTAGTCCAGGGTGTGGCCGAGAACCGGGAGTCCGGCCGTCCCTTGAACGGACTTGAGGCCCGAGCCTGCCGGAACGGGGGCGAGGTCGCGGACCGGCCACCGGTCCTGGGCCTCACACAGGGCTCTGTCTACCCGAGCCGGTAGCGGGACGAGAAGCACCGACGACAGTCGGTCGCGTCGGTTCGGCGCCAGCCGAAGGAGGTTCGTCATCGATTGTCCCTTCTACGAGCGGTTCCGCTTCTCGTTGTCCTGCGACTACCTGATGGGCCGGTTCTCCGGACAACCGCGGCCCGACTCAGGCCACGACGGTGATTCGACTCGAGGGCCATCACGCACCGAGGTCACTCACGGTCACCAGGGGCAACTCTGCCCGCCCAACGCCCTGAGTTGCTTGCGTTAGAAGCCGCTTGCTGAAGACGAAGTCGCGGGGGCGGTTGACACAGTCCGCGGCGATCAGCTCGCCTTGGCGGAGGTAGAAGCAGGTGAAGTCGCGGTCCCGGTTCGGATCACCGCTGAGGACGACTTCGTCGTACCCGGTGTTGAGTCCAGCGATCTGGAGCTTGACGTCGTACTGATCTGACCAGAACCACGGAAGCGCCCTAATCTCCCTGCACTTTCCAGAGATTGTCGCCGCCGCCGCCTTCGCCTGCTCCCCCGCACTGGGCACGCACTCCAGGCGGACCCGACTGCCGTAGCGGGCGATGTCTCGACTCGTGCAGTCGCCGGCCGCGACGATGTCCGGATCGCTGGTCCGGGCCCGGTCGTCAATCACGACACCGTTGTCGATCACCAGGCCGGCGGATGCGGCGAGTTCAGTGTTCGGCTCGATACCGATACCAACAATGACGAGGTCTGCCGGGACTGATTCACCGCTGGACAGGACCACTTCGCGGACCCGAGCATCACCCGCGAGGGCCTCGACCAGGGCGCTCGTCTGAATGCACACCCCCTCCTCACGGTGGATTCGATCGAAAAATGCCGAGACCTCGGGGGCCGTCACGCGTTCGAGGACTCGCTCGGTCGCCTCGAGGACGGTGACGTCGAGACCCAGCGCGCGGAGTGAGGCGGCCGTCTCCAGCCCGACATAGCCGCCACCGACGACCACCGCCCTGCTGCCCGGTTTGGCTGTCGCTCTGATCAAATCCACGTCCGCGGCGGTGCGAAGGTAGTGGACTCCGGCAAGGTGGGCTCCCGGAACCCGGAGCCGTCGCGGACGCGCGCCGGTGCACAAAGCCAGCTTGTCGTAGGCCAGCGACTCGCCGGTGCTCAGCGATACTCGACCAGCAGAGCGGTCGATCCGCTCCACGGTCGCACCGAGAAGGCGGATCTCTTGGCGTGCGTAGAACTCTGCGCTGCGGATCGCCAGTTCCGCGAGTGTGCTCTTCCCTGCCAGGTAGTCCTTCGACAAGGGAGGGCGTTGACAGGGAAGTGCCGACTCGTCACCGACCAGGACAACCTCGCCGGCCCAGCCTTCCTGGCGCAGACTGGCGGCGACTTGGGCACCGGCATGGCTTGCCCCGACGATCACCGCTCGCTGCACGCTCATGCGGTGGGCTTCGCGGTGAGCCGGACCATCAGCTTGCTGATGCCCCGTACGAAGTTGGACTGTACGTACTCCGGCTCCCCCACGACCTCGATCTTCTCGAAGCGCGGGAGCAGTTCCTCCCACAGGACCCTCAGCTGGAGCTCGGCCAGCCGATTGCCCATACAGCGGTGGACGCCGAAGCCAAAGGCGATGTGGTTGCGCGCGTTGGGCCGATCGATGATCAGCTCATCCGGACGCTCGAACACAGTCTCGTCGCGGTTGCCGGAGGCGTACCACATCACGACCTTGTCGCCCTTGCGGATGAACTGGCCGTTCAGGACTGTGTCCGCCTTGGCGATCCGGCGCATGTAGGCGAGCGGAGTCTGCCAGCGGATGATCTCCGACACCATGTTGGGGATCAGGTCGGGGTTGGCCTTCAGCTTCTCAAATTGATCGGGGAACTGGTTGAGCGCAAGAACGCCGCCACTCATCGAGTTGCGGGTCGTGTCGTTGCCCCCGACGATCAGCAGCACCAGGTTTCCGAGGAACTCCATGGGGCGATCGATCAGGTCCTTGGTGTTCTCGTTGCTCTGCAACATGGTGATCAGATCGAAGCCCGGTTCCTCCCCTGCGGCAGTTCGGGCGGCCTTGTCATGCCAGAGCGCGCTGAGACCTCGCGCCATGTCGCGCATTCCGTGGAAGACCTCGTCGTTGTCAGAGGGACCGCCGTTCGCCTGCTCCATCGACGACGCAAGATCTGACCAGTAGGTCAGCTTGTGTCGTTGCTCGTACGGAAAGTCGAGCAAAGTGGCCAGCATGCGGCCCGTCAGCTCGATCGACACGTGTTGCACCCAGTTGAAGGGTTCGCCGACCGGAAGGCCGTCCAAGACCTCGCGGACGCGCTCTCGGATGAGACTCTCCATCTCGCGGAGGTTCTTCGGCGCGACAACGCCCTGGACCGCCTGCCGCTGCAGGTCGTGCCGCGGCGGGTCCATTGCGATGAACATCTCGATATCGAGGAAGCGGGGTGGCACGCCGATCACGATCAAGGGTTCGGCTGAGAAGACCTCATGGTTCTTGTCGACGGCGATGATGTCGGCGTGCCGGGTGACCGACCAGAATGGCCCGAACGGGCTGTTCGACTGATAGTGGACGGGAGCCTCGTTCCGCAGCCGCTGGAAGTAGGACTGCCAACGGCCCTGTCGGTACAGGAACGGATTGCTGAGGTCGATGTCCGCGAGCTCGACTTCTTCGACTGGCGGGATGGGACGCTCGACGAACATTCGCTCACCGTTGGTGCCCGTCACCCACCTCCTCGTCTTGTCGTAGAGATGCGCACCCTGGATCTGCCGCTCCATCGGGATGGCTGACTGAACTTTGGCAGTGATCGCCTCAGGAATCCTCATGATTTCGACGCTCCTCTCGTTGATCACATCTGGAATTCGGGCAGACGGACAGTCAGTCCGTCCCAGGCCTCGGAGACCACCATCTGGCAGGACAACCGAGAGGTCGGTTCACGCTCGGGGTTCATGGCGAGCATCTGCTCCTCGTCGGCACCGGATGGCCCCACGCGGTCCGACCACCGAGGGTCAACGATGACGTGACAGGTCCCGCACGCAGCCTCGCCCCCGCAGTCGCCGTCGATGCCGGGCACCGCGTTGTTCGTCGCGACCTGCATCAACGACTGCCCTTCCTCCAGGGACGCCGCGTGTGTCTCGCCGTCGTGCGACACGAAAGTAACCACTGCCATAACCAACTCCTGGTGCATGTCGGGGGCCGCAATGCCTTGCTCAAACTCTTGCCGCGGGCGCCGGGCCTGGCTATGTTCACCGGATCCAGATAGTTGTGAGTTCGGGTCAGAGAAAGGCTTCGATGAGCTTCACCGAACCGGGTGTCCCCTACACCGCATTCGCGCAGTTGCTCGAGAGCCAAGCGCTCGACGCGCACGCGGTCGCACAGTTCCGCGCCATCATGACTCGCGAGAGTGCCGCCGATCCGACCCTGCTGCAGCTTGAGGGCCAGGTCCCGGTGCGGTGGTTCCGGGAGGTCTACCCCGAGCTTGACGCCGAACAAGCAACCAAGCTCGGCCACGCGTTCGCAGAACACGCTCAGTTGACCTCTTTCGGCCCCTTGAGCGTTCCGCTCATCAGCGCAGGGTCCGTAGCCGAGATCATGGAACTGCTCACGTATCTTCCCTTGATCACGACGGCCGTCACGACACGGTTCCATCCGAACGAAGAGGGACTCACGGTTGGGCTCACAGGCCACATAGGTGATTCGGACCTGGACTGCCTGATCGTCACCTACTGCGGCGCCGCGCTGCGGCGATTGGTCCAGATGCTCGTCGGCGACGAATCAATCGTCAGACTGCACACGAGTTGGCCAGCACCGACCGACGTGGATCAGGACGACGCGCGGCCCGGGAACATGGTTTTCAACGCCCCGATGACGTTCCTCCACGTGCCCACTGAGACTCTGAATGAGGTCTGTCGATTCTCCGATCCCGTTGCCTATCGGCTCGCCATTGCCGACCTCCGGGAAGCTCTCGAGCACAGGGTCGGACCCACGTCGTACTCGGCCAAGGTACGAGCGTCGTTGGACGAGGCTGCAGCGCTCAAGACGTGCCGGACGGTCGCCGAGGAGCTGTCAGTGTCCGCCAGCACCCTCAAACGGCGCCTCCACGAGGAGGGCACCACGTTCCGCGAGTTGCTCGAGTCGTCGTTGCTTGAGCGCGCCACGCTACGGCTACTCGACCGATCCATGTCGGTCAGCGAGATCGCCGTTGACCTCGGTTACAGCGACCTCACCAACTTCTCGCACGCCTTCAAGCGGTGGACGGGCCGGTCTCCACGGCAGTTTCGAGAATCGTGCCGGAGCTGGTGATCGATCCGCTTGGTGTGCGGCTCGCGTAGCCGGCACAGCGCCCGGCCCGACCTACGTGCCGGCATCGATCAGATCTGTCCCGACTCGCCGTGCTCGGCCAAGGTCGGCGCCCGATCTCACGATGCGTGCCCTCCGTCGCCTGCCAGGTACTGGCTACTGCCGCCCCCAACTGCTGATTCCAGATTCCGACGAGCTCCACCGATAGCGAGACCTCCAGCGGTGTCGGCGGAGTACAGCGGTCGGAGACGCTAGCCAGCAAGGCCCTGCATCAGTACAGCGAGGACCCGTTTCGCGATTTGTTCTGCGGACGGGCGGGTGTCTTCGACGGCGTGGTAGAGACCGGCGACGGTGATGGCGCCAAAGATCGCGAGCGAGGCGTCTTCGGGGTGGGGCTGGACCTGTAGCGATCCATCGGCGGCGCCTTCGTCGAGAAGTTGTTCGATGGGTCGCTGGAAAGCCTCCTGGAGGGCGTGGGCCAGCTCCGGGAGTCTGGTGGCACGACCAAGGTCACCCACGAGCGCTCGGCATGCGGCCGGCTGGTCGAGCATGACGGCGATCTGCGCGTGGACCGCGGCTTCGAGACGCTCGCGGGCGGTTCCGGGGGTGCCGACGGCGGCCGCAACCTCCCCGGCGATGGCTTCGAGCATGTCGGTGAGCAGGAAGGCCAGGATCTCGTCCTTGCCTGTGAAGTAGTAGTAGAGCGTTGCGCGGGGGATGCCGGAGGCGGCGGCGATGTCGTCCATCTTGGCCTCGGTGATGCCGCGCTCGGCGATCAGCTCTGCTGCGCCGTAGAGCTTGCTCGCGATCGTTGCTGGCAGTTGCCGCATCTGTGCCTTGACCTTTCGGGCGAACGTCTCTGCGTTCGTTCGATGTGTATCGACTGTGGCGCCAGTCTATGTTGTACTTTGAGTACAAACCAAAGATGCAGACACCGTGGGGGTATCCGTGGGTGTTGGGGCGCCGGGCCGTCTGGCCCACTTGTGCGCGGTGGGAATCCGCTTCCCGCGTGTGGTGGTTGTGGGCTGGCTGATCGCCGCTGCGGCGGTGACCTTCGGGCTGCCGTCTCTGCCATCGGTGGTTGAGCGAAACAGCGCCGCGTTCCTGCCCGAGGATGCTCCGACGTTGGCTGCGTTGCACCGGATGGATGAGGCGTTCGGGTCGGGACGCACCGAGTCGTTCGCCTACGTCGTGTTCCGCAACGAGAAGGGCTTGAGCGCAGCGGACACGCGCGCCTACCGCAATCTAGTGCGGACCCTGCAGGCGAATGAGGAGCGGGTCTCCGATGTGCAGCACTTCGTCGGCAACAAGGAGGCCCGGCAGCAGCTGGTCAGCGAGGACGGTCAGGCCGCCTACCTGGTGGTGGGGCTGACCAGTGGGATCGGGTCGCCGGACTCCGAGCAGGACGTGCACTGGCTGCGTGAACAGGTTGACGAGCTGTCGGCGCCATCGGGAACCACGACGCATGTGACCGGCGACCCGGCGATGATCACGGACCTGACCACGGAGGTGAACGCCGCCTCGGTGAGGATCACCGTCGTCTCAGGCCTCCTCCTGGTCATCATCTTGTTGATTATCTACCGCCGGATCACCACGGTGCTGCTCACCTTGGTGACGATCGGTGTCGCACTGGCCTGCGCCCGAGGGGTGCTGGCGTGGGCCGGTGAGCAAGGAATGGCGCTGTCGACCTATACCGATGCGTTCGTAACCGCCATCGTGCTCGGCGCCGGCACCGACTACTGCGTGTTCCTGATCAGCAGATTCCGTGAGGCGTTCGGGCGCGGGATCGACCCGCTCGCGGCGGTCGAGGAATCCGCGACCAGGGTGGGACCAGCCCTGGTGGCCTCCGCGGGCACGGTCATCCTGGCCGCGATCTGCCTGGGGTTCACCAAGCTGGCCATCTTCTCCACGACCGGACCGCCGATGGCGATCTGCGTCGCGGTCACCGTGGCGGTGAGCCTGACCTTTACCCCGGCGCTGATGGTCTGGTTCGGCCCGAGAATCGGTCCGGCGCGTACGCCCACACCGACCTCGGCGTGGTCGCGTGTGGGCCAGCTCGTGGCGCGTCGACCCGCTCGCGTGCTCTTGGTCGGTACCGCCGTGTTGGTGGCGCTGGCCGCGTTCTTGCCGACGATGGTGATCTCCTACGACCAACGGAACTCCCAGCCCGAAGAGACCCCGAGCAACCAGGGCCTGACAGTGCTGGAGGAGCACTTCCCCCGCAACGAGACCCTGCCTGACTATCTGCTGGTCGAATCCCCTCGCGACATGCGCAATCCCAAGGACCTCGCCGTCCTCAACGAAGTCAGCCGTGCCGTGGCCAAGGTCGACGGCGTGACTGGTGTACGCAGCATCACCCAGCCGGCCGGCACGCCTCTGAAGCCGGCATCGATCGCCCGGCAGCTCAAGCGACTCGCCAACGGCCTCGGGCGTGCCAGCGACGGCCTGGAGGAGGGCCAACCCGGGCTGGAACGCCTCTCCTCAGGCAGCACTCAGCTCGCGGACGCGATCGACCAGGTGGCCAACGGCGCCGACCAGGCCCACGACGGCGTTGGCCAGCTGGTAAGCGGCACCAACGACCTCACCGACGGCCTCGGCCGGGCTGCGAAGAACACCCGGGGAGCCGCGCAGGGCGCCCGCCGCCTCCAGACCGGTGCCGCCACCTTGGCGACAGGCCTCCAGACCGCGCACGACCAAGTCAGCATCGCAGTAGACGGCATCGACCTGATCGTCCAGGCACTCAACCGCGACCTGCTCTGCACCGCCGACCCAATCTGTCGCCGATCCAGGGAGGGCCTCGCCCAGATCCACCGCGGCCTGAAGAACGAACTCCTGCCCGGACTGCAGAAGGCAGCCAACGGCGCGGCACGGATCGCCCGCGGTCAAGGGCGGCTCGCGGGTGGACTCGACAGCCTCGTCGCCGGGCTGAACCAGGCCAAGATGGGTTCCAAACAGATCACCAAGGGCCAACGCATCCTGCGCACCCGGCTGGGGCAAATGGCGGACGGCACCAACCAGATCGCCGGAAACGCCGAGGCCTTCGCTCCGGGAATCGAGGAGCTCATCAGTCAGACCAGCGTGCTCGCCGAGAACCTGGAACGTTCTGAGTCCTACCTGCGAACAGTCAACCGTCAGGCCAACACCCCAGAGGCAGGCGGCTTCTATCTACCCGCCAGCGCCCTGCGCGACCAGCGTTTCGCTTACGCCCGCGACGTCTTTCTCAGCCCCGACGGCCGCGTCGCACGCATCCAGGTCACCGGCGACACCGACCCCCTGAGCCCCGACGGGCTGCGCCGCTTCGACGAAGCCCAGGCGACCGCCGAATCCGCGCTCAACCAGACACGTCTCGACGACGCGACCATCAGCGGCACCGGAGCGGCAGGGCTCGGCGCCGACCTGAACCGCTACCTGTACGACGACGCCAAGCTCGTGCTCGCTGCGGTCCTCCTGGTCGTCCTGCTGCTCCTCATCATCACCCTGCGCTCCCTCGCCGCCCCCCTGTACCTGCTCGCCTCAGTCGCGCTCTCCTGCGCTGCGGCCCTCGGTCTGACCACCCTGGTCTTCCAAGACATCCTCGGCCACGACATCCAGTTCCCCGTCCCGGTCATCACTTTCGTGCTGCTGGTCGCCGTTGGCGCCGACTACAACATCCTGCTCATGAGTCGCATGCGCGAGAACGGCACCACCCTGACCCGCGCGGCAGTCGCCGAAGCCGTCACCCTCACCGGCCCGGTGATCACCTCCGCCGGCATCATCTTCGCCAGCACCTTCATCGCACTCCTGAGCTCACCGGTGATCACCCTCGCCCAAACCGGGTTCGCCGTCGCAGCCGGGCTGCTGCTTGACACCTTCGTGGTCCGCAGCCTCATCGTCCCCGCCTGTGCAGCGCTACTCGAGAACCACAACTGGTGGCCCGCCCGCAACCCGCGGCACTCTGAGCAACCCGCGGCATCGCGGGCAAAGACGGCCTCCTGAACCGCGCCCGCACATCTCCATCCGCTGAGCCATCCGATTGTGCCGCGCAAGGGGATCGAGTGCCGGCCTTGGCTTGCTGTGCGGATCGGAAGTGGCTCGGACTAGCGCCGACCCTCGACGTCGTGGCGCAGTTGGGGTACGACATGCCGTCTGAGCTGGCTGCTTCCCCGGAGCGCCACCGACCGCGACACGGCCTATCGCGACGCTGACCGGGGTCGCAGGGACCACGACCGCGTTCACCGCCCCTTGGACGAGCAGGGACTCGGCAGCATAGACATCGTGATCGCAAGCTTGTGGTTCTGACCGTCCCGGTCATCGCCGTCGTGGCCCACCGGTTCGACGAGCGCCACCGCCTCTTTGGGCCTCGCGCCGATCGCTGGCGTCGTGGTCGTGGGCGCGCTCGACCTCCTCACCAGCGACGCCTCGATGGCGGCGCAGATCTTCTTTCATCTTCCCAGCGCTCTACGGGCGTCGCAGTTGTCGATGGCCGGCGAGATCGCCGTGGTCTTCCACGTTCCGGAGCCCGGGGGCAGCGCACAGCGGCGGATCGCGACTGTGGTGCGCAACCTTCAGCGGCCCGCTGCCCCGCCCTTCGAAGCAACGTGCGTTCATGCATGCATGTAGTCTCTCCCCGTGCCGGTCCAAGTCAGAACCCAAGAAGAGCGCTCGGCCGCGACGCGGCTGGCGCTCCTGGACGCCACGGTGGCCTGCCTGGCCGAACTCGGCTACGCGGGCACGACCAGTGCCGCGGTAGCGGCGCGGGCAGGTCTCTCGCGCGGCGCCCAGCTGCATCACTTCGGTACACGGGACCGGTTGGTCGTCTCGGCCGTCGAGCACTTGGCGCAGGAACGCCTACGCCGGGCCCGAGAGCAGATGGTCCTCCTCGGACCCGCTGGCGCCGGAGCAGGGAAGAGGGAGACGGCGCTCCGGTTGCTCGCCGAGGCGCTCTCCGGCCCCCTGTACGCCGCGAGCCTCGAGTTGTGGGTCGCAGCTCGCGCTCATCAGGCCCTACGGGCCGAGCTGGTTCCCGCCGAAGAACGCGTCAACGCCGAGCTCGCCGAGATCTGCCGAACCTACGTCACCGAGGACCCTGTGGAGATCCGGCTCACCCTCGACCTCCTCCTCGGTCGAGGGGTCAGCGGCCTGCTGAGTCCGCATTCAGGTCAGCGTCAAGCCGAGGCCCTGGACGCCTGGGCGCGACGCCTCCAAGGACGGCCTCGTGGCTGACCTGCACACGCTGCTCTCCGCGTGGGCGGAGAAGTTCGTCAGCTACCCCGACGGCGCCGACCTGCCGCCCCACCACGACGAGTGCCTGGGGTGCGGACCGCACAACCCACACGGGCACCACCTTCGATCCGTCCGCCACGGCGATGGCGTGCACGCCTGGCACACCTTCGACAACCGCCACGTAGGCGCCCCTGGGATCGTCCATGGCGGCGCCGTGGCCACGGTCGTCGATGACCTCTACGGGTTCCTTCTCTTCCTGGAGGGCGGGCCCGCTGTCACCCGCCAGCTCTCCATCGACTACCTGGCGCCGGTGCTGATCGGAACGACCTACCGACTCCAAGCCGACGTCATCCGACGCGACGGACGCAAGTTGTTCGTCGCCGCCAGCGCAGCCGCACCAGACGGTCCCACCGTCATCACTTCGACGGCCGTGTTCGTCAAAGTGGGCGCCGAGCACTTCGCGCAAGGCACTCCATCGGGATCCCCCACCGGCTGACTCTCCACGGCGGCCAGACCGCTTCGCGCCAACCAACGGGCGCCTGTTGCGTGTCCGCTGACCATCCGCGGAGGTTCGGTGCCCCCACGGCGCGAGATACACCGGGCTCCCCAGTCACGACGCCCTCAGGCGAGACAGATGCGGCCCAACCTCCGGCCGCTCGCGCGCCCCCGGCTGGAACGCCGGCGCGCTTCCTCCTCAAGGCCGCTCCGGCAAGCCCACCCAAAGCTGCCCGCGAAGACTTACATACATGCGCGATCGCATGTAGCCTGCTGATTGGACGGTCCTCTCGTCCCGTCCACGTGAGGCGGGGTAACCCATGCATGACCGACACGCCTGGCACCAGATGGCTGATCTGCTCTCCGACGCGGTGCTAAACGCCATGTGGTGGCTCTACGGCGGACTGATCGCCTTCGGGAGCTGCTGGTGGATGGGATACGGCGGCTACCGCGCCTGGCAGGAGTGGGATCGGGATCGGCTTCAGCGGCGCGAGGAGCGGCGGGCACACCGGCTCGAGGATGACGTCGCTCGCGGCCTGCGTGAGGTTGAGCTGTTCTTGCAGGACCAGTGTCCTTCGAACGGAGGGCACGCGGAGAAGGCGTCGAAGGCACCCCGGACCCACCGGTGGCGCCCCTACCGAGGTGAATCTCCCCGAGCCTGAGTCCGCGCCGCCACACCCACCCTGTGCGGCGACTGTGGTCGTGCCGGGCCGGCATGGGCTCCGCCGTGGCGGCGTCCTTGGATGGTCAGTCGGTTGCCTTGCTCACGGCGTCGATCCCGGGCGTCCCCTCGCTGCCCTCGCCTTCGGTGAGCATCCGCAGGAGTCGGTCACCCTCGACGTCGAGGTCGGGCAGGATCCGGTCCAGCCAAGGCGGCAGCCACCATGCCTTGTCGCCAAACAGTGCCATCAGCGCCGGGGTCAACGTGATGCGCACCAAGAATGCGTCGATGAGGATGCCGATCGCGAGCGCGAACCCGATCTGCTTGATCATCACGTCGTGGCTGGAGATGAATCCGGCGAACACCGAGACCATGATCACCGCGGCGGCGACCACGACCCGGCTGGCCTGGTCGAAACCGTGCACCACGCCGGCCTGGCCGTGGTGGCCGTGGACGTGGGACTCGCGCATCGAGGAGACCAGGAAGACCTGGTAGTCCATCGCCAGCCCGTAAAGGATTCCAGTGACGATCACCGGGACGAAGCTGAACAACGGCCCGCCGGTGTCGATCCCCACCAGCCAGCCAAGCCACCCCCACGAGAACACCGCGGTGGTCACCCCGAAGGTCGCCAGGATACTGAGCAGAAATCCGAGCGTGGCCTGGATCGGGACCACGAGTGACCGGAAGACCACCAGCAGAATCATCAGCGACAGTCCGACGATGATGGCCAGGTAGAGCGGCACGATCTCGGCGAGCCGGTCGGACATGTCGATCCCGATCGCGGTGAAGCCGGTGACACCGACTTCGACGTCGTACTCCTGTGCGACCGCCGACCTGGGTGCACGCAGCGCCTTGACGAGGTCAGCGGTGGCGTCGTCGTCCGGACCGGAGGTTGGGATGATGCTGAGGACCGTCATCTGCCCGTCCTTGCTGGTGCCCACAGGCACCGCGGCCACCACCTCGTCACGCTGCTGCAGCTGCTGGCTCACCGCAGCGAGGGTCTGGCCGTCGAGGGCAGCACCCTCCGAGGACTCCACGGTCACCAGCAGCGGCCCGTTGAACCCCTCACCGAACCCCTGCGTCACCAGTTCATAGCTCTGCCGGGCGGCCGTGTCGGTGTTCGCGGTCGCACCCGTCGGCAACCCCAGGTCCATGCTCGCCGCGGGAGCAGCGCCCACGCCCAGCACCGCCACCACACCGAGGATCACCGGCCAGCGAAACCGCAGCACCGCCTTGACCCACCGGTCGGCCACGCTGTGGCTGCCCTGCCTCTCCCGCTTGTTGTGTCCCTTCTGCCGCGTCTTGGCCGAGACGATCCGCTCTCCGATCAGTCCGAGCATGGCCGGCAACAGGGTCAGGGCGATGAGGACGGCAAGCAGGACCGTGGCCGCGGCGACCAAGGCCATGGTGGTGAGCATCGAGATCCCGATGACGGTGAGCGCGACCAGCGCCACGATCACGGTGAGGCCGGCGAAGAGCACCGCGCTGCCCGCGGTCCCGACCGCACGGCCAGCTGCCTCGCGGGCATCGAGGCCGCGGTCGATGATCAGTCGCCGCTGCCGGTTGACCACGAACAACGCATAATCGATGCCCACGGCGAGGCCGATCATCAACGCCAGCACCGGGGTTGCGGTGGTCATCTCCACCGACGTCGACAGCGCAAACGCCGTCCCCACACCCACCCCGACTCCGACCAGGGCGGTGATCAAAGGAAGACCGGCGGCGACGAGCGAGCCAAGCGTGAGGACGAGCACCACGGCCGCGACCGCGAGACCGACCACCTCGGCCGCGCCGACCGGGATCTCGATCGCCTTAAGCGAGTCACTCGGCAGTACCTGCAGGCCGGTTCCCTGCTCCGCATCCTCGACCACCTCCAACACCGCAGAGACCTGCTCGTCGGTCAGCGAAGTGGACGGCACCGTGAACTGGAATTGGAGCAGCGCCACCGGTGCCCGGGTCGAGACCAGGACGCCGGGCACCGGGGTCCCGTCGACGACCATCGGCCGGTACGGCGGCGCGGTCGTCTCCGACTCCCGTTGCGGCTGGTCGACCCTCGGCTCTGCCTGAGGTTGTGCCTGGCCCTGGCCCTGGCTCAGTTCGGCCGGGTTGACGACCTGCTGCAGCTCGTAGACCTCCCGCACCGTCTCGACGATGGCGGCCATCCGCTCCGGTGTCTCCAGCCGCTCGCCGTCCGGGACGGTGAACACGACACTCGCCTGGCCACCCGAAGCCTGCGGTAGCTCCTCGGTGACCCGGTCCAGGACCTGTTGGGCCTCGGTGTTGTCGATCTTCATCTCCGAGGTCACCTTCACCCCGTTGACCACCAACGCAGCCGCCACCGCAGCCAGCACCAACAGCCACCCGACGATGAAGGGCCAGGGTCTGCCGTAGCAGCCGCGTCCGAGGTGGTACAAGAATGTGGACATCGGGGCTGCTCCTCAGCGGGTGATGTGCGGGTCAGAAGCCGTTACGGAGGTGCTTGAAGACCTCGGTCAGGAAGTCGTCGAACTCCACGGCCCCGCGACTGGGAAGTTCGCCAGGAAGGCGGACGTCGACGAGCCCCTCGAGCGCGGAGGAGACCATGCCGTAGACGGCGCCGACCAGCAGCGTGACGTACGAAGGCGGGTAGCGCCCGGCCGCCACGGCGACCATTCGCTCCTCGACCTCCAACCGCATCCGGTGTTGGACGTGGTAGACGTGTGGCTCCAACGAGGGATTCGCGCGCGCCAACGTCAAGACCTCCCGCATCCGGGACAGTCCCGTGGTCGTCAGCTGCAGCCGCAGCACGACCTCGACCGCATCCAGCAACCCCCGTCCCTCCGACACTTCCTCGAGTGCATCGGCGGCTGCCTCGATACCGGCGTAGGCGACCGATGCCACCGCCGCCTCCTTGCAGGGATAGTGGTTCGCGAAGGTACGGCGCGAGTACCCAGCCATCTCCGCGACCTCCTCGATCACGAACCCGTCCAGGCCGCGCTCCTTCGCCAGGTCGAAGGCGGCCTCGGCAAGTGCCCGCGCGGTCGCCGCACGCTTCCTCTCCCTCAGGCCTTCGATCACGACGCCACTCTCACAGGAATGTGCCCATTGGGCAAGATTGCCCATTACGCACCCCGGCCGTCGAGATGGGGCCACGTCGGACGGGATGAGGAGGACGGTCCTGGGCACCATGGGTCGCAGGGCTGCCCGACTGGCGTCCGCGCCGTGCCAGGGCCGGCCGAGGCTCGACGATGAGGTGAGTGGGAATGGCGATGACACCAGGAGGTCACTCCGGGACCGAGGGTTCGCGCGTCCCTGAGGCCCACCGCGGACTAGCCAGATTGGGCCTGCGTTTGATCGCTGGTTCTGTCCTCGCCTCGGCCACGCTTCCGTGGCTCGCAGACTGGAACCGCCGCCATACCTTCGGCCCCGAGTACGGGGCCGCACGCCCGCTGGCACGGCACGTCGGAGGTCGTCAGCGCGACTACGGAAGGACTTGTGGCGCTCTGGCTGCTGCGCAACTGCCAGTCGGGCGCCCCCTCCTCGGAGCGTCTCATCACCGCGGCGGCTCTGCTGCCGATCGCCCGCTGGGCGCCGTTCAACCTGACTCTGCTCATACCCGGCACGTCGCCCTACGACCAACACCACATCCCCCAACGGATCCTGGGAATGCCGGCCGCACTGCTGAGCCAGGACCTGATCGCCGCCGCAGCGGCTCTGGGCCTCATTCTGAGACGAACCGCGCGGCGAACGTGATTGCCCGAGGGCGACGGGGCGCCGACGAACGTCAGACCTGTTGGCCCGCCCACTTCTGACAGGGCCCGGGAACGACCCTCGACTCTGCCAGAGGTCTCGACCTGAACTGTGGGGGTGTGTTGTACTCGGAGTACAAACACATTGTCGAGACCGAGAGTTACCTCTGGGGTCCTCGGCCCTGACGGGATCACAACCTTCCGGCAGCGCCCTCGCAGGACGCCCAGGCGAGACACACCAGATTCCGGCAGGAGTGCAGCGGCGTGAGCGGGCGCCTCCGCGCAAGGCACGGGACGAACACCACTTGGAGAGCGCCGATGGGCAACCAACAGCTGACCTACAGCCCCTTCGATCCCGACATCATCGCCGACCCCTACCCGATCTACCGGGAGCTTCGCAGCGAAGCCCCCGCCTACTGGTCGGAGCAGGCGAACACCTGGGTGCTCAGCCGATACGACGACGTCTGCGCAGCTCTCGCCGACCCGGCGACGTACTCCTCGGCGTCCGGGATCTTCCCGACCCCTCCGGGGGTCGACATGACCGAGTTGTTCCTGCCCATGCTCATCATGACCGATCCACCGCGGCACACCGCGTTGCGCAAGATCGTCAGCAAGGCCTTCACCCCCCGGCGAATCGCCGCACTCGAACCACACATCCACACCATCGTCGAGGACCTCCTCAACGATTCGCCAGAATCCGGCGGGTGGGACTTCGTCTCCGGGTTCGCCGGTCCCCTCCCCGCCGTCGTGATCGCCGACATGCTCGGCGTGCCACGCGCAGACCGTGACCGGTTCCGTATCTGGTCCACCACCCTCATCCAATCCAACCCCACCCGCGGCGAGTTCGGCCCCGGCTTGGACGCCGCGGCGTCGCTCTACGAGTACTTCTCAGGGTTCCTCGAGGAACGACGCGCGCACCCGCAGGACGACCTCATGACCGCCCTGGTCCAGGCCGATGCCGACGGCGAACGCCTCAGCGAGGAGGAACTGCTCGGCTTCTGCCTGCTCCTGCTCGTGGCCGGACACGAGACCACCACGAACCTTCTCTCCAACAGCGCGGTCGTGCTCGCTCAGCATCCCGATAGCCGCCGCGAACTGGCGAACCGCCCAGAGCTCGTCACCAGCGCCGTGGAGGAACTGCTCCGCTACGACTCCCCCGTCCAGGGCCTCTCGCGCACCCTGACCCGCCCGGTCGACGTGCACGGACAACACATGACGGCTGGCCAGACCGTGCTGCTTCTGTTCGGATCCGCCAACCGCGACGACCAAGCCTTCCCCAATGCGGATCACTTCGACCTCCACCGCGCGCCAGAACGGCAGGTCGCGTTCGGACGCGGCATCCACTTCTGTCTCGGCGCGGCGCTGGCCCGGCTTGAAGCGCGCATCGCCCTGCAGACACTCTTGGACCGCAAGCCGGACTGGCAGGTCGACCTCGACTCGGCCGTTCGACTCCGCTCTGGCCCCATCCGCGGCTACGTCTCGCTTCCCCTGGAGTAGGGGCAAGTCTCCATGGGCCCCCGGGGCCCAGGCGGCAGCAACAGCCCGTCAGCGATTGAATCGCCCAGGGGGGGCTGACGGAGGATCGGGACACACCAGAGTCTCCACGAAACGCGGGCGATCAATCGGCTCCGGCGACGCGAGGAACGTCGCATCACCATGGAATCCAGCCGCGACCTGCGGGCGGATCGCGGAGGCGATCACGAACTCATAGGCATTGAAACGGCGCAGCGTAGCCAGCGCTACACCGCTCTGCCGCCGGCTGCGGCTATCAGCCGTGATTGAGGTCGAGTGACATGGTCATTAGCCACTCGCGGACACTGCCAGCGCGTACGGTCGACCAGCTCATGCTCCAAGCCGGCTCAGCCCGCGTACCTAGAAGTGCCGGATCAACAGGGGGTCCCCGGCAACGCCCAACCCCGTCAGCCATGGACTTCGAGCGAGGCGAGCATGCGTCGACAGTCTTGCGAAACCGTTAGCCAGAGCGATGGCTCATCCGCTCTGTGTCCGCTGCCCACACACGGGCGTGACAAGCACATACTGAGGTGCGGCGCGCTGCCCTGCCGCGATGCATCGCCGCCCGACGCGATTCGGCAACCGGGATGACCGGCCAGTCCGGCGCCCGAGACCGTCGCGAGGCGAAGCTCGAGGCCCTACAGCAACAACTCTCAGCGTCGGTGTCCGCGCTCGTCACGGGTGATGACTGGAAGCGAGCGCTGACGTTTGCCGCCGAGTTCCGCTCGCGCAGCTTCAACAACACGATGCTGATCTACGCCCAGCACTACTCTGCGTTCAAAGAGGGACGCGTGCCCGAACCGACGCCGACGTACGTGGCCGGTTTCCACCAGTGGCTCACGCTCGGACGCCATGTCGAGAAGGGCCAGCACGGCTACGGGATTCTCGCGCCGGTCACTGCCAGGTTCGCCTCCGCGAACCCGTCGGACCCGGCGTCGTGGCGTCGTCTCTCGCGCGGCGAGAAGCCGGGTTCTGGGGAGTCAGTGAGGTCGAAGCTCGTCGGCCTCAAGCCCACCCACGTCTGGGACGTCTCGCAGACGGCCGGCGATCCCCTGCCCGAGTTGCCCCGCCCGACCCTACTGCACGGCCAGGCGCCTGCCGGTCTCTGGGACGGTCTCGCCGATCAGATCACGGCTCTCGGGTTTGAGCTCCGATTGGTCTCCTCCGCGGCGGCGATCGGTGGCGCCAATGGGCTGACCGACTTCCTCGCCCGCGAGGTCTCGGTACGCACGGACATGGATGACGCCGCCCAGGTGAAGACTCTGGCCCACGAGCTCGGACATGTCCTTCTCCACCCTCCTCAGGAGAACGTCATCTCCACAGACCTCGCCGCCGACGCGACCCTGCACCGTGGGATCGCGGAGGTCGAAGCGGAGTCGATCGCGCTGATGGTCGGCGCAGCGCACGGGCTCGACACCTCGTCGTACACCGTCCCTTACGTCTCGACGTGGGCAGCGAGCGTCCCCGGCACGACGCCGGTCGAGGTCGTCCAGTCGACGGCCGAGCGGGTCAGGAACACGGCGCTCAGCGTGCTCGACAAGCTCGACACCCAGAAGGTCGGCGACGGCACCCCGCCCGGTCTCGATCGAGAGCCACTCAGCCACCGAGCTGGGATGGCGCCTGCCATCACCGGCACGCGTCGCGACGGATCGGTTATCGGGCTATGAAGGTCCCAGTCGTCCTCACCACCGTCCGCTTCGACATCGACAACGCCGGCCGGCTCGAGGTCAGCGTCGACGGGCAGCCACACGCCGACGATCGAAGGTTGTCTCGCAGCGACCTCCGATCGGTCCTCGACGAGATCACTGCGAGGCTCGGCACTGCTGTGCGTGTCGAAGTCCACGAGGCTGACGGCACGACGTACTCGGACATCGAGACTCCCGCGGAGAGCACGGCTCCGAATGCCATGGAGCCCGAGCCGGAGACAGCCACAGCGGCACTTGCCGGCGCCGGCTTCCGCCCAGGCGAACAGGTCGCCCTCGCCTACGTCGTGGCACGCCAGGAAGCCGATGCCAACGGCAATGCCGCAATCAACCTCCCACCGGCGCTGTTGACCGGAACACGCCAAGGGCTGGTTCTCCTCGGTCTGACCTCGCTGACGGTCGCGCCAGTCGAGGCGCAGGCATGAATCCGAATGCTCGCAGCGCGAATGACGAGCTCGTCAACCTTGCTCTGATGGGTCTCACCGCCCTCTTCGGCTTTGGGCTCGCCCTCGGAGTCGCCGGAGAGGTCGCAGCGTTCCTGGCCGGTGCGCCGGGGCCCCGCGGAGGTATGGCCAGCGGGCTTCGTGTCCTCACTGACCCAGGGCACCCCGGAACGGCGCTCGGCACACCCGGCCTGTCCGCCGCGGCGTACTGGCTCGTCGTCGCAGCCATGCTGACGCTGGTCGCCATCGCTGCGTGGCTTGTCTGGACCGTCATCGCGCAACTGCGCCACCGCACCAAGCAGGATCCTCACAAGATCGAGGGCATCGCCACCCGCCGCGACATCGACCTGGTGGCGTCAAAGCGAGCACTCGTACGCAGAGGCGAGACCCTCCGCCCCTCGATCGGCCGGCCGCGGCCGGAGGATGTCGGCTACCTGCTCGGGCGCAGCTGCGGCCGAGAGATCTGGGCCTCGGTCGAGGACTCGATCCTGGTCATCGGACCGCCCCGGTCCGGCAAGGGCCTGCACCTCGTCATCAACGCGATCCTCGACGCGCCCGGTGCCGTCGTCACGACGTCCACCCGCCCCGACAACATCGTCGCCACCATTGCGGCCCGTAAGAAACGCGGACCGGTGGCGGTCTTCGACCCGCAGCACCTCACTGCAGGACTCCCTATCGTCGACGGGACCGGAGTCCGCTGGTCCCCCATCCGCGGCTGCGAGCAGCCACTAACCGCGATGATCCGAGCTGCCGGTCTCGCATCGACGACCGGTCTGTCGTCCGGCGGAGTCGAGTCCGGTGGCTTCTGGGAGGGGAAGGCGAGATCAGCACTCCAATCCCTGCTCCACGCGGCTGCGATCGAGCGTCTACCCACCCGCGCACTCTTCGAGTGGTCGCTGTCGCCCTCGGCTGCGCTCGATGCGGTCGGCATCCTCGCCAGCCGACCCCAAGCCGCGCCAGGTTGGTCGGATGCTCTCGACGGGATGATCAACGCCGACCCGCGCACCCGAGACTCGATCTGGATGGCGGTGAGCCAAGCCCTCGCGTGCCTGGCCGATCCGGCTGTGCTCGACGCCGTGAGTCCCGACCCAGACGACGCCTTCGATCCGCGCGACTTCCTTCTGCAGAACGGGACGCTGTACTTACTGGGGACCGGCGCCGGCGCTGGCGCTTCCTGGCCACTCGTGGCGGCCTTCATTGAGGACCTCACCGAAGTCGCCCGGCACCTCGC
>Ga0164243_10003084_pt1 | contig 26918 bp, 27 predicted proteins | sample OricompcompostOP_FD_108781 | JGI IMG/M metagenome (GOLD analysis project Ga0164243, IMG submission 108781) | Organic Plus compost microbial communities from Emeryville, California, USA - Original compost - Organic plus compost (OP) | ecosystem: Engineered > Solid waste > Mixed feedstock >...
ACCATGCGCCAACCGGACTCCTGCATGCCGGTCGACAACTCTGCGATGATCTCCTCGCGCGAGTGTCCACGCGCGGTCGCCTCAGCGATCAGCAGCGACGGCCCATCCGCATCCACCATGCATGCCTCACTTCCATGCTCTGATCCACACCTGTCCGCTCGCGCCCGCGCCGCCGCCGCGCCAGCTGAGCGTCGCGAACGAGCCGCCCGCGCCGCCACCACCCGGCGGGTTGCCTGCCTGGCCGGTGCCCCCGGTGGTGGCACCACCGGTGCCGCCGACGTAGGTGACACCGTTGAAGACGTTGTCGCCCGCACCAAAGCCCGCCTGCTGCGTCGAGGTGCTGTTGCCCGCCCCGCCCGCGCCGCCGTTGGCGGTCAGACCGGCCCAGCCCGTAGCGGTTGCCGTGGTGTTGCCGCCCGCGCTACCGCTGGCAGCCGACGAGTTGCCGCCCGCGCCACCCGCGCCGACGGTGCCGGTGATCTGCGTTGTGCCGGTTGGGATGTCGACGCCTCGCACCAGCGTCACCGACGCCCACGACCCGGCGAAGCCGCCGCAGCCACGCGTCGCCGCGCTCGCGCCGCCGCCACCGCCGCCGCCGAGCAGGATGACGTCGAGGTACTCGCTGCCAGCCGGGATGTTGTAGGTGTAACCGCCGACGGTGGTGAACGTCTCGGTGTACTCGACGAACGGCGGCTCGGCGGACCAGACCTCAACGAACGCCGACCCGTTCCACACGTGAATCGACTGCGGCTCAACGAACGCCGACCCGTTCCAAACCTTGGGTGCGCCGTCGACGAACGACGACCCGTTCCAGGCTTTGAGGCTCATTCGACCACCACATACAGGACGCCAGCAGTGCCCGTGTCGGGCAGCGTCGAACCCATCCAGATGCCTGTCGCCGACCCGTCCACCGACGCCTTGCCGTCGAGCGCGGATTGCAGGCCGGTGACACTGCTGATGCTGTGACTGTGAGACGAATCGGCTTTACCGGCAAGGCCGTTGTCGACGTAGTTCTTCGTCGCCGCGTCGCCGCTGGCCGCCGGGTCGGCGAACTGGGTGCGACCGTTGGGGTCACGCATCACCATCGTCGTGCCGGACGGCGCATTGCCAAACGGCACAACGATATTCACACCGTTCTCGTTGGTGACGTAGGTGCGCAACGCTGTGCTGGTGGCCATCACCGCACCGGCGGCGGCGACGTTGGCCGCGTCGGTCACATCGGCCCCGGCCTCGATGCCCGCCAGTTTGGTCTTCTCAGTGGCGGTGAACGCCTTGTTGGTCGTGCCGTCCACCAGCGAGTCCGCGTTGATGTTTGACAGCGCGTTGTCTGCCCCAGAGATCGTCTTATTGGTCAGGGTGCGCGCCTTCGACGCCTCGCTGGCCAGCAGCGCCTCAGCGCGCCGCCCCGTGACGAGGCCGGTGGTGCTGCCGCTGGCGTTGGTGATGTCGGCTTCGGCGATCTCCCCGTAGGTGCTGTTGTGGGTTACCCCGAGCAGCTGCATGTAGGTGCCGTCGAAGTAGAACAGCAGCGCCGCACCCGCGCTAACCTGCACTTGCGACGCGGCGGTGCCGTTGTTCGGCGACCGGATCGCCCGCGCCGTCGAACCGTTGATCGCCAGCGTCGGCGCGGCAGCGCTGGAGCCGTTCGTAAACGTGACCAGGAAGAAGTCGCCCGCTGCCGGGGTGTGCGACGCCCACGGCGAATCGAGGGTCACCGTCTTCGCGGCGGTCCCGGTCGCCGTCGCGCAGGTGCCGGTCATGAATTTCGCCTGCTTGTTCGCGATCAGGTTCGTGATCGTCGTGGCGAAGTTCGGGTCGTTGCCCAGCGCGTTGGCCAGCTCCTGCAACGTGTCCAGCGTGTTCGGTGCGCCGCCGACCAGATCCTCGATAGCGTCGGCCACCGCGTTGGTCGCCTCAAGCGCCGCCTCAGCAGCAGTCTCGGCGTGCCCCTCAGCCAACCCGGCGGCGTTGGTGGCCGTATCGGCAGCGTTCTGCGCGTCGGTGGCATAACCCTGCGCATCGGCGGCGTAACCCTGGGCTTCGGCGGCGTGCCCCTGGGCCACACCGGCGGCGAACTGGGCGATCGACGCGGCGGAGGCAGCGTCGTCGAGCGCCGGAATTTGGACACGGTGATCCGGCGCGGTCGACATCGCAAACACCAACTCGTCGTCGTCGAGCGTGATGTTGTCGACGCTGCGGCCCGCCGGACCTGCGGGGCCGCGCAGAATCTGGGTAGCCGTCGTGGACGCCACCGGCGCCACGTCAGCCAGGTCGACAGTCTCCCCGTCCTCGGCGGCGGCGAATGACCATGAGGCGACCAGCCTGCCCTTGACTCGGATCGACACCCGCCATTGCAGGTTCTCCAACCCCAGGCCGGGGTCGGAGGCCAGCAGCAGAATCGGCTCTTCGGCAGTGGCGATAGCGCCGTCGGAGCCGACGTTGACGGTCACCGCCGGTGGCCGCGAGTACACCACCCCGTCCCACACCAGGACACCCTTGGTGATGTTGCTTTCAAAATGCAGAATCGCCGACTGCCAGCTCTGCACCTCAATCTCGTCGTCGGCAATGCTGGCCAGAATCTCGAACAGATTGCCGGTGACCGAGAACGCGGGAAGCGCAGTCATCGATGGTCCTTTCAGTCGGCTCTCTCCAGCGTCTCCGCCAGAGTGAGACCCTCATTGTCGCCGGGTGCGGTGAACGTCCACGATTCGATGACGTTTCCACGGACAGAGATTTCCACGGTCCACCGAACATTGTCGACGGACAACCCTGGATCGTTGGCCAACAACCGAACCGGGGTCATCGTGCCATCGGAGGCGACGGTAGCCCTGACTTCCGGAGGCCGCGAAAACACCTCGCCGTCCCACTTCAACACGCCCTTGGGCAGCACCGGCACGAACAGCACTACCGCCTGAAACCAGCCCTGAGTGGCGATCTCCCCGTCGTCGCCCGCGCCCAGCGTCTGCATTAACTCGCCAGACACGACGAAGGAGGGCAGCGGCTCGGCCATCGACGTTTCCTCTCAGTCGGTCGGCGGTTCGGTTAGCTCATAACCTAGCTCAGCGAGCACCTCGGCGAACCCGGCTGGATGCTCAAACTGAGCCAGTGGCGTCATCCCGTTGGAGGGGTCGCCGTCGGCGTCGAGCACCACCGCGTGCTCGTCAGCCAGGAACACATCGGCGCGGTCAGGCAAGTGACTTTTAGCGATGGGCACGACGACACCGAATTGATTCAACAGTGCGTTCGCCCCCACGCTGGGAATCGTGACCAGCAAGTACCTACCGTCGGAGCACTGATAGAAGTTCGTGGTCGGGCAGAACTGCGGAAGCCCCTCCTGCACCAGTGTTGCTGTCTCTGTCATACGCCCTCCTTAGGGGTGTTCAACAGTTGAACACCCCTGTCATCACCGATAGAAGATCCACACCACACCCGACGCGCCGTTGCCACCGGTGCCGCCGACGGTCGGCAGAGCGAGGAACGCGCCGCCGGTTCCGCCGCCGCCACCGCCGCCGCCGGGATAGCCGCCGTGACCGCCGGGGTTGCCGTTGCTGTTGGCGTGACCGCCACCACCGCCGCCACCGCCGCCGCCGCCGCACTTGGTGAGCGCGCCAGCGCTGACGTTGCCGCCGTTCTTGTCGCCGCTGTTGTTGTAGGCGGTGCCGCCTTGGCCGCCGGGGGCGAGCACACTGGACTGGCCGGGCGAACCGGCGGTGCCGCCCTGGTCAATGGTGTTTGATGTCGACCCGCGACCGCCTGTGCCGCCGGAACCGGGCTGCGACGCCGTCGACGTGTAGCCGAACGTGGTCGACACGCCACCCGCGTCGCCCGGCGGCGGCGACTGCACCAGCAGCGTGCCGGTGTGCGGGGTCGAGTTGGCCTCCCGAATCTGCGACCGGCCACCGACGCCACCCGTGCTGCTGGCGCCGCCACCGGCGCCGCCCGCGCCGACCTGGATGTCGAGGTGTGTCGGCAGCGTCCCAACGTCGAGTGCCTGCACCAGAAACGATCCGTGCAGCCCGCCCGCGCCGGGAGTCGCGGTACCGGCGCCCTCGTTGCCGGTGCCGCCGTTACCGCCATTGCCGCCGCCGATCATTACGGCGATGAACTCGGTGATGTTTTCTGGCACAGCCCAGTTGGTGGCGTCCGCCGTGAACGTGGTCACCGTGTAGCCGTTGATGACGGCATCTTTGATCGTCTCGATCGTGTACTGGACGTCGGCCACATTGCCGGTGCCACCGCCACCGAACCAGCCGTTCCAGATGGCGTTGACCAGGTTGGTGATCGCCGGAACCATCGACTGGGTGATGGTTCCGATCACCGCTGCCGGAGCGGTCAGCAGATTGGTTGCCAGGTTGACCAAGTCGCTAGCGACTTGCTGAGTGTCGAGCAGCCAGTCACCGATTAGGTCAGCGATGTCCATGATGCGGTCGAAGATGCCGCCGATCAGATCGCCACCCAGCGCGCCCAGCAGCAGGTCAACCAGGGTCTCCACCCACTCGCTGACCGTCTCGATCGCCTCCGGGATCGACGGGATGTCGATGCCCTTGCCGTCCTTGAGCGAGTCGAGAAACGCGTCCCATGACGACAGGTCGATCCCAGCGATGTTGTTGACGAAGTCGACGATCTGGGCGCCCAGATTGTTAGCCCAATCGACGAGCTGGTCGAACGCCGCGCCGATGGGGCCGGGCATGAAAAGCCCGCGCAGCGCGGTCACCACGACTTGCAGGATCGACTCGGTGAGCTTGCCGCTAATGACATTGATCTGGTCCTGGGGCAGCGCATCCCAGGCGTTGATCTTCGGGAACGGGCCGTGCACGCCGCCGGTCTGCGGCGGCGGATTGATAGCCCAATCAGGTACCTCAGTCACGGAACTGGAACCACCTTCACTGCGAAGTGCGAAGCCGCGCCGGTAGTGGTGAACGTGTTGGAGCCAGACTGCCGCTCGGCGGTGAAGTAGATGTTGGCCGGGTCGCCAGCCTCAACGAGGTTGTAGTCCGACACCGAACCGGCGGGCGGTCCGCCGACCAGCACGGTGGCGATGCCTGCGGTGTTGACGCCGATCGGTCCCCGGCCTCGGCCGACGATGTTGCCTGACGTCGAGTTGTTCAGCCGCGCCATCAGGTCGACCTGAACGTCGGCGCCGGTACCGGTGATGACCGACCAGCCCTGCGGGTCGGGCCTCCAGGCGACCGGCTGGGGCGGGACGCTGACCGTGGCCAGCACATACGACGCGTTGCCTGACGGCGTGTTGTTGATGGTCGCTGGCCAGTACATGTCGCCGCACTTCTGCGGCGCATAGGTGAACGATGAGCCGTCGGAGTCGACAACGATCATGTACCCCGGCGTCATGGTGCCGTCGAGATTGTCGGCGTCCTCCAGGAGGAACGAGGCGGCGTCACCCTTCGGTCCCCGGTGCAGTGCCAGGGTCAGCTTGTAGACGTTCTCGCTGATCTCAGTCCACGATGCGCTGGCCGGGTTGGGATCGTCATAGTCGAGTTCAGTGAAATCGATGGAGGTGTCGATCACCGGCGTCTCGCCGTCGTCGCCCTTGACCAGCGCCGGGAAGCCGCCGAGTCCGCCGCTGGGCGCGGCGACGGCGATGAACATGTTGGAGCTGGGGTCCCAGTCCAGCGGGATGCGGAACTTCGCAACGTCGATGACCAGGTATTCCTTGCCGTCGATACTGGTCACGGTCCAGTTGGTTACCGGCATGAGGACCACCCTTCCAGGTGTTCAACAGTTGAACACCCTGTCGTCGTCATCTTTGTAAGTCTGATCGTCATTTTTAGAGCAAGCCTTGACTCTGCGGAGTGAGCAGCACCGTATTGATGGACTCGAACACCCCCGTCAGGAAGCGCTGATGCTTCGCCAATGGAGATTCCTCCGCCTTGCCGTCTCCTACCTGCAAGAGAATATCGCGATGCTCGGCGTCGAGCCGGAAGGTCACAACCTCGACATAGTCGGTGAAGATACGAGTCCGCTCCATGAACAGCACCGACACCAGGCCACCCTTGAAGATGTCCTTACCGTAGGTGTAGACCTCGCCGTTGCGGAACGTCACCAGCGCCGACACCCAGCCCCGCGAATCCCACATCGCGTTGATGAAGCCGAACAGTGTCTCGATGTTGTAGGGCGCGCTGGCCGTCGCGTGAAACACCTCGATGCCGGGGTGATACGGGCCGACATCATCACGCCGCTTGTAGTTTTGCGCCAGCTGAAACGCCAGCAACGTGTTGTTAAGGAAGCCCTCGAGCAGATTCGACGGGATGCCGGTGAAGCCGATCAGGATTGAGACCGCATCAATCGCCCAGGCGAAGAACGCATTCATCAAGTCGTTCAACCACTTAGGGCTTCTACCCCCGATAATGTGCTGCCAGCCCTTCGGGGTGTGGAAACTCAAGCGGGCGTCGACGACGTTGCCCTTCTCGCCCGGCTCCGGTGCGATCAGCAACGCCCACGGTTCGACGTAGTCCATGCCCAGCAGCTCGGAGATGTAGACCGCGTCGCGACCAGGCACCTTCTGGATGACTCCACGCACCTCCGAGAAGAACGACCCAGCCACGTCGACGATGGTGCGCACCGCCGAGTCGATCACCGTGCCGGTGGGGCCGGTGATCTTCGAGCGATCCTTGACCGTCACCACGTAAGTCGGCTGGGTCAACTTCATGAAATCGAAGTTCTGCGTCCAGTAGTCCGGCTGGTCGTCGCCGGGCAGCCACAGGTTGACCTCGACGGTCACGCCGTAAGCGCGGGTGATGTCGCTGATGACCTGGCCGCAGGTCTCCATGCGCACAGTCCGCGCGACCAAGGGGCTGGTGTCGAGCAGCGGGTTGGTCCGCACCACGTAGATCGGCGTCTTGAGCATCTGGAAGATGTTGCCGTTGCTCTGAAGCAGCGTACCGAACCAGGCGCGAAAGTCGGGATTCAGCGACAGGGCGTTGTTGACGAACTCCCACAGCCCCGACTGCAACCGCAGCGCGTTCTCGCAGATCATCGCCTCGATGCAAGAGCACAGCGGCCCCAAATAGATGGCGTGGCTGAGCAGCTGAGCCTGAATCGGCAGCCACCAGTTCGGCCACACCACGATGTAGTTGAGGATGTCGTAGATGCCCAGCAGCGAAGCCGTGCCGACCCACGCGCCTTCGACGAACTCATAGTCGAACGTGTCGACGTAAAACGCCATGCGGATACCGGCGGTCTCCACGATCACCCCGACCATCGTGGACTGGCAGCCCATGAAGACGTCGGTGAACTCCGACTCGCCCTTGATCTTGAGCTTGGCGGTGGCCAGCCCGTTACGCGGGTCTGAGCCGTCCAACTCGATCAGGTCGTCACCGAGCGAACCGATCGGTCGCCACAACTTATCGGTGATCGTGATGTCCCACCGCTGATCGACCGCCGACTCGAAGTCGGCCAGCACCTCGGCGGCGTTGGCCGCCGTAATCGGGTCGCCGTAGGCCAGCTCCTGGCGCAGCCGCTCCAGCGCTTCGCGGCGCTCATCGTCGGAGCGGTCATCGTACGGAGAGATAGTCACGACTCACCCCCTACAGCGGCCACCGCCGCAGCGGCGTCCCGGCAGCGACGATTCGACTGTCGGCGTCGCCGCCCACGATGCGCACCAGCACGTTGTACACCTTCGGCGGACCGGCCACTGGCTTCGGCGGAATCGGCGACGAGAACCGCCCCTCCAGCAGCGAGTACATGTTGCCCTGCGGCGGCTTGATGCCGAACCTCGACAGAATCTCCTCCTCCAGCGGCGAAGCGTTGTTGCCAGAGGCGAACGAGACGAAGTCTTTCAGCGCCTGCTGCCACCACTTCAACTGTTGCGGGCTGGGCGGGGTGGAGGTCAGGTCGACCACGCCGCGTTTACGCGGGTCGGACCGAATCTGCACAACCTGCCCGCGCTCCAGCGGGCCGAACTTCACGTAGTCCGTCGAGCCGGGGCCGCTGCCGATGTAGAAGGTGCCCGGCCCATACAGGGTGTAGCGGTCCCACATCGGCTGGTCGCCCATGTTGATGCGGCGCAGCATCCCCGACCGGACCGCCGTCTCGCCGGGGATGAAGTTGTCGCCGCCCCAGAACCGGCGAACCGACGCCGGAGGCAGCTCGAGGTTGAGTACCTCGTCGGTGCCCGACTCCATGCCGAACCCCATGCCCCGGTAGTCGGCGCCCATCTTCGACACGCCCGCCGAGTCGCGCACCGTCATCACCTCGGCGAAGCCGTGCACGCCGCGCAGCACCTTGAACAGCCGCTTGTCGTCGTGGTTCCCGGCGATCACGCACCACGTCTCGCCGGGCAGCGGCGGCACCAGGATGATCTTGTTGCGCAGTTCATGCTCGACGCCGTCGACGAAGGCCGACACCTCCACGTTGTGGCGTTGAATCCGGATGCGCACCCCGTTGTCGCCGGGGGTGTCGCTGGTGCCCAGCCGCACCCAGATATCGTTGTACGCCTCATCCCAGGGCGTCCACGCTGGGATCGAGCCGAAACGCATGTAGGCGATCTGGAGGTCACTGTCGGTGCTGTAGCCGGTGCGCCGGGCCACCGCCGTACGCCCCTTGTGATTGTTGCCCAGCTTCCAGTTGACCTGACGCCGACCCGGCCCGAGCAGTGCGGCCAACAAACCCGAGCGTTCCCGCCCGGCGACCATCTCGCCGTTGCCCTCGCCGCCGACGTACTCGATGGTCCACCCGTCGAGGTCATCGAAGTCGTCCTCAAGGTCGACCACGTCGAAGCGGAACTCATCGACGTCGTCGTAGGACCGCCAGAATGCGTCGGCGGACTTGAACGCCCACCCGAACTTCTGCTTGGTGAAGTTGCCGCCGAGCATCTTGTCGACCGGGTTGCGAGTCCACCGAACGTTCGACCACCATCGGCCCGCGTGGTGATCGAAGAACGCCAGTTCGCCCGGCTTGCGCGCGTCCCAGGCGGCGATCCAGTCCTGCACTAGTCGCGCGGTGGACTGCGGGGTTTTGCCGGAGATTTCGATCTCCATGTCGCCGTCGATCGGGTCGTACAGGGCGTCGACGAAGGTCACACCGTCCTGGGTGGCGCCCTTCTGTTCGATGGGGCGCCACGGCGGGATCAGTCCGGACAGGCTTTTGATCTGCACGCTCTCAGGCGCGTTGACCGGATCGGGTACGGCCAGCCCGCCCATCAGGTTGAAGACGATGGTGCCGTCATGGGACGTGTACGACATGTTCGGCTTCTTGCCTGACAGCAGCCAATACGCCCCGTGTGGGGTGATCGGGTTGGACGGTATGCGCTTAATCGGAGCCACTGTTCACCTGCCTTCGCCCTGTTCAACTGTTGAACACCCCATCATCGCGCCCCCGGCACCGGCTGGTAGCGGGCGAGGTCCTGCCCTGCGCGCGCCTCGGTCGACTGGCTGATGTAGCGCTCGATGTTGACGGCGGTGTAGTTGTCGATGCCAGGCCGGTATCCGGTGCCGGTGTGCTGGGTGCGGTTCGGGTCCATCTGCTGGGCCGCGATCTGCTCCGGCGTGGACGGGCCGACACCCGGCAGCAGACGGCCCTGACCGAGCGCATCCTGGGCGATCCCGCCCGCCAGGTTGGGCAGCGCGGGGGCTGCGCCGACGATGCCACCGACCAGTCGGGTGATCCAGTTCTCGTTGGCCAGGCTCGATCCGCCGGTCGGCAAGAGCGTCTCCATGAGGCCCTGCACGCCGATGCCCGTCGCCTGGGCACCGAACTCGATGGCGCGCTGAATCTCCTGAATGCCGATCTGCAACGCTGCTGCTGCTGCCGCGCTCGCCGCACCGCCGTCGGTGCCGCCCGCCGCGCCGCTGGCAGCCAGGCCTGCCGCCGAGCTGGCTGCACCGGCGATCGCTCCGGCGATGCCGCCGCCGATGGACAGGCCGGGACCGTAACCCTGATACGGCTCCACCTTTGAACCGATATGGCTGCCAGCAGTCGGCACGCCCGCAGGCTTGGGCAGCTGCTGAATGGGCGGCGGGGCTGGGTCGAGCGCGCCTAGTTCCTGCAGCAGCTGCACACCGCCGCGGAGCGGCCGCGTCGACTCGCCGCCGGGCTTCGGCGCCGACCCGCTGGTCGGCTTCTGCCCGATCGGCAGCAGCAGCGAATCGACCGGAGTGGGGATGGTCAGGTCCGGGCCGCTGCCGGTCTTCGGCGTCGGCTTCTGCTCGATCGGCAGCAGCGGCAGCGGATCGAGCGGAGTGGGCTTCTGCCCAATCGACCGCGGCCGCGGATCGAACGGAGTGGGGGTGACCCAGCCGCCGTCCTCGTAGCGGTTGATCTGCTCCAGCAGCGGCCCGAACTTCTGGGCCGAGTCGCGGTTGACCACGAACTCGCCGGGGGTTGCGCGGATCAGGGTGTTGTCGATACCTGTAGAACGCCCGCTGATCCAGCCGCCGCTGGCCTTGCCCTCGAGGTCCATGATGAACGAGTCGAACACCTTGGTCCACTCGTGCACATCGTGGAGCTTCTGCCCCTCAGCGGCCTCCCTCTTCCAGACTCGGATCGGCGTCTTGCCGGATATCACATCGGGCCACAGCAGCTCCTTGACGAAGGCGTATCCGCCGCGCCGGGCGAGCTTGCTGGCATCGGGGGGAAGCGTGTCACCCATCATGGGGTTCATGCGGTGATCGCCCTCGATAATGACGTTGGCGTCCCGCGCGGTCCGGGAAAGGGTGCTTCCCTCCGGCCCGTTGACATAAAGCCGATGCGGATACCCCGGCATGAACGACATCTCGGTCCACGTCCAGCCGCCGCCCCTGCCGTGCATGACGCCCTGCTCGTTGAACATCGACCGGACATCATTCGGGTCGGGCAGCCACAGCGCGCGGTAGAAGTTCTCGGGGTTCAGCGGGATGTTGTGCCCAACGTAAGCCGGGTTGGTGACCCACATGTCCTTGGACGTCCCAGTCGTCCCAGGAAGACCGATGTGACCCAACTCCTCCAGAGTGCGCTTCGGCTCCGGAGGGAAGGGACCGAAGGGACTCAGCGGGGCGTCACCCTTCCCCGCTGCGCGCCGGGTCGCCGCCGCCACAGCCTTGCTGCCGCCGCCGACAGCGCCCGCGCCGGGGATGAACATCGTGCCGACATCGAACAGGGCGCCGCCCGCCGCGCCGAACGGGTCGGACTTCCACTCATCCCAGTGGGTGACAGCCTTGCCCAGCGCCTTCCACGACTCGGCGACGCCGGGAGCGCCGCTGCCGCCAAGGCCGATAAGCGGAGCCATCGCTTTCACCGTCTCCACCGGATGCTTGACGGCTTCGACTAGGCCCTTGCCTGCATCGACGGCTGCGCGTCCGAACCCGGTGAACAGGTTCAATGGGTTCCAGTTGGTGACGGTGCCGCCGTCCTCAAACCCTGGAATCCGCCCGGCGTTGATCTCCTCCAGCAGTGGCCGGAACTTCTGAGCGGCCCGCTTATTGACGATGAACTCGCCGGGGGTTGCGCGGATCAGGGTGTTGTCGATCGTGCCGCCGTACTGGTAGCCGGGTGCGCCGGGGACCTTGCCGGTTATCCGGCTGTAGTACTGAAGTGCGGTGCCTCGCTGGTTGTAGTTCAGCAGCGCGGCGTTGTACCCACCAGCCTCCGGCTTAGCCGGGCGCTGCACCTTGAGCGCCTGGTCCCAGGGGTCGGGGTTGGCCAATCCCTGACCGGTGTTGATGTACTGATCGATGTACCCCCGAATGGCGTCAACAGGGTTGTTTCGGTCGCCGTACTTGTTGTACGACGAGTCCTGCTGGAACGGCCCGGTGACCACCGTGCCGTTCTGATTCTGCGGGCGGTAGGCGGCAGGGTTGGTGCCCATTGCCGACTCCTGATTGAGCACGGCCAAGCCCGCAAGAATCTGCTCCCGATTGAAGCCTGCTGCCTCTGCCTGCCTGATGAACTCAGCAGCGACCATATCGGCCGTATTCGAGGGCTGGAATTGGGACAGCGCGTTCTGCACGGTCTGCTGCGCATAGGTCTGCGTCGTCGCCTGAAGTGCATCTCGCAGCGCGATATGCACATGCGAGTTGGCGCCGTAATGCTCGGCCATCGTACTGGCCGGATAGTTGTACGGCTTGCCCTCGTCGATGTTGCCGGTGAACCCAGGTCGCCCCCAGATCAACTCGGCAAGCTGCGGCCCGAAGTTTTTCGACATGTGGGTGGCGAACTGCTCCAACACCTCGTCGGGACCGTCGATGTCAAGAGCCTCACCGCGACCGTGATGCCCTGGATCGCCTTTGCGGAGTCCCGACGTCACCGTCAAACCGAACTGCTTGGCGATCTCGGCAATCTGATTCATATAGGGGTTAGACCCCATCGGCCCCGGCTCTCCAGTGACCGGGGGAACCCCCAGTGAAGCCGGAGTGTTGCCGTTGACGCCAGGGACCACCGCCCCGCCGAACATCTGGGCGGCCTGCCACTGCGCCAGCTCGTCTGGGTTCAGCGCGTACGGCGACTTGTAGTGGCCAGCCATCGCGGCGGCGATGCCGACCAGGCCCGACCCTGTGCCCTCGCCGCCGGGGAACCCAAGCATGACCTGCTGGGCCTTCATCTGGCCCAGCATCGGCGCGGCGGCGACGCTGGCCACGAACTTCACCAGGTTCTCGGCCATACCGGCCAGGCCCCTGCTGATGCCCAAGTCGGGGTCGAGCACATCACCCAGTTCGCCCAATGACTGGCGCAGGTCTTCGGCGAAGCGCTCTGTCTGTGTTGCCAGCTCGATGAACTCGCCGCGCTCGGCCTCCTTCAGCGAGCGCTGCGCCTCCAGCCAGTCACGCTCGGCCTGGATGACATCGTTCGCCGCCTTGTTGATGTCGTCCTGGGTCTTGTTGCTGTCGCTCTGAACCTCCAGGAGGTGGATGCGCGCTTCCTCGGCCTTGATCCGAGCGTTGTCGAGGTCGTTCTGCTCCTGCCAGATTTTGAACGGGTCGGTCCGGTAATAGCCAGTCTTGCCCAGGTTGTTCCAGTCAGGCGGCAGGTCGGTAATGCCCTCGGGCACCTGCCACTGCGCGCCGGGGAACGTGCCGATCGGGATGTTGCCCAGCTCGTAGGTGCCAGGCGTAGCGACGAACTCGGGCGCATCGGGCACGTCGAACAGCGGCACCCGCGTTTCGGGGTCGATGCCGAAGTTCTCGAAGACGCGCTCCATCGCGTAGGAGGATGGAGTTTCGGAGGGATCAAAGTTATCGAAGAACTGCCTGTATTTGATGTCGTCCGCCATCTTCTGGCCGAACTTGTCCCACCCTTTACGAATCAGGTCCTCCCAGAACGGCAGGATGGGGACCGCATTGCTGAACCACCGATCCGGCGCGCCCTCAGGCCGCTCCTTGTCGAGGCTGAAAGGCAGGTTCGGGAACATGTCTTCGATTGCCATCCCGATGGTGGCGATCAACGCAAGCGGGCCAGCCAACTTCTTCAGGCCGGTAGCAGCTTTGCCGAGCGCGCCCAGCAACCCGCCCGTCGAACCTGCCACGCCCGTCGCTGCGGAGGCTGTCGCCGTACCCATCAGTGCGATGTTGAGGTTGCGGACCGCCTTGATCGCATCCTTCGTCCAGCCCAGGAATCGGGTGAACAGCCACGCCTCAGCAAGTTTCGCCAGTACGGACCCTGCGGAATCCAACTCGACCCCGAAGACGTTCAGGAAATCCGACGCACCCTTGAAAACCGACGCGATGTCCTCGAAGAAGGTTTTGAGCGTGCGCAGGAACAACTCGATCAGATCGGTCATTTCCTGCATGGTGTCGCGGAACCGCTCGATGTCCTTCTGGTTCTTCAACCCGAAGACGTCGTAGAGCATGACACCGAAGTCGCGCAACGCAGCGCCGACAGCCTTGAGCGCCTCCCAGCCGGTGTCCATGAACTCTTTCAGGGCGCCGGAGTCCCGCGCATCCCCCAGGAAACTCGCGAAGCTCCTAGCGATATCAGCAAGATCTTTGGCCACGTCGGGCAGCACCTCAGCACCGGCGTCGGTGAGGATCAGCATCGCCTCGGCGAGCGGCTGGATCGCCGGTTGCAGCGACTTGAATGTCGCGGCGATATTGTCGGTGATGCGCCCAACGGTCTCGCTGCCGTCAGGGGACAGCAACAGCGTGGTGACGCTTCGCAGCCCCCTGTTCATCGAGGCGGCGATGCTAGTCGTCATCTCCTCGACCGCCGGGCCGAGCTTCCGCGTCAGCGAGTAGATCATCTGCGGGACGTCCGTGAAGAAAGCTTCCTGCGCAGCGACCTGCATCTGCTTGAACTGCGGCATCAGATGCTGAATGGTCAGCGCGGCCTGCTGCGCGCTCGGGGCGAGCTTGTGAATGCCCTCGGCGAACTTCTCCAGGTCGCCCTCAATGAGCGCGCTGATGGTGTCGCCGAACCCGGCAGTCGCCATCTTCAACGTGCCGAACGCCGCGCCTGCTGCGCCTGCGGCGGCGGGCAACAGCGCCAGCGACTGCGACGCGGCGATCACGCCGTTGGCCATCTGGAAGAACAGCGTGCCCAACGGCAGCACCAGCGTCGGCGTCACCACGCCCAGCGGGGTCAACGCGCCCAGGTTGCGCGCCGCCCAGCGGCCCGGGTCGAACTTGGGGTGGCTCTTGCTCGCGGTGCCCGCGATGCGCCGGGCAGCGGCCTCTTCTTCGGCCTTGATGTGTCGATGCAAAGCGTCGCTGGCGTCGTCGGCCTTCTGCCGATAGGTGGCGTAAGCGTCACTGGTGCGGACCAGCTGCTCGCGCAGCTGCTCGGTCGTGGTGGAGCTGTCCCGCGCCATCCGCTTGTACTTGCCGAACTCACGGTTGGCCCGGTGACCTGCGTCAGCGACGGAGTTGAATGTCCGCGACAGCCCGGCGTTGGAGGCGATCACATCCTCGTTCGCCTTGCGCAGGTCCGTGATCTCTCGGCGCACATCCCGGCCGCCAGCGGCCAGCTTTTTCAGCCGGGCATTGTGGTCGGAGACGAACTGATTCGCCCGGTCCTGCACGCTAACCAGGCCTGAGAGTCCTTCTCGAGCTTTCTCGGCGTCCTCCCGGTACTGCTTGAAGGCCGAGTTCACGCGTAGGAATTGCGTGCGCAACTGCTCCGCCGAGACTGAACTGTCCCGGGCCATCTGCTTGTACTTGCCGTACTCCTCGTTGGCCTTGTGTGCGGAGTTGTTGGCGGCGTTGAACGCCCGCGACAGCGCGTTGTTGTTGCGGATCGTCTCAGCGTGCGCGCCGTTCAAGCTTTCAAGCTCTTTGCGCACATCCTTGGTGCTGGTGCGGAGTTCGCGAAGCCTGCTGTCGTGCGCGGCGACGAACGACTGCGCGCGGTCGTGCGCGCCAGCGATGCTGAGGATGCCCCCTCGGACCTCGTTGATGACCTTGCGCTCGGCGGCGTGAGCGTCGCGAATCTTCTGGACCTGGTCGCGGAACTGCTTGTAGGAGGCAGTTCCCTCCTTGACCATTTCCTTGAACTTCTCGCGCTCCCGCTTGGTGCGCTCCTGAGCCTCAGACACCCGATCCATCTGCCGCCGGATCGTGGTGTTGTCCTTGATGAGATTCAGGTTGGCGGAGTGCAGATCCTCCAGCCCGCGACGATGCTTGTTGGTGACCCGCGTGAGGTCACGGAACTCGCCCTTGCTCTTCCCGACCAGGGTGTTGATCTTGTGCCTGGTCTTGCGAGCCTCTTCCTCCTTCTTGTTCAGCGCGTCGATCGACTCGTTGAGTTCCCAGGTGGAGCGGGTGTAGTCGTTGACGCTCTTGGAGGCCTGCTGAGCGGCGAATGCCACCTCCAGCTCAGCCTGAGCAACCTCACGCCGAGCCTCTGCGAGGTCCTTTTCCTTCTTGGCCTTCGTCTCAGGCTTGCGGGGACGGCGACGCTCCACCGACGCCAGCTTGGCCTCGGCCTCCTCCAGCCGCCTGGTCGCCAGCGTCAGCGAGTCGACCTTGTTGATGAGGGTGTCGTAAGCGGCTGACTGCTTGTCCGTATTGCGAACGATCTCCTTGGAGCGGCCGATCGTCCCCTTGGCAGCCTTCTCCCACCGGGTGTTGATATCCCCTTCCAGGGAGTCGACGTACCGACGAAGCTGTTCGCCCTCCTTGATGAGGTCACGCTGCCGGAGGTGCGCAATGATGTCGATGTGGATGGCCATCAGTCGTCCTCGTCGTCGCCGAACTCGTCAGGGGTGTTCAACTGTTGAACACCCGGACGGGCCGCGAAGGCGTAGAAGCTCTCGCGGACCTCCGTTTGAGCTTCGGCCTTCTCGGCCATCTCGCGCAACTTCGCCGGGGAGTAGAAGATCATCGACCCGTACTCCTCGCCCTTCACCTTGGGCATGTAACCGGCGCGCAGCACGGCAAGCTCGTTGGCGATCTGCGCCCACATCTTGCGGTCGAGGTCGTACTCTCCGCCGCGAACCGCTGTTTTGAAGGCACCTTCCTCGGGCATGAACTCCAAGAGCTCGAGCAGCTCATAGGAGGACATTGTCCCATCGTGCCATTCTTTTATGCGCCGATGGTGGTAGCGCGACAGGTCGCTAGCTATCTGCCTCGGATACTGCCTCCAGAGCCAGTGCGCCTCCATCACTTTTCGGGTCAAGCTCTTGGCGTTCCCGAAGCTCGGCCGCCTGGCGACTCCAGATGCGCCACACGTCAGCTGCGGACTTGCCGCCTGCGCGCAGCTTGGCGTACCCCTCCTCGCCAAGGGCGATCTTGGCGACGCGCACCGAGTGCGGCGGCCTCACCAGCTCGCCGTTCTTGCGGTAGGGCCGCTTGAGCGCGCCGCGCTGGGTGGTGGCAGGCAGCACCACGCCACTCTCGGTGCCGTCGGGGTTGCGCAGCCGCTGCTCGGGGATGAAGACGTCTTCCTCGCGATCGTAGGACTCCATCTCGAACTGGAGTTCCTCATAGGCAGCCATTGCCTCATCGTCGAGCATCCCCAGGTCGGGGTGCGGCGGCACCAGGATGACCTCGCCGTTGTCCAGCTCCAGGGGGGTGTCAGCGAACAGCGAGTCATAGGCGTTGGCCTGCTCGCGGGCCTTGAGGCCAGCGTTCGGTTCGGTGTGGGGAAGGTTGCGAATGGGCTTATCCGTCATAACGCATGGTCTACCAGATAAACCCTCGCGCGTTCAAACATGCATTTTGCACAGCCAACATTGATGTCCTATGGTTGACAACATGGCTGGAGTGAGATCAGAACTGGGACCGACGGCGCAGGCCGTCGCCGCTGCCGTTCTCCGGCATCGCGAACGAATGGGCTGGGGATACGCACGGCTGTCCCGCGAACTCACCAAGGTCGGCCGCGACATCCCCCCGCTCGGGCTGAACCGCATCGAATCCGGCGCCCGCCGCGTCGACGTCGATGACCTCACCGCGCTAGCCGTGGTATTCGGAGTCTCGCCCACCTCGCTGATGCAGCCGCAAAGCGCTGACCCCGACCAGCTGGTCCAGCTCACCGGCACCAACATGATCCCGGCCAAACGCGCCTGGGACTGGCTCACCAGTGGCTATCCCCTGTCGGGGTCTGTCCTGTCGTTCTACAACTACGCGCTGCCCGCCTGGGAGCGTGACGCTGTCGAGGAATCGTTGGGCGCCCGCCGCGATTACCCCGAAACGACTGAGCCGCCGGTGCTGGAGACAACCTCCAGCCCGGCGGCTCAGTGATAGATGCGCTAGCTGGCGCCCTTGATGTCGGTCCAGCCGTCGCCCGCCACCCATTCGTAGTAGTACAGCGGGACCAGCTCGTCGGAGTCGGGGTTGTTGGGGTCCTTGCCGACGAAGTACGGATCAGGCAGCACCATGTAGCCCAGCGACCCGGCATCCGGATCAGTCTTGGACCGGCGGAACGAGCCGATGTCGTTGAGCTTGCACAGCGAGTAGCCCTCGGCGGTGTACAGGAACTTGCCCCGCTTGCGGCGCGCGAACATCAGGATGATCTGATACTCCGGCCCCTCGTTGTCGACGGGCTTGCCGATGCCGAAGTCCTCGGTGCCGGGGTCCTCGACGATCGAGTTGCCGTCGGCGTCTGACAGGGCGAGGTTCATCCGCAGGCGCTTCATCAGCGGCTTGACGGTCTCGACCCCCGTGAAGTTGATCGAGATACCCTCGCTGGTCAGGTCCGAGTCGAACGGCATGTTCGACTGCAAGATCATCTGGTTGTCGTTCGAGATGTCCGGCGCTCGCTCCGGGCCACCGTCCTCGGTCAGCGCGCCGATCAGGTGGAAGCCCTCGTTCGGCTCGGGGTTGGTGATCCAGTCACCATCCACCAGGATGTGCGCGAACAGGTCGTCGCGCGGCTGCCCGTCCTCGGCGAACGGCGACCAGTTGCGAACCGGCGGATTGCCGGGTGCCCAGGGGCTGATGTTGGTGGCCGCGCCTCGGTTGTCGCGAATCAGGATGGCCGCAAGACCGCCCCGGTTGTTGAACCGGGAGTCGACGTTGCCGAAGCCACCTGCACGCCAGGTGGTACCAGTTGCGGGAATGCTCATTGTGGACGCCCTTTCCTCACGGTGAATACTATGCTATTCCGCTGCCGATCTAGTCATAAGTCAGGCCGAATTGGTACCGCGCCACGTATGCGATGACGTTGTCGCTTTGATACTTCATCCGCCGTGGCGACTCGAAGACCCTCATCCAGTCGATAGTTGCATCTGCCTCCAAAGAGCGTCCCAGTAACAACATTCGACGATGCACGCGATCCTTGATATCGCGTGCGGCATCTTCGCCATTCTTCTTGTCGCACAGAATCATGAGCTGAACCACCGGATCGGAGGTCGACTCATCGATACTCTCCTTGCCCGCCACCTGCTCCACGATGATGAACGGCAGCGGGTCGCCCGGTCTGCGAGTGTTGGCAGTCGGATACTGTTGCAGCATCCACTGCACCGTCAGCGTCTCAGCGTCGAAGGGGCCGACATCCAGAATCTCGGTCACGAGCCGGGAGTCCCCCCGAACGCTGCCGCTGTCTTGGCCGCGAACGCGTACGCCTCAGTGGGCGTGTTCCAGCCCCAGTGGTGTTCGCCATCCAGGTCCCACCAGTTGCCCTTGCTATTCGCCGGGTCGTAGTCCGGAGGGGTGCCGTACTCGAGATACTCGGCATTGTCGGCGGACGTCACCACGCGATGCTTCCAGTAGAACCGACCGCCGATCTTGCGGCCCATCTCGTCGACGGTGCCCGCTGCGTGCCGGGCGCGCTCAGACTCGATGTGAATCGAGTGCTTGTAGAAGCCGGTGGCGTAGCGGTCGCCCTCATCGGGCGCGAGAGCCTGCCAGAAGTCCCTCACCTCTTCGGCGTAGTCGAGCGACTTCTCCCAAATCTCGCTGTCACGCGACGCCTTCAGCTGAATCTCGTTGTGCAGCTGCGTCCGGTTCACCGGCATCGGACACCTCCTCGGCCTCCTTGGCGGCAGACTTGTCCTTCTTGGCCTTGGCCGGGGTGTTCAACTGTTGAACACCCTTGGTCTTGGCGGGGGTGTTCAACAGTTGAACACCCTCAACGGGGGTGATGTAGCCCTCCAGTTCAGCGGCATCCTCATCGTCCAGGGAGACGATCTGACCGGGCATCTTGTAGCGATAACCCGGCCCCACGGGGACGTAGCACTGGGCCACAACCTTGTACTGGCGCACGCTGACTCCTCTATCCGATGTGCCTCTTCGAGTAGATCGTAGCTTTGAAGGGCTTGGTGAAATCGTCGAAGCATTCGACGCCAGCAACAATGTCGTACTCGATGCCGTTGACGCGAATCGTGTCGTCGGGCTGGGCCGCGACCAGCTTGGCGTACAGGTCGTCGTCGTACTCGTGCGTCGGGATTGTCGACTTCCAGATTTGGGTGGCCACGTCGAACGACAGCTCGACGGACTCCTTGAAGGTCAGCGGTCGGTGTCGGCAGCCGGGCAGATCGACGGTCTGCTCGATGACCGGGTAGGTGCCCAACTCTCCGGGGGTGCTGCCCTTGACGTGCTGCACCAGCGTAATGGTGATGTGGCCGAACGACATGGCTACTTCGGGAACATCGTGAACTTATCGCAGCCGGTCGCGGCCACAACGCCTTCGACAGTGACGGCCATCAGTCCTCCTACAGGAACTCGACGGGCGGCAAGGTGTAGTTGCACATGACGTTCTTGACCGACGCCAACGCCTGGTCGGCCAGCGCCGCGTACGGATCGGCCCAGCGGTAAGTCACGTCATCGACCTTCTTGGCCACCAGTTCCAACTCGCCACGACCGGAGAGTTGCGCCTGCCCCATCTGATCGACCATCGACAGCACGGCGTACCGCCAGTCAGCAGCCTCCGTGTCGTCGTAGCCGTGGGTCAAAACCACTTCGATGGACTGGTAGAACGACGTCCACCAGCCGTTGGACCTCTTGCGAACGCCGACCGGGCGCGACAGCGCGCCGGGTGGACCGCCCGCAGACCAGCCCACTGAGGACGGATCGATGAGAACGCCGTCCTCGGTGATGCTGGTCAGGGCGACGACCCGCCGGGTGGGCAGCATGAGGATTCTGCTGCCCGGCCCGTCGAGCGTCAGTGCATCGTCGATGCGAATGGGGTTCACATGCCAGCCGCAGTGCTGCCGCGCTGCGTTCAGCGCTGCGGCCAGGAGTTTCTCAGTCTCAGGATCGTTCGCCTTGAGCCGCCCCTTCGTGAACGACTCGACATCGTCGGCGTTCAACTCGGGCATGAGACTCCTACAGGGTCGGCTTGGCAGCCGTCTTCAATTCGGCTGCCGGGGCGACGGGTTCCTTCGACTTGGACTCGTCCGCAGGCTCGCTCTTCTGCTCACCCTTGGGCTTGCGCACTGCCTTCTTGGCGGAGGTCTGGAGTCGGGCCAGCTCCTCGTGGTTGACTGACCCGACTCCGACGACCTCGCCGCGTCGAACGTAGGTCCGCATTACGAGCGCACCAGTGGAACGATCGCGTCCTCGTTGACCACCAGGGTCGAGAAGTACCCGGCGTAGGCGACCTGGAGGCCGAACACCGATGGCTCCACGACCTGGAGGGTACCGACGCGCTGCTCGAACGCCTCGACAGCCGCCGTCGAGAACAGGTAGGCGTCACCCGGCGCCAGACCGGCGGACATGACCACCGAGATGCCGGAGATGGTGCCCATCTGCCCCTGCGCGAAGTTGCCAGCGTTGAAGCCCGGCGACTGCGCGTTCTGCGGATTCACCGGGGCGAACAGCGGCCCGAAGTCACCGAGCACATCCGGCGCGATGGCCAGCACCAGGCGACCCTGGCCCTTGACTGCGGTGTAAACCGTGCCGACGGCCTCCCACAGAGCTTGCGCCACCAGGTCGGCGGTCGGGACAGCGCCGTAGGAGATGGCCGGGGTGCTGGTGCTGGCGAGAGCCTCGCCAACCAGGGCCTCGGTCTCGATGGCGTACTGCTGACCCAGGCCGTTGACCACCAGGTCCAGCGCCGACGGCGACGAGAAGTCGATCGCCTGCCGCGACACGTTGACGTAGCCGCCGAGGGTCTTGGCGTTGACGGTCAGCCGGTCGATGACCATCTTCTGGCTGGTCAGTTCCGACTTCTCGTCAGCCGGTCCGCCGTCGGTGCCTTGCAGGCCGACCGCCGGATGCTGGGTGACGATCGGGCGGTAGAAGGTCGCGTTGTTCAGCGGCAGGGTGCCCAGGGTGGACACCAGCGGGCGAGCCGAGTCGATGAAGTCGATGACCGGACCGACGATCGGATCAGGGATCACGCCCAGCGAGTCCGAGGTGCGCTGGTGGTCGGCGGCGCGCGAGTAAACCTCGAGCCGCTCAGCGGCAGCCTGGTTGCCCTGCGCGCTGTTCCACATGTCGAGCATGTACTCGCCAACCGAGCGATACTCGACCTCGTCCTTGGGGGGCTGACCGCGCATGGCCTGGATGGCCGCGTCGACCGCGCGACCCTTGCTGCGGGTCTCGAAGGCGATGCGGTTCACCTCCTGGGCCTGCTCCATCTGGTCCTTGATCTGCTCCATGCGGCCCCGGCATTCGGCGACCATCTTGCCCTCTTCCTCGTTGATGTCACGATTCGAGGCGTTGGCGCGCTCATAGATGCCGCGGACCAGGGACTCCTTCTCGCGGAGTTCGTTTTCCAGGCGACGGATGTACTCGTCGCTCGATGCGATGTTGCTCATCAGAGTTGCTCCTTGGAGGTATGGAAGCCGTCTGCTTTCACCCAACAGCCCTCTCGGCTAGCGAGACCGAACTCCGGTCAGCCCTCTCGGCCAGCGAAGATCATGCGATCTTTACGAGGCCCAAGATTAACATGACAAACATGACATCCCCCGCGAAAGACCCGTTGGCACTCAGGTCCGAAACCTCGTCCTTCACCCCTGGTAGTAGGGCGCAGAATCAGTCGGCGGGCAAACCCGACTACAAGGTGATCGCGCTACAGGCAGCGGTGTCGATACTGCGGGGTGCCGGTCCACGGCCCCGCAAGCAGGAGGTCGTGGACATGGCCAAGGCGTTCCACGACTTCCTGACCGGCTAATTCAGCGTCCACTCTTTCGCGGCAGCGATGACCTGCTGCCGCGCCTGGCGCAGCTCTTCGCGAGTCCACCGGCTGTGCACGGAGTCCCGATGCATCCGGCGAACGAAGGTCGGCTTATCGACGGGCACGATCCGCGCGCCCAGGTGAGCCAGCCCGATCCAGAACGTGGTGTCGATCCAGTCGTTGCGGGTGTGCCAGGGCCGCTGTCGCCAGTACCTGAGCCGGAACGCCCCGCACGACAGCACGCAATGCTTGGCCCGCAGCACGTTTTCCCTGCTGGCATGCGGGAACAGTTGCGGCTTGCCGTCGACGAGTGCGCCGGGCGCGATGACGTCGGCCTGGTCTTGCAGCCGCATGTAAGTCTCGATGGCGTCGGGCAGCAGGGTGTCGTCGGTGTCGAGGTGCATCCCCCACTCGGTGGTGGCGGACCGGAAAGGCGCGTTGCGCGCCGAGCCGAATCCCTCGTAGGTGACCCTGCTGAGCACGACAGGCACGCCCGCCGACTCCAGGATGCGCGCAGCCTTGTCGATGTAGCCGGGTTCGTTCAAGCCCGCGTCGGCGATGCTCGCGTACCGGGGCTTGACGGTCTGAGCGGCGATCGACTCAGCCCATTCGGGCAGGTACTTGCCGTAGTCGCCCCAGCAGCCGGTACCGACGGTGATGTCCATCAGCACTCCACCACCCACAGGGGCCGCTGATAGTTGGCGTCATAGCCGGGCGTGTAGGTGAGCACCCGCGCACCGGTGGCTTCGACGGCAGCGTGGATCGCAGCCGAATGCTGGTGCTGGCTGGCCTTGGGCAGCACCTCGTCAGGGTTGGCGGTTTCGATGAACACTGTCGGCGCAGCGGCCAGCAGCGCGTCAAGCATCTCGCGCCACTGCTCGACGTGATGCAGCACCGACAGGCACAGTGCCACGTCGAAGGTGCCGAGTCCACGCACCTCGCTCGGTGTCAGTCGGCGCTTGAGGATCTCCACGCCGGGGGAGTGTTCAAGTGTTGAACAGTTGTCGACGGCCAGGCATCGGGCGCCGAAGTCCTCAACCAGCCGCCGCGAGAAGTAGCCGATGTAGGCGCCGAAGTCCAGCACAGTGAACCCGGTCCGACCCGCGAGGTGGTCGGCTATGGCGCGGTACCGCGAGTCGGAGTCGCGCCGCCCTGGCCTGACCTGTCTGCCGTCAATCCATACTGGCTGGTAGCTCACTGATCCCCCAGACCGTCTTGAGTGATTTCTTGTGCTCGGCCCCCAGCCACATCCGGTAGTGCGGGAACCGTAGATGGATGTCGGGTGCGGGAACTCCAGACGAGTCCGGACCGTGCAGGTCGTAGGACTTGTGGCCGGGCATCCGGATCGCAGTCTCCCAGTCGATCAGCAGCGGGCCGTCGGGGGCCTGCACGACGTTCTCGATGTGCACGTCGCGGTGGTGGATGCCCTCAGCTTCCAGCCTGCGCAGCAGGTTGACGATCTCACCGATGGGCCGGTAGTCGGGCAGCTCGATGCACGGCGGGTAGTAGCGGGTGACCATGACGCCCTTGTCGAGGTCGGCGTCGATCAACTCGGGGTGGGCGTAGTCGAGGTCCTGGTACCAGCGAATCTCTCGGGCTGCGGTGTCGACGTCCTTGTAGTACTTCGTCACCAGACCCCGCCCCCGGTCGATGACGAGGATGGAACGGGTCTTGGTGATGTGACTCAACAAGTCGACCGGGTCAGCTGCCGCTGTTACGGACCCGCTCCGACGCCCACTTGAGGATCGGGTCGTTGAGAAACTCGTCCATGCGCGGGGTTGGCGACAGCACCTGCTCTTCGGCGGCCGCCGGGTCGCTGGACCGCATGGCCAGAATCTTGGCCCCCTCGTAGGCGGGCTGGCCCACGAACGCCAGATGATCCAGGAATGCGCGGTTGACGCGCCGCAGCTTGCGGTACCGATCCAGTTCCTGGTCGAACTTGGGGTTCTTGACCATGAAACCGATGCTCGGCCACAGCGCCTCGTCGCGCGCCAGTTCGAGAGTCTCGTCGCCCATGTCGGTGCGACTGATCTTGATCTCGCTGACCAGACCGGCCTCATGGTAGGGGTTGGACGACACCACGCGGCCAACCACCCGCGCGCCCCGGTGATCCGGCGCGGGAATCTCCAGCGCGGCGGTGGCCGGAATCTTGCGGGTCTGCGACTCGATGCCGTTGAACGCGCTGCGCGAGAACACCTCGTCCCAAACTTCGTTGCGGAACGGCACCTTGGTCGCCTGCTCGTAGGGGACGGCGAGCACGGTGATGATCCGCTGACCGAAGTCGACGCCGTCAATGCGGACGCCCTCGGACCGGGTTTCAATCATCGGGGTCATGCTGCGATCCTCGTCGTTGGCGGGGTTCTTCGGGTCGTCAGCCATCAGGTCACCTTTCGACTTCTTGGTCAGATTACCGCAGCGTGGTCTATATCATGACCATCATCTTGTCGCGCCATTCTTCGCGCGTACCGAATCTCCACGCTTTCCTGGGCGCTCTGGTGTACCGCGTGACCAGGCTCTTGCCGTCATCGTGGTCGACCAGCGAGGGAATGCTGTAGCTGACGCGGTGCCCCTCGCGGCGCGCCCACAGCGACAGCGCGCGGTCAATCGGGCGAGTGTTGTCCTTGGGCAGGCTGGCGGTCAGCGACGGCAGCAGTTCGCCGCGCACCGCCAGCGCCACCGCGTGCAGGATGCGCCCGTTGGTGACCAGCCAGTTGGCCCGCTGCACGTCCAGCCGGGCCAAGGTGGCCTCGATGTAGCGGTCCTCGATGTAGCCGCGCCCCAGATAGAACGACACGATGGGGGTCGGCGCCACGGCCAGCGCAGCGAGGGCTTGGTCGCGGAACCCGTCGACGGGCACCGCATCGTCCTCCAGCACCAGGTTCCAGTCAGCCGGTTCCTGTGCATGGAGCTGCCACACCTGGCGGTGATTCCAGGTACAGCCCCGCGCGGCCTCGTCGAGGCTGAGGCAGTCGGCTTCGACCGCAGTGCTCAGCCGCTCGCCCATGTCACCACGGCGAACGTCTGCCACCACCCCGATCCGCAGACTCATGCCACACCCGTCGTCAACGCCCTGATCTGCTCCGGTGTGGACGCGGTCTGATACAGCCGCAGTCGCAGCCGGTTGCGCGCGGTGGCCTTGCGGTCCTCCGGCGACAGGTGTGAACCCTTGCCCCCGGACAGGTGGTACAGGTGGTAGGCCGAGCCTTCCACCCATTGGGTCGGGCCAGCAGCCACATCGAACGCGATCTTCATCGCGTCGTCGTCGTACCAGGCTCCCTCGAACTTCTCGTCGAACCCGCCGACCAGCTCGTAGCTCTGCCGTGACACCACGTTGACGGCGCCGATGCTGCCCCGGTGGCCTTTCACCGGGTGCTTCTCGCAGTCCACCGGGTCAACCTCGTGCGCGCGGACGCGGCGCGAGTCGGCCTCGGTCAGCGCCATAAACCAGGAGAACGGGATCACCATGCCCGGCGCGTCCGTCGCCAGGCCGACAGCGCGGTCGATCTGATCGTGGCTGATGATGATGTCGGACTCGGAGAAGATGAAGATGTCGGCGTCGGTCTGGTTGACCGCGCGGTTGTAGGCGGCACTGCGATTGAACTGCGCGTCGCCGTCGCGGCCATCGCTGCTGACGATGATCTCGCAGTCGTAGTGAGCCCAGTGCTCGGCCACCCGCGTCAAGTTGGCCAGGCGCAGCGGGTCACGACCGCGATCCCGAAACGGGATGATGACTGCCACCTTCATCGGGTGTTCACCTTTTGAACAGCCTGCAAGTACTCCCAGTTGACGTCGGCGTAGCCCTTGCGCCACTCGTCCTCTTGGAAGTCGGTCAGCTTCTGCGGCCCGAACCCCAGGTGGGCGACGGTGAAGCCGCGCAGCACCTTGCGGGGGAACAGGTTGGCCGCGCCTTCGTCACCGATTCGGCTACCCGGCGGCCAGGGCCGGTCAGCGATCATCTCCGGCGACCGCCGCCCGATACGCCGCTCGAGCTTGCACAGCATCTCCCAGTGCATCCCGATGAAGTTGATCGACAGCCACGGCTCCAGGTTTTCAAGGCTAGTGGGCCTGCGCACCAGATCGCGCCAGTTGTCAAGGAAGAAGCGGTGTGCCAGTTGGGCGTACTCGTTGCTCTCGTGCACGTCGAGCAGGGGAATGTCCAAGCCCAGGAATCCCTGCCACAGCTCCGGCATGTAGGGGGTGCAGGCTCCGTTGTTGACGACCTCAGCGGTCAGGATGTGGTCAGGGTTGCGGTCGATGCAGTCCACGAACTCGGCGAACCGCTCCGTCTGGATGAACACCACATCGTCGTCGACCTTGACGAAGCGGTGGTGCTGGTAGCGCGGGTGGGTGTAGTGCTTCCAGACGTGGCTCATCCGCGCGATCGCGCGGGGACCGGCGAACCTGTTGATGACGTTGTACTTGCGGCGCAGCGACAGCAGGTAGTCGCAGTCCTCGGGGTCCCTGGCCAGATTCCAGATGTCGAACTCGACTCGCGG
>Ga0164243_10003085_pt1 | contig 26916 bp, 23 predicted proteins | sample OricompcompostOP_FD_108781 | JGI IMG/M metagenome (GOLD analysis project Ga0164243, IMG submission 108781) | Organic Plus compost microbial communities from Emeryville, California, USA - Original compost - Organic plus compost (OP) | ecosystem: Engineered > Solid waste > Mixed feedstock >...
CCCGGGGAGCCATCTCGCAGACGCCGCGATCCAGGCGCGGGCTCCCGCCCTCCCCCTCAGCACATCGCTACGCATGCAGGCCGGTCAGGCCGGCCGCTCGCCGACCACCGTGGTGCGGTACATCTCGCGCCGGAAACCGTGGTAGTCGTTGAAGGCGTGGTGCACGCACAGGCGGTTGTCCCACGCGGCCAGCATGTGCGGCTCCCAGCGCAGCCGGCAGGTGAAGGCGGGCTGGGCGATGTGGCCGGCCAGGAACTCCAGGAGGGGGCGCGCCTCCTCCTCGGTCATGCCCTCCACCCCGACGGCGTAGGAGTTGTCCAGGTAGAGGGCCTTCTCGCCGGTCTCGGGATGGGTGCGCACCATGGGATGGGCCTCGCCCCGCAGCTTGCGCTGGAGCGCTTCGGGCAGGGCCTCGGCCCCGCGGCTGGAGCCAAGCCAGCCGATCGGGTTGTCCCGGTCCTCGGCCGCCCGCTGGGCCGCGCGCATGACCTCGCGGATCGAGAAGCGGACCTGCAGCCCCGCGATCATGCGACGGAAGGCCGGGGTCAGGGACGCATAGGCCAGGGCCGAGTTGGCCCAGATGGTGTCGCCGCCGTAGGGCGGAACCTCAACCGAGCGCAGGAGGGTCACCGACGGCGGCTCGGGCAGGAAGGGCGAATCCGTGTGCCAGCCCTCGCCGAACACGACCTTGGAGCGGTCGTCCGCCTCCTTGATCACGGGATGGACGTCGCGATGGCCCGGCACGCCGGCGGTGTAGGCGTCCTCTGCGAACGGCCCGAAGCGCAGGCTGAACGCCTCCTGCTGCGCGTGGGTGAGCTTCTGGCCGCGGAAGAAGATCATCTTGTGCCGGAAAAGGGCCTGGCGGATCGCGGCGAACTGGCCCTCGGTCAGATGGCGCAGGTCGACGCCTCCGATCTCCGCGCCCATGGCGGCCGCCAGGGGCCGGACCTGGACCGCCTGGTCCGGGGCCGCGCCGTTGTCGAACATGCCGGTCGGATGCAGCCGCACGGTCCTGCGGTCCTCGCCCTGGGCCCTGCGCCATCCTTAGCCACGGGCCGCCCTGGGCGGAAGGCCCGCCCGGATTGACGGCCATGGCCTCGTCCGTGGTATCCGCGCGCCATGACCTACACGCCCGAGAAGTACGCGCCGATCCTGACGCTCGAGGAGTTCTCCAGGCTCAGGGACGAGACGGACCTGGGCGTTGTGGTGGCGACCTCCGGCGGCTTCGATCCGATCCACCCCGGGCACGTTTCGTGCATCGTGGAGTCCAAGGCCTATGGGGACACCCTGGTGGTGATCGTGAACGGCGACGACTTCCTGACCAACAAGAAGGGCAAGCCCTTCCAGGACATCGACACGCGCTGCGCCATCGTGTCGGCCCTGAGGGGCGTGGACTACGTGGTGAAGTTCGAGATCAAGGACGATCCGACCGTGGCCGTGGCCCTGCGCGCCGTGCGGCCGAAGTACTTCACCAAGGGCGGCGACCGGGTGGCGGGCCGGACCCTGCCGGAGCCCGAGGAGTCCGCCTGCCGCGACCTCGACATCCTGATCATCGACGGGGTCGGCCGGAACAAGGCCTGGTCCAGCTCCAACTTCCTGCAGGACTGGGGGGAGTTCTGGGCCTCCCGCAAGCAAGGCTGACGGAGACGTCCATGGCGCGCCCACCCCTGCCCCCGTTCACGCTCGAGACCGCGACCCGCAAGGTCCGCATGGCCGAGGACGCCTGGAACGGCCGCGATCCGGAGACCGTGGCGCTCGCCTACAGTGAGGACAGCCGCTGGCGCAACCGGTCGGAGTTCTTCCGGGGCCGGCCCGAGATCGTCGCCTTCCTGCAGCGCAAGTGGGCGCGCGAGCTCGACTATCGCCTGATCAAGGAGATGTGGGCCTTCCACGACGACCACATCGCCGTGCGCTTCGCCTACGAGTGGCGGGACGAGGCCGGCCGCTGGTTCCGCTCCTACGGCAACGAGCAGTGGGAATTCGACTCCGAGGGGCTGATGCGCCGCCGCGAGGCCAGCATCAACGACGTCCCGATCACCGAGGCGGACCGGCTGTTCCACTGGCCCGCGCCGGGGCCGCGGCCGGCCGACCACCCCGGCCTGACGGAGCTCGGCCTGTAGCGCCTGTTGCGCCGCAGCATCATGACCAAAAGTTCACATAACGGCGTGTTGCGAGCGCCGCGCAGCTGATTCATAAGCGGGCCTGCCGTCTTTTTGGGGGAGTCGGATGCACGCCCTCGTCCAGGCCGTCGGGGCCCTCATCGTCGCGCTGGCGACCGCCGCCTTCGCCCACTTCGGCGTGGCGGTGAAGGACGCGCCCGAGCCGTCGCCGCGTTCGGTCGTGCGCAAGATCCCGGTGGCCGCCGCCCAGCCGGCGCTCCCCTGCATCCGGGACGACGCGCACCGGATCTGACCGACCCGGGCCGCCCCCCAGGGGCGCGACGTCGCAACGGATTTGCGTCCTCGCCGGCATCCGGTAACTTTCCGCCCCTGCGCGCAATCGGGCGGGGCGCGCGGGCGGCTCAGCTGGATTTCCCCACCGCCGAGGACCTGGCCGCGATGAAACCGGACAAGCGCGCGCCGCTGGATTTCTCCTTCAACGAGGCCGAGGGCGTGCCGGTCGAGCCGGACAACGACCTGGAGCTCCCCGCCATCCAGACCGCGGAGGCGGAGCCCGCCGCCGCGCCGCCGGCGCCGGTCCCGCCGACCGCAGCTGCAGCGCCCCCCGCCGTCTCCCCCCCTCCCAAGGCGCGCGTCCCGCGCGACCGAGGCGCGGTCCTCTACATCGGCGCAGGCGTGGCCTCGGCCCTGTGGGCGGCCTTCGCCGTCTACGCCATGGGCTACCAGGGCGTCGGCGTGGACCTGCGGCAGTTCCAGAGCGCCCTGTTCCTGGTGTTCGTCCTGGCGCCGATCGGCTTCATCTGGCTGGGCGTGACGCTCGCCAGGCAGGGCGCGCGGCTGGCCAAGGCCGCGGCGCACACCCGGGCCATGGCCGAGGACATGATCGAGCCGGCCGCCGCGGCCGCCGGAGAGGCGGGCTCGATCGTCGAGGCCGTCCGCCTGGAGATCGAGGCGCTCACCGCCGCCGCCGCGTCCGCGCGCGCGGACGTCCTGGCCCTGCGCGAGGCGGTCGCCGACGGCTCGGCGGGCCTGTCCACGGCCGCCGAGCGCTCCGGCGCGGCCGCCCGCACCCTTGGCGAGCAGCTCACGGCCGAGCGGTCGGCCCTCACGGGCCTGGCCGAGCAGCTGCAGGCGCGCGCCGTCTCGGTGGAGGAGGCCATCACGCGCCAGGCGCGGATGGTCGCGGAGGCCTCCGATCTGGCCCAGGTGCAGATCGGCGAGGCGGAGGCGGCCCTGGCCGCGCGCGCCGCGGACCTCGCCGCCGCCGCCGGCGAGGCGAACGGGGCGGCCCGCACGGCCAGCGAGGACCTCGCGCGCCAGACGGCCCGGCTGGAGACGGCGACCATCGGGGTCGGCGACCAGATCCGGTCGCTGGAGGACACCCTCACCCAGCAGCGCGCGGCCCTGGTGCAGGTGGCCAGCGCCCTGCGCGCGGACAACGAGGACTTCGCCATCAAGGTCGAGAGCCAGCGGGCGCGGCTGGGCGAGATCCTGGCCAAGGCCCAGACCGATGTGGGCGAGCTCAACGAGGCAACGGCGCGTGCGGCCGCCTCCCTGGCGGAGGGCGCCTCGGGCGCGGCGGCCCAGTTCAGGAGCTTCGCCGAGACCGCCGGTCAGGAGCGCGACCAGCTCGCCGCCGCCGCCCTGCAGTCGCTGGGCGCCCTGTCGCAGGCGGCCAAGTTCGAGCGGGAGGCCCTGTCGGCGGAGGTCGAACGGACCCTCCAGGCGGTGGGCCAGTCGGCCGCGCGCGAGCGCTCGGGCCTGGAGGAGGCCATCGGCGAGCGTCTGTCGGCCCTGACGGCGGCCGCGGCCTCCGCCCGCGAGAGCCTGGAGCGCGAGGCGCTGCAGGGGGTGCAGCGGCTCACCGACGCGGCCGAGAAGGCCAAGGCCACGGCCGACGCCAGCAACGAGGCCGCCCGCCGCAAGATGGAAGAGCTGGCCGAGGCCGCCTTCGCCGCCAGCCAGCAGGCCGAGCGCGCCTTCGACGCGCGCGTGTCGGAGGCCCAGGACCTGATCGCCCGCTCCGCGGAAATGATCGGCCAGGCCACCAGCCAGACCTCCTCGCGACTGGAGCAGGCGGTCGGCTCCGCGCGCGGGACCCTGAGCGAACTGGAGACCGCGCTCGGCGAGTTCGAGGGCCGGATCGCCGCCCTGCCCGAACGGGCCCGCGACGAGGCGGCCAGCCTCAAGGCCGCCCTGGCCAAGGGGGTCGAGGACCTGTTGTCGTCCGCCCGGGCCGCCGCCGAGGAGACCCAGGCGATCGACGCGGCCTTCCAGGACCGCGTCCGGCGCAACTACGAGATGCTGAGCGAGGCCGTGCGGCTGATGGGCGTGGTCTCGCGCCCCTCGGCCCCCGCGGCGGTCGCCCCGCCGCCGGCCGCCCCCGCCGCCGCCACGCCGGCCCCGGCCCCCTCCCCGCCCGAGCCCCCCGCCGCGCGGCCCGAGCCCGCCGCCGAGCCGGCGCGCAAGGGGCCGTTCTCGTTCAGCGCCAGGATCGCCCCGCCCGCGGCGGACTCGGCGGGCCTGCGCCCGCGCCTGAAGCTGGCGCCCACCAGCGCCGATGCGGAGGTGTCCAGCGTGTTCGGCGGGGCCGCCGAGACCCCGGCGGGCGACGGCGGCTGGACCTGGCAGGAGCTGCTGTCGTCGATGGAAGACGCGCCCGTCCAGGACGCCCAGCTCGCGGACCGGCTGATCGGCGAGATCGAGAGCCTGGGGGTGGACATCTCCGCCCTGCTGCCGCCGGCCCGGCTGGAGGAGATCGCCGCCTCGATCGAGGCCGGGGACGTGTCCCAGGTGCGCGCCACCGTGCGCCGGCTCGCCCCGGCGGCGGTGCGGCGGCTGTCGCGGCTGGCCGTGGCCGACCGCACGCTGAGCGCCCATGCCGAGCGGTTCCTCGAGCGCTACGCCAAGTCGCTGCAGGCGACCCTGGGGGCGGAGGGCGAGCGGCGCACCCTGGCCGAGCTCCTGGCCTGCGACGAGGGCCGGGCCTTCCTGCTGTTCGACGCCTCCCTGGGCGACCTGCGCGGATGAGCCTCCGCCTGGAGGCCGGCGTGGAGCGCTGGCCGATCGCGGGGGCGTTCACCATCTCCCGCGGCTCCAAGACCGAGGCGTCCGTGGTCGTGGCCGAGCTGTCGGACGGCGCGCGCGCGGGCCGCGGCGAGGCCGTCCCCTACCCGCGCTACGGCGAGAGCCCCGAGGGGGTGCTGGCCGAGATCCGCGCCGTCGCGCCGGAGATCGCCGCCGGCCTGGACCGGGCCGGCCTGCAGTCCCGCCTGAGGCCCGGCGCCGCGCGCAACGCCCTGGACTGCGCCTTCTGGGACCTGGAGGCCAAGCGGACCGGGACCCGCGCCCACGTGCTGGCCGGGCGCGCGCGGCTGGATCCGGTGAAGACCGCCTACACCGTCAGCCTGGGGCCGGCGGAGGCGATGGCCGAGGCCGCCCGGGCCAACGCCGGCCGGCCGCTGCTGAAGCTGAAGATCGGCGGCCCCGACGACCTCGACCGGGTGCGCGCCGTGCGCGCCGCCGCGCCGCGCACCCGGCTGATCGTCGACGCCAATGAGGCGCTGCGGTTCGACGACCTGGCGCGGCTCGCCCCGGAGCTCGGCGCGCTCGGGGTCAAGCTGATCGAGCAGCCGCTGCCGGCGGACCAGGACGAGGCGCTGCGGGCCTACGCCGGGCCCGTGCCGCTGTGCGCCGACGAGAGCCTGCACACCCGCGCGGAGCTGGAGCGCTGCGCGGGGCTCTACGCCTGCGTCAACGTCAAGCTGGACAAGGCCGGGGGCCTGACCGAGGCCCTGGCCCTCGCCGCCGAGGCGCGCGCGCGGGGCCTGATGGTGATGGTCGGCTGCATGGTCTGCACCTCGCTCGCCATCGCCCCGGCCCTGATCCTGGCCCAGGGCGCGGACTTCGTGGACCTGGACGGGGCGATGCTGCTGGCCCGCGACCGGACGCCGGGGCTGCGCGTCCTCGGCTCGATGATCGAGCCGCCGCCTCCGGAGCTCTGGGGTTGATCACGGACCGATATTCCCATTGAACGTCGCCGACGCCGCGAGGAGCCCGCCATGGACCTGCAACCCCGCCTGTTGATGGCGCTGGCCGCCCTGAGCGGCCTGATGGCCGTGGCCTTCGGCGCGTTCGGGGCGCACGGGGTGGGCGACCCCCAGGCCAGGGCCTGGCTGCAGACGGGCGCGCACTACCAGGTCGTCCACGCCCTCGCCGCCATCGCGGCGGTCATGGTCTGGCGCGTGGGCGCCGGCGGCGGGGGCCTGACCGCAGGCTGGCTGTTCCTCGCGGGCGCCCTGGTGTTCGCGGCCACGCTCTACGCCATGGGTCTCGGCGGCCCGCGCTGGCTGGGCGCGGTGACGCCGGTGGGCGGGGTGCTGATGATCGCCGGCTGGGCGGCACTGGCCTGGGCCGCCTTCTTCGGCGCGCGCGGGACCCTGGTGTGAGCCGCGGCGGCCGCCGATCGCCCACTCAGCCCCTGGCACGGGGACGGGCTTACGAAGTAGATTGGAGGCCATGGAATTGAGCGCCGCCTCCGCCGCCTCCGCTTCCGGGGCGCGGCGCACCCTCTACCCGGAGAACGAGCCCTTCGCCTTCGGCTGGCTGCCTCCCAAGGACGGGCACGAGATCTACTACGAGGAGTGCGGCAGCCGCACCGGCAGGCCGGTGGTGATCCTGCACGGCGGGCCGGGCGGAGCGATCAACCCGACCATGCGGCGCTTCTTCGACCCCAGCCGCTGGCGCATGACGCTGTTCGACCAGCGCGGCTGCGGCCGCTCGCGCCCGAACGCCTCGCTCGAGCACAACACCACCTGGGACCTGATCGAGGACATCGAGCGGCTGCGGGTGCAGTCGGGCGTGGAGAAGTGGACGGTGTTCGGAGGCTCGTGGGGCTCGACCCTGGCGCTGGCCTACGCCATCACCCACCCCGAGCGCGTCGCCGGCCTGATCCTCAGGGGAGTCTTCCTGCTCACCCGGCGCGAGCTGCGCTGGTTCTACCAGGAAGGCGCCTCCATGCTGTTCCCCGACGCCTGGGAACGGTTCCTGGCCCCGATCCCGGCCCCGGAGCGCGACGACCTGATGACCGCCTATCACCGGCGGCTGATCCACGGGGACCGGGCCTCCCAGGCGCGGGCCGCCTCGGCCTGGAGCCAGTGGGAGGGCGACACCATCTCGCTGCGCGGCCCGGAGGCGCGGCCGGCCAAGTTCAACGAGGTCGACTTCGCCACCGCCTTCGCGCGGATCGAGTGCCACTACTTCGTCAACGGCGGCTTCTTCGAGGAGGACGGCTGGATCCTCAGGAACGTGGACCGGATCCGCTCCATCCCGGGCTGGATCGTGCAGGGACGCTTCGACGTGGTGACGCCGCTGGACGCGGCCTGGCGGCTCAAGACCGCCTGGCCGGAAGCCCAGTTCGAGATCGTCTGGGACGCCGGCCACGCCTCCACCGAGCCCGGCATCATCGACGCCCTGGTCCGCGCCGGCGACGAGGCCCTGGTCCGGACCTAGACGGGAACGGCGGGCCCCATGGCGTCCAGGACTGGACTGACCGATGCGGTGAGGGCCTTCCGGGTCGACGACGTCGCAGCTGCCTTGGACGAGACGCCGGAGCTGCTCGGCGCTCGCAACGAGCGCGGCCGCAACTGGCTGCACCTGTGCGCCATGACCAAGGCCCCGGACGCCGCCGGGACGGCCGGCTCGATCGCCATGGCGGACCTGCTGCTGGCGCGCGGCCTGGGGCTGGACGAGCCCGCCTTCACCGAGGGCGCTTGGAAGGCCACGTCGCTCTGGCACGCGATCGCCTTCGGCCGCAACCTGGCGCTGGCCGAGCACCTGCTGAAACTCGGCTGCGATGCGAACCATTGCCTGTTCGCGGCGGCCTGGAACCGGGATGTGCCGGCGATCGAGCTTCTGGCCCGGTACGGCGCGGCGATCGACCAGCCCGGCGAGGGCGGGACCGCGCTCCTCGGCGCCGTGGGCTGGAGCCGCTTCGAGTGCGCCGAGGCGCTGCTGCGCCATGGCGCCTGCGTCGACGCGCAGGACGAGAACGGCCGCACGGCCCTGCACCTCATGTTGAGGAAGGGCAGCGACAAGGCCCATTTCGAACGGCTGATCGCCTACGGCCCGCGCGGCGACATCCCCGACAAGGACGGCCGGACCGCCGCGGCGATCATGCACCGCAAGCGCGATCCGGACTTCCGGCGCATGGCCGGGCGGCTGGCCCGCGGCTGAAGCCCAGAGCACGATGGGGTCAGGCGGAATCGCCTGACCGCTGAATCGTGCTCTGGCCTCAAGGACGTAGAGCGCGTCCGGGCGGCGAAGCCGCACACACCTTCGCCTGACACGCTCTAAAGCAGCGCGCCCTTGCCCGAGGTGACCTCGGCGTATCGGTGCACCTTCACCGACTGCACCAGGCCGAAGCCGATCATCACGGTCATCATCACCGTGCCGCCGTAGGACAGCAGCGGCATGGGCACGCCCACCACCGGCGCCAGGCCCATCACCATGGCGGCGTTGATCAGGACGTAGAGGGTGAAGGTCGAGGTCACGCCCGCGGCGGCCAGCCGGCCGAAGTGGCTGTGGGAGATCATGGCGATCCTGAGGGCGATGACGATCACCGCCGCGTAGAGCGCCAGCACGGCGAAGCAGCCGACGAAGCCGAACTCCTCCGCCAGGGTGGCGAAGATGAAGTCGGTCTGCTTCTCGGGCAGGAAGTTGAGCTGGCTCTGCGAACCCAGGCCGTAGCCCTTGCCGAGCAGGCCGCCCGAGCCGAGGGCGATCTTCGCCTGGAGCGTGTGGTAGCCCGCGCCGGAGGGATCGGTCTCCGGATGCAGGAAGGTGGTCACCCTCGCGCGCTGGTAGTCGTGCAGCACGAACATGAAGGCGGCCGGCGCAGCGACCGCCAGGGCGGCCACCCCCGCCATCACCAGGCGCAGGCTCAGCCCGGCCATGAACATCACGGCCAGGCCCGTGGACGACAGCAGGATCGCGGTGCCGAGGTCCGGCTGGTGGGCGACCAGCACCGCCGGCAGGCCGATCATCCCGAGCGGGATGGCGAGCTTCCAGGACAGCCGCGCGTCGTCGGCGGAGGTCGCGTGGTAGAAGCGGGCGAGCGCCAGCACCAGGCCGATCTTCATGATCTCCGAGGGCTGGAAGCGCAGGCCGCCCAGGGCCAGCCAGCGCTTGGCGCCGAGCGAGACGTCGCCGGCGATCTCGACCCCGAGCAGGAGCAGCAGGCCGAGGAAGTAGACCGGATAGGCCAGGGCGAACCAGGCCCTGAGGTCCACCATCCCCAGCACGATCATGATCACCACGAAGATGCCGAAGCGCACCAGATGGTCCGCCGCCCACGGCTCCATGCTGGAGCCGGCGATCGAGTAGAGCATCAGCCCGCCGGCGCCCGCGATCATCGACAGCAGGGCCACGAGCATCCAGTCGATGTCGCCGAGCTTGACGATCCAGCGGTCGCGTTCGCCGGGACGGGTCAGGGCGCTGGCGATCATGTGCTGGAACTCGAGACGGGGGTCGGGGGCAGGTCGGGCACGAAGTCGCCGCTGCCCGGCTCCGTCGGCGGCGGCGGCGGCGTGTAGTTGGGCTGCACGACGATGCGCTTGCGCACCTCCGGGTCCTTCAGCAGGGCCACCCGCATGATCTCCCGCGCCCGCGGCGCCGCCGCCGAGGCGCCGAAGCCGCCGTGCTCGACCAGGACGCTGATGGCGTAGCGCGGGTCGTCGTAGGGGGCGAAGGCCACGAACCAGGCGTGGTCGCGCAGCTTCCAGGCCCCGGCCGTCCCGTGCACGCCGCGGCCGCCGTTGTAGTTGTAGCCCTGCGCCGTGCCGGTCTTGCCGGCCATCTTGATCGGCCCCAGGCCGAGGTCCGCGACCGCCGCGGCGGTTGCGCCCGCCACCCGGTCCCCGGCCCCCGTCACGGCGGCCATGGCGTCGCGCACGAAGTGGATGTGGTCGATGTTGAACGGCAGGTCCTCGTAGGAGTCCCCGTGCGGCTGGTCGACCCCGCCTATCGACTTGATCAGCCTGGGGTGCAGGGCCTTCTTGCCGTTGGCCAGGCGCGCGGTCATCACGCACAGCTGCAGCGGATTGAGGTGGGTGTAGCCCTGTCCGATGCCCATGCTGGGCGTCTCGCCCGGGTGCCAGACCGGGTCCTTGGGGAAGTTCCTGCGCTTGTAGGCCGTATCGGGAACCAGGCCCTTCTTCTGGCCCGGGATCTTGATGTCGAAGATCTCGCCCAGGCCGAATTTCCGGGCGACGTCGTGGATCTTGTCCGGGCCGATCGAGAGGGCGGTCTGGTAGAAGAAGATGTCGCAGGAGGTGGCGATGGCGCTGTGCATGTTCTGCACCCCGTGCGCCTGGTCGCAGTGCCAGACCCGGCCGCCCCAGGCCCAGGCTTTGTTGCAGACGTAGGTCCGGTTCGGATCGATCCCCGCCTCGAGCGCGGCCAGGGCCACCATGGTCTTGAAGGTCGAGCCCGGCGGATAGGTCGCCGTCAGCGCCTTGTTGAACAGCGGCTTGTGATCGTAGGTCGCCAGGGCGTGGTAGAGCGAGCGCGGCACGCCCTTGACGAATTGGTTGGCGTCGAACGCCGGGGCCGACATCAGGCACAGGATGTCGCCGGAGTGGCAGTCCATCATCACCGCCGCGCCGGACTCCTCGCCGAACACCTCCAGGGCCCGGTTCTGGATGTCGGCGTCCAGGGTGAGGACGATCTCCTCCCCGGGCTTGGCCGGGATGTCGCCCTTGGGGTCCTTGCGCACCACCCGGCCGCGGGCGTCGACCTCGACCTTCTGGGCCCCCGCCTTGCCGCGCAGCTCCTTGTCGAAGGCCTTTTCCACCCCCTGCTTGCTGATGCGGAAGCTGGGGTGCAGCAGGATCGGATCGGGATTGGGGCCCTCGGCCTTCACGTCGTCGGCCGAGACCTTGGAGACGTAGCCCACCACGTGGGCGAAGGCCCCGCCGAAGGGATAGACCCGCGCCTCGCCCATCTCGGCGGTGACGCCGGGCAGCTCGGGCGCGCGCACGTTGACGGCGGCGAACTCCTCCCAGGTCAGGTCGTCGGCCACCGCGACCGGCACGAAGCGCCCGGAATTCTTGAGGTCGCGCAGCACCGACTTCTGCGCCCGCTCGTCCATGGGGATGAGCTCGGAGATCTTCTGGACCGTCGCCTGCGGATCGGTGACGTCGTCGCGCGCCATCAGCAGGCGGAAGTTCGGCCGGTTGCCCGCCAGCTCCACGCCGTAGCGGTCAAGGATGCGCCCGCGCGGCGGAGGCACCAGGCGGAAGTTGAACTGGTTGGACGCCGACAGGGCCTGGTAGCGGTCCTTCTCGAGCAGCTGCAGCTGCACCAGCCGCCCGACCAGGGCGCCCATGCCCGCCGCGGCGAAGCCGCCGATGAGGAACGCCCGGCGGTGGAACCCGCCCTGCCGCTCGTTGACTTCCTCGAAGAAGATCTGGGGGCCGTTCTTCTTGCTCATCTGAAGCGCACGTCCGCGTCTTCGAAGCGCTCGATCAGCCTATCGGCGAACGGGTACAGAAGTATGGTCGGGACGAACTGGCCGAGGGTCGCCAGAAGGCTCGGCGCCACCCCGTCGTCGAACATGGTGGCGAAGTAGCCCGCGCCCATCACCACCAGCACCATGAACACGTACCAGCCGATCAGGACCGCGCGGCTCTGGCCGGTGAGCATGCTGCGGCAGAACAGCACGAGCGCGTAGCCGACCAGGATCGACACCGGCCACAGGCCGACCGGACCGCCCCACAGCAGGTCCAGGAACAGCCCCGTCCCCATCAGCACGAACGGGGCCAGGACCGAGGGCCGGATCACCGCCCAGGCGAAGGCCGGCGCCAGCGGGAACACCGGCTCGGGCAGCTGCAGTCCGAACACGCGCAGCGGCACGGCGAAGAGGACGGAGGCGCTGAGGCACAGCAGGGTCGGAACGCCGATCCAGCGCCAGGGGTCCAGAGGGCGGCTGCCCTGGAAGCTCATGGCGCGGCGGCCTCCGTCGAAGGCTTGGGCGCGGCGCCCGGCGGTTTGGCGGCGGGCTTGGCGGCCGGGCGGTCCGCGGCGGGTCTGGAGGCGCCCGTCCCCTCCCGTGCGGCCGCCTGCACGGGCTTGCCGGCCGCAGCTTTCCCGCTGCCCGCCTTCTCGGCCGCAGGCTTGTTGGCCCCGGCCGATGGCGCGGCAGGCGGCTTGGAGGGCTTGGCCGCCTCGGCCGGCTTGCCGGCCGGGGTGGAGGACGCGGCCGATCCGGCGGCGGACGTGGACGCTTTCCCGTCCGCCGGCTTCTGGGCGGCGGCGGGCCTGGGGGCCGGCTTGGCCGTGTCGGCGGACTTGGCCGGGGGCGGCGCGGCAGGCTTGGGCGGCAGGGCGGCGGCCTGGGCGGCCGCCTCGCGGGCGAGCTCGCCGGCCGGCAGCGGCGGCATGACGCTCCGCTCCAGGCCCTTCTCGTCGACGAAGGAGGCGAAGTCCTCGAACTCCAGGATGCGCACGAAATCGATCGCGGTCAGGTCGGCGTAGAGGCGCACGCGCCAGGCGCCGTCCAGACCCTTGGCGGCGACTCCCACGGGCAGGCCCCGCGGGAACACGCCCCCGTCGCCGGAGGTCAGGATGCGGTCCCCTTCCCGGACCGGATCCTGGCCGCGCATGAAGGCCATGCGCGGATTGGAGCCGCCGTCGCCGACCAGGATGGCCCGCGCGTCGGTGCGGTCGACCAGCACCGGCGTGCGGCTGGCCACGTCGGTCAGGAGCAGCACGCGGCTGACGCCCCGGCTCACGCCCACCACCCGGCCGACCAGGCCCCGCTCGCTCATCACCGGATTGCCGACCTTCACGCCCTTGTCGGAGCCGACGTCGGCCAGGCGCGTGTTGGCGAAGGGCCCGCGCGAGTCCAGCACCACCCGGCCGGTGACCATCGGCACCGGCGGCTCGGTCCTCAGGCCCAGGATGGCGCGGTAGCGGGAATTGGCGTCCTCCAGCGCGATGGCGGCGTCGCGCCACTGCCTCAGCTCGACGATCTGCTGCTTGAGGCGGCGGTTCTCGGAGACGGCGAAGAAGTAGCCGGACACCGTGTCGCGGACCTGACGCACCCACTGCACCGGCGCGGACAGCGCGCCGGAGATCGGCTTGTCGGCGACGTCGAACATGCGCCGGCCCACGCCGTAGGCCTCGGTCTGCAGGGTTTCGCGCCGGTCGGCCAGCAGCAGGGCCACGCCGGCGATGATGGCGACGATCACCGCCACCGCCGCCGTCCAGGTCAGCGGCACCTTGAGATCGTTGAACGGCCCGTCGCGGTACGACACGGATCAGCTTCCCCGGCGAACGCCCCCGAACGCCACTCCCCCGACAGGCGGTCTAGCGCGCCCGCCAAGGCAAGGCTTGCGCGCCGGATCGTCGCAGCCGCCGGCCCCCCGTCGGAACTTGGGAGGGGCCCCGGCCGATGGGGTCACACGATGGACGATTCGAGGACGCCCTTCATCCACTTGGGATGTTCCAGGACCTTGCCGCAGCCGAGCGCGACGCAGGACAGCGGATCGTCGGCCACGGTCACGGGCAGGCCGGTGTGGTCGCGGATCTCGATGTCCAGGCCGCGCAGCAGCGCGCCGCCGCCGGTCAGCATGATGCCCTTGTCGGCGATGTCGGAGGCCAGCTCCGGCGGGGTCGACTCCAGCGCCACCTTCACCGCGTCGATGATCTGGGCGACCGGCTCGGCCAGGGCGTCGGAGGCCTGCTTCTCGGAGATGCGCACCTCGCGCGGGACGCCCTGCATCAGGTCGCGGCCCTTCACCTCGATGGACAGGCCCTCGCCGTCGGCCGGGGCCCGGGCGGTGCCGATCTCCTTCTTGATGCGCTCTGCCGTGGTCTCGCCGATCAGCAGGTTATGGTTGCGGCGCATGTAGGAGATGATCGCCTCGTCCATCTTGTCGCCGCCCACGCGCACCGAGCGCGAATAGACGATGCCCGACAGGGACAGCACGGCCACCTCGGTGGTGCCACCGCCGATATCCACCACCATCGAGCCGGTCGGCTCGTGGATCGGCAGGCCGGCGCCGATCGCGGCCGCCATCGGCTCGTCGATCAGGCCCACGCGGCGGGCGGAGGCGTTCAGGCAGGAGTCGTTGATCGCGCGGCGCTCCACGGCGGTGGCGCCGGACGGCACGCAGACGATCACCTTGGGGTTCACGAAGCCCTTGCGGTTGTGAACCTTGCGGATGAAGTACTTGATCATCTCCTCGGCGACTTCGAAGTCGGCGATGACCCCGTCGCGCATGGGACGGATGGCTTCCATGTGGCCGGGCGTGCGGCCGAGCATCTGCTTGGCCTCGATGCCGACGGCGTGGACGACCTTGCGGCCGCCGGCGGTGCGCAGCGCCACCACCGAGGGCTCGTTCAGCACGATGCCCTTGCCCTTCATGTAGATGAGCGTGTTCGCCGTGCCGAGGTCGATGGCGATGTCGTTCGAGATGACGCCGAAGAGGGAAGAGAACATGCGCGTTTGCAGCTGGCCCGTTGCGTTGTGTTAGCGCCGCCCCCGACACCCCCTTCCCGCCAGCAGCGCCCCTCCTGCGCCAGCGTCGGTGTCTTCTTCGACGACACGCCTGGGTTTGACCTGACGTGTCACAGATTGCAAGCGGCATGAAAGCGGCGCGACGGTCTGTCCACGGCCCCGCGGCCGCCCGGCGCGGGCCCGCCGTTCACATTTGTTTGGGCCCGCATCGAACCATCCCGGGAGCTGCGCGCTTATCGCCCCGTAAAGGCGAGGCATTTCAATGCAGAAGCGATTTGGCCCGGTCCGCGCCGCAGTCCCCGGCGCGGTCGCGGCGGCGCTCCTGGGGCTCGCGGCGGGCGCCTGGATGAAGCCGCCGGCCACCCAGGCGGCCGATCCGGACCCGTATGAAAACGTCGTGATCACGCTTCCGGAGCCGTCCGCGGGGCCGGACTACCCGCTCCAGGCGGCCGGATGGGTCCCTGCCCCGCCTCCGGCGGAGGTTGATTCGCCTGATTCGGGAATCGAGGCGGCCGCCTCGCCCGCCGCCTGGTCGCCGCCCTGGGAGTCCGTCCCCGCCGGGGCCGAAGCTTCGTCTGACAAGCTGGACGAGGTCCTGCCGCCTCCGCCCCGGGACTCCGGGCCGGACTGGCCGTCCGCGCGCGGCGACATCCTGGCGGTGTCGGAGCCGGCGGCGCCCGCCGGGCCGCCCTCCCCGCCCGAGCCCGCCCGGGCCCGCAGCCCCGATCCGCGGGACTGGGACGTGCCGGCCAGCGCCTATACGCGCAACGGCTTCGAGATGCGCGCGCGCGCAGAGGCGGCGGCCGACCCGGTCGGCTAGCAGCACGATGCGATTAGACGGAAACGTCTGATCGTTGAATCGTGCTCTAGGTTCAAGAGCTTGAGCGCGGTCTGATCGCAAGACCGGGCTCCACGATTGCGGAACGCGATCTAGAAGCCGGACGCGACCCGGGTCTCCGGCGCGCTCTTCTCCTTGCGGGCGAAGAGGTTGTTCAGCGCGTTGACATAGGCCATGGCGCTGGCGGTCAGGGTGTCGGTGTCCGCCGCCGTGCCGGTGGAGATCCGCCCCTCCTCCTCGAGCCGGACGGTGACCTGGGCCTGGGCGTCCGTCCCCTCCGTCACCGCGTGCACCTGGTAGAGGCGCAGGACCGCCGCGTGCGGGACCAGCTCGCGGATGGCGTGGAACACCGCGTCCACGGGACCGTCGCCGGTGCAGCTGGTGCTCTTGGCCTCGCCGTCGATCGAGAGGGTCAGCTCGGCCGTCTGGGGCCCGTCGGTGCCGGCCACCACGCGCAACCGCTCCACCCTGATGCGCTCCTGGCCGCGGGCCAGGGAGTCGTCGACCAGGGCGACGATGTCGTCGTCGTAGACGTGCTTCTTCTTGTCGGCCAGGTCCTTGAACTTCCTGAAGGCCTCGTCCAGGGCCTCCTGGGCCAGCTCGTAGCCCAGCGTCTTGAGCTTCTCGCGGAAGGCGTGCCGGCCGGAGTGCTTGCCCATCACCAGGTTGGTCTCCACCTGGCCGACGTCCTCCGGCTTCATGATCTCGTAGGTCTCGGCGTTCTTCAGCATCCCGTCCTGGTGGATGCCGCTCTCGTGGGCGAAGGCGTTCTTGCCCACGATCGCCTTGTTGAACTGCACCGGGAAGCCGGTGATGGCCGAGACGTAGCGCGAGGCGCGGGTGATGTGGCGCGGGTTGATCCGCGTCTGGTACTTCAGCGCGTCGCCGCGGACGCGCAGCGCCATGACCACCTCTTCCAGGGCGGCGTTGCCGGCGCGCTCGCCGATGCCGTTGATGGCGCACTCGATCTGGCGGGCGCCGCCCTGCACTCCGGCCAGGGAGTTGGCGACGGCCAGGCCCAGGTCGTTGTGGCAATGGGTGGAGAAGATCACCCCGTCCGCGCCCGGCACGTTCTCGATCAGGTCGCGGAACACCTCGGCGTACTCGGTCGGATAGGTGTAGCCGACCGTGTCGGGGATGTTGATCGTGGTGGCCCCCGCCTTGATCGCGACCTCGACGCAGCGGCGCAGGAAGTCGCGCTCGGTGCGGGTGGCGTCCTCGGCCGACCACTCCACGTCGTCGGTGTGGTTGCGCGCCAGGGACACCGAGGCGTGGATCGCCTCCAGCACCGCGTTCGGCCCCATCTGCAGCTTGTGCTTCATGTGCACGGGGCTGGTGGAGATGAAGGTGTGGATGCGGCCGCGCCGGGCCGGGCGGATCGCCTCGGCGCAGCGCTCGATGTCCTTCTGGGTGGCGCGGGCCAGGCCGCAGATGGTGGATTCGGTGACGATCTCGGCGATCCGGCGGACGGCCTCGAAGTCGCCGTTGGAGGCCACCGGGAAGCCGGCCTCGATCACGTCGACGCCCATCTCCTCCAGGATCTTGGCGAGCTCCAGCTTCTCCTCCAGCGACATGGAGGCGCCGGGCGACTGCTCGCCGTCGCGCATGGTGGTGTCGAAGATGATGACGCGGTCACGCGCGTCGGCGGCTACGGGGGAGGTCATGTGTTCAGTCCTTCGCGACGGATGGAGGGGAAATGCAACCCCCTGAGCGCCCGCCGCGCGCGATGCGCGGCCTTAAGACGCCCAGGGGCTGCTAAGCCCCAGACGCAGGCCGAGCCGGCCGAGCATGGCCGCCGACGCCCCGTTCAGATCCGTAGCGATCTCGCGCATCCGGCCAATCTAGAGGGGGGACCCGGCCGGCGCAAGGCGCGTCGCGCTCGGCCGCCGCCCTACGCCTCCTCGCCGTCCGCCTCGCCGCGGGCGGCCAGCTCGTGCCGGCGGATCCAGCGCCGGGCGAGCAGGCCGGTGACGATCCAGCCCGCCAGCGCCGCCGCGAGCAGGCCCAGGTTGAGCGCCGCCTGTCCCTGATGGGCGTGGGCGATGGAGCCGCCGGCCATGGCGGTCAGCAGGATCTTCGGCACGATGCCCAGGGCCGTGCCGGCCAGGAAGGCGGCGAACGGCATGGAGGCGACCCCGGCCGCCATGTTCACCGCCACGAACGGCGCGGAGGGCACCAGGCGCACGACCAGGCTGGCGAGGAAGCCGTTGCGCGCGATCATGGCGATGAAGGCCTGCACGCCCTTGCCGCCCAGGTCGCGCAGCAGCCGCCCGCTGGTCAGCCGGCCGAGCCAGAAGCCGACGCTGGCCGACACCATGGTCCCGATCCAGCTGTAGACCGAGCCGAGCCACGGACCGAAGGCGACCACGGCGGCGGCGATCAGCACCACCTGCGGGGTGCCCAGGAACGCCAGGGCGGCGAAGGCGCCGATCGCGATCAGCAGGGCGAACGGGCTGTGGGCGGCGAAGCCCAGCCAGCGCTCCACGGTCGCGCCGCCCTCGAAGCCGAACACCGTCGCGGCCAGCAGGAACAGCAGCCCGACGCCCCCGAACAGCAGGAAGGTGACGAGCACCGTGCGCCAGGCGCGCGCGTCCATGTCCATGAGAAAGCGGATCAGCCGGCGCATCGCGCGCTGGTGGCCGATCCCCTGGGCGCGGTCAAGCCGCCGGTCTCAGCCCCGGCGCCGGCCCGGCCCGGCCGCCGCCTGCACCGGCTCGCCGCAGCGCACCAGCCCGATCGGCTCCTGGAAGGGCCCGCCGCTGACGGTGAGGGAGGGGCCGCTCGGCAGCTGGGTCATGGTGAACACCAGCCGGCCGGGCGCGGAGGCCTTGCCGACCCGGCACATGCCCAGGACCGTGTAGCCGGCGAGGGTCGGAGTGACCTCGGTGAAGCTGCACGAGAACGGCCCGGGCGAGCGCAGCTGGTCCGCGCCCACGTTCCAGGCCCTGGCCGCGCAGGCCGACGGGGTCACCGCCCACCGGCCGACGTAGGCGGGAACCTTGGCCGCGGCCGCGGCGGCGGCCGGCGCGGGCTGGTCCAGCTCCGGCGACGCCTTGGCCATGGGCACGCCGCTCCCGTGGCAGGCGCACAGCGCCAAGCCGGCAAGACCAGGCGCGAGCCGGCGCAAGACATCGGTGGACGAACCAGGCATCGCGACTGAAAACCCGGCGCGCGGGGAAAGTTCCGGTCCGTTGACGTCGCGCAACGCCGCCGCGCCCGCGCCGCGATTATTGGGGGCCGCATCCGCGAGCACGCCATGGCCACCCGCTTGCCCGATCCTCCGCAGGCCGCGGACCACCCCTACTGGAGCCAGGACGCCTCCACCCTTCTGGAGAGCCTTGGCTCGGCCCCGGGCGGGCTGAGCGCCCGCGAGGCGGCCGAGCGGCTGGCGGCCGGCGCGTCGCGCCCGATCCACGAGGCGGCGGAGGTGTCCGCGGCGGCGCTGCTGCTGCGCCAGTTCCAGAGCCCGCTCGTGCTGATCCTGGTGTTCGCCGCGGCGGTGTCGCTGCTGCTGCGCGAATGGGTGGACGCCAGCATCATCCTGGCGATCGTCCTCGGCAGCGCCCTGCTCTCCTTCTCGCAGGAGTTCCGCGCCTCGTCGGCCGTCGCCGAGCTGCGGCGCCGGCTGGCCCTGACCGCGAAGGTCAGGCGCGACGGAGAGGTCCGGGCCGTCCCCTTCGCCGAACTGGTGCCGGGGGACGTCGTGCTGCTGGCCGCCGGCGACCTGGTCCCGGCGGACGCGCGGGTGCTGCAGTGCAAGGACCTGCTGGTCAGCGAGGCGCCGCTGACGGGCGAATCCTTCCCGGTGGAGAAGCGGTCCGGCTCGATCGCGCCCGCGACCCCGCTGGCCGGGCGCGTCAACACCGTCTTCCTGGGCGCCTCGGTGCGTAGCGGCCAGGGCGAGGCGCTGGTCGTTCGCACCGGCCGGGACACCGAGTTCGGGGCGGTGGCGGCGCGGCTGCGCAAGCCCGCCCCTCCGAGCGACTTCGCCCGCGGCCTGCAGCAGTTCGGGACCATGCTGCTGCGCGTGATGCTGCTGATCGTGGTCTTCGTGCTGATGGTCAACCAGCTGCTGGGACGGCCGTTCATCGATTCGCTGCTGTTCGCGGTCGCCCTGGCGGTGGGCCTGTCGCCGGAGCTGCTGCCGGCGATCGTCAGCGTGACCCTGTCGGCGGGGGCCCGGGCCCTGGCCCGGCGCGGGGTGATCGTCCGCCGGCTCGAGGCGATCGAGAACCTCGGCTCCATGACCGTGCTGTGCACCGACAAGACCGGCACCCTCACCGAGGGGACGATCGAGCTGCAGGGCTGGGTGGACGTGCTCGGCGGGCCCAGCGACCGCGTGGCCGAACTGGCCTTCGTCAACGCCCGGCTGGAGACCGGGATCGAGAACCCCCTCGACCAGGCCGTCGTCCGGGCGGGCCAGGCGCGGGGCCTCACGGCGGGGGGCTGGCGCAAGCTCGGCGAGATCCCCTACGACTTCACCCGCAAGCGCCTCACCGTGGCGGCCGCGCCGGAGGGCGCGGGGCCGCTGCTGGTGACCAAGGGCGCCTTCGACCAGGTGCTCGCGGTCTGCGCCTCGGTCCGCACGCCCGAGGGCGAGCGGCCGCTGGACGGGCCGTGGCGGGAGCGGCTCGGCGACTGGTTCCGCGCCCGGGGCGAGGAGGGGCTGCGGGTCCTGGCCCTGGCGACCAGGGAAGCGCCCGTGAAGGACGGCTACGGCGTGGCCGACGAGGCGGGCATGCGGCTGGAGGGGTTCCTGCTGTTCATGGACCCGCCCAAGCCGGAGGCGGCGGCGACCGTGCGCCAGCTGGCCGGGCTCGGCGTGACGGTGAAGGTGATCAGCGGCGACAACCGGCACGTGGCCGCGCACGTCGCCCGCGCCCTGGACATCCCGGTGACGGGCGTGCTGACCGGCGCGCAGATCGCGCGGATGAAGCCCGAGGCGCTGTGGGCCCGCGCCGAGCGCACCACCCTGTTCGTGGAGGTCGACCCCGAGCAGAAGGAGCGGATCGTCCGGGCGCTGCAGAGGCGCGGGCACGCGGTCGGCTACCTCGGCGACGGCATCAACGACGCCCCCGCCCTGCACGCGGCCGACGTCGGGGTGTCGGTCGACACGGCGGTCGACGTGGCGCGCGAGAGCGCGGACGTGGTGCTGCTGCGGCGCGACCTGGAGGTGCTGCGGCAGGGGATCGAGGGCGGCCGGCGCACCTTCGCCAACACCGTCAAATACATCTGCATCACCACCAGCGCCAATTTCGGCAACATGGTCAGCATGGCGCTGGCGACGCCCTTGCTGCCGTTCCTGCCGCTGCTGCCCAAGCAGATCCTGCTGAACAACTTCCTCTCCGACTTCCCCTCGCTCGCCATCTCCTCCGACCGCGTGGACGCCGACCAGATCGCGCGGCCGCAGCGGTGGGGCATCCGGCAGATCCAGCGGTTCATGGTGACCTTCGGCCTGATCAGCTCGGTGTTCGACCTGGCGAGCTTCGCCCTCCTGGTGTGGGTCTTCCGCGCCGGGCCCGCGGGTTTCCGCACCGCCTGGTTCACCCTGTCGGTGCTGACCGAGCTGGCGGTCGTGATGGTGCTGCGCACCCATGGCCCGGCCTGGCGGAGCCGGCCCAGCGGCCTTCTGCTGTGGACCACCGTCGCCGTCGGCGCGCTGGCGCTCGCCCTGCCCTACCTGGACGGGCTGGCGAAGGTGTTCGGCTTCGTCGCCCTCGGCCCCGGGCTGATCGCCGCCGTGCTGGCCATCGTGGCGGCCTATGTCGCGGCGACCGAGGCGGCCAAGCTATGGCTGCTGCCGGGCCGCCGCTGAGCCGTGGCGCGTCCGCCGCGCCCGGCGCCGGACCTGCTCGACCAGCAGCCCGGCGGCGGTGATCCCCAGGGGGCCGACGAAATAGATGGCGCGGTAGAGGATCAGGGCCGCCGCCGCCTCGCCCGCCACCCCGCCGCCGTACCGCAGGACGGTCGCCTCCAGCACCCCCACCCCGCCGGGGATCCCCGCGAGGCTGCCGATCAGCGAGCCCAGGCAGAACACGGCCAGGAAGGGCGCGAGGTCCGTGAGCGGATGGGGGGAGAGCACGAACAGGGCCGCGCCCGAGGTGATCCAGTCGCCGACGCCCATCACCAGGGCGTAGAGCCGCGATCCCGCGTCCAGGCGGCTGGGGCCCTGCCGGTGCGACCGCTCGGGGAACAGCACGAACCACAGCGCCGAGGGGGTCAGGAGCGCGAAGCCGAGGGCCAGGACGAGGCCGGGCGGCCAGCCCAGGCCCGCCGCCGCCGGCCCCGGCGCCGCCATCAGGCAAAGGCCGATGGTGACCACCCCGGACAGATAGTTGGCCAGCGAGCAGATCAGCGACAGCGCCGCGGTCTTGCGCGGCCCCAGCCGCGCCCAGCGGTAGAGCCTGAGCCGCACGGCCGCGCCGGTCGCCAGGCCGAAGCCCATGAAGCTGGAGAGCACATGGCCCGCGAAGGAGGTCGCCGCGGTGGGCGCCAGCCGCTGGGGGCGGCGCACCACCCTCAGCGCATACCATTCCTGGATCGCCAGGCAGGCGTAGCTGACGATGGTCAGGAGGAGGCAGGCGAGGATCGCCAGCGGCGGCGTCGTCTCCAGCGCGTGCAGCAGGACCCGCGGGTCGATCTCGGCCAGCGCCTTGCGGGCGATCCACACGGCCAGCGCCAGCGCCAGCACCGGGGCGCCGAAGCGCACCAGCCAGGACTCCCGCATGTTCGAGGCGCCGCGCGCCAGGCTGCGGTAGGCGCTCTGCAGGCGCGTGGCCGGTCTCCTGGGCGGGTGCGAAGGCGGCGCGCCGTTCATCCGGGCGGGGGCTCCACGGCAGTTGCGACTGGCTTGGAAACGCGGCGGGGCCGGCGACGGAGCCGCGCGCCGGCGGTTTCCTTATCGCCCGGAGCGTCGGCGCGGCAAACGCGGCCCCCGGCCCGGGGGCGTCAGGCCAGGTGGGCGGCCCGCGCGCGGTCGGCCAGGCGCTCGGCGACGGTCTCGGGCGGGATCTCGGCGGTGAACGCCCGGCCGTGGCTGCGGCACACGGCGCGCACGACGTCCCGTCCCATGGCCGCGCAGGTGGAGACGCCGGGCAGGCCGGCCCACTGGCCGACCATGTAGAAGTCCCGCAGGCCCGGCAGGGTCTGGCTGAGGCGGCGGCCGGTGAACAGCGCCAGCGCCATGCGCGTCATCGGGGCCTCGAAGCCCCGGCCGTTGCCGGTGTAGCGGAAGGTGGTCATGGGGGTGGCGACGTCCACCATCTCGACCTGGCCCCCGATCCCCGGGAAGCGCGGCTCCAGCAGCCGGATCACCGCCTCGGCGGCGGCCTGCTTCTCCTGCCGGTACGCCTCGGGGTTCTGCCGCAGCCGCTCCCAGCGCGAATAGCTGGTCGCCAGCATGACCTTCAGCGCCGACTTGCCGGGCGGCGCCAGGCTGGGGTCGAAGCCGAAGGGCTGGACATAGAGGCGGCTGCGCGCCTCCCCGGCGATGACGGCGGGCTGGGCCAGCGGCAGGACGATGGCGTGCGGCTCGCCCGACAGGTCCCGGTCCACGCCCAGGCTGATCTGCAGCCCCATCTCCACCCGGTCCACGGGCCGGCTGTAGTAGCGTTCCACCGCCCGGCTGAGGTAGGCGCCGCCCAGCAGGTCGAAGACGGTGGCGGGCCCGTAGGCGTTGGAGATCACGACGTCGGCGTGTTCCTCGGTCCCGTCGCTGAGCCGGACCCCGACGGCGCGGTCGTCGCGGGTGAGGATGCGGACCACGCGGGCATGGCGGCTCAGCTCGCCGCCGAGCTCGATGAACCTGTCCTCCATGGCCTTGGCCAGGGCGTAGGAGCCCCCGACCGGCCAGCCGAAGTCGCCGTCGTGCAGGCCCGCCAGGAAGGTCAGGAACACCGCCACCGGCTGGTGCGGCCAGTCGTACACCAGGCTCGGGAAGGCCCGCCTCAGGAACGGGTCGCGCAGGCGCTCGGCGTAGCGCTCCATGGTCACCGAGCCCCAGCGCGCCAGCAGGGGCGCGTAGGCCAGGGCCCGCAGCCGCTCGGCGCGGTCCGCCATCGCCAGGCCCAGGAGGTCGAGGTCGCGCAGGCGCCGGGCGGCGCCGATCAGCTCCCCGATCGCGGCCCCGTCGCTCGGGAACAGGCGCTTCATCTCGCTCTCGAGCCGGTCGAGGTTGGCCCAGATCACCAGCGGCTCGCCGTCCGGCCGCTCGACCCGGACCATCTCGGCGTGGGGCTGCATCAGCCGGCGGGGGATCACCCCGAGTTCGCGCCACATGCGGTGGAAGCGGCTGGACGGGCTTGTCCCGGCGAGGTTGTGGATGCAGCCGTCGAACACGTAGCCGCCGCGCATCCAGCCGGTGCACACCCCGCCCGAGACCCCGTGCATCTCCAGGATCCGGGTCGGGTAGCCGTTCATGCGCGCATAGCAGCCGGCGGCGAGGCCGCCGACGCCGGCGCCCACGATCAGGATCGAGCGTTCGGCCATGACAGGCGCCAGGATGGCCGTGGCGCCGGCCGCGCGCCTTGAGACGCGTCAACCCGGACGGCGTCGCATCCGGGGCACAGTCGTGTTCGCAAATGCGAAAAAGAACGCCGGAAACAGGCCGCTTGCCGTTGAGACGAAGGCCTCATGCCGGTAAACGAGCGCCGGTCCGTCCGAGGAGCCCCCGATGTTCACCGAATCCCAGGCCCTGCGCCGCGTGAAGCCCTCCGCCACGCTGGCGGCGACCGACAAGGCCCGCGAGCTGGCGCGCCAGGGCAAGAACATCATCTCCCTCTCCGTCGGCGAGCCGGACTTCGACACGCCCGAGAACGTCAAGGAGGCCGCCATCAAGGCGATCCGCGACGGCAAGACCAAGTACACCAACACCGACGGCATCCCGGAGCTGAAGGAGGCGATCTGCGCCAAGTTCAGCCGCGAGAACGGCCTGACCTACAAGCCGAACCAGATCAACGTCTCACCCGGCGGCAAGGCGGTGCTCTACAATGCCTTCGTGGCCAGCCTCTCGCCCGGCGACGAGGTGATCATCCCGGCGCCCTACTGGGTCTCCTATCCGGACATGGTGCTGCTGGCCGGCGGCGAGCCCGTGCCGGTGCTGACCTCCATCGAGACCGGCTTCAAGCTGACCGCCGAGCAGCTGGAGAAGGCGATCACGCCGCGCACCAGGTGGCTCCTCCTGAACTCCCCGTCCAACCCCTCGGGCGCGGCCTACACCAAGGCCGAGCTCAGGGCCCTGGCGGACGTGCTGCTGCGCCACCCGCAGGTGTGGGTGCTGACCGACGACATGTACGAGCACCTGGTGTTCGACGACTTCGAGTTCTGGACCATCGCCCAGGTCGAGCCGGCCCTCTACGACCGCACCCTGACCATGAACGGCGTCAGCAAGGCCTATGCGATGACCGGCTGGCGCATCGGCTACGCCGGCGGTCCGGTCGAGCTGATCAAGGCCATGGAGAAGGTCATGAGCCAGACCACCTCCAACGCCTGCTCGATCTCGCAGTGGGCGGCGGTCGAGGCGCTGAACGGGACCCAGGAGTTCATCAAGCCGCACCAGAAGCTGTTCCAGGAGCGGCGGGACCTGGTCGTCTCCATGCTGAACCAGGCCGCGGGCCTGGAGTGCCCGACGCCCGAGGGCGCCTTCTACGTCTATCCGTCCTGCGCGGGCGCGATCGGCAAGAAGACCCAGGGCGGCCGGGTGATCCAGACCGACCAGGACTTCACCGAGGCCCTGCTGGAGCAGGAAGGCGCCAACGCCGTGCACGGCGCCGCCTTCGGCCTGTCGCCCTTCTTCCGGGTGTCCTACGCGACCTCGACCGAGCGGCTGGAGGACGCCTGCGCCCGCATCCAGCGCTTCTGCGCCAGCCTGAGCTGAGCTGAAAGTCTGGCCTCTCCTCACCCGTTTGCGGGGAGGAGAGGATCAGGCCGACCGGCTCACCGCGAAGTCGGCCAGGGTTTCCAGGGCCGCTCGCCAGTCGCCCGCCGGCACGCCGGCCAGGGACGCCTTGGCGGCTTCGGCGTAGTCGGCGGCCCGGTCGAGGGTCGACTGCAGGGCGCCGGTGCCGATGATGATCTCGCGGGCGCGGCGGAAGTCGGCGTCGGTCTGCTCCAGGCGGCCGACGGCCCTCTCCCAGAACGCCGCCTCGCGCGGGCCCGAGCGGGCGATGGCGAGCAGCAGCGGCAGGGTGGCCTTGCCCTCGCGGAAGTCGTCCCCGGCGTTCTTGCCGAGCGTCTCGGCGGCGCCGCCGTAGTCGAGCACGTCGTCCGCCAGCTGGAAGGCCAGGCCCAGGTTCATGCCGTAGTCGCGCAGGGCCGCGGCGTGCGCCGGCGCCGCGCCGGCGGCCACGGCCCCGGCCTCGGCCGCGGCGGCGAACAGCTCGGCGGTCTTGGCGCGGATGATCTGCAGATAGGTGTCCTGGTCGAGCCTGAGGTCGTGGGCGCGGGTGAGCTGCAGCACCTCCCCCTCGGCGATCACACTGGAAGCCTTGGACAGGATGTCCAGCACGCGCAGGGAGCCGGTCTCGACCATCAGCTCGAAGGCGCGCGCGAACAGGAAGTCGCCGACCAGCACGCTGGAGGCGCCGCCCCAGATCAGGTGGGCCGCCACCTTGCCGCGGCGAAGCTTGGAGCCGTCGACCACGTCGTCGTGGAGAAGGGTGGCGGTGTGGATGAACTCCACCGCCGCGGCCAGCTTCAGGTGCGCCTCGCCCAGCCCGCCGCAGACGCGCGCGCCGGCGATCGCCACCAGGGGCCGCAGCCGCTTGCCGCCGGCGGAGACCAGGTGTTCGGCGAGCGCGGGGATGGTCGGCACCTCGCTCGCCATCCGGGCGGTGATGATGGCGTCCACCCCCGCCATGTCCGACTGGGCCAGCGCGAGCAACGGCTCGACCGACCCTTCCGGCCGGACCAGGATAGCGCTCACTGCGTCCAAGCTTTCCGCTCCCAAGATACGCGGCCAGTGGCGGCGACAATGGTGGGGGGATAGGTCAGGGTCAAGGATAGGGCAAGCTCATAGGAGGGTCGGTGGCGCAAAGCCTGGGACCGGCTGACGAGGCCGTCAGCGAGGATCGCCTGCTCGGCGGACGCGTGCGGCTGCTCCAGCCGCGGCGCGGCTACCGGGCCGGGCTGGACGCCGCCCTGCTGGCGGCCGCCTGCGACGCGGAGCCGGGCGAGCGGGTGCTCGACCTCGGCTGCGGCCCGGGGGCGGTGCTGCTGGCGGCCGCCGCGCGCCGCCCGCAGGCGCGCGTCACGGGGCTGGAGCGCGATCCGACGGCCCTGGAGCTGGCCCGGCGCAACATCGCCCTCAACGGCCTGGAGGACCGCGCCGAGGCGCTGCCGGGCGACGCCGGCGCGCGCTTCGCCGCCCTGGGCCTTGCGCCGTTCGACGCGGCGCTCAGCAATCCGCCGTTCTTCGACGATCCCGGCGCCCTGCGCGCCCC
>Ga0164243_10003086_pt1 | contig 26914 bp, 19 predicted proteins | sample OricompcompostOP_FD_108781 | JGI IMG/M metagenome (GOLD analysis project Ga0164243, IMG submission 108781) | Organic Plus compost microbial communities from Emeryville, California, USA - Original compost - Organic plus compost (OP) | ecosystem: Engineered > Solid waste > Mixed feedstock >...
CAGGAGTTCGTCTCGCTCTACACGCGCGCGCTCACCGGCGAGCCGGACCACGCGATGGCCTCGCTCGACGTCGGCAGACACGTCGACCACAGCGCCGCGGCCCGCTCGCTCGACGCCGTGCTCACCGCGGACGACCCGTCGGTGCGGCGGTGGCGCGACTACCTCGCCGAGGACGGCTTCCCTCCCTACGCCGGGCTACCCCAGGCGGAAAACACGACGGGGCAACAACATTCCGTGTCCCGCTGGGTCGCCGGGCCGGAGGTCGCGGCGCAGGTGGAGCGGCGGTGCCGCACGCTGGGCACGGGCACTCAGTCCGGTGTGCTGGCCGCGCTCGGGCGCGCCGTCGAGGCCCGCACCGGCTCGGGCCGGATCCGCTTCGTCATGCCGATGCACACCCGGCACGAGCGCGAACACGCCGACGCCGTGGGCTGGTACGTGGGGCTGTGCCCGGTCGAGTTCGACCTCGGCGGCGCTGGTAGCTTCCCCGAGGCGGTTCAGCGGGCCCGTGCCGGCGTCTCCGCGGTACGTGCGTGCGCGCGGACTTCGTTCGCGCGGGTCGCGGAGTTGCTCGGGATCACCGGCGATCCCCGGTTCGTCGTGTCCTATGTGGACGTGCGGAAGGTGCCGGGCGCGCAGCACTGGCCGGAGTGGCGCGCGCGGGCGTTACGCGCACCGGAACCCAGCCGGGACGAGGTGTACCTGTGGATCATCCACTCGGCACACGGCATCAACGTCTCGGCCCGCTGCGCGCGATCGCCCGGGGCGCTCGCGGCCGTCGAGGACCTGATCGCGTGTTTCGGCACCGAACTGGGCGAAGCCGCCCCGACCGGAATCGAGGTAGGAGCATGATTCTCGCGGACATCTCGGCGTGGCAGCCCGCGCCGGGCCGGATCCTGCGCTGGCGGCCGACCGCGGCGGCGCGGGCCGCGGCCGACGCCGCACCGGTGGACCCGGGCCTGCCGTCGATCCTGCAGGCCGACCATCTCGCCGCGTACGCGCGAGTGGTCCGCGACAGCGGCAGGCACCGCGCCTGGACCGGGGTCGCCACCAGCATCGACGGACGGCTCGACCGCGAGGCGATGACCCGTGCGCTGCACCGGTTCCTGCGCACCCACGGCGGGCTGCGCACCTGGTTCGATCTCAGCGGCGCGACACCGGTACGGCATCTGGTGCCCGCCGACCGCATCGAGTTCGAGATCGTCGAGGACACCGTGCCCGAGGGCGACTGGGCCACGGCGCTCCCGGAGTACCTGACCGCGGCGTTCGACGCCGAATGCCGGCCCGATTCGTGGCCCGGTTTCTGTTTCGGCGTGGTCGAGGCCGCCGACAGCTTCGGCGTGTTCTGGGGTTGCGACCACGCCTTCACCGACGGCGCCTCGCAGATCATGCTGCCCTCCGAGCTCGCCGCCTACTACGCCGCCGAGGTCACCGGCGAAGACGGCCCCGGACTGCCCACAGTGGACGAGACCGGCGATTTTCCGAGCTACGCGGCCGAGGAGCGCACGGCGGCCGAGGCCTACACCCCGGAATCGCCCGAGGTCGCCGAGTGGGTGCGGATGATCGCCGAGAACGGCGCGCGGCTGCCGCGGTTCCCGTTGCCGCTCGGGCTCGGCGAGGGCGAGAAGGGCCAGGTCGTCATCCGGACCATGACCCTGCTCGACGGCGAGGAGCTGGCGGCTTTCGACCGCGTGTGCGCGGACGCGGGCGCCAGGGCCACCGGCGGTGTGTTCGCCGCGGTCGCCGCGACGGATCAGGCACTCGCGGGCAAGCACACCTACTTCGGCGTCACGGTACTCGGCACTCGCGACCGCGGTCCGTACGCGCGGTCGCAGGGCTGGTTCTGCGCGTTCGCGCCTGTGGAGTTCGAAGTCGCGTCCGCGCAGAGCTTCGGCGAGCTCGCCGTCCGCGCCCAGGACGCACTGCGCAAGGCGCGGAAACTGGCGCACACGCCGGTCAATCTCGTGCTGCAATCACTGGTGGCCAGGGGCGTCTGCACGCCCGAGATGCTCGGCAGTCCGCAGCTTTTGTCCTATTTGGACCTTCGGCGCTTCCCCGGCGCCGGTACCCCAGCCGACGCGCGCGGCGTGCACTTCACCGGGCTCGGCCGCACGGCCAACGCGTCACTGTGGATCAACCGCGACGACGAGCGGCTCTACCTGCTCGCGCAGGTACCGGACAATCCCGTCGCGGCGGACTCGGTCGAGCGCTACCACAACGAGCTGCGGGACGTGCTGCGTGCCTCGGTCGCGGTCGGGGTGTGAGGCGTGCTCGTCACCTCGGCCGACAGGTGGCAGCTCGCACCCGGCGAGGTGCTGTCGTGGCGGGTCCGCGCCGGCAGCACGGTGACGCCCGCCGAGCTTTCGGTCAACCAGCGCAACCATTTGCGTGGCCTGCCGACGATCTGGCTCGCCGCGACCTTCGACGTGGCGGGCCCGGTCGACGTGCCCGCGCTCACGGCGGCGTATCAGGCACTGATACGCCGCCACAGCACGCTGCAGTGCGAGCTGGTGTGGGACGGCGACGAGCCCCGGGCGGTGCGGCACGAGCCGCGCGAGTTGTTCTGCCACCCTCGCCCGGCGTCCACGTCGGATGTGGCCGCGCTGCTGGCCAGGGAGTGCTCACCGTTGTCCTATCCGGCGTTCGCGCTGGCGGCCGTGTCCAGGCCGGATCTGTCCACTGTGGTCATCGGATTCGACCATCTGCACGTGGACGCCCATTCGATCGCGATCGTCGCGGGCGAACTGCACGCGCTGTACCAGGACGCCTCCCGCGAACTGCCGCCCGCGGGGTGTTTCGTGTCCAGGGCCGCGGAGTGGTCGGGGGCGCCGCGGCTGTCGGCGCACGATCCGCGGCTCGATCCGTGGCTGCGGACCTTCGAGGCGCTCGATTACGAACTTCCCCGGTGCCCGGCGCCGCTCGGTCTCGCCGACGGTGAGGTGGCCGAACAGCGCACCGAGCTCCGGGCGCTGGCCGGGCCGGACGCGGCCGCCGCGCTGGGGCACGTCGCGCGCGGTGCCGGGACCTCCACCTACGGCGCCCTGCTGACCTCGATGGCACACGCCTTGCGCGAGGCCGGGGCGTCGGGGCCGGCGCCGCTGCTCGCCCCGGTGCAGATCCGGCGGGCGGAGGATCGTGCCACGGTCGGCTGGTTCACCACCACGGTCCCGATCATCGCCGACACCGATCTCGCGGTGACCGCCGCGAACGTGGAGCAGGCGCGGCGCGCCGCCGGGGTCCCGCTCGACCAGGTGCTCGCCTCGCTGCCCCGCCCGCTGCGCTGGACCCGCCGGGATGCGTTCATGGTGTCCTATGTGGACTACCGGCGACTGCCGGGCACGCTCGATCTGCTCGCGCCGCACCACGTCTCGGCCACCGCGCCGACCGACGACGTGCAGATCTGGCTGTCCCGCACGGACTCCGGCGTCGCCGCCCGCGTCCGGTTCCCGCACACGGCCACCGCGCGCGCCTTCGTGGACGGCCTGCTGGAGCTGTGGTCGGCGGCGATCGACCGCCTCTCGGCGGGTTCGCTGACCCCGGCCTGACGCCTCACGGTCGCCTTTCGACCGGCTCCCTGACCCCGGCCTGACGCTTGACGAGCACCGCCCCGGAACGCGACTCTGAAACCTGAGTGGTCAGACCTCTATCCTCAAGGGAGGTGGTGCCTCACCTGACGGCGGCTTCGGCCCGCGTACCGAGCAGCCGGTAACCGGTGCGACCGGAGAACTCCGCGGTGAGCTCGCCGTAGGAGGCTCGCGTGCTGGAAGTCGACGTCCAGCAGCGGCTCGGCCAGTGCGGCGGGCAACCACACGCGGTCCAGCGCCAGCGGCTCCTCCCCGGCCAGCCGCGGGCAGGTACGGTTCCCGTTGGTACTACGGAGGTTTGAGTCACGGGCATGACGACACTGGTTCTGGCGATGGCGGGCGTGCTGCTCGCCTCGGTCGTCGGCGGCATCACCGGATTCGCCACGTCGCTGCTGTCGGCTCCGGTGTTGCTGCTGCTCGGTTTCGGCGTCGCCGAGGTCGTGGTCGTCAACCTCACCGCGACGCTGGTCAGCCGGATCGCCGTGCTGGTGCTGGCGCGCCACGTCATCGACTGGCGCGGGGTCGGGCTGCTCACGCTGGGCAGCGCGCCGGGCGCGGTGGCCGGCGCGTTCACCGTCGGCTACCTCAACCAGCAGGTGCTCAAGACGGTGACCGGGGTGGTGATCGCCGTGCTCGGGCTGTATCTGCTGCTCCGCCGCGAGCGACGGACGTCCGCGCCCGGCCGCCCGGCCTACGTCGGAGTCGGTGTGCTGGGCGGCTACCTGTCGACGTCGATCTCGCTGAACGGCCCGCCCGTGGCGTTGCTGCTCGGGCGGGCCGGGCTCAGCCCGGCCAGGTTCGTCGCCGATTTCGCCGGCTATTTCGTCGGCACCAACACGATTTCGCTGGCGGTACTCGCGCTGCACGGACGGATTCCCGGCACGGTGCTGTGGCCGGCCCTGCCGTTGATCGCACTGGCCGCGATCGCCGGGAACCAGATCGGCAACCGGCTCACCAGCCGGATCCCGCGGCGGGCGTTCCAGCTCGCGGTGACCTTGCTGATCATCGCCTCCGGCGTGGCGACCGCGGTGAGCTGACGCTCAGTCCTCGGGGTGCTCGCCGCGGAGCCGGGCGAACGCGGCCTTGCGGGCGCCCCGGATGTGCGCGGCGGCGGCCCGGCGGGCGGCCGCGGGTTCGTTGTGCAGCACGGCTTCCAGAATGCGCCGATGGTCCACACGCGACTTTTCCAGCCTGCCGGGGATCTGCAGCGTGGTCTCCATACCGCGCGCCAGGATGTCCTGCAGCACGGTCAGCGTCTGGCTGAGAAAACGGTTTCCGGCAGCCCGGACGATGCTGAGGTGGAACGCGGCGTCGAGCTGCTGCAGCCGCGGCCAGTCCACGACGTCCTGCGCGGAGGCCTCGTCGAGCGCCTCGAACGCCTTGCGCACGTCCGCGAGTTTCTCCTCGTCCTGGTTGGCGGCCGCCCAGCTGACCGCGGGCAGTTCGAGCACCTCGCGCATGTCGAACAGCTCGCCGAGGCTCATCTCCTCCGCGAAGACCGCCTCACGCAACGATTTGCTCGACGCCGGGTCGGCGACGAACACGCCCGCGCCGTGCCGGATCCGCACATGCCCCTTGGCCTGCAGGGACCGCAGCGCCTCCCGCACCGAGGGCCTGCTCGTGCCCAGCAGGTTCGCCAGCTCGCGTTCGGGCGGCAGTTTGTCCCCGGGGTGCAGGCGTTCGGCGGAGATCAGCGCGAGGATGCGGCCGGCGATCAGGTCGGGCACCCTGCCCTGCCGCAGCGGCACCCACATACCGCGCTCGGTGGTCACTGGCGGCTCCGCTTTCGTCGCACTCAAGAGGCCAGACCAGTTTACCTCTTCACAAACCGAGGCCGCCTCGCTCGCCGTGACGTGTCGACGCTCGGCCGCGGCACCGCGGTCGCCGGCCGCACGGTGCCGCGAAAACCGCGCAGCCGCAGGCTGTTGGTCACCACGAAGACCGAGCTGACGGCCATCGCGGCACCGGCGATCATCGGGTTCAGCAGGCCCGCGGCGGCCAGCGGCAGGGCGGCCACGTTGTAGGCGAAGGCCCAGAACAGGTTGCCCTTGATCGTGCGCAGGGTGCGCCGCGACAGGCGGATCGCGTCGGCGGCCACCCGCAGGTCGCCGCGTACCAGCGTGAGATCGCCGGCCTCGATCGCGACGTCCGTGCCGGTGCCCATCGCCAGTCCGAGGTCGGCCTGGGCGAGCGCGGCCGCGTCGTTGACCCCGTCACCGACCATCGCGACGACCTTTCCCTCGCCCTGCAACCGTTTCACCACGTCCACTTTGTCCTGTGGCAGTACCTCGGCGATGACGGTCTCGATGCCGACCTCGGCGGCGACCGTCTTGGCCACGGTCTCGTTGTCACCGGTCAGCAGCACCGGAGTGAGGCCGAGTCCGCGCAGCCGCGTGACGGCCTCGGCGGAGGTGGGCTTGACGGCATCGGCCACGACGAGCACGCCGCGTGCCTTGCCGTCCCAGCCCACCGCCACCGCCGTCCTGCCCGCCGCCTCGGCGGCGGCCCTGGCCTCGGCGAGCGACGGCGTGAGGTGCTGGCTCCACTCCGCCAGCAACGCGGGGCGCCCGGCGAGCACGGCCCGCCCGTCGACCATCCCGTGCACGCCCAGACCCTCGACGCTGGTGAAGTCCTCGACGGCGGGCAGCTCACCGGTGCGTTCCCGCGCGGCGGCGGCGATGGCACGGGCGATCGGGTGCTCGGAGGCGTGCTCCAGCGCGCCCGCGAACCGCAGCACCTCCTCCTCCGTCGCGCCGTCGGCGTGCACGGCGGCCAGCGTCATCGCTCCGGTAGTGACGGTGCCGGTCTTGTCGAGCACGATCGTGTCCGCGCGGCGGGTGGATTCGAGCACCTCCGGGCCCTTGATCAGGATGCCGAGCTGCGCGCCGCGGCCCGTGCCGACCAGCAGCGCGGTCGGCGTGGCGAGCCCGAGCGCGCACGGGCAGGCGATGATCAGCACGGCCACCGCGGCCGTGAACGCGGCGGAGGTGGTGGCACCGGCGCCCAGCCAGAACGCCAGCGTGCCGACCGAGAGCGCGATCACGATCGGCACGAACACCCCGGAGATCCGGTCGGCCAGCCGCTGCACCCGCGCCTTGCCGGTCTGCGCTTCCTCGACGAGCCGCGCCATCTGGGCGAGCTGGGTGTCCGCGCCGACCCGTGTCGCCCGCACGATGAGCCTGCTGCCGGAGTTCACGGTCGCGCCCGTCACCGCGTCACCGGGGCCGACCTCGACCGGCACCGATTCCCCGGTGAGCATGCTCGCGTCGACCGCGGACGTGCCCTCCTCGACCACGCCGTCGGTAGCGATCTTCTCCCCCGGCCGCACCACGAACCGGTCGCCGGCGGCCAGTCGCGCGATCGGCACGCGTTCCTCGCGGCCGTCCCGCAGCACCGCCACGTCCTTGACGCCGAGTTCGAGCAGCGCCCGCAGCGCGGCCCCGGCCCTGCGCTTCGACCGCGCCTCGAAGTAGCGGCCCGCCAGGATGAACGTGGTGACCCCGGCGGCGACCTCCAGGTAGATCTCGGCCCCGCCGGTGCTGCGCGCGATGGTCAGCTCGAACGGATGCGTCATCCCGGGCTGCCCGGCGGTGCCGAACAGCAGCGCGTACACCGACCATGCGAACGCGGCCAGCGTGCCCATCGAGATGAGCGTGTCCATGGTGGCCGTGCCGTGCCGCAGATTCGCCCACGTCGCACGGTGGAACGGCCACGCCGCCCACACCACGACCGGCGCGGCCAGGGTCAGCGAGATCCACTGCCAGTAGGTGAACTGCCACGCGGGCACCATCGCGAGCACGATCACCGGCACGGACAGCACGACCGAGCCGATCAGCCGCTGCCTCAGCGTCCGCGTCGCGGTGTCCTCTTCGGACTCGGGCTCTTCTTGCGGCGGCGCCGCGGTTTTCACGGTCGCGGTGTAGCCGGCGGCCTCGACCTGCCCGATCAGCTCCGCCGGGTCGAGCCCGTCGGGGTAGCTGACCTTGGCGTGCTCGGTGGCGTAGTTGACGGTGGCGGTGACCCCGTCGAGTTTGTTGAGTTTGCGCTCGATGCGCGCCGCGCAGGACGCGCAGGTCATGCCGCCGATGACCAGTTCGACGTCGTGTGCGGTGTGCAGCTGTGTCGTCATGACTCCTCGTTTCAGCCGTGGCCGCCGTCGTCGTGCCCGTGATCCGCGGCGGGCGGCGTACTGACCGGCGTGGCGCCCGCAGTGGGCACGGTGAACTCGGCTGTCCGGACCTGGCCCTCATGCTGGAAGTCCAGGAACAGGCGGTAGAACCCGGTCGAGGGGACCTCGGCGTAGAAGGTGACGGCCGGGCCTGGCGGCGTTTTACCGTCACCCGGCGTGCCTTCGGGGTGGACGTGGAGATACGCGAGGTCGCCGTCCCGCAGGGCGACGAGATGTCCGTAGGCGCCGAGGTAGGGCTGGAGATCGGTGGCGTCCGTGCCGTTCCTCCGCACACTCAGCGTCACCTTCGACGACCGGCCCGGCACGAGATCGCCGTCGAGACGCACCTCATAGCCGTCCACCTCCGACACCCGCGAAGGAGCGTGGGAGTCCGGCCGGAAGTCACCGGGCACGGCGAAGTCAACCCCGAGCGTCGTGGCCTGGCCCCCGGTCGGTGCGAAGTCGGCGAACGCGCGGTAGCTGCCCGCCCGCGCCAGCGTCAGCGGCACGGTCCAGGTGCCGTCCGCGGCCATCCGGGGATGTACATGCTGGAAGCCGGCAGTGTCGCGGCGCACCACGATGAGGTGCATCGGCTTCTCGTGCGCCACGTCGAAAGCGGTGACCGGACGCCCGTCCGGGCCGGTGATCCGGAAGGTGAACTCGTCGGCGACGCTCAGCGTCGTGCGCAGCGGCGTGAAGGTGTAGCCCCCGCGCGACGAGGCGAGCCCGGCGGGCTCCTGCGGCGCGGCGGCCGCGTCCCCGTGTGCGGCCACCTCAGCGCTGTGGGCGGGGGTTTCCGTGGCGAAGGGACCGGCCGCGGTGCCGGCGGCCCAGCCGCCACCGGCGATCAGCGCGAGCGCGAGACCGTAGGCGGAGAGCTTCCCTGCTGTGTTCATACCGGCCACCATACCCTAGGGGGGTACCGTTTGGAAGCCGGCCGGACCGCTCACGATGTGGAACGCGGCTTCGTACCGCGCGGCCGGTTCGTATACCTTGTGAAGCAGGCCGAGAGGCGCTGCAACGGACGTCCGCGTCCGCCACGCTCGGCGAAACACCACCAAGGGCGCCTCCCAACGAACACGGGAGGTGCCGGTGAGCAAGATCGACGCACTGCGCGAGATCCTGGACCAGCGGGTCGCGGTCCTCGACGGCGCCTGGGGCACGATGCTGCAGGGCGCCGGCCTCACCCCCGAGGACTACCTCGGCGACGTCGTGAAGGACCATCCACGCGACGTCACCGGCGATCCCGATCTGCTCAACCTCACCAGGCCGGATCTCATCCTCGACGTGCACCGCCAGTACCTCGCGGCGGGCGCGGACATCACCACCACCAACACCTTCACCGCGACCAGCATCGGCCAGGCCGACTACGGGCTGCAGCACCTCGTGCGCGAGATGAACGTGCGCGGCGCCCGGCTCGCCCGCCAGGCCGCCGACGAGGCGGGCGGCCGGTTCGTCGCCGGTTCGATCGGGCCCCTCAACGTCACGCTGTCGCTCTCCCCCAAGGTCGACGAGCCCGCCTACCGCGCGGTCACCTACGACCAGGTGCGCGAGGCCTACGCCGAGCAGATCGCCGCACTCGCCGAGGGCGGCGTCGACCTGCTGCTCATCGAGACGATCTTCGACACGCTCAACGCGAAGGCCGCGATCACCGCGGCCCGCGACGTCGCCCCCGAACTGCCGCTGTGGATCTCCGTCACGATCGTCGACAAATCCGGCCGCACGCTGTCCGGGCAGACCGTCGAGGCGTTCTGGAACGCGGTCGAGCACGCGCGCCCGTTCGTGGTCGGCGTGAACTGCTCGCTGGGCGCCGCCGAGATGCGCCCGCACGTCGAGCAGCTGTCCCGGCTCGCGGGCAGCTACGTGGCCTGCCACCCGAACGCGGGCCTGCCCAACGCGTTCGGCGGCTACGACCAGGCGCCCGAGGAGACGGCGCGGATGCTCGCCGAGTTCGCGGGCAGCGGCATCGTCAACATCGTCGGCGGCTGCTGCGGCACCGGCCCCGACCACATCGCGAAGATCGCCGAGGCGGTCACGTCCTCGGACCCGCGCACGGTTCCGCCGCGGCGCACGCACAGCCGGTTCAGCGGGCTGGAGCCGTTCGAGATCGGCGCCGACACCGGGTTCGTGATGATCGGCGAGCGCACCAACGTCACCGGGTCGGCGAAGTTCCGCAGGCTCATCGAGTCCGGCGACTTCCAGGCGGCCGTGGACGTCGCGCTGGACCAGGTGCGCGGCGGCGCCAACCTGCTCGACGTCAACATGGACGCGGACCTGCTCGACAGCGAGCGGGCGATGACGACGTTTCTGAACCTGATCGCGACGGAGCCCGAGGTCGCGCGCATCCCGATAATGATCGACAGCTCGCGCTGGAGTGTGCTGGAGGCCGGGCTGAAATGCGTGCAGGGCAAGGGAATCGTCAACTCGATCAGCCTCAAGGAGGGCGAGGAGCAATTCCTGCGCCAGGCCCGCCGCGTCCGCGACTACGGCGCCGGCGTGGTGGTGATGGCCTTCGACGAGAAGGGCCAGGCCGACACCACCGAGCGCAAGGTCGAGATCTGTGGCCGCGCCTACGATCTGCTGACCCAGCAGGCGGGTTTCCCGCCCGAGGACATCGTGTTCGACCCGAACGTGCTCGCCGTCGCCACCGGGATCAGCGAGCACAACGGGTACGCGAAGGCGTTCATCGACGCGCTGCCGCTGATCAAGCAGCGCTGCCCCGGCGCGCGCACCAGCGGCGGTATCTCGAACCTGTCGTTCTCCTTCCGTGGCAACGAAGCCGTCCGCGAGGCGATGCATTCGGCGTTCCTGTTCCACGCGGTGCGCGCGGGGCTGGACATGGGCATCGTCAACGCCGGCCAGCTCGCCGTCTACGAGGACATTCCCGCGGACCTGCTCGAACTGGTCGAGGACGTGCTCTTCGACCGGCGCGAGGACGCCACCGACCGGCTGGTCGAGTTCGCGGAGACCGTCCGCGGCCAGGGACGCAAACGCGTCGTCGATCTGTCCTGGCGGGAGGCTCCGGTTTCCGAGCGGCTGCGGCACGCGCTGGTGCACGGCATCGTCGACTACATCGAGGAGGACACCGAGGAGGCGCGGCTGGCGCACGCCCGGCCGCTGGAAGTCATCGAGGGCCCGCTGATGGACGGGATGAAGACCGTCGGCGACCTTTTCGGCTCGGGCAAGATGTTCCTGCCGCAGGTGGTCAAGAGCGCGCGCGTGATGAAGCGGTCGGTGGCCTACCTGGAACCGTTCATGGAGGCCGAGAAGGAGCGGATGCGCCTGTCCGGGGAGCTGGCGGACGAGCGCGGCCAGGGCAAGATCGTGCTCGCCACGGTGAAGGGCGACGTGCACGACATCGGCAAGAACATCGTCGGCGTCGTGCTGGGCTGCAACAACTACGAGGTCATCGACCTCGGCGTGATGGTGCCCGCGGCGACCATTTTGGACACCGCGATCGCCGAGAACGCCGACGCGGTCGGGTTGTCCGGGCTGATCACCCCGTCGCTGGACGAGATGGTGTCGGTCGCGGGCGAGATGCGGCGGCGCGGGTTGAAGCTGCCCCTGCTGATCGGCGGCGCGACGACGTCACGGCAGCACACCGCGGTGCGCATCGCGCCGGCCTACGACGGGGCGACCGTGCACGTGCTCGACGCGTCGCGAGTGGTCGGGGTCGTGTCGGACCTGCTGGATCCCGGCCGCGCGGCCGCGCTGGACGTTGCGAACCGCGAGGAGCAGGAACGGTTGCGGGAGCAGCATGCCGGCAAGCAGCGCCGTCCGATGCTGACGCTGGAGCAGGCGCGGGCCAACCCGGAGCGAGTGTCCTTTGCCGACCTTGAAGTGCCCGCGTTCACCGGTGTGCGCGAGGTCGACCCTGGGCTCGTGGCGTTGCGCGAGATGATCGACTGGCAGTTCCTGTTCCTGGCGTGGGAACTGAAGGGCAAGTACCCGGCGATCCTCGACCAGCCGGTGGCACGCGAGCTGTTCGACGACGCGAACACGTTGCTGGATCAGATCATCGCCGACGGGAGCCTGCACGCGCGTGGCGCGTACGGGTTCTGGGAGGCGCACAGCGAGGGCGACGACATCGTGCTCGGCAACGGTGTGCGGTTCCCGATGCTGCGGCAGCAGACGTCCAAACCGGACGGACGGGCCAACCGGTGCCTCGCGGACTACATCGCCCCGGCCGGTGACCACCTCGGTGGCTTCGCGGTGACGGTGCACGGCGCGGACGAGCTCGCGCGGCACTACGAGGCCGAGCACGACGACTACAAGGCGATCATGGTGAAGGCGCTGGCGGACCGGCTGGCGGAGGCGTTCGCGGAGTACACGCACCTCGAAGCGCGGCGCGCCTGGTTCGAGCCGGACGCGCAGCCCGCGCTGGAGGACCTGCACGCCGAGCGGTTCCGCGGCATCCGCCCGGCGCTGGGCTACCCGGCTTCCCCGGACCACAGCCAGAAACGCGAGCTGTTCGACCTGCTCGGCGCCCGCGACCTGGGCCTGGACCTGACCGAGTCCTTCGCGATGACCCCAGCGGCCAGCGTGAGCGGCCTGATCTTCGCCCACCCGGCCTCCAGGTACTTCACCGTCGGCCGGCTGGGCCTGGACCAGATCGAGGACTACGCGTCCCGCCGCGGCGTCCCCCGCGCCGAGGTGGAACGCTGGCTGCGCCCGAACCTGGACTACGACCCCGAATATGCCGCGATGACGGAAACTTCCCACCCAGCTCTGCGTCGTCAGCGGTAATCTTCTAACGTCTGCGCAATGGGCATAATGCGGAAGCTTGACGTCGACGACGTGCTGGCGCGCCAGGACAACGGCGAGCTGAAACGCCGGTTGCGAGCTCGTGACCTGGTGGGTTTCGGGGTCGGGATCATCATCGGCACCGGCATCTTCACGCTCGCCGGCGTGGAGGCCAAGACCCACGCCGGGCCCGCCGTCACGCTGTCCTTCGTGATCGGCGCGATCGTCGCCGGGCTCGCCGCCCTGTGTTACGCCGAGCTCGCCTCCAGCGTGCCCACCGCGGGCAGCGCCTATACCTACGCGTTCGCGACATTGGGCGAGATCTTCGCCTGGATCATCGGCTGGGATCTGCTGCTGGAGTTCGCGCTCGGCGCCGCCGTGGTGTCCCGCGGCTGGTCCGGGTACCTGGCGAACCTGATCGGGCTGCCGCAGCAGTGGTTCGGCGAGCACGCGACCGTGAACATCGGCGCGGTCGTGATCATCGCCGTGCTCACGGTCATCGCGGTGCTCGGCATCCGCGAATCGGCGCGGCTGACCAACATCCTGGTGCTGGTCAAGGTCGCCGTGTGCGTACTGATCCTCGCGGTGGGCGCGTTTTTCGTCAAAAGCGCCAACCTGACCCCGTTCATCCCGCCGGCGCAGCCCAGCGAGGGCTCGGGCAGCGTGCTGCACCAGCCGGTCGTGCAGGCCGGTCTCGGGCTGGAGCAGTCCGTGTACGGCATCGGCGGCGTGCTCTCGGCCGCGGCCATCGTCTTCTTCGCCTACACCGGTTTCGAGGCGCTGGCCAACCTCGGCGAGGAGACCCGGAACCCGCGAAAGACGCTGCGCGTCGGCATTCTCGGCGCACTCGGTATTTGCGCACTGCTCTACATCGGTGTCTCGCTGGTGCTGACCGGCATGGTCCCCTACACCCATATCGACGAGGGCGCCCCGCTCGCGGCGGCGTTCAACTCCGTCGGCATGCGCTGGGTGGGCGCGCTGATCTCGCTGGGCGCGGTCACCGGCCTGACGTCGGTGATGATGGTCGAGCTCGTGACGATCGGCCGGATCGGGTTCGCGATGGGCCGGGACGGCCTGCTGCCCAAGGCGATCGGCACGACCCATCCGCGCTGGGGCACCCCGCATCTGATGACGATCGGCGGTGCCGTGCTGATCGCGTTGCTGGCGGCGTTCGTGCCGATCACCGAGCTGTCGGACATGGTCAGCATCGGCGCGCTGTCGGCGATGGTGATCGTCGCGGTCGCGGTGCCGGTGCTGCGGCACAAGCGCCCGGAGCTCAACCGGCCGTTCACCGTGCCGTTCTCCCCGGTGCTGCCGATCGTCGCCGCGATCGCGTGCCTGTACCTGATGCTGAACCTGGACGTGCTGACCTGGATCCGGTTCGCCGCCTGGCTCGCCGTCGGCCTGGTCATCTACCTCACCTACGGCCGGCGGCACTCCCGGCTCGCGCAGCGCTGAGGTACCGGCCGCCGATCAGCCACAGTCCCGCGCGCACGGTGATAGGCGTGGACCGCGGACCCTACGTGCGCGACGATCTCGACTTCGTAGGTCGCCCTAGCTTCACGGCACTCAGCCGGATCGCGTAGATCAGGCCGGAAGCCACGAACATCGCGAGCATCAGCCACAGCCAGCGGCCGAGGTAAGGCTGCTGGTCCAGTGAGGTCGCGGCCAGATGCGTGTCCTCGCCCTGCCGGATGATGCCGGGCAGGAACATCAGCAACGTCAGTCCCGCACCCAGCGCGGGAATCCGGATGTGGTTGCGTACCGGCACGGGCAGCCGCGAGAGTGCGCGATCCGCGAGCGTGTACAGCGGATACAGCACGAGGTCGTGCGCGACGACCGCGCCGGCGAACCAGATCAGCATCGTCAGTACGGCCGGCTCGCCCAGCAGGAACGAGCCCGCGTACGCGGCCAGCGCGAGGCAGGCCAGTGTCACCAGCAGATGTCCAAGCCCTGCCCCGTAAAGCCGCCGCATCACACGCTCCGGAAGTCGATCGAGCGCACCCATTTCGTGCAGTGCACGCCGGGCAGCGCGGGCACGATGACGCGTGCCGGGAAGCCGTGGTCCAGGCTCAGGTCGGCGCCGTTGACGCGCAATGCGAGCAGCGCGTCCGGATGCCGCACCTGCCCCCGGTTGAGCCGCGCCCGCGCGAACGGTCCCTGTTCGATGGAGGCCACGAACGCCGAATCGGGCTCGGCAATCCCGGCCAGTGCGGCGAGGTCACGCAGCCGGACACCCGTCCAGGTCTGTACGGTCGACCAGCCCTCGACGCACGCGATCGGCAGCCGCGCGGTGTGCTGCGGAAGGGCGAGCAGCTCCGCCCGGCTCAGGCTCACGCCGCCGAGTGCCAGCCGCCAGGCCGCGCCCGTGTCCGCCGTGGAGATTCTCGCGGCGGCGGCCGTGCGGTTGATGGGAAAGTCGCCCTCCGGCGCCCGCCCGCGAGGCAACAGCAATGCCGCACTCCGCAGCGGTCCGCCGATCGCCTGTCCGGCGGTGAGCACACCGACCAGCAGCACACCGCCGCCGACCACGCCGAGCGCACTGCGGCGGCTCATCGTCGGCGGCGCGGGATTCTCCGCCACCAGCCCGGTTTCGTCCGGCGGCTCGGGTTCGGTTCGCGCCAGCGGTGTCGCCAGTTCCTTCCGCAGCGACCGTGACCGCAGCGAGCGGATCATCGTCGGCAGCTTCAGCGCCACGTGCGCGGCGAACGACGCGATGAACACCCAAGCGCCGAGGTAGTGCGCGGTGTAGAAGCTGAAGCCGAACACGTAGTCGTACTGGATGTTGAGCAGGCCGGTGACGATCTCGAACAGGATGCTGCCGACCAGCAACAGCAGCGACACCCGCTCCAGCGCGTGCGCGAGCGAGCGCACCGGCGGCCATGCGAACAGTTTCGGGATGACCGACCACAGTTTGGCCAGTACGACCGGTACCAGTACCAGGCCGAGACCGACGTGCAGCCCCTGGGTGAGCCGGAACAGCCAGGACGGACCCGCCGGCCAGTCGAAGAACGGCAGCCGCAGGAAGCCGACGTCACCGGGAATGCCTTGCCCCTGGCCATAGGCGACGTAGTCGAGCAGACCGGTGATGATCACGATCGGCAGGCAGGCGAGCAGCACCACGCCGAACACCGACGTCAGCCACGGGCCACGGAGCGGGCTTCGGAACACGTGGCCGACGTTAGGCCCGGCCAGTGCGGCCGAACAGCCGGAACGCGCTCCGGTGAGACTCTCGTAAGGGTTGTCCACGATGGACATGACGAGCGTTCGGCCGGAAAAAGGCCGATACTGGGACCGTGGTGGAGGTCAGGACCCCGTCGTGGTGGCTTCGGTGCTGGCGCGTGTGCCTGCGACGACGCCCGCTCCGCCGCCGCGCGGACACCGTCGAGACCGTCCTCGTGCTCGGCGCGCTGCTGCTGGCGCTCACCGGTATCCCGCTCGCTGGTGTGCTCGGCTCGACCATCCACGCAGGCGAGATGGCGGCCTCGCGGGCACAGGCGGCCAGCCGCTATCTCTCGACCGCGGTCACGCTCGCCGACGGCAAGGACATGCCGGTGGCGACCCTGCGTGGCCCGGCGCAGGTGCCGGTGGAGGTGCCCGCGCAATGGTCGTCCCGGGACGGCGCACCGCACACGGGCACGGTGTTCGTGAACCGGGAGACGCCGGCGGGCTCGACCGTGCCGGTGTGGCTGGACGAGACCGGCGCCCGCACCACGGTGCCCACCTCCCCCGGTGACGCGGCGATGTTCGCCTCGCTCACGGCCCTGCTGGCCTGGGTCGCACTGGCCGGGGTGCTGGCCGCGATGGTGGCGCTGGCGCACTGGCTGCTCGACCGGGTGCGCTACCGGGCCTGGGCGCGGGAGTGGGAACGCGTGGGCCGCGACTCCAGCTATCCATGACCCGGGCCACACCCTGACCTCTCGCGCGAAATATTCTTGCGCGCGAGACGTTTACCCGGATGCGGTAAACGGACTAGGAGGCCCGCCATGCAGTTCGGAGTGTTCACGGTCAGCGACGTCACCACTGACCCGACCACCGGGGAGACCCCGGACGACACCCAGCGCGTCCGCTCGATGCTCAGGATCGCCCAGCACGCCGACCAGGCCGGGCTGGACGTCTTCGCCACCGGGGAACACCACAACCCGCCGTTCGTGGCGTCGTCCCCCACCACCCTGCTGGGCTACCTCGCGGCGGCGACGAAGGACATCGTGCTGTCCACCTCGACGACCCTGATCACCACCAACGATCCGGTGAAGATCGCGGAGGACTACGCGATGCTGCAGGTCATCGCGGACGGCCGGATGGACCTGATGATGGGCCGCGGCAACACCGGGCCGGTCTACCCGTGGTTCGGTAAGGATATCCGCCAGGGCATTCCGCTCGCGATCGAGAACTACGCGCTGCTGCGCCGGCTGTGGGAAGAGGACGTGGTGGACTGGGAGGGCAAGTTCCGCACTCCCCTGCACGGCTTCACCTCGACGCCGCGGCCGCTGGACGGGGTGCCGCCGTTCGTGTGGCACGGCTCGATCCGCAGCCCGGAGATCGCCGAGCAGGCCGCGTACTACGGCGACGGTTTCTTCCACAACAACATCTTCTGGCCGATGTCGCACACCAAGCAGATGGTGAACTTCTACCGGCAGCGTTTCGAGCACTACGGCCACGGCAAGGCCGACCAGGCCATCGTCGGGCTCGGCGGGCAGGTGTTCATGCGGAAGAACTCGCAGGACGCGTGGAACGATTTCCGGCCCTACTTCGACAACGCGCCGGTCTACGGGCACGGCCCGTCGATGGAGGACTTCACCGCGGCCACCCCGCTGACCGTGGGCAGCCCGCAGCAGGTCATCGAACGGTACGCGAGCATGCGCGAGGACGTGGGCGACTACCAGCGCCAGCTGTTCCTCATCGACCACGCCGGCCTGCCGCTGAAGACCGTGCTGGAGCAGATCGACCTGCTCGCCGAGGAGGTCGTTCCGGTGCTGCGCAAGGAAATGGAGGCCAAGCGCCCCGCGCACGTGCCGGCGAACCCGCCCAGCCACGCCGAGCGCGTCGCCGCGGCCCGGAAGGAGAAGGACGATGCGTGACTTCACGATCGTGGCCGTGTCGGCCGGTCTCGGCAAGCCGTCCTCGACGCGGCTGCTCGCGGACCGGCTCGGCGAGGCGACGGTGAACGCCCTCAAGGCGCACGGCGCGAACGCGAAGGTCGAGAACATCGAACTGCGCGACATCGCGCACGACGTGGTCAACACGATGCTGACCGGGTTCCCGTCCGGCGCCATGCCCGAGGTACTGGACAAGGTGACCGGCGCCGACGGGCTCATCGCGGTGACGCCGGTCTTCACCACCTCCTACTCGGGCCTGTTCAAGTCCTTTGTGGACGTCATCGATCCCGAGTCGCTGACCGGGATGCCGGTGCTGCTCGGCGCGACCGGCGGCACGGCGCGGCATTCGCTGACGCTGGAGTACGCGATGCGCCCGCTGTTCACCTACCTGCACGCCGACGTGGTGACGACGTCCGTCTTCGCCGCCACGGACGATTGGGCGGGCGAGGCCGACACCGTGAACCCGCTGCCCAAGCGCATCGAGCGCGCCGGGGGCGAACTGGCCGCGCGGATCGCGGGCTCACGGCACCGGGGTCCCGCGGGCCTGTACGACGACGTGCCGAGCTTCGAGGACATGCTCGGTGGTGAGGGGCGTTAGCCGAGCGCGGCTCGCACGAGCGCCAGCGGATGCCGCGGGGCGCGTGACGTGCCGTGCGTGATCTGCTGCCGGCACGACACGCCTGTCGCGGCGATGAGCGTCGTCCCCGGTTCGGCGCGAACCGCCGGGAACAGGCGGTCCTCCCCGATCTTCATCGAGATGTCGTAGTGCTCGGCCTCGAACCCGAACGACCCCGCCATCCCGCAACAGCCCGCGTCCAGTTCCACGACCTCGGCACCGGGGATCCGGCTCAGCAGCGCGACCGTCGCGGCCGTACCCACCTCGGCCTTCTGGTGACAGTGCCCGTGGAACAGAATGCGCTTTCCGGCCGGCCACGACGCGGGGTCCAGCTTCAGCGTTCCGGCGTCGATCGCCTCGGTGAGCAATTCCTCGATCTGGCGCACCCGGCCCGACACCTGCCTGACCCGCGGATCACCGGCCAGCATGGACAGCGTCTCGTCCCGCAGCGTGAGCACGCACGACGGTTCACAGCCGACGATCGGTCCTGACGTCTCCGCCAGCCGCGCCACCAGCGCACTCGCCTTGCGCTGCGCGTCCTCCACGAGTCCCTTCGACAGGCTCGACCGGCCACAGCAGCCTTCGCTGACCAGCCGCACCTCGTAGCCCGCGAGTTCGAGCAGTTCGACCGCCGCGCGTCCGACGCCGGGTTCGGTGTAGGTGGTGAACGAGTCCGCGAGGAAGGTGACCGGTCCGAGTGTGCCGTTCGCCGGTTGCCGCTTGCGGAACCACGAGCGGAGGTTCCGCCGCTCGAACCGCGGCAGCGGCCGCTGCGCGGCGATACCGAGATAGCGCTCCATCAGCGCCCGCACCGGTTTGATCCGGCCGGGCAGGTTCGACAGTGGCGCGGTCGCCGAGCCGAGCCGGTTCAGCGCGCGGATCCCGCCGAAGACCCGCGACCGCACCGGCACCCCGTGCTCGTCGTGGTAGTGCGACAGGGTTTCGGTCTTGAGCTTGGCCATGTCGACGCCGAGCGGGCATTCGCTCTTGCATGCCTTGCACATCAGGCACAGGTCCAGCACCTCGTGCAGCCGCTCGTCGCCGAGCGCGCGCTTCGGGTCCGCTTCGGAAAGCGCTTTCACCAATGCGTTCGCCCGGCCGCGGGTGGAGTCCTCTTCGGACAGTGTGGCCATGTACGACGGGCACATCGCGCCGCTGTCCCGTTTGCGGCACAGGCCGATGTTCATGCACCGGTCGGCCGCGCCGCGCATACCGCCGATCACCTCGAACTCCAGCCGGGTACGCAGCGGCCCTGGCTCGGGCAGCGCGGCGTCGCGCAGGTGCTCCGTCATCGACGGCGAGTCCACGATCTTGCCGGGGTTCATCGTGTTGCCGGGGTCGAAGTCGCGCTTCACCTGCCGCATCGCCTCGTACAGCTCGTCACCGAAGATTTCGCGGTTGAACTCGCTGCGCGCGAGCCCGTCGCCGTGCTCGCTGGAGTTCGCGCCGCCGTATTCGGTGACGAGGTCCTTGATCTCCTCGGCGACCCGCCGCATCCTGGTGACCTCGCCGGGTTTGGTGAGGTCCACGAACGGCCGGATGTGCAGGCAGCCGACCGAGCAGTGGCCGTAGAACCCGGCCTCCATCCCGTGCTTGTCGAGAATCTCCTTGAAGCGGGTGGTGTACTCGGGCAGGTATTTCGGATCGACGGCGGTGTCCTCGACGAAGGCCAGCGGCCGCCGCGCACCGGTGCTCGCCGCCATCAGCAGGCCGAGGCTGGACTTGCGCACCTTCATCAGCGCGCCCTGCTGTGCGGGCGTCACTGCTTCGAGCGTGTGGTACCCGTGGCCGTGCTCGCGCCACATCTTCGTGAGGCGCCGCAGCCTCGCGATCAGCTCGTCCTCGTCGTCGCCGGTGAAGCTGACGAACAGCAGCGCCTCCGGATCGCCTTCGAGGATCGTGCCCAGCGAGGCGTACTCGATCTTCTGCCGGGACAGGTCGAGGATCGTACGGTCCATCAGCTCGACCGCCGAGGGATCGCAGGCCAGCGCGTCCTCGGTCGCCGCGATAGCGCCGGGCGTGGAGGTGAAGTGCCCGACCGCGATCACCGTGCGCTTCGGTTTGGGAACCAGGCCGACCAGCGCGGTGGTGCCGACGACCAGGGTGCCCTCGGAGCCGACGACGAACTTCGCCAGATCGAACGGCCCGTCGCCGGCGAGCCGGTCGAGCCGGTAGCCGCCGGCCCGCCGCCAGAATTCGGGGAAATTCTTCCCGATCGCATCCCGGCTCGCCGCGACGATTTTCGGCAGCTCGCGGTAAATGGTTCCCTCGAGCGTTCCAGCGGACGCTTTCGCCGCCGGATCCGCTGTCGGGTCGAAATGCGCGAACGACGCATCGGAAAGTATTACTTCGATTTCCCGGACGTGGTCGATCGTCATTCCGTAGCGCACCGAACCGCTGCCCGCGGAATTGTTGCCGATCATTCCGCCGAGAGTCGCCCGGTTGCTGGTGGAGGTGTCCGGGCCGAACATCAGGCCGTGCGCGCCGGCGGCGCGGTTGAGCTGGTCCTGCACGACGCCGAGTTCGACGCGCGCGATCCGTTCGACCGGATCCAGTTCGAGGATGCGGTTCATGTGCCGGGACAGGTCCAGCACGATGCCGGGCCCGACGGTCTGCCCGGCCAGGCTCGTGCCCGCGCCCCGCGGCACCACCGGCACGCCCGCCTCCCCCGCGATGCCCACGGCCGCGGCAACATCGTCGGCGGTGCGGGGAAAAACGACCCCGAGGGGCATGATCGAGTACATGCTGGCGTCACGGGAGAACAGCTGCCGCGTGTAGTCGTCGAACGCGACCTCGCCCGCGATTTCCTTACGCAGTCGGTCTTCCAGCATTACGCGGCTCCCAGCACGCGCAGCGCGGCGGTGACACCGTTCGGATCGATGGGCACGCCGGCGAGTTCGAGCCCCATCTGCACACCGGACAGCGTGCCGGCGAGCGAGAGATCGTTGAAGTGGCCGAGGTGCCCGATACGGAAGACACGACCCTGGAGTTTGCCGAGTCCGGAACCGAGGGACATGTCGAAGCGGTCCAGGATCAGCTCCCGGATCTTGTCCGCGTCGTGGCCCTCCGGCACGAGGACGGCGGTGAGCGAACCCGAATGCTCGCGTTCGTCGAGGCACAGCACTTCCAGACCCCACCCGCGCACGGCCGCGCGCGTCGCTTCCGCGTGCCTCGCGTGCCGCGCGTAGACCGCGTCGAGGCCTTCCTCGTAGAGCATGCGCAGCGCTTCCCGCAGGCCGTAGAGCAGGTTCGTCGATGGGGTGTAAGGGAACGCTCCGTTCTGGTTCGCAGTGAGGATCGGTTTCCAGTCCCAATAGGACCTCGGCAGGCGCGCCGTTTCCGCCGCCCGCAGGGCTTTCTCGCTCACCGCGTTGAAGCCGAGCCCCGGTGGCAGCATCAAACCCTTCTGGGAACACGAGATCGTGACGTCGACCCGCCATTCATCATGCCGGTAGTCGATCGAGCCGAGCGAGGAGATGGTGTCCACCAGCAGCAACGCGGAATGGCCCGCCTCGTCCATCGCGTGCCGTACCTCGCCGATCCGGCTGGCCACGCCGGTCGAGGTTTCGTTGTGCACCACGCACACCGCCTTGATCGCCGGGTCGGCCGCGAGCCGTTGCCCGACCACCGCGGGATCCACGCCGTGGCGCCAGTCGCCGGGCACGAAGTCGACCTCGAGCCCCAGCCGGGTCGCCATTTCCCGCCACAGCGTGGCGAAATGGCCGGTCTCGAAGGCGAGTACCCGGTCGCCCGGGCTCAGCGTGTTGACCAGCGCGGCCTCCCACGCGCCGGTGCCCGAGGACGGGTAGATCACGACCGGCCCGGTGGTGCCGAACACCGGCCGCACCGCTTCGAGGATTTCCCTTGTCAGTGCGGCGAATTCGGGACCGCGGTGATCGATGGTCGGCGCCGCCATCGCCCGCAGCACCTGGTCGGGAACATTGGTGGGACCGGGAATCTGCAGAAAGTGCCTGCCGGTGTGCTGGGCCATGACGTGCTCCTCAGTGGTCTGGTCCGGACTCTTGACGGTGTTTGTGGCAGAGGTCATACTTCCCCCATACGAGACACTGTTTCCGGATCACGGAATTTTGCCTCTCCGCTGTCCCTACGAGCCAACGACTGTCTCGAGGAGCGAAATGTCCATCCAGTTGTATTCGATCATCGGACTGGTACTCATCTTCCTGATCGCGACACTGCGGTCGGTGAACATGGGTGCGGTCGCCTTTCTCGGCACTTTCATAATCGGCACCTTCGTTTTCTCCGAAAGCGCGGACGATCTTTTCGCCGGTTTTCCTGGTGACCTTTTCGTGGTGCTGGTCGGCGTCACCCTGCTGTTCTCGATCGCCAAGACCAACGGCACCGTCGACTGGCTCATTCACGTCGGCGTCCAAGCGGTGCGGGGACGGATCGCCTTCATTCCGTGGGTGATGTTCGCCGTCACCAGCATCCTCACCATGGTGGGTGCCGTGGTGCCCGGCGCGGTCGCGATCATGGCGCCGATCGGGCTGAACTTCGCCAACCGGTACCGGATCAACCCGCTGCTGATGGGCCTGCTGATCATCAACGGCGCGAGCGCGGGCGGTTTCTCCCCCATCAGCATCTTCGGCAGCATCACCAACGGCGTGGTCGAGCGGAACAACCTGCCGGGCAATCCGGTGCTGCTGTGGGTCAGCTCCTTCGTGGTGAACCTGCTGCTGAGTGTCGTCGTGTTCTTCCTCTTCGGCGGGCGGGAACTGCTCAGCCGCCGCGTCGAGACCGTCACCGAGGACCCGGGCGAGAAGCCGGACACCGAGGCCACGGGCGGTACCGGCGGCACGGCCACCGCAACGCGTTCGACGGTGGCCGTGGAGAACAAGGTGACCACGCTCAACGCGCAGCGGATCGTCACGCTGGCCGGTCTCGTCGTGCTCGTGGTCGGCGCGCTGGTGCTCGATTGGGACGTCGGCCTGCTGGCGCTGTCCATCGCCACGGTGATCTGCCTGCTCTCGCCGAAGGCCACCAAGAGCTGCTTCGCCGAGGTGGCGTGGCCGACCGTGCTGCTGATCTGCGGTGTGGTGACCTACGTGAGCCTGATGGAACGCGTCGGTACCATCGACTACCTCGGCAACGGCGTGGCGGGGATCGGGATTCCGTTGCTGGCCGCGATCGTGATCTGCCTGATCGGTGCCGCGGTGTCGGCTTTCGCGTCCACGACGGGCATTCTCGGCGCGCTCATCCCGCTCGCGGTGCCGTTCCTGCTCGGCGGTGAGATCGGCGCGGTCGGCATGATCATCGCGCTGGCCCTGTCGTCGTCCATCGTCGACTCGTCGCCGTTCTCCACCAGCGGCGCGCTCGTCGTGGCCAGCAGCCCCGCCGAGGTCCGTGACCGCACCTTCCGCGGCCTGATGATCTGGGGCCTGAGCATGATCGTGATCGCCCCGGTCATCACCTGGACGATTTTCGTGGTCCCAGGCTGGCTCTGATCCCGGACGACGGGCCCGCCCACACCGGCGGGCCCGTCGTACACTTCGGATATGAGCGAGGGCATGCGCACGGTGCTGACGGCTTTCCGGGTGCTGGAAGAGGTTGCCTACACCCAGCCCGTCGGCGTCGGGGAACTCGCCAGGAAGCTGCGGATGCCCAAGAGCACCGTGCAGCGCGCGCTCCGGACACTGTGGACGGCGGGCTGGATCTGCCCGGACGGTGCGGAAGTCACCCGCTGGGTGCTCACCGGCCGCGCGCTGCACATCGGCCAGCGCGCGATCGCCGATCTGAGCGTGCGTGATGCCGCCGCGGCCACGATGCAGGAACTGCGCAGGGAAACCGGCGAGACCTCGCATCTCATGGTGCGCGAGGGAGATCACGCCGTGCTGATCGAACGCGTGGAGACCGATCACCCCGTGCGCGCGGTCATTGCCGTGGGCAGCAACGTGCCGCTGCACGGTTCCTCCAACGGCAAGGCGATGCTGGCCTACCTGCCGCACGACGAGGTGCGCGCGATCATCGGCCAGAACCTCAAGCGCTACACGGAGAACACGATCGTCGACTGGGACGAGTTCTTCGCCGAGCTCGATCACGTCCGGGAACTGGGCTACGCGACCAACGCCGGCGAATGGCGAGCCGACATCGGGGCGGTGGCCTCGCCGATCTTCGACGCGAAGGGCACGCCGGTCGCGAGCATCTCGATCTCGGCGCCGGGCAGCCGGATGACCGAGGAGGTCCGCCCGCGCTACGGTGCGCTGGTGACCGAGGCGGCGCAACGGATCAGCGCGACTTTGGGGCACCGGCTGCCACATCAGTGACCACGCCAGGTTGGCCGGCGTTTCTCGGTGAACGCACGCACGCCCTCGCGGAAATCCTCGCTGCCGTAACACATCGCGATCAGATCCTCGTCCGGCGGCAGTGACCGGTCGCGCAGCCGGCGGATCGCGCGTTTGGCCGCGAGCATCGTCAGCGGCGCCTGCGTGGCCAGCTGTGCGCACAGCTCCGCCACGCGCGCGTCGAGGTCGGTGACCACTTCGGACAACAGCCCCGCGTTCAGTGCCTCCTCCGCACCGGCGAAACCCGCCGTGTACAACAGATGTAGTGCCCTGCCCGCGCCGATCAGCTGAACCAGCCGGGCATAACTCGTCATCGACAGGCAGTTTCCGACCGTGCGAGCGATCGGCACGCCGAACTTCGCCGCCGCGGTACCGATCCGCAGATCGCACGCGGCGGCGATGGACAGTCCACCGCCGGTCGCGTAGCCGTCGATCGCCGCGATGGTCGGCACACGCACGTCCTCCAGCCGGCTCAGCACCGCGTCGATGCGTTCCTCGTAGGCCAGACCGTCCTCGGCGCCGGTGAAGTCGAGGAACTGCGCGATATCGGTGCCGGCGACGAACGCCTTGCCGCCCGCGCCCCGCAGCACCGCGACGCGGATCGTGTCGTCGGCATCGACGCGCTCGCAGAAATCGGCGAGCCCGTCGTACATCGCCCAGGTCATCGCGTTGCGTGCCTCGGGCCGGTTGAACGTCGCGACCGCCACGTTCCCGGTGACCTCGACGGTGAGCTGATCGGTCATCCCACGGCTCCCTCGGCACGCATCGCCGCGATCTCGTCGGCGGAAAAACCCGCCGCGGCAAGGATTTCGTCAGTGTGCTCGCCCAGCGCCGGGGCGACCCGCCGGATCGTGCCCGGCGTCGCGCTGAGCTTGACCGGGATCCCGAGCGAGCGGATCCGCCCCTCCACGGGATGATCCAGCTCGACGACCATTTCGCGAGCCAGCGTGTGCGGGTCCGAACAGGACTCGCGGTAGTCGCGGATAGGCCCGGCGGGCACACCCGCGGCCAGTAACGCCGCGACCCAGTCGTCGGTGTCGCGTTCCTTCAGCGTCACGCACAGCTCGTCGGCCAGTTCGGCGCGCCGCCGCACACGGTCGGTGTTGGTCCGGAACCGGTCGTCCGCCAGCAGATCCGGGCGGTCGAGCACCGCGCAGAGCCGTTGCCACAGGCGGTCGTTGTTCGCGCCGATCGTGACGTGACCATCCCGTGTGGACAGTGCCTCGTACGGTGCGTTGACCCGGTGCGCCGAGCCCAGCCGGCGTGGCGGTTCGCCGGTGGCCCACAGTTCGGCAGTCTCCCAGATGGACAGTGCGAGCGCGGAATCGTAGAGCGAGGCGTCGATCGACTGGCCTTCGCCGGTGACCTCGCGAGCCAGGCACGCGCCCAGGATGCCGACGGCGCAGAACAGACCGGCCGACATGTCCGAGACGGGCACCCCGCTCTTGACCGGCGGGCCGTCGGGATCGCCCGTCACGCTCATGATCCCGGACATGGCCTGCGCGATGAGGTCGTAGCCCGGACGGTCCGCGTACGGCCCGGCCTGCCCGAACCCGGAGATGGAGGCGTAGACGAGACGGCTGTTGAGCGCGCGCAGTGCCGGGTAGTCGATGCCGAGCCTGGCGGCGACGCCGGGCCGGAAGCTCTCCACCACGACGTCGGCCTCGCGGACCAGGCGGTAGAAGGTGTGGCGCCCGGCCGGCGATTTCAGGTCCAGCGCGATGCTGCGTTTGTTGCGGTTGACGGCCAGGAAGGCCGCGCTCTCGCCGTGCGGCAACCGCTGCCCGGTCGCCTCGCGGGTCGCGTCGCCCCGGCCGACCGGTTCGATCTTGATCACGTCGGCGCCGAGATCGCCCAGCAGCTGGCAGCAGTACGGCCCGGCCATGACCTGCGTCAGGTCGAGAACGGTCAGATGTCCCAGCGCGAGCGCCATTGCTCCCCACCCTCTGTGCCGTGTCACGGCACGACTGCCGTCTTGTGGCACAAGCCTACGGAGCCACGGAAAGACGCGTCAACCCCGGCGCAGGCCCAGCGGATGGTCAGTCGGCCGCAACTCCTCTGATAAGCTGAGGACATGTCGCCATCCGTGCAGCGGCGTCCGCTGACCTCGCTGACCGCGGACGCGTTGCTGGCGCAGATCCGGTCCGGCGAATGGCCCCTCGGGCACAAGCTGCCCGGTGAGGCCGCGCTCGCCGCCCGGCTCGGTGTCGGGCGCTCCACGCTCCGCGAAGCCATCCGCGAGCTGGCGGGCAAGGGCGTGCTCGACTCGCGTCAGGGTTCGGGTGTCTTCGTCACCGCGCTCGACGTCAGCGAGGACTGGGACGCGGTCCTGCGCCGGGCGTCGGTCGTCGCGGTGATCGAGTCGCGTATCGCCATCGAGACCGAGGGCGCCGCGCTCGCCGCCGAAC
>Ga0164243_10003087_pt1 | contig 26912 bp, 22 predicted proteins | sample OricompcompostOP_FD_108781 | JGI IMG/M metagenome (GOLD analysis project Ga0164243, IMG submission 108781) | Organic Plus compost microbial communities from Emeryville, California, USA - Original compost - Organic plus compost (OP) | ecosystem: Engineered > Solid waste > Mixed feedstock >...
ACGTCGATGCCCCGGGTGGGCTCGTCGAGCAGCAGCACCTTCGGGTTCATCGCCAGCCAGCGGGCGAGCAGCACCTTCTGCTGGTTGCCGCCGGACAGTTCGCCGACCTTCTGCTGCGGCGAGGACGCCTTGATGCGCAGCCGCTCGATGAACGTGTTCACGATGGAGTCGACGCGCGCCTCGGACACCAGGCCGAAGCGGGAGAGGCGGGGGAGGACGGCCAGCGAGATGTTCTCCCGGACCGAGAGCCCGGGCACGATCCCCTCGCTCTTGCGGTCCTCCGGCAGCAGGCTCACGCCCGCGCGGATGGCGGCCGGCGTGGAACCCCCGCGCAGGGCCGTCCCCGCCACCACCACGCGGCCCGAAGTCACCGGCAGTGCACCGGAGATGGCCTTCGCCGTCTCGGTGCGCCCGGACCCGAGCAGCCCGCCGAGCCCGACCACCTCGCCGGGCCGGATGCTGACCGACACCCCGTGCAGCTGGTGCGGGACCGTCAGGTCCGTGGCCTCCAGCACCGGCCGGCTGTCCGTGGCGTGGTGGTCGCCGCTGAACTTCGTCAGCCCCTCCGACCGCACCTCGCCCAGCTCCCGGCCCAGCATGGTGGACACCAGGGACAGCCGGTCCAGGTCGGCGAGCCTGCCGTGGTGGACGCGGCGGCCGTCGCGCAGCACGGTCACCGTGTCGCACACCGCGTACAGCTCGTCCAGGCGGTGGCTGACGTAGACGACGGCGATGCCCTCGTCGCGCAGCCGGCGGATGACCGAGAACAGCGTCTCGACCTCGCGCGGTTCGAGCGACGACGTCGGCTCGTCCATGATGACGATCCGCGCCTCGCTCGCCACCGCCCGCGCCAGCGCGACCATCTGCTGCGCGCCCACACCGAGACTGCGCAACGGCCGCCGCACGTCGACGCGGACGCCGTACCCGCGCAGCGTCTCCTCCGCCTCGCGGTGCATGCGGGCGAAGTCCAGCAGACCGAAACGGTTCCGCGGCTCGCGGCCGAGGAACAGGTTGCGGGCCACGCTCAGCAGCGGGATGAGGTTGACCTCTTGGTAGATCGTCGAGATGCCGGCCTTCTGCGCCTCCAGCGGAGTGGCGAAGGAGACCGGACGGCCCTGGAAAACGATGTCACCGGCGTCGGGCCGGTACACCCCGGTGAGGAGCTTGATGAGCGTCGACTTGCCGGCGCCGTTCTCGCCGATCAGGGCGTGGACCTCACCGGCGTGCAGGGTCAGGTCCACGTCGTCCAGGGCCCGGACGCCGGGGAACGTCTTGCTCAGTCCGCGGACGGCGAGGACTTCGGCGGGGGGAGCCACCTGTGCCTCCAGGATGGGAAAGGGTGACGGACGGACAGGGGGCCCGGCGTGACGCGGGCCCCCGCGACGGGATCAGTAGGCCTTGCCGAGGTCCTGCTCGGCGTTGCCGTCGTCGTAGGCGCCGTCCTGGATGATGATGTCCTGCGCGACGTCCTTGCCCTGGGTGAAGTCGTCGAGCGTCTGGAACGCCAGCGGGCCGAACCGCGGGTTGGACTCGATGACACCGCTGATCCAGCCGTCCACGACGCCCTGGACGGCGTTGCGGGTGCCGTCCACCGTGACGATCTTGACGTCGCCGGCCTTCTTGCCCGCGCCCTTCAGCGCGGCGACCGCGCCCAGGCCCATCTCGTCGTTCTCCGCGTAGATGCCCTTGATGCCGGGCTTCGACTGGATGAGCTGCTCGGTGACCTGCTGGCCCTTCTCACGGGTGAAGTCACCGGTCTGCTCGAACACCACCTTCAGGCCGGGGGCCTTCTCGGCGAGCCGCTCCTTGAAGCCCTTGGTGCGCTCGGTGGTGACGTTGTTGCCCGCCGAGCCCAGCAGGATCGCGACCTCGCCCTTGCCGCCGGTCGCCTCGATCATCTGGTCGGCGGCGCGACGGCCCTGCTCCACGAAGTCCGAGGCGATGAAGGACACGTAGTCCTTGCAGGCCGTGGCGTTGATCTTCCGGTCGATGGTGACGATCGGGACCTTCTTGGCCGCGGCGGCCTGGAGGACCGGGTCCCAGCCGTCGGAGTTCAGGGGCGCGATCACCAGGAGGTCGGCGCCCTTGGCGAGCAGGTCCTGGACGTCGCTGATCTGCTTGGAGAACTGCGACTGGGCGTTGGCCGTCAGCAGTTTGACGCCTCTCTTGGCGGCCTCGTCCTTGATGGACTGCGTCTCGGCGATACGGAAGGGGTTGGCTTCCTTCTCCGACTGGGAGAAGCCGACCGTGGCGCCCTTCAGATCGATCTTCTTGCCGCCGTAGGCGTCGATGGCGCAGGTCTTGCTGCCCGGCTTCGGCTCGGCCACCTTCTGGCCGGCGTCGGCGGCGGCCGTGGACTTCTTGCCGTCCGCCGCGTCGTCCTCCGACTTGGCGCAGGACGTCGCGGTGAGGGCCACGGCGGCGGCCAAGGCCACGAGCACGGGACGGGCGAGGAGACGGGAACGGTGAGTGGTGCGCTGCATGGTGACCCCGATCCGGGTGACGCTGAAAGGAAACTGGGGAGCCCGAAGGACGCGCATGGTGGAACTGCTCCCCCTGTGCACAACGGCGTCCGGTGCGCCGCCAAGGAGGTTTTACATCGTTGGAAGGGGGCTGTAAACCCCTTGCGCACAAGGTGGGGAGAGGGGTGCCCGGAAGGGAGTCGCGGGCGCGCGGAAGCGCGCGCCCGCGGTAAGCGCGTACTGTGACGGCACCTCAAAGGTGACGCTTGGGTGACGAGTTGATACGGGGCCGGCGTCAGGGTGTGCCCGGACGCCCCAACGTGCTCTCCCGCTCGACCAGTTGGTAGTCCGCCCAGATACGGCGAGGCTCCGGGGCGTCGTTGCCCAGGCGGGCCAGGACCGATTGCACCGCCAGGCGGCCGATCGCGGCCTTGTCGGGGGAGATCGAGGTGAGGGTCACCGCGCCGAAGCGGCCCTCGATCACGTCGTCGAAGCCGACCACCGCGATGTCCTCGGGGACCCGCAGCCCCCGCTCGTGCAGCACCCTCATCGCGCCGATCGCCATCGGGTCGTTGTAGGCGAACACCGCGTCCGGCTGCCGGCCGCTGTCCAGAATCTGCCGCATCGCCCGCGCGCCGTCGGCGTGACCCCAGCCGTCGACCGCCGCGACCAGCCCCTCGTCGGCCGGCAGCCCTGCCGCCGTCAGCTCCTCCCGCCAGCCGCGCACACGCAGTTGCGCCGGTTCGCTGCGGTCGCGGCGCGCGCCGATGAACGCCACCTCGCGGCGCCCCAGTGCGATCAGGTGCCGCACGGCGTCGCGCGCGGCGGCGACGTTGTCGATCGCGATGTGGTCGTACGGCAGGTCGTAGTCCCGCTCGCCGAGCAGTACCAGCGGCACGTCCTGGTCGCGGTCGCGCAGGTCCTCCGCCTCCAGCTCGATGGGGCTCAGGATCAGCCCGTCGATGACGCGGGCCCGGAAGCCCTGGCTCACCAGCAGCTCCTGGTCGCGCGAGCCGCCGGTGTGGTCCAGCAGCACGATGTAGTCGTGCTGGGAGGCCGCGTCGATGACGGACGCGGTGAGCTCGGCGAAGTACGGGTTGCCGAGCTCGGGCAGTGCGAGCGCGATGATGCCCGTACGGCCCTTGCGCAGGTGCCGCGCGGCGAGGTTCGGCTGGTAGCCGAGCGCGTCGATGGACCGCTGGACCCGCTCGCGCATGGCAGGCGTGACGTGCTGGTAGTTGTTCACCACGTTCGAGACGCTCTTGATGGAGACCCCCGCGTGCGCGGCGACGTCCTTGAGGCTGACCCGCACGGCAATCCCTTCGTGAGCGGCCCGACCCGGTAGGCGGGTGCGGATGGCGGTGCCGTCACCTCGAGAGGCGTGTGCCGGGCCGCTGGGCTCAAGTTTTACAACGTTATACACGCCGTGACCGGACGATGACAAGGCTCCGGACGGGGGTCCGGAGGCGGGTTCCGTGACGTCCTGAAACTCGCCCGTAAGCCTGCGCCCCTCGCCCTCCGCGCCTTCCGGCACCCGCAGGTCAGCCCCGTGCCTACCCGCCCGAACTCTCCCGCACCACCAGCCGGTGCCCCGCCGTCTCGTCCACCGCCGGGCCCCCGTCGCCGTCCGCCTCTATCCGGTCCAGCAGCAGCCGGACCGCCCGCCGCGCGATGCCAGGCTTGTCGGGGGCGACCGAGGTGATCGTCGGGATGCTGTACCTCGTGGCCTCGATGTCGTCGAAGCCCACCACGTCCACGTCGCCCGGCACCGACCAGCCGTCCTCGTACAGCGAGCGCACCGCGCCGAGCGCCAGGTGGTCGTTGAGGCACAGCAGCGCGTCCGGGCGCTCCGGCAGCCGCATCAGAGCGCGCGCGGCGGCGGCGCCGTCGGCCCAGCGGAACGCCGGCACCGGCAGGACCAGCTCCTCGGACACGGCCAGGCCCGCCTCGGTCAGCGCCTGTTCGTAGCCGACGGTGCGCAGCCGGCCGGTGTTGAGCCCGCCGCGCAGGTCACCGCCGACCACCGCGATGCGCCGCCGCCCCCGCGCCAGCAGATGCGCGGTCGCCTCGCGGGCCGCCGCCACGTTGTCGATGGCGACGTGGTCCGCGCTGCCGGGCAGGTTGCACTCGCCGAGCAGCACCAGCGGCAGCCGGGTGTCCCGCTCCTGGAGGTCACGCGGCTGAAGGGCCAGCGGCGACAGGATGACCCCGTCCGTGAACTGCGCGTCGAAGCCCTGCACGGCGGCGAGTTCCTTCTCGCGCCGCCCGCCGGTCTCCAGCAGCAGCGTGGTGCGGCCCCGGCGCTCCGCCTCGGCCATGACGTGCTTGGCCAGCTCCGCGAAGTAGGCGATGTCCAGCTCCGGCACGGCCAGCGCGACCACCCCCGTACGGCCCCGGCGCAGCTGGCGGCCCGCGATGTTGACCCGGTAGCCGAGGGCGTCGATCGCCTCCCGCACCGCGGCGCGGGTCCGCTCGGAGACGTGCTCGTAGTCGTTGAGGACGTTGGACACCGTCTTCGCCGAGACGCCCGCGTACTCCGCGACGTCCTTGATCCTGGGCCTGCCCATGCTTCCCTTCTCGCCCTCCTGCCGCCTCCCGGATCGTATCGGCCGCCCCTGTGGGCGGAACCGCCGACGGCGGGGGAGCCTCGGAGGGCCGCGCCGAAAACTTTTCGCCACTCCCATTTACATCGATGTAATCGTATGGTCGCATGGCCCCAGTCCGCAGCGCACCTGCGCACCAGCAGTGATGAGGAGCAGTATGAGCACGGCCCTGCCCCCGGACGTCCCGCGTCCCGAGTACCCCCGGCCCCAGTTCGTCCGCGAGGCGTGGCTGAACCTGAACGGCCGCTGGCAGTTCGAGACCGACCGCGGCGACAGCGGACTGGAGCGGGGCCTGCGCGACCGCGACCTCGCCGGGGAGATCGTCGTGCCCTTCTGCCCGGAGTCCGAGCTGTCCGGGATCGGCGACACCGACTTCATGGAGGCCGTCTGGTACCGCCGCACGGTCACCGTCCCGGCCGAGTGGGCCGGCGACGACGTCCTGCTGCACTTCGGCGCCGTCGACCACGACGCCACCGTGTGGGTCAACGGCACCGAAGTGGTCCGCCACCGGGGCGGGTTCACCCCCTTCACCGCCGAGCTGCGCGGCGTCGCGGCCCCCGGTGAGGAAGCCGTGATCGTGGTCCGCGCGCGCGACTCCCGGCACGGCCCGCAGGCCCGCGGCAAGCAGGCCACCTGGTACGCCAACTCGCACTGCCACTACACCCGCACCACCGGCATCTGGCAGACGGTGTGGATGGAGCCCGTCCCCGCCGCCGCCCGCCTCAAGCGCCCCCGCATCACCCCCGACCTCGGCTCGGGCTCCTTCCACCTCGACCTCCCGGTCACCGGCAACCTCCCCGGCCACCGCGTGCGCGCCGTGCTCAGCGATGCCGAGGGCGAGGTGGTGACCGCCTCCGTCCGCGCCGACCTCGACCTGTGCCCCCGCCTGGTGCTGACCGTCCCCGAGGACCGGCTGCGCACCTGGTCGCCGGCCGACCCGCACCTGTACGACCTGCGCCTCCAGCTCCTCGACGCCGAGGGCGGCGTGGTCGACGAGGCCACCTCCTACGCGGGCATGCGCTCGGTCGCCCTGCACGGCAAGCGGGTGCTCATCAACGGCGAACCGGTGTTCCAGCGCCTCGTCCTCGACCAGGGCTACTACCCCGACGGCCTGATGACCGCCCCCACCGACGCCGACCTGGTCCGCGACATCGAACTCGGCCTGCGCGCCGGCTTCAACGGCGCCCGCCTCCACCAGAAGGTGTTCGAGGAGCGCTACCTCTACCACGCCGACCGGCTCGGCTACCTGGTGTGGGGCGAGTTCGGCGACTGGGGCTGCGAGACCGGCGTACGCGACGACAACCAGCGCCCTGACGCCAGTTACGTCGCCCAGTGGCTCGAGGCCCTCGAGCGCGACCACTCCCACCCGTCGATCGTCGGCTGGTGCCCGCTGAACGAGACGTACCAGCACCTGCACGACCGCATCACCCAGCTCGACGACGTCACCCGGGCGATGTTCCTCGCCACCAAGCAGGCCGACCCCAGCCGCCCTGTCATCGACGCCTCCGGCTACGCCCACCGCGTCCTGGAGACCGACGTCTACGACTCCCACTGCTACGAGCAGGACCCGGAGGCGTTCGCCAAGACCATGGCGGGCCTGGCCGAGGACCGCCCGTACGTCAACACCGGCCCCGACGGCCGCCCCTGGTCGCTGCCGTACCGCGGACAGCCGTACTTCTGCAGCGAGTTCGGCGGCATCTGGTGGGACGCCGAGGCCGCCGCCACCGCCGCGGGCGACGAGACCGGGTCGTCCTGGGGCTACGGCGAACGCCCGCGCAGCGTAGAGGAGTTCATCGAGCGCTTCACCGGCCTGGTGGACGTCCTGCTCGACGGCCCCGACATGTTCGGCTACTGCTACACCCAGCTCACCGACGTCTTCCAGGAGCGCAACGGCGTCTACGGCTTCGACCGCTCCGACAAGTTCGACACCGCCGTGCTGGCCCGCGTCCAGCGACGGCCGGCCGCCTCCGAGACCGCCGGCTGACACCGGCCCGCCCGGCCGCGGGCCGACTCCCGTCGGTCCGCGCCCCGTACCACCCCCGCACCGCACCGCCCGCCGGCCGCGGCGTCCGCCGGTGATGTACATCGATGGAAAAAGAAAGGTAGTGTCATGGCCGACCTGCCAGGCCCACGGGCCGCCTCCGCCCGGCCGGGGGACCACCGCGCCGCTCCGTCGAGGCGCGGCGTGCTCCGCGCCTCCCTGGCCTCCGCCGCCGCCCTCCTGGGCGGCGGCGCCCTGGCCGGCTGCGGCGCCGCCGCGGCCGCGGACCCGGACACCGTGCGCATGTGGGACCTGTTCAGCGGCGCCGACGGCGCCCTGCTCGACGAGCTGATCGGCATCGCGGCCCCGGACATGCCCGGGACCGACGTCGACCGCACCGTCCTCGAATGGGGCACTCCGTACTACACCAAGCTCGCCATGGCCTCGGCCGGCGGACGCGGACCGGACGTCGCCGTCTGCCACATGTCACGCCTGGCCGGCTACGCCCCGCTCGGCCTGCTCGACCCCTGGGACACGAGCCTGCTGGCCGAATTCGGCGTCCGCGAGGCCGACTTCGCCGACGCGGTGTGGCAGCGCACCCGGTACCGCGACCAGGCGTACGCCGTGCCCCTGGACACCCACCCGTTCATCGTCTTCTTCCACCCCGAACCCGCGGGCAAGGCCGGTCTCCTGACCCGCGACGGCGACCTCGACCTGGACGCCTTCTCCAGCCCCGCCCGCTTCCTCGAGGCCGGCCGTGAACTGGCCCGCGCCACCGGGAAACAGGGCATCGCCTTCGGCTACGTCAACGACACCGCCCAGTGCTGGCGGCTGTTCTACGGCCTCTACCGGCAGACCGGCAACGACTTCGACCTGCCGGTCGGCGGCACCGTCACCGCCGACACCGACGCCATGGCCGAGGTCATCTCCTTCATGACCAAGCTCGTCGGCGACCGCGCGAACCCGCACCGCCTCGACTACCCTGCCGCGCTCGCCGGCTTCACCAACGGGCAGACCGGCATGATCCTCTCCGGCGAGTGGGAGCTCGGCACCTTCCGCGCCGCCGACCCGGACCTCGGCGCCGCCTCCTTCCCCACGGTGTTCGGCACCCCCGCCGTCTACGCCGACGCGCACTCCTTCGTCCTGCCCCGCCGCCCCGACCCCGACGAGGCGCACCGCAGGCGTACCCACCAGGCGGTCGCCGCCATCCTCAAGGCCGGCCAGACCTGGGCGAAGGCCGGTCACATCCCGGCGTATCAGCCGGTGACCCGCACCCGTGAGTACGCCCGCCTGGAACCCCAGGCCCGCTACGTCACGGCCGCCGACCACGTCGTCCTCGACCCGCCCGTGTGGTTCGCGGGGGCCGGCTCCGACTTCCAGAACGCCATGTCGCAGGTGCTCCAGCAGGCGTTGCTGGACGGCCTGGCGCCCGACCGCGCGGCCCGCGCCATGGTCGACCGCATCAACACCGCCCTGTCCCAGCCCAGTCCGGCCTGACCGCCGCGAAGGAGGCAGCAGATGTCCACCCCACTCGCGGCGCCGGACCGGGCGCCCGCCGGCGACAGGGTCACCCGCCCCGTCGCGACCGCGCGCCGGCTCGTCCCGCCGGGCCTGCTCTTCGCCCTGCCGTTCCTCGTCCTGTTCGCCCTCTTCATGGTGTGGCCGCTGGTCCACGGCGCGTGGATGAGCCTCACCGACACCTCGCTCTCCGCGCACGACCCGTCGTTCGTCGGACTCGACAACTACGCGGAGGCCCTCGGCGACGCCGACATGTGGCAGGCGGTCGGCAACACCGTCTGGTTCACCGCCGTCTCCACCGTGCCCCTGGTCGCCGTCGCCCTCGCGATGGCGCTGCTCGTGCACACCGGGCTGCCCGGACAGTGGGTGTGGCGGCTCGCGTTCTTCGCCCCCTACCTGCTGCCCGTCGGTGTCATCGGACTGCTGTGGGGCTGGCTCTACCAGCCGGACCTCGGCCTCTACAACCATCTGCTCCAGGCCGCCGGCCTCGACGGGTTCGCCTGGCTGAGCGACAAGGACGTCGCCCTCTATGCCATCGTCGTCGCCACTCTGTGGTGGACCGTCGGCTTCAACTTCCTGCTGTTCCTGGCCGCGCTCCAGGCCGTCCCCGACCACCTCTACGAGGCGGCGGCGCTCGACGGGGCGGGCGCCTGGCGGCGGCTGTGGCACGTCACCCTGCCCCAGCTGCGCCGTATCACCGGCGTGGTCACGGTGCTCCAGATCCTCGCCTCGCTGAAGGTGTTCGACCAGGTGTACCTGCTGACCAAGGGCGGCCCCGACGGCGCCACCCGCCCCGTCGTCGAGTACCTCTACGACGTCGGCTTCACCGGCTACCGGCTCGGCTACGCCTCCGCCATCAGCTACGTCTTCTTCGCCCTCGTCGTCCTCGTCTCCGCCGCGCAGTTCGCCGCCTTCCGCCGCAGGGAGAAGTGACATGACCTCCGCAGACCTCCGGACACGGCCCGCACGCCCCATGGTCTCCCCGCTCCCGGCCGCCCGCCGCGCCCGACGGGACGTCCAGCGGGGCCCCAACCTCACCCTCGGCCCGACCCGCACGGCCCGCACGCTGGCCCTGGCCGCCCTCGCCGTGCCGGCCGTGCTCTGGCTGCTGCCGATGGCGTGGGCGGTGCTCACGGCGTTCAAGTCGGAACAGGACGCCAGCGACCCGGTGCACTGGGTCTGGCCGCAGGCCGGCTTCACCCTCGACGGCTTCCGCACGGTGATCGAACGCGGCGACCTGCCGCTGTGGATGTGGAACAGCTTCTTCGTCTCCGCGGCCGTCACCCTCGTCACGGTCGCCGTGTCGGCGGCGGCGGGCTACGCCTTCTCCCGCACGGTGTTCCGCGGGCGCCGTGTCCTGTTCGCGCTCACGATCGCGTCGGTGCTGGTGCCGCCGCAGATGCTGATCGTGCCGTGGTTCCAGCAGATGCTGACGCTGAACCTGGTCGACACCTACGCGGCGGTGATCCTGCCGCAGACGGTCGCCCCGGTGATGGTGTTCATCCTGAAGAAGCACTTCGACACCATCCCGCGCGAACTGGAGGAGGCCGCCCGCCTCGACGGCGCCGGCCACGCGCGGATCTTCTGGTCGGTGATGCTGCCGCTGTCCCGGCCCATGCTCGCCGCGGTGTCGATCTTCGTGTTCATCGGGGCGTGGAACAACTTCCTGTGGCCGTTCGTGTCCACCTCCGACCCGGCCCTGATGACCCTGCCGGTCGGCATCACCGCCGTGAAGGACGCCTACGGCGTCAACTACGCCCAGACGATGGCGTCCTCGGTGCTGGCCGCGCTGCCGCTGGTGCTGGTGTTCGTCTTCTTCCAGCGGCACATCGTGAAGTCGGTGGCGACGACGGGCCTGGGCGGTCAGTGAGGCGCCTGCGGCCGATGAGACGAGCGCCCCGCGGCCGTGCCGGCCGGGGGGCGCCCGACGTTCGTGCTGAGGGAATCAGCTCCCGACGACGGTCTTGTCCGTCTCCGTCGCGGCGCCCGCCTCCGCCGCGAGGCGCTCCATGCCGCTGGTCGTCTTCAGCGGCTTCTCCTTGATGAACACCACGGTGAGCAGCGCCAGCAGCGCGCACGGCGTGGCGACGAGGAACAGGTCGGCGGTGGCGACGCCGTAGGCGTGCTCGACGATCTGCCGCACCGGCCCGGGCAGCGTGCTCATGTCCGGCACACTGCTCTCACCGCCGCCGTCGCCGCCCGAGGGGATGCCCGCGGCGTCCAGGCCCTTGGTCATCTCGGACGCGACCCGGTTGGCGAGGATGGCGCCCAGAACGCTGGTGCCGATGGTGCCGCCCATGCTGCGGAAGAAGGACAGCACGGAGGTCGCGGCGCCCAGTTCGCTCGCCGGGACGTCGTTCTGCGCGGCCAGCACCAGGTTCTGCATCAGCATGCCGACGCCGATGCCGAGCACCGCCATGTAGACGCTGAGCAGGGTGAAGGAGGTGTCCGCGTCGATCGTGGACAGCAGGCCGAGGCCGACGGTCATGATCACCGCGCCCGCCACCAGGTAGCGCTTCCACACACCGGTCTTGGAGATGACCTGGCCGGCGACGGTCGACGAGACCAGCAGACCGAGGATCATCGGCAGGCTCATCAGACCCGCCACGGTGGGCGACTTGCCGAGGGACACCTGGAAGTACTGCGAGAGGAACACCGTGCCGCCGAACATGGCGACACCGACCAGCAGGCTCGCGACGGTGGTGAGGGTGACGGTGCGGTTGCGGAAGATGTTCAGCGGGATGACCGGCTCGGCGGTCCGCGCCTCGACGAACACCGCGGCGACCAGCAGCAGCACACCGGCGCCGGTGAGCGCGGCGGTCTGCCAGGAGGCCCAGTCGAACTCGTTGCCCGCCAGGGTCACCCAGATCAGCAGGGCGCAGACGCCCGCCACGATCAGGAAGGCGCCCAGGAAGTCGATCTTCACCTCGCGGCGGGCCACCGCCGGCAGACGCAAGGTGCGCTGGAGCAGCGCGATGGCGAGCAGCGCGAACGGCACGCCGATGAAGAAGCACCAGCGCCAGCCCAGCCACGAGGTGTCCACCAGCACGCCGCCGACCAGCGGTCCGGCGACGGTGCCGATGGCGAACACGGCGCCGAAGATGCCGGCGTACTTGCCGAGCCGGCGGGGCGGGATGATCGCCGCCATGACGACCTGCGCGAGCGCGGTCAGACCGCCCGCGCCGATGCCCTGCACGACACGGCTGAAGATGAGCAGATCGACGCCGTGGGAGAAGCCCGCCAGGAGCGAGCCCACGACGAACATGCCCAGCGACAGCTGGAGCAGCAGCTTCTTGTCGAACAGGTCGGACAGCTTGCCCCAGAGCGGCACGGTCGCCGTCATGGCCAGCAGTTCCGCGGTGACGACCCAGGTGTAGGAGGACTGGCTCGCCCCCAGGTCGGCGATGATCGTCGGCAGCGCGTTGGCCACGACGGTGCCCGCCAGGATCGCCACGAACATGCCGGCCATCAGCCCGGACATGGCCTGGAGTATCTGCCGGTTGGTCATGGCGGTGGGCGGCGCCGCGTCGGGCGCCTGTGTTGCGGTCACGGTCGTCTCTCTCAGGGATCGTTGGGAAAGGCGGGTCACGCCCCGGAAGGGGCGGAAGCGGTGGGGGGGGGAGACCGGTGTGCTGTGGGGGCCCGGCGCGCCGAGCGGTCCCCGGCGGCTACCGGGCCGGGGCGGGCAGTCCGGCGGCGAGCAGGTCGAACACCTCGCGGAACACCTCGGCGTACGACACCTCGTCGGCCCGTTCGCACCAGTGCTGCACGCTCACCCGCACCGCCGTGCCGGCGACCGCGGCGAGCAGCCGCGGGTACAGGCCGGGAGCGGCCCGGCCGGAGTCGCCTTCGGACGGCACGGAGCTGTCCTCGGCGCGGATCCGCCGGGCGATCGCCTCGGCGAGCCCCGACTCGTCGGCCATCTGCGCGCCGAGGTTCCGCACCAGCAGATGCGGGGCGGACCGCAGCACACGGGCGTGCAGACTCCACAGCTCGTGCTGCCGCTCGGCCTCCCGCAGCTCGGCGGCGAGCGCCTCGCGCAGGGCTTCCAGCGGCGGAAGCCCGGGCGGTGCGGCGAGGAACGCCTGCCGTACGCGCTCGCTGGCGTCGGCGTCCACGACGACGAAGGCGTCGTCGCGCGAGTCGAAGTAGTTGAAGAAGGTCCGCACGGACACACCGGCCGCGGCGCTGATCGCCTCGACCGTCACCTGGTCCGCCCCGTGCTCGGCGGCCAGCCGCACCGCCGCCTCCGCGAGCGCGGCTCGGGTGGCGCGCTTCTTGCGCTCACGCAGCCCGCCGCCCACGGCGTCCTTCCCTGTCATGATGTGCATGCTATGCAAAAATGCATGGCATGCAAAATTGCGTTCGAGTGATCACTCGACGGGATGCTTCCGGGCGCTCACGCCGTTGGCGTACTGAGGCGCGCGCCCGGCCGCTCCACGGCTAGCGTCGGGGCATGACCGGAGACCGGCTCGGATGGCGCGTGTGCCTGCTCGGCGGTGCCGTGTTCGCGGTGTGCATGACCGGCACCACGCTGCCGACCCCGCTGTACCCGCTCTACCAGCAGAAGTTCGGCTTCTCCGAGCTGACGGTCACCGTCGTGTACGCGGTGTACGCCTTCGCGGTCATCGGCGCCCTGCTGCTCGCGGGCAACGCCTCCGACGCCGTCGGCAGACGCCCCGTCCTGCTGTGGGGCCTGGTCTGCGCGGCCGGGAGCGCGGTCTGCTTCCTGCTGGCCACCGAGATCGCCTGGCTGTACGCCGGACGGCTCCTGTCGGGCCTGTCGGCGGGCCTGTTCACCGGAGCCGCGACAGCCTACGTGATGGAGTCGGCCCCGCCGGGCCGGGCCTCCCGCGCCACCTTCGTCGCCACGGCGGTCAACATGGGCGGCCTCGGCTGCGGCCCCCTGCTCGCCGGCATCCTCGCGGAGTACGCCCCCTGGCCCCTCTACTTGCCCTACGCCGTCCATCTGACCCTGGTCGCCTGCTCGGTGGCGGTGCTGCTGCGGCTGCCGGAGACCGTAGGGGACCTGCGCCCGCTGCGTACCGTACGGCCGCAGCGCCCCGGCGTGCCCTCGCACGTCCGGGCGGTGTTCGGACCGGCGGCGACGGCCGCGTTCGTCGGCTTCGCCCTGTTCGGCGTGTTCACCTCCGTCAGCCCCGCGTTCCTCGCGCAGTACCTCGACGTGACCGACCACGCGGTGAGCGGCGCGGTCGTCGCGACAGCGTTCTTCGCGTCGATCGCCGGACAGACGGCGGTCGGCCGTGTGGGGGTGGGCCGGTCCCTCCCGCTGGGCTGCGCCGGGCTGCTCGCGGGACTCGCCCTGCTGGCGGGCGCCCTGCACTGGGACACGCTGGCGCTGGTGGTGCCGAGCGCGCTCGTCGGCGGTGTGGGACAGGGGCTGGCGTTCCGCGGGGCGCTGACCGCGGTGAGCAGGGCGTCCCCGCCGGACAGGAGGGCGGCGGTGAACTCGTCGCTGTTCGTCGTGGCGTACGCGGGCATCTCGGTGCCGGTCATCGGGGTGGGTCTGCTGACCGAACCGCTGGGCCTGGAGAATGCGGGGCTGGTCTTCATCGCGTGCATGGCGGCGCTGGTGGTGACGGCGGCGGGCTATCTGCTGCGCAGGCCGGTCCCGGCCGAGGCATGATCGGCGGGGCTTTTCCGGCCCGGGAAGCCCTTCGGCGCGCAGGGCGGCGAACGGCGTCCTATAGTCGTCCCTGCAGAGAATGTTGAATATCGAACTTCCTTGAAGGTCGAACGTCCTCGGTGGGAGGCACCCGGCATGAGCAACACGGAGACACGACCGGCGGAGATGAGGTGCGGCGGCGAGACCGAGGCGGACCGTCCGGCCGAGGTCGAGATCCTCACCGCCCGTGACGTGCCGCTCGGCGGCCCGCGCGCGATGCGGGTACGGCGCACCCTGCCGCAGCGCGCCCGGTCGCTCATCGGCGCCTGGTGCTTCGCCGACCACTACGGCCCCGACGACGTCGCAGGCACCGGCGGCATGCACGTCCCCCCGCATCCGCACACGGGTCTGCAGACGGTGAGCTGGCTGTTCAGCGGGGAGATCGAGCACCGCGACAGCCTCGGCAGCCACGCCTACGTCCGCCCCGGCGAGCTGAACCTGATGACCGGCGGTCACGGCATCGCCCACTCGGAGGTCTCGACCCCGGACACGACGATCCTGCACGGCGTGCAGCTGTGGGTGGCGCTGCCGGACGAACACCGCGGCACGGAACGGGACTTCCAGCACTACGTCCCGCACCCGGTCGCCCTGAACGGCGGTGAGGCGCGCGTCTTCCTCGGCACGCTCGCGGGCGCGTCGTCACCGGTCCGCACCTTCACCCCGCTGCTGGGCGCGGAACTCACCGTGTCCCCGGGCGCACGGCTGGTGCTGGACGTCGACCCCGCCTTCGAACACGGAGTGCTCGTCGACACGGGGGACGTCCTCGTCGAGGACACCCCGGTGGAACGGGCCGCCCTCGCCTGCACGGCCCCGGGCCGCACCCGCCTCACCCTCACCAACCGGGGCACGACCCCGGCCCGCCTGATCCTCCTCGGCGGCCCGCCCTTCGGCGAGGAGATCATCATGTGGTGGAACTTCATCGGCCGCACGCACGAGGAGATCGTCCGCGCGCGAGGCGACTGGACGGCGGAGACGGAGTCGGGGACGGGGGACCGTTTCGGCGAGGTGAGGGGCTACGACGGGGACCCGCTGCCGGCACCCGAGCTGCCCAACGTGCCGCTGCGGCCGCGGGGGAGGCCCGCACCGCGCGCGTGAGAGCATCCGTCGTATGAGCGGCGATCTCGACGTGAGTGCCCTGGCCGTCAACGCCACGATCCCGGAGGCGCTCCGCTGGACGGACATGCGGCGCGGCCAGGAGTTCCACCTGACCACCCTCAACGTCCGCCTCCTCCGGGACGGTCACCTCGCCGTGAAGGCGTACGGCCGCCCGGTCGCCGGCGGCCGGGGCGCGTACGTCTCGTTCCCGGTGCCGGACGACCCGGCACTGGCGTCGCTGGTCGCGGAAGCGGCCACTCGCGCCGGCACGCTGTGGGCCGCCCACCGAGGGCTCGGCTGAGTGGGCCGGCCGGTGCGTCAGCCGGACCCGAGGAGGTCGGCGAGACCGACGGCGGGGCGGCCGAGCAGGGCGGTCAGCGAGAGCCGCTGATGCTCCGTCAGGGAGTTGGTGAAGACCACGGCGTCGGCGTCGGTCCGGTCGGCGGCGTGGGCCACCTCGCGGACCTTCCCCTGCCTCAGCAGCATCCGGGACGAGACCCCGGCGCCGACGCCGTCGCTCATCAGAGGCGAATCCTGTGGAGCGTCACGCGAAGGACTACGCGACCACCGACACCGTGTTCATCGAGAAGCGTGTCCTCGACGGGGTGAGGCGCGACGGAATCATCCTGCTGCACGAGCGCGCTACGCGGGCACCATCCCCGCTGTGCCGGACATCATCAGGCGACTCCGCGACCAGGAGTGCATCCTCGTCACGGTCCCCCAGCTCATGGCCCCGGCGAAGCCGCAGCCGGGGGAGGTCTACCGGCCCTGAAGGCCTCCGCCCGTCACGCCCGGCCAACGGGCGTGACGGTCCGCGCCGTGCGCCTCAGCGCGAGCAGACCACCGTGACCAGCGTGAAGGACGCGAAGAACGCCCCCTGCGACAGGCTCGCGAACCACCGACGCCCACGCTCCGGGCCGACGTGCCCGGCGGCGATGGCAGCCTCCATGTTGCGTCCGAGCCCCAGCGTGTGGTCGGCCTCCTCGACATCACGGAACACCGGCGTATGAGCGAGGACGGCCTCCACGCCGAAGCCCGCCCGCTCGGCGAGACGCGCCAGACTGCGCCCGACGGTCGCGTGACGGACCACGTGCGCCGTGGTGTAGCGGGTGAAGGCCCGGCTCGTCTCCAGGTCCTCCGCGTCGACGACCAGCGTGTCCCAGTCGGGCTCGGCCAGACCCACGCGCGCGCCCGGCCGTGTCACCCGGTGCAGCTGAGCCAGAGCAGCCGCGGGATCGTCGACGTGCATGAGCACCCGGTCGATCTTGGCGCGATCCACCGTGCCGCGATCGACGGGCAGATCGAGCACGTCCCCCTCGCGGATCTCCACCCGGGGCAACTCCCGCGTCCGCTCACGCGCCTGCGCCAGCATGGCCGGGTCACGGTCGACACCGACCACCGTGCCGGTGGCCCCGACGCGCTCGGCCAGCGTGGGCAGATCGGTGCCAGGGCCGCACCCCGCATCCAGGACGGTGTGCCCCTCCCGGACATCCAGCAGGTCCACCAACTGCCGCTTGTACAGGCGGCCCACGTCGGTGGCGGCGGCCCGCAGCATGTAGTCGGCCTGATCGGGTCGGGACACACCAAGAGTCGATGACATGAGGGTCAGTCAAGCACCCCTCGCCGCCGACGAGCCGTCCCCCCGGCAACCGAGGTCAGCGTTCACGCATGGAGAGGACGATGCGTGTCCGCCGTCACCGCCCACGCCCGCAGCAGCGGACGCGGCACACGCGACGCGAACAGGGTGACACCGTGCGCGACCAGGGCGAGCACCGCGAACTCGTGCAGCAGGCTCGCCAGCGGCATCGTGCCGCCGTAGAGGGCCCAGCGCCCTCGGGTGGGACGTGCGGCGACGCCCACCAGCACGTACGTCGCCCAGGCGACGAGCGCGCAGACCAGGGCGTACGAGCGGCCCTCCTGCGCGCATTTCTGCACAGGGGCAGCGGGAACACCAGCCCGGCGAGCAGCGCCGATCCAACCTGATCGCACGGTCAGGAAGTGGCTCCGCTGCTGTGCGAGGCTGCAGCGCATGCGGATACTCGTGGTCGAAGACGAGGTCGACCTCGCCCACACCCTGCGCACCGGTCTGACCGCCGAGGGGTACAGCGTCGACCTCGCGCACGACGGCCGGCAGGGACTGTGGATGGCCCGGACCGGCGAATACGCGCTGGTCGTGCTGGACTTGATGCTGCCCGGTCTCAACGGCTACAAGGTGTGCGCCCAGTTGCGCCGGGAGGGCAACGCGACGCCCATCCTGGTGCTCACCGCCAAGGACGGGGACTGGGACCAGGCGGAGGCCCTGGACACGGGGGCCGACGACTACCTGGCCAAGCCGTTCTCCTACATGGTGCTCGTCGCCCGGTTGCGGGCCCTGGCCCGGCGGTCCCCGGCCACCGCGCCGCCCGTCCTCGCCGTGGGCGACTTGTCGTTGGACGTCGCCGGCCGGGTGTGCCGGCGGGGCGGGGTGCGGGTGGACCTCACCCCGAGGGAGTTCGCCGTACTGGAGCTGCTCGCCCGCCGCGCGGGCCAGGCCGTTCCCAAGGGCGACCTGCTCTACCACGCGTGGCCCGACGAGGCCTACGACCCCAACTTGGTCGAGGCGCGCGTCAGTTCACTCCGCAGAAAGGTGGACACCGCGTTCCGGCGGCAGTCCCTGCAGACCGTACGAGGCACCGGCTATCGATTGGTGGACGACCGTGAACGCGAATAAGAGACGACGCCGTTGGTGGCCCCGGTCGGTACGGGCCCGCGCGGCACTTGCCGCCGCGCTGACCGCGGCGATCGTGCTGACCGGGATGGGGTGGTGGGTGCATCAGGAGGTGTACCGGCAGAGCTTGTCGGTCGCCGAGGAGAAGGCCCGCAACGACCTCTTCGCCCTCGTCGACCAACTGAAGCAGGGGGACGTGCCCGGTCCTCGGCGTTCCGCGCCGTACGAGGTCGTCGCGACGGGTCGTGCGACCGCGGTGGCCTCCGGGGGAGGCATGGAGGCCTTCGACCGGAGCGCCGGCCATGTGCTGCCCTCCCCGCCGGCGCTTTCCGCCCCGGTCCCCGAGATGACCGACGGATGGGACTACGCCTACCGTCCCCTGCGTATACCGGACCGCCCCGACTACGACTCCGGCAGCGGGCAGGACCTGGCCGGCCGGACGTACAGAGTCCTGTACAACGACATCTGGGCCGGACAGCTGACCCCCGAGCAGGCCGCCGCGCTCGGCGTCCGCCCCGACGCCACCCTCCGTGCCTACGTGGTGCTGGTCCCGGACACCGCGGGAGAGATCGCCGCCGCCATCGACGACATGCTGCTCCGCGCCGGTCTGGCCGGCCTCCTGCTCATCGGCGCCGTGGCCTACTTCACCGTCCGCATCGCACTGCGCCCCGTCGAAGCCGTCCGCCGCCTCACCGCTTCCGTCACCGATCCACGCGAACGCGTCACCGTCCCCGCGACCGCCCACGAGATCACCGCGCTCGCCGACACCATCAACGCCACCCTCCAACGCCTCGACCACGCCGCCGCCCAGCAGCGCCGGTTCGTCGCGGACGCGGCCCACGAGCTGCGCAGTCCGCTCACCACCCTGCTGACCAGCCTGGAGGTGGCCCTCGCCTACCCGGAGCGCACCGACTGGCCCGCCACGGCCACCACAGCCGCGCGGCAGACCCGCCGCCTCCAGGCGCTCGCCGAGGACCTGCTCCTCCTCGCCCGCCTCGACACCGGGGCTCCCACGACCGACCCGGAGACCGTCGACCTGAGCGCCCTCGCGTCCCAGCTGTCCGGCCAACACCTGCTCTCCGCCCGCAAACTGGACCTCACCTGCGTCGGCACCGGCCCCGCTTACGTCCGCGGCGACCGCGACCAACTGGAACGCCTGCTGCGCAACCTCCTCGACAACGCCGCCCGCCACGCCGCGCACCGCGTCCAGGTGACCGTCCGGGGTGAGGACGAGCAGGTCGTCGTCACCGTGCACGACGACGGGCCGGGTGTGCCCGCCGAGGACGCCGAGCGGATCTTCGAGCGCTTCGTCCGGCTCGACGACGCCCGCTCCCGCGACCAGGGGGGCACCGGCCTCGGTCTGGCCATCGCCCGGGACCTCGCCCACCGCCACGGCGGCACTCTCACTCTCGTCGCAGGCGACGGCGACGCCGACGACGGCAACGGCGCGCGCTTCGAGCTGCGCCTGCCGCAAGCGCCCGCCCCGGACGGGGACCCCGCTCACGACGCGGATGCGGCTCTTGGGCCGGACCCAGCCCCGACCCCCGCCCCAGACCCGAAATGACCCGCCCGAGCGCGCTCACCCGTCCCGACGCGGCGCCCCCGTAGACGCCCGCACGACCAACTCCGTGGCCAGCTCGATGTGATGCGACTCCGCCTTCTCCCCGTTCGCCAGCCGCAGGGCGGTCCGCAGTGCGGCGGCCCCCATCTCCCGCAGCGGCTGGCGCACGGTGGTGAGGGGCGGCGACGCCATCTGGGCAAGGCTGGTGTCGTCGAAGCCGACCACGCTCAGGTCCTCGGGCACGCGCAGGCCCCGCGCGCGGGCGGCCTCGACGACGCCGACGGCGATCTCGTCGTTGCCCGCGAAGACCGCCGTGGGCGGCTCGTCCAGGTCCAGCAGCGCCGCGGCGCCGGCCAGGCCCGCCTCGTAGGTGAACTCCCCGGGCCGGACGTACGCGTCCGGCACCGGGGCGCCCTCGGCCTCCATGGCGGCGCGGTAGCCGTGCATGCGGGCCTGGTTGCAGACGGCCATGGCGGGCCCGCCGAGGTAGGCGATGCGGCGGTGACCCAGGGACAGCAGGTGCCGGGTCGCGGACAGGCCGCCGGCGAAGTTGGTCGCGCCCACGCTGTGCACCCGGCTGTCCGGCAGGTGCAGGGGGTCCAGCACCACCAGGGGGAGTCCGGACCGCGCGAGTTCCTTCATATGGGCCGCGGTGTGGACGCTGGTGACCGCGATGACGGCGCGGCGCCCGGCCGACACCAGGTCCCGGGCCCAGCGCGGCGCGCCGGCCGCCTTGCTCACCACCACCGATGCGCCCGACTCGGCGGCCGCGTCGACGATGCCCTCCAGGGTCTCCGCCACGTACGACTTGAGGCTGCCCTTGAACTGCACCTCGATCGTCGGGCTTTCGACGGCCTCGGTGTGCCGGAACACCGGTGCCAGATAGTCGTGTTGATGCAGCAGCTCCTGCACCCGGACGCGGGTGTGCGGCGCCACGTCGCCGCGGCCGTTGACCACCTTGGACACGGTGGCGACGGAGACCCCCGCCGCTTGGGCGATGTCCGCCAAGGTGGTGCGCCGGGCGTTCGGTCGCATCGGTTCCTCTCAGCTGTAGGGCCGCCGGGTGCGTGACCCGCCGGTCCGGCCGGTCACGCGGACTGATCCGCACAACCGTACCGGTGAACTCCGCCCCGCCGCCGGGATCGTCCGGCGAACGGTGCGGTCCCGGACCTGACGGTCCGGACGGAGCGCACGGACAGTGTGACAGCCCGGAGCCGCTGCGTCATCAACGCCTTTCACCGGGCTGTTTCGAAACATTTTCGGATGGCGCCGGACTGAGGACACGCCGATCAAGGCCCTTGTGTCACAAGGGATATGCCCGCGCAACAAGGCCCCTGCACGCGTCTTGACACCGCATCAGCGCGAAACCTAGCTTGCTCGAACAGAGCTAGACGAAGTGATTTTCGAAAACCTTTCCACGACCCACGAGAAGCCGACGGCTCTCGAGTGCGGAGAAAATCATGGCGCTCTCCCGACGTACCCTTCTCGGCCTCGCGGCCGCCGTGCCCGTCTCCGCGGCGCTCGCCGCCTGCGGCGGCTCCTCGGGCCCCGGCAAGGGCGGTGCCGCCACCTACTGGTACCTGCAGGGACAACCTCAGGAAGGCGCCAGGGCCGGCGCCGTCGACGCCTTCAACAAGGCCAACCCGGACACGCAGATCGAGGACACGGCCTACCAGAACGACGCCTACAAGACGAAGATCAAGACAGCCATCGGCGCCGGACAGGCGCCCACCATCATCTGGGGCTGGGGCGGCGGCACCCTGCGCACCTACGCGGAGGCCGGCCAGGTCGAGGACCTCACCGCGTGGTTCGACGAGAACCCCGACGTCAAGAAGGGGCTGTTCCCTTCCTCGTTCGGCGCGGCGACCGTCGACGGCAAGATCTACGCGATGCCGTGCGAGACGGTGCAGCCCATCGTCCTCTACTACAACAAGCGCGTGTTCGACCAGGTCAAGGTGGACCCGCCCGAGACCTGGGACGACCTCATGGCCCTGGTCCCGAAGTTCAAGGCGAAGGGCATCGCCCCCATCTCGCTCGGCGGGCAGTCCCGGTGGACCAACATGATGTGGCTGGAGTTCCTGTTCGACCGCATCGGCGGGCCCGCGGTGTTCCAGGCCGCCATCGAGGGCGAGAAGAAAGCCTGGTCGCACCCCGACGCCATCAAGGCGCTCACCGCACTCCAGGACCTGGTGAAGGCCGGCGGGTTCGTGAAGGGCTTCTCCTCCATCACCGCGGACTCCAACGCCGACCAGGCCCTCCTCTACACCGACCGGGCCGCCATGATGCTGCACGGCGCCTGGTCGTACGGCATCCAGCAGGCCGACGGCGGGGACTTCGTGCCCAGCGGCTCGCTCGGCTTCATGACCTTCCCGGCGGTCGAGGGCGGCAAGGGCGACCTGAGCGACACCGTCGGCAACCCCGCCCAGTACCTGTCCATCTCCTCCAAGGCGAGCGCCGAGGAGAAGAAGGTCGCCAAGGACTTCTTCGCCACCGGCGTCCTCCAGGAGGAGGAGGTCAAACGGTGGATCGGCAACGGATCGGTGCCGATCCGGCTGGGCACGGAGAAACTGCTGGCCGCCGCCGACAACGCCGAGTTCCTGCAGTTCACCTACGACATCGCCAGCAAGGCCAAGGTGTTCGTGCAGTCCTGGGACCAGGCGCTCAGCCCCACCGCCGCGGAGACGCTGCTCGACAACATCGTCAAGCTCTTCCAGCTGTCCGTATCACCGCAGCAGTTCGCCTCCAACCTCAACGCGGTCACCGCCGCATGAGCACGCTCACCGCCCAGCAGAGCGGCCGCCGCCCCCAGCGCAGCATCCTGCCCTGGCTGGCGACGCCCGCCCTGCTGCTCTTCACCGGCTTCGCCGTCGTACCGCTCGTCGGCGTCTTCGCGCTGAGCTTCACCACCTGGGACGGCATCGGCTCCATCCGCCTCACCGGGCTGACCAGCTGGCGTGCGGTGCTCACCGATCCCGGGCTGCCGCACGCCCTCTGGGTGACGTTCCTGGTGATGGCCGTGTCCTGGGCCGTGCAGACACCGCTCAGCATCCTGCTCGGCACGTTCCTCGCCGGACGCCAGCGGTACCGCGCGGTGCTGGGCGTCGTCTACTTCATCCCGCTGATGATCAGCTCCGCCGCCATCGCCATCGCCTACGAGTCGCTGCTCGACCCGAACTTCGGGCTCGGCGCCGGACTGAAGATCGAGGCGCTCAGCAAGGACTGGCTGGGCCGGCCGGGCCTCGCGTTCGGCGTCGTCGTCTTCGTCGTGTCCTGGCAGTTCATCCCGTTCCACTCGCTGATCTACCAGGGCGGCGTCCAGCAGATCCCGAAGTCCCTGTACGAAGCGGCACAGCTGGACGGGGCCGGGCGGGTCAGGCAGTTCTTCAGCATCACGCTGCCCCAGCTGAAGTACACCATCATCACCTCCTCCACCCTGATGGTCGTCGGGTCGCTGACCTTCTTCGACCTGATCTACGTCCTGACCGAGGGCGGCCCCGGCGACGCCACCCGGGTGCTCGCACTCGACATGTACAAGCGGGGCTTCCAGGCCAGCCTCATGGGACCCGCCAGCGCCATCGCGGTCATCCTCGTCCTCGTCGGCCTCGCCCTCGCCCTGGCGCTGCGCCGCCTCGGAGGCAGGGACGCCGGAGCGAGCCAACAAGAGGGGGCCTCCTGACGTGACCACCACGCTCACCAAGACCCGGCGGCCCAGGCAGGCCGCCCGTCCCGACAGCCCCCGGCGCTCCCGCCCGGCGGCCCGGCGGCGCAACTGGCTCGGCGGACTGGCCGGCTGGCTCTGGCTGGCCGTCGTCGTCGTACCCCTCTACTGGACCCTCATCACCAGCCTGAAGGACCGCAGCCGCTACTACGCGAGCAACCCGCTCGTCCCGTCGGCCGACCCCACCTTCGACAACTACCGGCTGGTCGTCGAGTCCGACTTCCTGCAGTACTTCGTGAACAGCGTCGTGGTGACCGCCGGAGCGGTGATACCGGCCGTCCTCGTCTCCTTCATGGCGGCCTACGCCATCGTCCGCGGCTGGCGCATGCGCGTGCTGCGCGCCATGAACGGGCTGTTCCTCATGGGGCTGGCCATCCCCCTCCAGGCGACGGTCATTCCCATCTACCTCATCATCATCAAACTGCACCTCTACGACAGTCTGCCCGCCCTCATCCTCCCGTCCATCGCCTTCGCCATCCCGCTGTCCGTGCTGGTCCTCGCCAACTTCATCCGCGACGTGCCCAAGGAGCTCTTCGACTCGATGCGCGTGGACGGCGCCACCGAATGGACGACGCTGTGGCGCCTCGCGGCGCCGCTCACCCGGCCCGCCGTCCTCACCGTGTCCATCTTCAACGCCCTGACCATCTGGAACGGCTTCCTGCTGCCCCTGGTCCTCACCCAGAGCCCCGACCGCAGGACCCTGCCGCTCGCCCTGTGGACCTTCCAGGGCCAGTACGGGGTCAACGTCCCGGCCGTGCTGGCCGCCGTCGTCCTCACCACGCTGCCGGTGCTGGTGCTGTACGCCTTCGGCCGCCGCCAGCTGCTGAGCGGCCTGACCGCGGGTTTCAGCCGCTGACCGGACCCCGTCTCGTCCGGCCTGTCCGGCACCGGCACCGGCGGGGCCCGGCGCCCCGCCCCGACTCCCACACGACCACCGGTTCGCCCGCTCCGCCCCCGTCCGGGGCCCGGCGGGCGGAGGAGGAAAGTGAACGCCGACGTCGCCGCGGAGAACACCTCCGCCCTCGCCCTCTGGAACGACCCGACCGTCCCCGTCGCCGCACGCGTCGACGCGCTGATCGCCGCCATGACCCTCGAGGAGAAGACCGCCCAGCTGTTCGGGGTGTGGGTGGGCGCCTCCGCCGACGGCGGCGAAGTCGCCCCGCACCAGCACGAGATGGAGGACCCCGTCGACCTCGACGCGCTCCTCCCCACCGGGCTGGGCCAGTTGACCCGCCCCTTCGGCACCGTCCCGGTCGACCCCGCCCTGGGCGCGCTCTCCCTGGCCCGCACACAGGCGCGCATCGCCGCCTCCAACCGCTTCCGCATTCCCGCCCTCGCGCACGACGAGTGCCTGGCCGGCTTCGCCGCCTGGGGCGCCACCGCATACCCCGTCCCGCTGTCCTGGGGCGCCGCGTTCGACCCCGACCTGGTACGGCGCATAGCCGCCGCCATCGGCCGTGACATGCGGTCCGTCGGCGTCCACCAGGGCCTCGCCCCCGTCCTCGACGTCGTACGGGACGCACGCTGGGGCCGCGTCGAGGAGACCATCGGCGAGGACCCGTACCTCGTCGGCACCATCGGCACCGCCTACGTCCAGGGCCTGGAGTCCGCCGGCATCGTCGCCACGCTGAAGCACTTCGCCGGCTACTCGGCCTCCCGCGCCGGACGCAACCTCGCGCCCGCCTCGATGGGGCCGCGGGAGCGCGCCGACGTGGTGCTGCCGCCGTTCGAGATGGCGATCCACGAGGGCGGCGCCCGCTCGGTGATGAACGCCTACACCGACACCGACGGCGTACCCTCCGCGGCCGACGAAAGCCTGCTGACCGGCCTGCTCCGGGACACCTGGGGCTTCGACGGCACGGTGGTCGCCGACTACTTCGCCGTCGCCTTCCTCACGCTCCTGCACGGTGTCGCCGCCGACTGGGCGGACGCCGCGGGCACCGCCCTCCGCGCGGGTATCGACGTCGAACTGCCCAACGTCAAGACGTACGGCGCTCCGCTCACGGAGGCCGTCGCCGACGGCCGCGTCCCCGAGGAACTGGTCGACCGCGCCCTGCGCCGGATCCTCACCCAGAAGATCGCGCTCGGCCTGCTCGACCCGGACTGGGACCCCGTACCGGCGGCCCTCGACGGCACGGAACCGGACGACCCGGAGTCCCTGCGCGGCCGCGTCGACCTCGACAGCGCCGAGAACCGAGCCCTGGCCCGCACACTCGCCGAGGAAGCGGTCGTGCTGCTCAGCAACGACGGCACCCTGCCACTGGACCGCCCCCGCCGCATCGCCCTGATCGGCCCGAACGCCGACGAACCCACCGCCGTGCTGGGCTGCTACTCCTTCCCCCAGCACATCGGCGTCCGCCACCCCGGCACCCCGCTCGGCATCGGTCTGCCCACTCTGCGCGAGACGCTCACTGCGGAGTTCCCCGACGCCGACATCACGTACGTCCGCGGCACCGGCGTCGACGACGGGGACCTCTCCGGCCTGGACGAGGCGGTATGGGCGGCCCGCGAGGCCGACGTCACCCTCGTGGCGCTGGGCGACCGGGCCGGCCTGTTCGGCCGCGGCACCAGCGGCGAGGGCTGCGACGCGGAGACGTTGGACCTGCCCGGCGCGCAGCAGCAGCTCCTCGACGCGCTGCTGGACACCGGGACGCCCGTGGTGACCGTGCTGCTGGCCGGACGGCCGTACGCGCTCGGACGGGCGGTGACGGAGTCGGCGGCGATCGTGCAGTCGTTCTTCCCGGGCGAGGAGGGGACGCACGCGATCGCCGGGGTGCTCAGCGGCCGGGTCAACCCCTCCGGACGCCTCCCGATCGGCGTTCCGCGCGCACCGGGTTCCCAGCCGAGCACCTACCTCGGCGCACGGCTGGCGCAGGCCAGTGAGGTGTCGAACGTCGACCCGACCCCCGCGTTCCCCTTCGGCCACGGCCTGTCCTACACACGGTTCGACTGGACGGACCTCACGGTGGACGCCGACGAAGCCCCGACGGACGGCGAGTTCACACTCACCTTCACGGTCCGCAACACGGGGGACCGCTCCGGCACGGAGGTCGTCCAGCTGTACCTGCACGACCCGGTCGCGTCGGTCGTCCAGCCGGTGCAGCGTCTCGTCGGCTACACGCGGGTCACCCTGGAACCGGGGGAGGCCCGACGGCTGACGGTCACGGTCCCGGCCGACCTGGCGTCGTTCACGGGCCGCGACGGGAGGCGCGTGGTCGAACCGGGGGCGCTGGAACTGAGGCTGGCGTCGTCGAGCGCGAATCCGCGCCTGACGAGCCGGGTCGCACTGACCGGCGCGGAACGCCAGGTGGACCACACCCGACGCCTGCACGCCACGTTCGTGCAGAAGCCGGCCGCCGCATGAACCGCGGGGTGCGCCGCACACGTCAGGGGGCTGCGCACCCCGCCCGGTGGATGGGGGGAGGGACGTCCGTGACACCCTCGGCCGCATGGTCGACGACGATGCGGCGAAGGACACCCTGCACAGGAGACTGCGGCGGGACCGTGAGGCGCTGCTCTGGAAACTCGACGGACTGTCCGAGTACGACGCCCGCCGCCCCCTGACGCCGACGGGGACCAAT
>Ga0164243_10003088_pt1 | contig 26911 bp, 13 predicted proteins | sample OricompcompostOP_FD_108781 | JGI IMG/M metagenome (GOLD analysis project Ga0164243, IMG submission 108781) | Organic Plus compost microbial communities from Emeryville, California, USA - Original compost - Organic plus compost (OP) | ecosystem: Engineered > Solid waste > Mixed feedstock >...
ATCCGCGGCTGGATCAACGAGTGGAACAAGAACCCCAAGCCATTCGTGTGGACCAAGACCGCCGACGAGATCACGGAAACCCTCGCGGCTTACTGCGCACGAACTTCCGACTCAGGACACTAGGGCTGAAGGAGCAAGACATCGACGGCTCCGGCATGGTCAGGATCCGTGGCCTTCGTAGTCCGATCGATTGCCCTCGCGTGGTTGGCAGGCCTTTCACTCGCGCGGGCGCAGGGGAGTGTCGAACGAGTGTCAGAGCATCACGCCTGACGACATGCAGTCCGCCAAGGCTCCGCAGTGTCGACGCGTCAAGCGATGGCCAAGAGTGCGCTGCAGTGACTCCTGAGCGTGGGCTCAATCTCGTCCGCGTTGCTCTGGCTGACCGCACGTGCTTCGGGGAGCTGGACCCTCGGCGAGATCAAGACACTACCTATTCGGGTTATCGGCTCGTCATACGAATATAAGGAGGCCGTCTTATGTACACCTTCCGTTGTGCGAGGCGGCTTGCTGCGGACGTGGTTCGAGTAGTTGCCGATGAGGTAAGTGAGAGGGGCGGTAATGCATCATAAATCGCAGCGCCGGCGCTGGGCCGGTGGCATGTCATTGGCGTTGTCAGCGGCACTATCTGTGTCGCTTGCAGTGACCGGGATGGCAGGGCTGGCCGTCGCGGACGCCGGAGACGGCAGAGCCACGATTCGTGTAGTGAAGGAGGTTAATGCGAATGGCAAATGGGACCAAGTCCTGGAACCCGGTATGCCTGGGGTGCGGGTGGTCCTGACCGACGAAGCTGGACATTCCATCACCGGAATGACACAAGCGGATGGCACCGTGCAACTATCTCCAGGGAGTAGCCTCAGCGGCGGCCGGTACCGAGTCGAGGTGAAGAATCCCGAACCGGGCGCCCTGTATCCTGGATTTGCTGCTCCAAAAACCGGTTTGACTGATCCGTCAATTCTGTCATCAACCGTGGAGTTCGTCGATCTTTCGGCCGGGAAAGGCGCGGAGATTACGACTTCTTTTTGGTCTCCATCTGACTATTGCCAGAAGAACGCAACACTGGTTACTGCGTGCCAAAACAGCATTATGCCCGGTGCCGAAGACCCGGACACTGCGCGAACGCTGACCTCATTCCCGTTCAATGCTCGTGGAGAGTACGCACTACTCACGGACCTAGCGACTACCGCGGACACTGGCACGGTGTGGGGGATCGGATATAACCGGGTGACCAGGCAGATCTTCTCGGGCGCATATGCGAAACGGGGGGCCAAATATGGGCCTGGTGGTCCCGGTGCCATTTACCGGACAGACCCAGCTACCCAGGCGACTAGGTTGTTCACCACCGTACCGAATGCGGGCACTACAGCACACGAGCCAACTGCCGACTTCGACGAGGCGTTCGGGGCGGCGGTGGGCAAAGAGGGGCTGGGTGATGTAGACGTTGCGGCTGACGGCAAGGATCTTTACGCGGTCAACCTGCACGATCGCAGGCTCTACCGGTACGACGCCACACAGAGCAGTGCCGCCGCACCGAAGGCCTCGTATGCCATCCCGGACCCGGGCTGCGCCGACAAATCGGACTGGCGGCCGTTTGGACTGGGCATCCAGGATGGCGTGGTCTACGTTGGCGGAGTGTGCTCGGCGCAGTCTACTGGCAGTAAGGACGACCTGCGGGCCGTAGTGCAGACGTTTGACCCGGTGACCGGACAGTTCACGGGTACAGTCTTAGATCAGCCGTTGAACTTCTCGCGTGGCGTCGGCTACGACCGGGCGGGCTGCAAGGGCGAGGGGTGGTATCCGTGGACTGACACCTGGCCGCTTACAAGGGACGGCCAGGACTGCACCACGTCGTCCGATCCCCACCATGTCGTCAATCCTGAACCAGTGTTGTCCGACATCGTATTCGAGACCAATGGCGACATGGTCATCGGCTTCGATGACCGCTTCGCCAACCGCATGGGGTGGCAGTTACCCGCTACTTCAACTAGCCCGCCGATCAACGCTGTTCAAAGCGGTGATATTAATCGCGCGTGCCGCGGCGGTGATCACATGTTCGTCTTGGATGCCAACGGCGGATGCTACAACAATGCAACCGCAGCCAATAGCGGAGGGCAAAATTCTGACGTCAAAGAATTCTACCCGGGAGACTGGTCATACGGGCTGGCCCCTGACCCGGCGCACCTGGAGATCAGCGAGGGCGGCCTTGCCTTGTCCAAAGTGGAGACAACGATTCCCTTTACCGCGATGGACCCCACTAACGCTATCGGTAGCGGCGTGCGATGGATCGATCGCGGTACGGGTCAGCGATCACCGGGCGACGATGGCAATTACCTAAATGATGCCTTCGGAAAAACCGGTGGCATGGCGGATCTGGAAGTCCTCTGCGATGAGGCATCTTTGCAGCTTGGGAACCGTGTCTGGCGAGACACCGACGAGGACGGAATCCAGGACCCCGGAGAGCAGCCGGTGGTCGGTGCGACGGTCAACCTCTATAATGCCGAGGGGCAAAAGATCGGGACCGCTCTGACGAACGAGCGGGGCGAGTATTACTTTGATTCTACACTGGTGAAAAATGTCGAGCCTGGTGTTCTGCAGTATGGCATGACATACACCATCAGGATGGATAATCCGCGAGACTACACCAACGGTGGGGTTCTTGAGGGCTGGAAGTCCACCCGCCCAAACGTCGGCGATAACGAAGAGATCGACTCAAGTGGTGAACCTGGCGGGAACACCTTCCCTGAGATCGAGGTAACCCCGAAGGAGGCCGGCGCAAACGACCACAGTGCGGACTTCGGGTTTACCAAGTCCAGTGTGGATCTGGCCGTTAGGAAGAAGGGGCCTGCCTTCGTGGGCCCGGGCGGCGAGGTGCACTACAACATTCTCGTTGTCAACAACGGTCCGAACGACTCTTCCGGCTGGAGCATTACCGACCCGCTTCCAAGTAGCCTCACCCACGCCCGCACGGCCAGCAACGGCGACGTTCACTGTGACATCACCGACAACACCCTGACCTGCATGGGCGGTCAGTTGAAGGCGGGCGAATCGCGCCTCATCACCGTGATCGGCCAGGCCCCGATGACGGACGGCACGCGGTTGACGAACTGCGTCACCATCCAGGGCAATGAGACTGACCCTAACCCAGACAACAACCAGGATTGCTGGATCGTGGACGTACCGCTCGTCGACCCGGCTGTTGGTTCAGCCGCCATGCTTGTGGCCCTCGGTGGAGTTCTGTACCTCCGGAGGCGTACCGTCAAGCCGATTGGAGCCGCCCTTAAGTAGACCCAACATACTGAACTTCCACCGAGTGGTCCCTCCCCAACTGCCGCGGGGGAGGGGCCGCTCGGGCTCCGTTGGTCCACGGCGCATAGGTGCTCTCCCGATATGGAGGCGCGCCGCAAAACTGTGAGTGGGGGACTAGTCCCCGATTTCCGGGTGAGGTCAGGCCGGCGTTTCATCCCGGAGGAGAAGCTTCCGCCGTCGGTTATTAGCATCGCACATTCTGAAGGTGCGCCTACCAGCCTCGGCGGTGGCACCGTGCTCACGCAACTGTGTCAGCAAGCACCTACCGGGCTTGGCGCCCCACCCCAAGGCCTTCCGTTCGGGGTGCACGTCATAGTGAAGGCGGTGTTCGTGATGGTGTAACTATCGCGAGCGTCAGTCTCGGCCATCAAGTACGCGACTTCACTTAACCATGCTAATTCTCCACTCGGCTGGTCGGCGAGCGCATTCGTGATCCTCGTGCAATGGTGGTGTCATTTCTCGAGCAGGGCCGTCCAGGGTGCTGTTGCCGAGACGATAGCGCATTCTATTGGTACATCGCAGTTATGGATGATTTACAGTGCTCAAGTGTTGTCTTCAACGTCGGGGACACTCTCGGAGTTGAGGTGTCCGTCGGCCGGCTTTCGGGAGAGGCTTCTCCTGACGGTGGCTGGGTCGAAATCGTATTGACCAACCTTGCGATGATGAGTATAGGCGATGACTCCGGACGCAAGGACCGCCTGGTATTGAAGGTAGAGGGTGGCCCGGAGGCAGCTCTACATATCGCAAGCGCGCAGCTGGCGAGCATTTTTTCACCACGTCGATGGGCGTCCATTGCTTCAACTGCTGAGGCTACGGCCATTTGGTCGTCGAAGGGGGATAACCATGACTAGGCAACGGCGCTGAGACCGTGATGCGTCACGGGCCGTCTGAGGCGGCATAGCAGTCCCGAAGCCTTCGGCTCCGGTCATTGATCGATATGCGCGGGCCTTCTCTGTTGAAAGTGATTATCCAATCTCTATTGATGCTGTCGGTGAGGCTGATAACAAATAGTAGAGGCCCGTACGACGAGTTCGGTGGCGAGTTCGATGTGGTGGGACTCCACCTTCTCGCCGTTGGCCAGCCGCAGGGCGGTGCGCAGGGCGGCGGCGCCCATCTCCCGCAGCGGCTGGCGCACGGTGGTCAGGGGCGGTGACGCCATCTGGGCGAGGCTCGTGTCGTCGAAGCCGACCACGCTCAGGTCCTCCGGGACACGCAGCCCTCGGGTGCGCGCGGTCTCGACGGCACCGAGGGCGATCTCGTCGTTGCCCGCGAAGACCGCCGTGGGAGGGTCGTCCAGGTCCAGCAGTGCCGCCGCGCCGAGCAGGCCCGTCTCGTACGTGAACTCGCCCGGCCGGATGTAGGCGTCCGGCACCCGCGCGCCCTCGGCCTCCATGGCGGCGCGGTAGCCGTGCATACGGGCCTGGTTGCACACGGCCATGGCCGGTCCGCCGAGGTAGGCGATGCGGCGGTGGCCCAAGGACAGCAGGTGGCGGGTCGCGGCCAGACCGCCGGCGAAGTTGGTCGCCCCGACGCTGGTGACCCGAGCGTCCGGCAGGTGCAGCGGGTCCAGGACGACCAACGGCAGCCCGGAGCGGGCCAGTTCGTTGAGGTGAGCTGTGGTGTACACGCTGGTGACGGCGATGACGGCGCGCCGCCCGGCCGAGACCAGGTCCCGGGCCCAGTGCGGGGCGCTGGACGCCTTGCTGACCACCACCGACGCTCCCGAAGCGGCGGCCGCGTCGACGATGCCTTCCAGTGCCTCCGCCACGTAGGACTTGAGGCCGCCCTGGAACTGCACCTCGATGGTCGGGCTCTCGACGGCCTCGGTGTGGCGGAACACGGGTGCGAGATAGTCGTGTTGGTGCAGCAGCTCCTGGACGCGGACCCGGGTGTGCGGCGCCACGTCACCGCGACCGTTGACCACTTTGGACACGGTCGCCACGGAGACCCCAGCTGCCTGGGCGATGTCCGCCAAAGTGGTGCGCCTGGCGTTCGGTCGCATCGGTTCCTCTCAGCTCCAGGTCCACCGGTGTGGTGACCCGCCAGTAGGGACGGTCACACGGGCGGAACCCGTCAACCGTACCTGAGGCCCTGTTCCCCGCTCCTCCCGAGGTCAGCGACTTTCGAAACACTTTCGGAATCTGCGGAGGAGCTCCCGGATACCGCTAGAGCCCAGTACCTGCAAGGGTTCTACCCGCTTTATCGCGTCGTTGCACGCGTATTGACAGGGCCTCAGCCCGAAACCTAGCTTGCTCGGACAGAGCTTGAAGAGCGAACTTTCGAAAACCTTTCACCAGGACTCACGGGATGCCGACGGCTCTCGAGTGCGGAGAAAAATCATGGCGCTCTCTCGACGTACCCTCCTCGGCCTGGCGGCCGCCGTGCCGGTCTCCGCAGCGCTGACGGCCTGCGGCGGCTCATCAGGACCCGGCAAGAGCACCGGGGCCACCTACTGGTACCTGAACGGACAACCCCAGGAAGGCGTCCGGTCCGGCGCCGTGAAGGCGTTCAACAAGGCCCACCCGGACACCCAGATCAAGGACACGACCTTCCAGAACGACGCCTACAAGACGAAGATCAAGACCGCGATCGGAGCCGGTGAGGCGCCCACGATCATCTGGGGCTGGGGCGGCGGGACGCTGCGCGCCTACGCGGAGGCCGGCCAGGTCGAGGACCTCACCTCGTGGTTCGGCGAGCACGACGCCCTCAAGAAGAGCCTGTTCCCGTCCTCGTTCGGAGCGGCGACCGTCGACGGCAAGATCTACGCGATGCCGTGCGAGACGGTGCAGCCGATCATCCTCTATTACAACAGGAAGGTGTTCGACCAGGTCGGTGCGAAGCCGCCGGAGTCCTGGGACGACATCATGGCGCTGGTGCCCAAGTTCAAGAACAAGGGCATAGCGCCGTTCTCCCTCGGCGGGCAGTCCCGGTGGACGAACATGATGTGGCTGGAGTTCCTCTTCGACCGCATCGGAGGCTCCGAGGTCTTCCAGGCCGCCATCGAGGGCGAGAAGAACGCCTGGTCCCACCCGGACGCCATCAAGGCCCTCACCAAACTTCAGGAACTGGTCGAGGCCGGCGGCTTCGTCAAGGGCTTCTCCTCGATCACCGCGGACTCCAACGCCGACCAGGCGCTGCTGTACACCGGCCGGGCCGCCATGATGCTGCACGGTGCGTGGTCGTACGGCATCCAGCAGGCCGACGGCGGCGACTTCGTCTCCAGCGGCTCCCTGGGCTACATGACCTTCCCGCCCGTCGAAGGCGGCAAGGGCGACCTCAGCGACACCGTCGGCAACCCCGCCCAGTACCTCTCCATCTCCTCGAAGGCCAGCGCCGAGGAGAAGAAGGTCGCCAAGGAGTACTTCGCGAAGGGCGTCCTCCAGGAGGAGGAGGTCAAGCAGTGGATCGGCAACGGGTCCGTGCCGATCAAGCTGGGCACGGAGAAGCTGCTGGCCGCCTCCGACAACGCCGAGTTCCTCCAGTTCACGTACGACATCGCCAGCAAGGCCAAGGTGTTCGTGCAGTCCTGGGACCAGGCACTCAGCCCGACCGCCGCCGAGACGCTGCTGGACAACATCGTCAAGCTGTTCCAACTGTCCATATCGCCCAAGGAGTTCGCCACCAACCTCAACGCGGTCACCAACGCATGAGTGCGGTCACCGGACCCGCGCAGCGCCGCCGGCCACGCAGTGCCCTGCCGTGGCTGGCGACGCCGGCGCTGGTGCTCTTCGTCGGCTTCGCCGTCGTCCCGCTCATCGGCGTCTTCGCGCTGAGCTTCACCACCTGGGACGGCATCGGCAGCATCCGGGCCACGGGGCTGACGAGCTGGCGCAAGGTGCTGACCGACCCCGGGCTGCCGCACGCCCTGTGGGTGACGTTCCTGGTGATGGCCGTGTCCTGGGCCGTGCAGACGCCGCTGAGCATCCTGCTCGGCACGTTCCTCGCGGGCCGCCAGCGCTACCGCGCCGTGCTGGGCGTCGTCTACCTCATCCCGCTGATGCTCAGCTCCGCCGCCATCGCGCTCGCCTACAAGGCCCTGCTGGACCCCAACTTCGGACTCGGTGCCGGACTGGACATCCAGGCGCTGAGCCGGGACTGGCTGGGACGCCCGGGGCTCGCGTTCGGGGTCGTCATCTTCGTCGTCTCCTGGCAGTTCATCCCGTTCCACTCCCTGATCTACCAGGGCGGCGTCCAGCAGATCCCGAAGTCGCTGTACGAGGCGGCCCAGTTGGACGGTGCGGGGCGCGTCCGCCAGTTCTTCAGCATCACGCTGCCCCAGCTGAAGTACACCATCATCACCTCGTCCACGCTGATGGTCGTCGGGTCGCTGACCTTCTTCGACCTCATCTTCATCCTGACCGAGGGCGGCCCCGGCGACGCCACCCGCGTCCTCGCCCTGGACATGTACAAGCGGGGCTTCCAGGCCAGCCTCATGGGGCCGGCCAGCGTCATCGCGGTGATCCTCGTCCTCGTCGGTCTCGGGCTCGCCCTGCTGCTGCGCCGCCTCGGCGGCCGGGACGCCGGCGCCAGCCAACTCGAGGGGGCCTGACGTGACCACCACCCTGACGAAGACGCGACGACCGCAGAAGGTCACCCAGCACGAGAGTCCACGCCGCTCCCGCCCGGCCACGCGCCGCCGCAACTGGCTCGGCGGCCTGGCCGGATGGCTCTGGCTCGTCGTCGTGGCCGTACCTCTCTACTGGACCCTCATCACCAGCTTCAAGGCCCGCAGCCGCTACTACGCCAGCAACCCGCTGGTGCCGTCGACCGACCCCACCCTGGAGAACTACCGGCTCGTCATCGAGTCCGACTTCCTCCAGTACTTCCTGAACAGCGTCGTCGTCACCGTCGGCGCCGTCGTCCCGGCCGTCGCGGTCTCCTTCATGGCGGCCTACGCGATCGTCCGCGGCTGGCGCATGCGGGTCCTGCGCGCCATGAACGGCCTGTTCCTCATGGGCCTGGCCATCCCGCTCCAGGCGACGATCATCCCCGTCTACCTCATCATCATCAAACTGCACCTCTACGACAGCCTGCCCGCCCTGATCCTCCCGTCGATCGCCTTCGCCATCCCGCTGTCGGTACTGGTGCTCGCCAACTTCATCCGGGACGTGCCCAAGGAGCTGTTCGACTCGATGCGGGTCGACGGCGCCAACGAATGGACGACGCTGTGGCGGCTGGCGGCGCCGCTCACCCGTCCCGCCATCCTCACCGTGTCCATCTTCAACGCCCTGACCATATGGAACGGCTTCCTGCTGCCCCTGGTCCTCACCCAGAGCCCGGACCGCCGCACGTTGCCGCTCGCCCTGTGGACCTTCCAGGGCCAGTACGGCGTCAACGTCCCCGCCGTGCTCGCCGCCGTCGTCCTGACCACCCTGCCCGTCCTGGTCCTGTACGCCTTCGGCCGCCGCCAGCTGCTGAGCGGACTGACCGCGGGATTCAGCCGTTGACCGGCGCGGACTCCGACCCACTCGTCTACCGGTTCGCCCGCGGTGCCCCGCTCAGGGGGCCGACGGGCGTGGGAGGAAAGTGAACGCCGACGTGGCCGTAGACAACACCGCCGTGACAGCCCTCTGGAACGACCCCACCGCCCCCGTCGCCGCGCGCGTGGACGCGCTGATCGACGCGATGACCCTCGAGGAGAAGACCGCCCAGCTGTACGGAGTGTGGGTGGGCGCGTCCGACGAGGGCGGCGAAGTGGCCCCCCACCAGCACGAGATGGAGGAACCCGTCGACCTCGACGCCCTCCTGCCCACCGGCCTCGGCCAGCTCACCCGCCCCTTCGGCACGGTCCCCGTCGACCCGGCCCTCGGCGCGCTGTCCCTGGCCCGCACACAGGCCAGGATCGCCGCGTCGAACCGCTTCGGCATCCCCGCCCTCGCACACGACGAGTGCCTGGCCGGCTTCGCCGCCTGGGGGGCGACCGCCTACCCCGTCCCGCTGTCCTGGGGCGCCGCCTTCGACCCCGACACCGTCCGGCGCGTCGCCGCCGCCATCGGCCGCGACATGCGGTCCGTCGGCGTCCACCAGGGCCTCGCACCCGTCCTGGACGTGGTGCGCGACGCCCGCTGGGGCCGCGTCGAGGAGACCATCGGCGAGGACCCGTACCTCGTCGGGACCATCGGCACCGCCTACGTGCAGGGCCTGGAGTCCGCCGGGATCGTCGCCACCCTCAAGCACTTCGCCGGATACTCGGCCTCCCGCGCCGGACGCAACCTCGCGCCCACCTCCGTGGGCCCGCGTGAACGCGCCGACGTGCTGCTGCCGCCGTTCGAGATGGCGATCCGCGAGGGCGGCGCCCGCTCCGTCATGAACGCCTACACCGACACCGACGGCATGCCCTCGGCGGCCGACGAGGACCTGCTCACCGGCCTGCTGCGCGACACCTGGGGCTTCGACGGCACCGTCGTCGCCGACTACTTCGCCATCGCCTTCCTCAAGACGCTGCACGGCGTGGCCTCCGACTGGGCGAGCGCGGCGGGCACGGCCCTGCGCGCGGGCATCGACGTCGAACTCCCCAACGTCAAGACGTACGGCGCACCCCTCACCGAAGCGGTCGCCGACGGCCGCGTCCCGGAGAAGCTCGTCGACCGCGCCGTACGCCGAGTCCTCACCCAGAAGGTGGAACTCGGCCTCCTCGACCAGGACTGGAACCCCGTTCCCGCCGCCCTCGACGGCACGGACCCGGACGACCCGGAGGCCCTGCGCGGCCGGATCGACCTGGACAGCCCCGACAACCGCGCCCTGGCCCGCACACTCGCCGAGGAAGCGGTCGTACTGCTCAGCAACGACGGTACCCTGCCGCTGGAGCGCCCGCGCCGCATCGCCCTGATCGGACCCAACGCCGACGAACCCGTCGCCGTACTGGGCTGCTACTCCTTCCCCCAGCACATCGGCGTCCGCCACCCCGACACGCCCCTCGGCATCGACCTGCCCACCCTGCGCCGGACACTCGCCGCCGAGTTCCCCGACGCCGAGATCACGTACGCACGGGGCACCGGCGTCGACGACGGGGATCTCACCGGCCTCGACGAGGCGGCGCGGCTGGCGCGCGAGGCCGACGTCACCGTGGTGGTGCTCGGCGACCGGGCCGGGCTCTTCGGCAGGGGCACCAGCGGTGAGGGCTGCGACGCCGAGTCACTGGCACTGCCGGTCGCGCAGCAGCAGCTGCTCGACACGCTGCTGGACCTCGGCACCCCCGTCGTCACCGTCCTGCTGGCCGGACGGCCGTACGCCCTCGGGCGCGCGGTGGAGGAGTCCGCGGCGATCGTGCAGTCCTTCTTCCCGGGCGAGGAGGGCACGCACGCGATCGCCGGGGTGATCGCCGGCCGCGTCAACCCCTCCGGACGCCTGCCGGTCGGCGTGCCGCGCGTACCGGGCTCCCAGCCGGGCACCTACCTCGGTGCGCGACTCGCGCAGGCCAGCGCGGTGTCCAACATCGACCCGACCCCGGCGTTCGCCTTCGGGCACGGTCTGTCCTACACCCGGTTCGACTGGACGGACCTGAGCGTGCAGACCGAAGAAGCGCCTACGGACGGCGAGTTCGCGCTCTCCTTCACCGTCCGCAACACGGGGGAGCGGTCCGGGACCGAGGTGGTCCAGCTCTATCTGCACGACCCGGTCGCCTCCGTCGTCCAGCCCGTGCAACGCCTCATCGGGTACACGCGGGTCGCGCTGGAGCCCGGGGAGGCCCGGCGCCTGAGCGTCACGGTCCCGGCCGACCTGGCCTCCTTCACCGGACGCGACGGCAGGCGCGTCGTCGAACCGGGCGAGCTGGAACTGCGCTTGTCCGCCTCCAGTTCGGACCCGCGTCTGACGGCCCGGGTCACGCTGACCGGAGCCGAGCGCCCGCTGGACCACACGCGCCGGCTGCACGCCACGATCGTCCAGGAGCCGCCGGCCACCTGACCGGGGGTGCGCGGCGCCGGTCAGGGGCGCCGCGCACCCCTACAGCAGCCCGCGCCGGGCGAGTCCGCGCATGAGCGTCCCGATCCCCTCCGTCCACGGCGCGGCGTCCTCGCTGGCGACGACGGTGTTGACCAGGGCGCCGAGCCGCGGACTGGAGATGGTGACGACGTCACCGTACTCATGGGTGAACCCGGCGCCGGGCGCGTGCCGGTCCTCGGTCGGCGCGAACAGCGTGCCGGTGAACAGGACGAAACCGTCCGGGTACTGATGGTGTGTCCCGTGCGTGGCCGCCACCAGATCGAGGATGTCGCGGCTGATCTCCCGCAAGGAGCTGCTGCCCCGCAGGACGTAGCCGTCCGGGCCGTCGACCCGCAGATCGATGTCCAGGCCGCGTACGTCGTCCAGTCCGAACTCGCCGTCGAGGAGACGGACGAACGGACCCACGGCACAGGAGGCGTTGTTGTCCTTGGCGCGGGACAGCAGCAGGGCACTGCGCCCTTCGACGTCCCGCAGATTGACGTCGTTGCCGAGCGTCGCGCCGCGCACCCGACCGCGGGAGTCCACGACGAGGACGGCTTCCGGCTCGGGGTTGTTCCACACGGAGGCGGCGAGTACACCGATGTCGGCGCCGGTGCCGACGGCGGACAGGACGGCCGCCTTGGTGAACACCTCCGGGTCGGGCCCGATCCCGACCTCCAGGTACTGCGACCACAGCCCTTCGGCGAGCAGCGCCTCCTTGGCCTTGACCGCCTCCGGTGAGCCGGGCCGGATGCCGTCGAGGCGGCCCCCGACGGCTTGTACGACCCGGGCGCGCACCTTCGCGGCCTGCGCCGGATCGCCGCCCGTACGCTCCTCGATGACGCGTTCCAGCAGGCTGCGGGCGAAGGTGACACCCGCCGCCTTGATCACCTGAAGGTCGATGGGTGCCAGCAGACGCGGCACGTCGTGGCGGCCGGGCGGCGCCTGCAGCAGTTCGTCCAGACGCCAGACGCGTCCGCCCCCCGCCTCACGGACGAGGGCCGCCGCGTCGTCACGTTCCAGCAGGTCGGAGACGGTGGGGGAGAGGGCCGTCAGGTCCACGACCTGCTCGCCCCGTACCGCGGCCACGCACGGGCCGCCCGCCTCCGGATCGTGGACGCGGGCGACGAGGGCGGCCCGGCCGGAGTCCTCCGGCAGGACGGAGACGGGGTCGAGACCGAGAGCCGGACGGGGGCGAGTGGCTGCCGAATCCACGAGGGATGCACTCCTGACTGGGGACGCGGGGAGATTGCTGGGCTCTGGGACTCAGGGGCTAAGGGGCTCTGGGGCTCAGGGGCTCAGGGGCTCAGTGGGAGTCGCGGGGGACCGCGTGCCCGCGGCTGCCGCGCAGGAAGGTGAAGTCGGCCCCCCGGTCCGCCTGTTCGACGTGCTGGGTGTAGAGCCAGGTGTAGCCACTGCTGTACTGCTCGGCGGGCGGGGCCCACTCCTGCCGGCGCCGGGCGAGTTCGGCGTCGTCGACGTCCAGGCGCAGGCTGCGCCGAGGGACGTCGAGGACGATCGGGTCCCCGTCGCGGACCAGGGCGAGCGGCCCGCCCACGGCGGCCTCGGGTGCCACGTGCAGCACCACGGTCCCGTACCCGGTCCCGCTCATGCGCCCGTCGCAGACGCGCACCATGTCGGTGACACCGGCCTTCAACAACTTCGCGGGCAGCGGGACGTTCGAGACCTCGGGCATTCCGGGGTACCCCTTGGGACCGGCGTTGCGGATGACGATGACCGTGTTCTCGTCGATGTCGAGGTCCGGGTCGTCGGCGACCTCGTGATACGCCTCGGGGGAGTCGAAGACGCGGGCGGGGCCGCGGTGGGTGAGCAGGTGCGGTGAGGCGGCGGACTGCTTGATGACGGCGCCGTCGGGGCAGAGGTTGCCGCTCAGGACGGCGATGCCGGTACCGGCGGGCTGGAAGGGGGCGTCGAGCGGGGTGATGACGTCGGTGTCGTACCGTTCGGCGCTCGCGACGTTCTCGCCGACCGTACGCCCCGTCACGGTGACCGGGCCGTCGTGCAGCAGCCCGCCGTCGAGCAGCTCGGCCATGACGGCGGGCAGCCCGCCCGCGTAACAGAAGTCCTCCATCAGGTACTTGCCGCTCGGCATCAGATTGACCAGCGTCGGCACGGCACGCACCAGCTCGTCGAAGTCCCGCAGGTCCAGCTCGACACCGACGCGTCCGGCGAGGGCCGTCAGATGGATGACGGCGTTCGTGGAACCACCGATGGCCGCGTTGACGCGAACGGCGTTCTCGAACGCCTCGCGCGTCAGGATCCGCGAGGGCCGCAGCTCCTCCTCCACCATCGCCACGATGCGCTGCCCCGCCGCCTGGGCGGTCTCCATCCGGCGGGAGTCGACGGCGGGCCAGGCCGCCGAGCCCGGCAACTGCATGCCGAGGGCCTCCGCCATGCAGGCCATGGTCGAGGCGGTGCCCATCGTCATGCAGTGCCCGTTGGAGCGGGCCATGCACCCTTCGGCGAAGAAGCACTCCTCCTTGGTCATCCGGCCGGTCTTCAGATCCTCCTCGAACTTCCACACATGGGTGCCGGAACCGACGTCCTGCCCACGGAACTTGCCGTTGAGCATCGGCCCGCCGGTGACCATGATGGCGGGCAGATCGACGCTGGCGGCGCCCATGAGCATGGCGGGCGTGGTCTTGTCGCAGCCGGACAGCAGGACGACGCCGTCGAGGGGGTTGGCCCGGATCAGCTCCTCGACCTCCATGGCCATGAGGTTGCGGTACAGCATGGCGGTCGGACGCATCAGCGTCTCACCGGTGGCCATGGTGGGGAACTGCAGCGGCAGGCCGCCCGCCTGCCACACCCCGCGCTTGACGGCCTCGGCGACACGCGTCAAATGCGCGTTGCAGGGCGCGAGTTCGGAGGCGCTGGTGGCGATGCCGATGACGGGACGTCCGTCGAACACCTCATGCCCGAAGCCCTGGTTGCGCATCCAGGACCGGTACAGCATCCCGCTGCGCCCCTGTGCGCCGAACCACGCCTGGCTGCGGCGGTCCGCCCTCTGTCGGTCGGTCATGTGCACACTCCCGTGGCTCAGACGTCGTCCCACTCGGCGGGGCGGCACTGGCGGCCGCGGGCCTCAGCGCCTACCCTTCTGCCTCAATCATTAAATGATTCGATGAATGACGTCCAGGGGGCGAACACAGACCATGGGCCACTTCCCGACCACGCACCAGCGTGTGGTCGACACGCTCGGGCAGCGCATCGTGGACGGCGAGTGGGAGCCCGGAGCCCCGCTGCCGGTCGAGGACGCCCTCGCCACCGAGATCGGCGTCAGCCGCGGAGCCCTGCGCGAGGCGGTCAAGTCCCTGGTGGCCAAGGGGATGCTGCACGTACGCCCCCGCACCGGCACACGCGTGCAACCCCCGGAGCACTGGAACCACCTGGACCCCGACGTCCTGCGCTGGAAACAGTCCGGGGACGCCGCGGCGCTGCTGCGGGACACGAGCGAACTGCGCCGCATCGTCGAGCCCGCCGCGACCCGCCTCGCCGCGGAGCGGGCCGACCCCGACCGCGTACGCGCCCTGTACGACGCCCTGACCGCCATGGAGACAGCGGCCGCATCCCCCGGCCGCGCCGGCTACGTCGAGGCCGACATCGCCTTCCACCGGGCCCTCCTCGACGCCGGCGGCAACCACCTCCTCGGCTCTCTCGGCCGCGCGGTCGAGATCGCGCTGGAGCACAGCTTCGTCATCAGCACCCAGACGCCGGGCGCGGTGGAGTCCTCGTTGCCGGGCCACCGGGCCATCGTGGAAGCCATCGAGGCCCACGACCCCGCGGCGGCCGCGACCGCCGTCCAGACCCTGATCGACGCCGCCGAACAGGAGATCGCCCGCTCGCCGGGGATGCGGGGCGACACCGCCTGAGCGCGGCGGGTTCGCGATTCCCGTTGGCTTGTTCGCGCACGGGTGGAGTACCCAACCGATGCGTGTTCCTCTAGCGTTGCTCCGTCGACGCGACGGCCGGTGTCACCGGCCCGGGGGAAACGGAGTGCAAAGACGTGAGCAGGCGCTTGTGGTCCACGACCGGTGTCCTGGCGCTGGCGGAGGCCAGTGCTCAATAGGGCAACCTCCGGGAGGACTTGAACACCGGCAAGGGCCTGGACCTCGTGGCGCCGGGCGCCGAGATCGTCGCCGCGGACGCCGGCGAGGGAGAGCTGTACGTCTCGGCCGCCGTGGCACCTGTGTCAGGGCCAGTAGACGAGATCGTGAGTCGCCGGCGTCCGTCAGGGTCGATCGACCGCGCGGAGAGCGGCGTACGCAGAGGAAGCGAGCGAGGATGCGTCCAGGAGTCACGAGCCCCAGCCCGCGTCGGCGCAGGTGGCTGACGTGGCTCCTTGCCTGGTGCGCGATGTGGGCGCTCGGGGGGATCGCCTGGGCCGGCTACTTGCTGAGGTTCCGGTCGTACATGTAGCCCATGTGCCGCTCGTGATCCGTACCCCCCACGCTGGGTGGCGCGGCCACGCTGATCGCCATGGGGTTGTAGTCGTTGTCCGGACGGGGGACGAGCTGAACGACCACAGGCAGAAGCTGTTGCTTCTCTGATCGTCCCGCGACGACGCCCTCGAAGATGCGCTGCTCCCACCCGTCCAGAAGGCTGTCCTTCACGAACGACTGGTAGACGACCTCCGCGTCGTCCCACAGCGCCACCCCGATCGAGACCTCCGCGTCGTTGGGCGGAATCATGAGCAAGCCGCTCTCAGGATCCGCACCGATCGAGCCAGTCGCCATTTCCATTGCTGCGTTCCTGTCGCGCCCGCTGTCCCCACGCCCCGCCCCACCAGGGCAGACCAACATCGGCGATGGTATCCACGCCGGCCGGCCGTCCTGCCACGGCCCCCAGGACCGCGGCAGGACCCCCGTTCACCGCGTGGCGCGTTCCCGGCCGATTCCCAGGGGGTCGGCCCACTCCGTCGACGGTGACCACAGGCCGCCGTCCCCGAGGGGGGCCGCGTCGGCGTCTCCCGGGAAGGCGCCGGACCGGTGGGCGTCGCCGTTGCCGCCCACCGCGAACGGTCGGGCGTCGCGGTCGGTGAGTTGGAAGCCGACCGTGTAGGTGCGGGTCACCGCGCCGTCAGCCGACGTCACCTTGATGGTGCGGGTGGTGAAGCGGTGCCCCGGGGACGACAGGACCGGGCTGCCCTCGCTCACCTTCACCCGTGCCCCGGACTGGGCCGGTACGGCGGTGAGGGACGGGAGCTTCTTGTTCTTCGGCCAGTCGACGACGTACGTCGACACGGCCGGGTCGAACCCGTCGATCGCGGTGCCGCCCACCTTGATCGCCGCGGCGTCGGCGTCGGCGGCCCTCGTGGCGTCCGGGAAGTTCGTCACCCTGACCGAACCGTCGGAGTTCACGACGACCCGTGCCGACATGGCCGCCGCCAGGTTGATCCGTTCCCAGCTCGCCCCGCCGTCCGCGGTGAGGTCCAGCGGGCGGCCGGAGTCCGTCGCGGTCTGTTCGAGGATCTGCGTGCGCTGTACGGTGGTCAGCTCCGGGAAGGCCGTGGTCAGCAGGGACGCCGCGTCGGACGGCGCCTTGAGCGGCCGGCCGGCCTTGCCCACCTGGGAGAACCCGTAGTCCAGGCGCCGCGTGTACAGGTCCACCTGCTGCGCCGGGCTCAGGCCGGCGTACGGTTCGCCCGCGCACTTCTCGAGCGTGTCGCCGTACCCCTTCTCCTCGCACTGCGCGAGCAGCACGTTCTGCATCTCCGTGTGGGCCTGCGTCAGCAGCTTCGCGAAGCCGGGGTCCGCCCACCGGTGTGCGACGGTGGCCTGCGCCGCGATCCGGCCGCCCATGACGTCGAGCGGGTAGTGGAACCCGAGGACGACACGGTTGTTCCCGTACTCCGAGGCGCGGGCCAGGATCGACGGGGCCAGCTGCGGCAGGAGCGTGGCGAGGATGGTGCCCGCCTCGTAGCCGCCGTAGGTGTGTCCGCTCGGGTACGAGCCGCTCGTGGTGAGGCCGCCGTAGGAGCGGTCCTGCGACTCGTAGACGGCACCGCCGTCACCGACGAACCCGAGCCGCACGTACGGGCGCTGGTAGGCGTAGTGGTCCTTCGCCGCCCCACCGAGGTCGAGGCCCTTGGTGACGCGTGAGAACAGCGCGCTGGTCTTCGGCAGCCGGCCGCCCTTGAGCGCGTCCAGGTACAGCGGGCCGAGCCGCGAGCCGAGACCGTCCGCCATCGTGATGGTGGAGCTGTCGGTCGCGTCGACCTCGGCCCGGTCCACCTCCTTCTGCGTGGCCGCGTTGTTGACGCGTACGGCGATCTTGTCGTTCTCGGCGGTGAGCGGGGCGCCGGCCGGCACCTTGGTGTTGGCGGCGAGGATGCCGGGGCCGAGGTCCTTGAAGCCGTTCAGCAGGCCGAGGAAGTACCCCGTGCCACCGTCCGTGCCCGGCCACTTGTCCGACGGGTAGGTGGCGTCGAGCGTGTCGTCCGGGAAGGGCGACGGCTCGTACGCCGGATCCGGGCCGGCGGGTACGGAGGCCGTCGCCGCCGGGGCGCCGGCGTCGGACGTCCCGGCCGGCGTGACGGCCGTGACGGTGGCCGTCTGGGTCCTGGCCGCCTTCTTGGCGGTGAGCAACGCCGTGTTCGCCGTGGCGGGGACGTGCGCGGTGGTGCCGTCGCCGAGGGCCACGGTGTAGCCGATCACCGGGAATCCGCCGTCGCCGGCCGGCCGCCAGGTCACGCGGACCTGCTTGCCGTCGGTGGTCACGGACGTCACGCCCGGCTTCTGCGGCGTGCCGCCGCCGACCACCACGGGCGCCGTGGCGGCGCTCGGACGGGAGGTGCCGTAGGCGTTCACCGCCTGCACGCGTGCCGTGTACGACCTGCCGGACCGCAGCCAGGTGAAGGTCGTGCTGCGGCTGTCCGGGTCGTCGATCCGGATCTCGTGACCGTCGTCGAGAGTCACCTTGTAGGCGGTGACCGGTGAGCCGCCCGTGTCCCCGGGTGCGGACCAGGCGACGGTCAGGCTCGAACCGGACGGGGTCGCCGACACGGCGCCGGGCGCGACCGGCACCGTCTTGGGCTTGGTCTTGAGCGCGGACAGGGCGTGACGCAGGGCGTCGTACCGGGCGGTGAGGGTGCTGTCCGTCGCCTTGTCGTCCGCGACCGCGGCCTTCGCCGCGGCGAGTGCCGTCGTGAACGCCTTCCATGACGCGTCCGTGTAGCGGTCGTCCGTGACGGCCGACGCGGTCGCGACCAGGTCCTCCAGCTTCAGCCGGGGCAGCGGGACCAGTTGGTTCGCCGCCAGGGTGAGACTGCGGGTGTGCGCGTCGACTTCGAGCTGCGTCGCGTCGTCGGCGTCGACGAGGGCGCGTGCGGCGGCGAGTTCCCGCAGGAACACACCGAAGTCGATCGTGCCGTAGCGCGCCGCGTCACCGGACAGGCCCTCGAACCGCTCGATCGCCTTCCGCAGAGCGGACTTGTCCGTCTCGACGGGCTCGTCGGCGTGGGTGAAGGTGATCCGGCCCAGGTTCGCGACGTACGGGTGCGAGGCGTCCGGGGTCGTCACCAGCCTGAGGTGGACGGCGTGCGTGCCGGTGATCGCGTGGGGCAGCGTCAGGCTCGTCGTCCCGCCGGCCGACCACGCGCTGCCCGTGACGGGGAGCGGCACCGTCGCGTACGGCGTGCCGGGATCGGCCGGGTCGAAGGAGTCCAGGTAGAGCTGGACGGCCGAACCCGTGCCGCAGCGGGCGGAGTTGTTGACGTAGGTGATCGTGACGGTGTTCTTCGGGGAGCGGCCGAAGTCGATGTCCCCGTAGTCCACCCACGCGCCGTCGTAGGTCCCGCCGAGGTCGGTGGTGGACCCCGAGCCGGTCCAGCCGACCGGCTCGCTCTTGAGTCCGCCCCCGCTGTGCGCGCGGAACGCGGTCGCGTCGAAGCCCACCGGGGCGTCGGCGGTCCGCGTCACGGTCAGCGCGTAGACGTTGCCCACGTACGGCTGGGAGGAGGTGTGCGTGCTGGAGACGAAGACGGCGTACACGTCCTGGACGCCGGTGAAGACGGCCGGGTCGAGGTGGACGGAGGTGGTGGCGACGGTGCCCCAGCCCGAGCCGCTGTACTCGAGCGGGACGTCGACGCGCTTGGTGCCGTCCTTCGAGCCCAGGTGCAGCTCGATGCGCGAGTCGGACGCCGCCCGCGTCTGCGGCTTGTCGTAGCGGACGGTGAGGGTGTCCGCCCCGTCGCTCAGGTCGATGTCCTTCCACTGCGCCCACGCGCCGTTCGTGACGTTCTCGAAGATGCCGTTGCCGAGGTTGAGCGGCAGCGAACCGTTGCCGGTCGCCGTGCTGTTCACCGCGGTCAGCGTCGCGAGCGTGGTCGTGGGGGAGTCGGACAGCTCGTACGGGGAGAACTGGTACCAGTCGAAGTTCGACACCCACTGCTGACCTGGCGGGGCGTGGAACACGAATGTCGCGCTCTTCGCGGCGAGCAGGGCGTCCGGGTCGGTGACGGCCGCCTGCACGGTGCTCCAGTACTGCCAGCCGCCCGTCCCGGGGAGGGAGACGGTCGCGACGACGGGTCCGTCGGCGGTGCCGGCGTGGATGTCGACGCTGCTCGGCTTGGCGTTCGCGGCCTGCGAGTTGGCGTAGCGCACGGAGACGCTGCGCGGGGCCACGCCGCCGAAGTCCAGCTTGGTGAAACGCTCCCAGGAGCCCTCGGTCACACCGCCGAGGTTGCCGTCGGAGTTGTTCCGTTCGCTGGTGAGGCTGGGGCCCTCCTTCTCGTCGGGGGACTCGGCCTGAAGGACGGCGTAACCGCCCTCGTCGAGGGTGAGGGCGTCGACTGCGGACCGCAGCGCGTCGTGCGCGGCCATGATGGTGCCGGTCGCGGAGCCGTCGTCCGCGAGGATGGTGCGGGCGCGTTCGAGGGCCGACCGGAACACATTCCAGGAGCCGTCCGAGTAGTTGCCGGCGCGCACCGGCGACGCCTCGTCCACGAGCGCGCCGAGGGCCTTGCGGTGGACCGCGGCGGCGGAGACGCGCAGCGGGTCGGTCGGGGATATTCCGGTGCCGCTCACCGTCGAGGCCGGGACCCCGTGGGCGAAGGCCGCGTCGCGGAAGGTGATGCCGAGCCGCGCGTCGACGTCGGTGGTACCGGTGAGGTCCAGCGTCGCCGTCTTCTTGCCGGTGACGCGCAGGTCGGCCGTGACCCCCTTCGGCAGACCGCTCACACTCGCCGCGCCGCCGCTGGTGAGGCTCGTGCCCTTGCGGGCGGCGAACGACGCCGGTCCGTCCAGGGTGAGCCGCACACGGGCGCCGACAGTGCCGTCCGCGGCGGTGTCGACGGTGCCCGGGCTGGCGGAGAGGACGGTCCCGCCCTTGCCCGGCTGGGCGCCGCCGCCACCGGAGTCGGTGCTCAGCGAGTACGCGGGCTCGGTGCGGGCGCCCCACGAGGAGGGCTTGGAGCCCATGGTGAACGCCAGCGTTCCACCGCCGGTGATCTGCGCGTAGTCCAGCCAGGTGTTGCCGAACCGCTTGCCGTCGAGGGTGGCGTTCTGGACGTAGAAGTCACTCGGCGACACCCCGTCGGCCTTCACCGTGAACGTGGAGCCGTTGGCGTAGGTGATCTTCGTGGAGTCGAAGAACGGGCTGCCGATCTGGTACTGGCTGGAACCGGCGGTCACCGGGAACAGGCCCAGGGCGGCCGCGACGAACATGGTCGACATGGTGCCGGCGTCGTTGTCCATGGTCGGCAGGAAGCCGTCGGGGGCGAGCTTGTAGACCTTCGTCTTGACCGGCGGGGTGAACTCGCCGTGGGAGCTGGGCGCTTCGTTGGTGGAACCGGTCGCGATGTACCGGTTCCAGGTGGCGCCGGTGTAGATGGCCCGCACCCACTTCTGCGTCAGACTCGGCTCGCCGACGTAGTTGAAGAGGTAGGGGGCCTGCAGGTCGATCTCGTTGGCGTTGGAGTGCAGCATCGTCGAGCCGTCGTCGACGCCGGAGTCCTCGCCGAACATGTGCCGGATCGCCGCCTTGCCGGCCTTCGCGCCGCCCATGGCCTCGATGAGGCCGGCCATGTCGTAGGCGTCGTACCAGTGGTACTGCCACAGCGTGCCCTGGTAGAGGCCGGCCGCCTCGAAGCGCTCGTAGTCGGCGCTCTGCCAGTCGCCGTTCGCGGCGCGTGGGGTGAGCAGACCGACCTCGGTGCCGTCGGCCGCCGTCCAGGCACCGGGCTTGACGAGGTGGTCGATCGCCATCGTCGCCTGGCTGCGCAGCTTCTTGGCGTCGTCCTTCTTGCCGAGCGCGTCGGCGACGACGGACAGCGCCCACTGGTCGTAGCCGCGCTGCACGGTCGTACCGGGGTCACCGGTCACGTACCCCTGCCGCAGCTGAGCGCCCGTGTAGTAACCGGAGTACGACAGCAGCGCCGGGTACGCCTCGTCGAGCCGGTCGAAGTTCTTGAAGCCCTTCGACAGCGCGTCGGCCACGAGCACGGCCGAGCGCTCCCAGCGCACGGTCGGGACGGAGTGGGTGAGGCTGCCGAGGCTCTTGCCGGAGGCGCGCTGGTCGGCGAAGAGCACGATCAGCGACTGGATCATGTCCCGGTAGGTGGCCGGGTCGATGTACGCCTCGACGGAGTACTTGCGGAAGTCGTCCCAGGTGGACCAGCCGTCGTAGTACGTGAAGCCGTTCGCCTTGTGCACCGCTCCGTCCGCGCCGCGGTACGTGCCGCTGGTGCTGGTGGCGTTCACCGGCAGCGCGTACATGCGGTACAGGTGCGTGTAGAACTGCCTGGTGAGCGTCGACCCCGGGTCGGACTTCGCGGAGGCGCGCACGTCGACGGCGCCGAGCGCCGCGTTCCACTCGGCCTTCGCCGCCGCGCGCACCTGGTCGAAGGTGCGGCCCGCCACCTCGTGGCGCTGGTCGGTCGCGGCCTGCTCGGCGCTGACCGGCGACAAGGTGACGCGCAGTTCGATGTCGTCGCCGTCGGACGGGTCGAAGGCGAGGACGGCGCCGGTGTCCGTGCCGTCCTGCGCGGTCGCGCCGCTCAGCGTGCCGTCCTTGCCCCAGGTCTTCAGGGAGGTCACGGGGACGTTCGTCGTGGCGTGGTAGTACAGCTGGTACGCGGCGCCGTTGAACGACCCCGCGATGAGCCCGCCGATCGCCGTGGTCCCGTCGGGAAGCGTCGTCGCCTTGAGGGTCGAACGGGTGCGGCTGGTGAAGTTGTTGGCGAGGTCGAGGACCAACTGCGGCTCGGCCCCGGCGGGGAAGCGGTACCGCTCGAGCGCGGTGCGCGTCGTGGCGGTCATCTCGGCGTCGATGGTGCCGGAGTCCCGCGTGACCGACGAGGCGGTGCCGGAGAGGGAGCCCAGGCCCACCTGGTAGTAACCGGGCGTCGCGGTCTCGTCCTTGTGGCTGAACGCGTGGGCGTACGTACTGGGGGAGGGGCGCTTGTCGTACTTCACGGAGGTCGGTACGACCAGCAGGTCCCCACCGCCTCCGGAGCCACCCACGCCGTCGAGGTTCGTCGCCGTGAACCCGGCGATGTGGTCCTCGTCGTAGTCGTAGCCGGTGTGGTTCCGCTTGGGCGTGGTCAGCGGGTTGACCTTGGCCAGACCGTGGGGCGCCTGGGCGCCCGGCAGGTCGTTGCCGTCGTCACCGGCGGTCGACACGAACGGGTCGACGAGCTTGGAGTAGTCGGTGCCGCCGGACGACCCCGAGGACCCGGCGGAGGCGGCCGGGACGGGCACCGCGGCGGCGGCGCCACCCGTCAGTACGCCGATTCCCAGGGTGCCGGCGAGCAGCGCGGCGACCGTCGCGCGCAGCGGACGGCGACGACGGCCGGCGGCTCCCGGAGGGATCGCGCGGGGCAAGGGGTGTTGAGGTCTGACGGGCACGTTGTCTCTCCTGCGTCGCGGTGTGCACGCGTGGTGCGATCCCGCTGTGTGACAACGTTGTCAGTCGGCGATCCGGTCGCCGGGCATACGACATCCCGGGGTGACGGCGGCGGCCGACTCAACGCGATCACGGGCGAACTCGACGGGACCACGTCAGCGCGTGGATGACCGTACTCGATAAGACACGGAGAAGGTATACGGAGGACGCACGGAATCTGTACGGCGTGTGCGCGGGTGCCCCGAGTTCTTAGGGGGTCCTCCGGCCCACGTAGGGGGATGGTGGCGGTGCACCTCGTATTCCCGGCTGGCTTGACTGGGGATCGCCTGCCCTGTCGATGCGGGGACGTGATCACCAGACCCCAGGAGAGGTTCTCCGATGACGCTCACTATCAAGGCCAACCAGTGGTTCACCCTCGACGAGTTGGACGCGGCGGCGGCCGGGCCCGAGCCGGTCGAGCTGGACGAGGAGGCGTGGCGGCGGGTCCGCACCTCACGCGAGACCCTCGAGAAGTTCGTCGAGAACGACCGTGTCATCTACGGCGTGAACACCAGCATGGGGGGCTTCGTCGACTGGCTCGTGCCCGTGTCCATGGCCCGGGAGTTGCAGGAGAACCTCATCAACGCCGTGGCCACGAACGTCGGCCAGTACCTCGACGACCGCACGGTCCGCTCCATCATGCTGGCCCGGATCGTCTCGCTGGCCCGGGGCAACTCGGCCATCTCGCCGGAGAACCTGGAGAAGCTGATCCGGCTCTACAACTCGGGCATCGCCCCCTGCGTGCCGGAGAAGGGCTCGCTCGGCACCAGCGGCGACCTCGGCCCGCTCGCCGCGATCGCCCTGGTGGGCGTGGGCCAGTGGAAGGCCCGGCTGGACGGGGAGACCCTGCCCGGGGGTGACGCCCTGGCGAAGGCCGGGCTCGAGCCGATGACGCTCAGCTTCAAGGAGGGGCTGGCCCTGATCAACGGCACGTCCGGCATGGTCGGCCTGGGCACCCTCGTCCACGCCCGGGCCCGCCGGCTGCTCGACACCTATCTGACGGTGTCGGCCCTGTCGGTCGAGGGGCTGCGCGGCATGACCAAGCCGTTCGACCCGCGCGTGCACGAGCTCAAGCCGCACCCGGGCCAGCGGGAGGTCGCCAAGCGTCTCTGGGACGTCCTGCGGGACTCGGCGATGGCGGTCAACGAACTCGACACCGAGACCACGCTCGCCGGTGAGATGGGGGACGCGGCCAAGCACGCCTCCCAGCCGATCGAGGACGCCTACTCGATCCGCTGCACCCCGCAGATCCTCGGTCCCGTCCTGGACAACATGACGCAGGTCGGCGCCACCCTGGAGAGCGAGCTCAACTCCTCCAACGACAACCCGCTGGTCGTGCCGGAGGAGGACGACGTCTTCCACAACGGCCACTTCCACGGCCAGTACGTCTCCATGGCCATGGACCACCTGGTCATTTCCCTGGCCACCCTGACGAATCTGGCCAACCGGCGCATCGACCGGTTCCTGGACCAGGGCAACAGCAACGGACTGCCGGCGTTCCTGTGCCGGGAGAACCCCGGGCTCCGGCTGGGTCTCATGGGCGGCCAGTTCATGACGGCGTCGCTCACCGCCGAGACCCGGGCCATGGCGATGCCGATGTCCATACAGTCGCTGACCAGCACGGGCGACTTCCAGGACATCGTCTCCTTCGGTTTCGTCGCCGCCCGCAAGGCGCGCGAGGCACTCGACAACGCCACCTACGTGGTGGCGTTCGAGCTGCTGTGCGCGTGCCAGGCCGTCGACATCAGGGGCGGCGCCGACGAACTGTCCAGCGTGACGCGTGAGTTGTACGAGCGCACCCGCAAGCTGGTGCCGTACCTCGACCGGGACGTCACCATCACCGACTACGTGGAGTCCATCGCCCGCGAGATCCTGGGCAAGGGACCCGCGCTCGACGCGACGGCGCTGCGATGAGCGCCGGCACCCCGGCGACGGCGATCGCCTTCCCCGGCATACGGCAGAGCCCGTTCCCCGAACTCGGCAAGTTCCTGCTGATCAACCCGGTCGCGCGCGGGCTGACCGAGATCGCCGACGACACCCTGGGCTACTCGACCCTCGACCGCTACCGGCAGGCCGATACCGCCTACTCGCCCGGCGAGCGCGTGTCGTTCCTCGTCACGTGTCTGGCACTGGCGCAGTGGGCCGAGGACGCCCTGGACGTGCGGCCGCAGTGGTGTCTGGGGGCGAGCTTCGGCAACACCGCCGCGGCCGTGTACTCCGGGGCGCTCGACTTCGCCGAGGCGGTCTGGCTGACGGCCCGGTGGAACGACTGCGTGGAGGAGTACTTCGCCGAGAATCACGGCGATGTCGTCACCCAGTCGTTCGCGCGCACCCCCGAACCCCGGCTCACGGAGATACTGCGTGAGCTGGACGAGGCGGGGGAGTGGTACGAGATCGCCTGCCACGTCGACGACGACTTCTGGATGCTGTCCGTGCGCGAGCACCGCCTCGACTGGCTGCGCACGGCCCTGCGTTCCCGGGGCGGTCTGCCCATGTACACGATGCGGCCGCCCATGCACGCCTCCGTGTTCGCCCCGCTGCGGGACACCATCGAGCGCGAGCTCGTCGACCGGCTCGACCTCCGTGATCCGCGACTGCCGATCGTCAGCGACCACGACGGCACGGTCGTCGGCACGGCCGCTCAGGTACGGCGTCTGCTGCTGGACGGTGTCGTGCGCACCGTCCGCTGGCCGGCCGCGATGTCCACGCTGGCCGGCCACGGGGTCGAACGACTGGTGGTGTCCGGGCCGGACGGGCTGTGGGGCCGGGTGGACGGCGTCCGCAAGGCGTTCGACGTGGTGCCGCTGACCCCCGCGATGGCGTTGCGCCCGCGCCCCCGCCGGGCGGCGGTGGCGTAGCCGCAGGGGTGATGGTGAGGGCCGGCCCCGGGCCCTCACCGTCACCCCTGCCGGACGCAGCCCGCGACGTCCTCCCGGCCCGCCGGCAGCAGACCGCCGCCCGCGGCGAGGTCCGGCTGCTCGTCGCCGGCGTTCTGCCCGCGCAGCTTGTACACGGAGAGCAGGTCCGTGCGCCGGGTGATCCCGAGCTTCCGGTAGACCCGGGTGAGGTGCTGCTCGACCGTGCTGACGGTGATGTAGAGCATCTGGCTGATCTCGCGGTTGGTGTGGCCGAGCGCGGCCAGTTCCGCGACCCGGCGTTCCGCCTCGCTGAGCACCTGCCGGGTGTGGTGCTCCTGGGGGTGCCAGCCGGCCTGCGGGCTCCGCTGCTGTTCGGTGCCGGCCTCGTCGCCGGGGACCGGACCGGGCACCAGGCAGGCCCGGGTGACCTGGGTGGCGCGGCGCGCCAGGAGTCTCGCCTGGTCGAACTCGCCGAGTTTCTGGTGGGCGAGGCTGAAGTCGTTGAGCGCGCGGGCGAGTTCGAGGCGGTCCTGGGCCGCCGTCAGGAACTCGACGCTCTGGCGTAGGAGGGCGGGGCGGCGGGCCGGTTCGCTGGCCGCGGCGAGCACGCGCAGGGAGATGCCGCGCATCCGGGCGTCGGCGGACCGTGTGCGTTCCAGTTGCTGGCGGATGAGTTCGCGGGCCTCGGCGGTGTGCCCGAGCTCCAGGTTGACCTGGGCCAGGTTGGCGCGCCACGGGTTGAGCGACGGCAGGTCCGCCTCCCACTCGTGCATGAGACTGCCGCAGAGCTGGAAGTCACCGCCCGCCGCCAGTGCCTGGTCGGTGGCGAGGAAGAAGCTCCCTCTCGCCTCCAGGTAGTACAGGCCGAGGAACGTCTCGAACATGGCGTCCGGCACGGGCTGGCGCAGGACCTGGGCGGCCGC
>Ga0164243_10003089_pt1 | contig 26907 bp, 27 predicted proteins | sample OricompcompostOP_FD_108781 | JGI IMG/M metagenome (GOLD analysis project Ga0164243, IMG submission 108781) | Organic Plus compost microbial communities from Emeryville, California, USA - Original compost - Organic plus compost (OP) | ecosystem: Engineered > Solid waste > Mixed feedstock >...
AGGGCCGTCGTCGGTTCGTCCGCCACCGCATATCGGGCAACGCCGATGAACTCTTCTCGGCCGCGCACATCAACGGTAGCGACGAGCGCCGCCCTGTCCGTGTCATTGACGTCCAACAACTGCGCCAGCAGCTCGGGTGACACATACCGCAACGGAGTCATCAGGCGCAGATACCTGGTGCGCTCGGAAAGTGACTCGAGGAACGCGAGCTCCAGCTCGCGATCGGTCGTGCTGAGTGGGCGCACGTGTACACAGGTACTGTCCGGCAATCGCCACGGCGCTAACTCCGGACTCATCGCCTTCGGAACTTCAGTACGTGTCGCCACGTAGCTCACCGCGGACGCACCTTGGGAACGGAAGTCTTGAACCCACGTGGCTTGATGACGAGAACATCACAGTCAACACCATCGATGACTCTCTCAGCCGTGTTGCCGATCGCAGCCCGCGAAATCATGCTCCGCGATACTGCTCCCATGACGAGCACGTCAGTTTTGTGTCGCGACGAAAACTGGGGAAGCGCATACGACGGATCGCCTTCGATCAAATGGCAGCGGTCGACGTCGACATCGAACCGTTCGGCGAGGCGACAGACCATGCTCTTTGCACGCTCCACACCATCGCGCGTGGCATACGCTGCACTCGGCATCCGAAAGGGTTCTGTCATGGTGCTGGTCGCAGCGAGGACGGGCGCGTGATAGGCATGCACGACAGCCACCGTCGCGCCAAGCATGTGCGAAAGCCCGTTCGCCGCATCTAGTAAACGATCGTCTAATCGCGCCGGCTTTGCATGGGCATGGAACGGATCGACGGCCACCAAGAGATTCGGACGCCGCGGCAACTCAGCCTGCCGCACGAACCAAACGGGGCACGGACAATGGCGGATCAATTCCCAGTCCGTGTTCGCGAGCACCCATCGAGCGATGCGACCTTGTCGATGTGAGTGCGCGACAACGAGATCCGCGCCCTCGCGTTGGACGGCGCGAATGATCGCTTCGTGCGCTGGGTAGTCCCATTCGACGACAACCTTGATCTTCACGCCTTGGCGCCGCCATCGGGGCGCCATTCTCAAAATCTTCTCGCGGCGGTGGCGTATCGCCGATTGCAGAATTTGCTCGGTCGAATCCATCGGAACGTCGTTCACGGGCTGTGGGATCATGAACGCATTGAGCAAGATGAGCCGCGCCTTGCTTCGACGAGCGAGCATCGCTGCCTTGAGCGCCGCGGGCTGATCTGCAGCAAAGGGATCGGTGATGACCGCGAGGATCGACCGGAAGTTTGTTTTTGACATTCTCGTACTTACTTGTCGTCTGACGGTGAAGAAGGCTTCTGCAGCTGCCATACATAGTCAGCGAGCCGAAGGATTTGAATACGCGTCGCGCGTTCCGCATTCGGATCGCCCAGCAGCGACGTTGAGAAAGTTTCACCCCACACCGGCATGGTCCGAGTGCCATGTGCAGCAATCACGTGACGCCCATCGATGATGCGCTCCACGAGAGTGCGGTCGAAGAATTGCCCGTGTCGTTGGGCGTAGCGAGTGATGTCCGGCACTTCGACCGCGAGCGATTTGGACACGGGGCCGTCACCTCGACCAGACAGCCCGTGACAAGACGCGCAATAACGTTCGTAAAGCTCTTTCCCGCTTCTACTTACATCGTCGGCAGCAAGGACCGAGCACGCGTTGAACCCAAAGAAGGCGCAGATCAGCCATTGACGAAGGAGATTCCATTTCATGGTGGTCACTGCCGTTGGATGGACTGCAGATACCCAACGAGCCGATCGATCATCGAATCTGTACGGGCGCGCTCGGCCGCATCGTCAGCATTCGAAGCGTCGTAGAGCTGCCAGCCCCAAACGGGCATGTCTCGTGGGCCGTGCGCTCGCCGCTCGAAGCGACCATCGATAATGAATCGCACGTCTTCCGTCGGAAATTCGCCGCCATCTCGAGCCGCGAGCCGTGTGAGATCGGGCACGCCGATCTTGATCAGCGGTGCGACCGGACCATCGCCGCGCCCGTCGACACCGTGGCAACTCGCGCATAGTTGCTCGTACAACTGCATTCCGGACAGGGAGCTCAGCGCAGTAGGCTTCGGCGCAGTCGCGCACCCGACGAGCGAGCCGATGAGAACCAATGCAGCGAGCCGGATCATTGTGCGTCGTCCTGAGCAGTGCGATGTGGTGTATGTAAGCACGCCTACCGCTTTCGGCTACATCGGGGATCCCGAGTGCAGCTTGTGGGAAGCTCGTACCCGGCAGAGCTAGGTAGGCGAGGAAAATTCGACGATGAACTCCAACGAACGCCGCGGCTTGTCCGTCGATGAAGCTGCACGCCTGCTGGCGACAGAAGGCCCGAATGAGCTGCCAGGGACGCGCGAGCGGCGTCTCTTAGCGATCATCATCGACGTTCTGACCGAACCGATGCTGCTGCTGCTCATTGCCGCCGCAAGCATCTATTTCGTGCTTGGTGACGCCGGCGAAGCAATGGCGATAGCCGCATCGATGCTCATCGTCATCGGGATCTCGATCGTTCAGGAACGGCGCACCGAGCGCGCGCTCGCACGACTACGCGACCTATCCAGCCCACGAGCTTTGGTTATCCGCGACGGCAAGGAGCAGCGCATTGCCGGTCGTGACGTCGTTCGCGGTGATGTCGTCATCATTCACGAGGGGGATCGCGTTCCCGCGGACGCTGTGCTGGTGAGCTCGACTGACCTCAGCGTCGATGAGTCCATTCTCACGGGCGAGTCTCTACCCGTCGACAAGACGGCCCAAGACGGGCCCGATGCTAAGCAAGCGGAACAGCACCGCGTGTACTCCGGATCACTCGTCATCCGCGGCTCGGGGGTCGCGAAAGTTCTTGCGACGGGATCGCGCTCGCAGATCGGCCGGATCGGCACCGCGCTCGATGCGCTGCGCACCGAGACGACGCCGCTATTCCGCGAGATCCGGCAAATGGTGCGGTGGGCTGCCGTCGGCGGGCTCACGTTCTGTGCTGTCGTGACGATCGCGTATGCATCGACGCGGGGCGACTGGATTGGAGGCGCGCTCGCCGGAATCACGCTTGCAATGGGGCTGTTGCCGGAAGAATTCCCGGTCGTCCTCACGATATTCCTGGCGCTCGGCGCTTGGCGTTTATCGCGCCTGCAAGTGCTCACACGCCGCATGCCGGCCATCGAGACTATCGGCGCCGTGACTGTTCTTGCAGTCGACAAGACCGGCACGCTGACTGAGAACCGGATGCGCGTTGCAGTATTGGAGGCAGAGTCCGAACGTTGTGATTTGCGCAAAGGCGATGAGCTGACACCAGCAAGCGCGCAGGTGTTGAGCATCGCGCTGGCCGCGAGCAAGATCGATGCGTTCGATCCAATGGAACGTGCGATTCAGGAATCTGCCGCAGCGCTGATCCAACACGATGCGGCCGAACGGCAGCGGTCCCACCTCGTCCGAGAGTATGGACTCACACCGCAGCTGCTTGCGGTTACGCACGTATGGCAGCGGCCGCATCTCGATACGTTGGAAGTCACGGTCAAGGGCGCACCGGAAGCGATCTTCAGATTGTGTCGGCTCAGTGTGAGCGAGCGCGAAGCACGCCTGGCACGCGTCGCGGCGATTGCCTCCGAAGGTTTGCGTGTCCTCGCAGTCGCTCAAGGTGAGCGCAAAGCCAGCGATCTTCCAGAGTCCCCCTACTCCTTCCATTTGCGACTCGTTGGCCTCATCTGCTTAGCAGATCCAATTCGGGCCGACGTCCCGGCCGCAATGAATGAATGCAGACGCGCGGGTATTCGTGTCGTGATGATTACCGGCGACCATCCGGGCACGGCGCTCGCGATCGCACGCCAGGCGGGCTTGACGGATTCGGATGCTGTATTGACAGGCACCGATGTGAATGCGCTCGACGACCAAACACTGCGTGAACGGGCGCGCACGACCTCGATCTACGCTCGCATGTCACCCGAGCACAAACTGCGTCTGGTTCACACGCTGAAGTCCATAGGCGAGATCGTCGCAATGACGGGCGACGGCGTGAACGACGCGCCTGCGCTGAAAGCCGCTCACGTCGGCGTCGCCATGGGCGGCCGTGGAACGGACGTCGCACGTGAGGCGGCATCGATCGTCCTGCTCAATGATGATTTCGCGTCCCTCGTCGCCGCCGTGCGTTCAGGGCGGAGAATTTACGAGAATCTTCGGCACGCCATGGCGTTCATCCTTGCGGTTCACATTCCGATCGCCGGCATGGGCTTGCTGCCGATCGTCCTCGGATGGCCGCTGCTGCTCTTCCCACTTCACGTGCTGGTGCTCGAATTCATCATCGATCCCGCCTGCACATTCGTTTTCGAAGCCGATGAGCAAGAACAGAACGTTATGGATCGTCCGCCGCGGTCCACGAAGACGCGTCTGTTCTCCGCGAATCTCTTGCGGCGAAGCTGCCTCATGGGCGGTGTGATCCTCGCAGTCACGCTTGCTGTGTACGCGTTGACGCTCGACACGATTGGCGAAGAGGCCGCGCGAGCGCTGAGCTTCGTCACTATGATCGCCGCTGATGTGGCATTGATCTTCGTGAACCGTGCGCCGGACAGCTCCTTCGCGAAACTGCTCGCACGGCCGAACAAGGTCTTCTGGGTTATTGCTTGCGGATCAGCGGTCGTGGTTGCAAGCGTGCTCTACATCCCCGCGCTCGCGGAGGCTTTCCGCTTCGCCGCCCCACCGTTGTTCATGATGTTGATTGTGCTGAGCGGAGCCGTCCTGGCCGTTATCGGTACCGGAGTGCTCGCTCGACATAAGGAAGGCAAGCTGCAGCCGGCCCGAGTCGGCGGCTGAGCTCAATCGTCATAACGTGACGACGTCCCGATAGTCGGGAACTTGCGCACCCCAACCGAGCTCGCGCTGGATTCTTTGACGTAGGGCATCGCTCGCGTTCGGTTCGCCATGCGTCACGAACGTCATCTTCGGAGCATGCGGCATTTGCCGCATCCAACGAACCAGCTCGCTCGCATCAGCATGCGCCGACATCGACGCGAGCTGGACGACTTCGGCTCGTACAGGGATATCTTGCCCATGAATCCGAATCGTCGACGCGCCAGCGGCCAAAGAAGCGCCGCGCGTTCCTCCAGCCTGGAAGCCCGGAAGCAAGATGAGGTTGCGCGGATCGGACGCGAAGGCCTTCAGATGGTGTATCACCCGACCACCTGTTGCCATGCCGCTTGCAGAAAGAATGATGGCCGGTGTCCGCAGGCGGTCCAGGGCTTTGGACGCGTCCGATGTATGAACGAGCTGTGCCGCGTGACACATGGCGGCACACTCCTCCGATGACAACCGATGTTCCGCGATAAAGCGCCGATAGAGTTCGGTCGCGTCGATAGCCATCGGGCTATCGAGGAACACCGGAATATCGGGAATGAGTCGTTGTGCCTTGAGCTGAGCGATCAGCAACATCATGAGCTGTGCTCGTCCGATCGCGAACGTCGGAGCGACGATCACGCCGCCTCGTCCCACCGCGCGATTGACCACGCTGACCAAATCCGAGCGCACATCTTCGACTGGATGAATCCTGTCTCCGTACGTTGACTCGACGATCAGATAGTCGGCCGCGGGCGGCGGATCAGGGGCACGCATCAGCGGATCGTCCGGTCTGCCGATATCTCCAGAGAACAGGATCGATCCGCCATCCCACGCGACTCGCGCGCTTGCGGCACCGAGCAAGTGCCCGGCCCTCGAAAGCTGCGCCGTGATACCGCGAACGGGCTCGAATGCCTCATGAATGCGCACAGTGCGGAACAGGTCTAGGCTCCGCTGCGCCTCCTCTTCTGTATAGAGAGGCAGTGCAGGCTTGTGTTTCGACAAGCCGTGTCGATTCTCGAAGCGTGCTTGCTCCTCCTGCAGATAACCGCTGTCGGGCAGCAGAATCTTGCAAAGCTCGAAGGTTGCAGGCGTGGCATACAACCTCCCCCGGAAGCCGTTGCGCACGAGCACCGGCAAGTAACCGCTGTGATCGATATGCGCGTGCGTCAGTACGACAGCGTCGAGCGACGCGGCATCAAAGGCCGGCGAGCTCCAGTTCTTGAGCCGCAGCTGCTTGTAGCCTTGGAACAGGCCGCAATCGATCAACAGCGAGCCGCCTTCGCCAGAGAGCAGATACTTCGAGCCCGTGACTGTGTTGGTCGCGCCCAGAAACTGAAGTGTCAGGGCACGACGATCACTGCGCGATTTAGGTTCTTGCACGTCAGACGGTCTCTCAGAACGGCAACGTCGCCGCGAAATCAGGCGGCTTCACGACGAGTACATCGCAAGGCAAGTATTCGAGCACACGCTCCGCGGTGCTGCCGATGAAAGCACGCCTCAATGCGCTGCGCGAGATCGCGCCCATGATCATGATGTCCGCGGCGATTTCCTGCGCGACTCGAGGCAGTACTTCAGTCGCAGTACCGAATTCAACGATACGGTTCTTCGTCTCGATTCCATAGGGTGCAGACAATCGCTCCACTTCAGCGAGCTTCACCTTCTGCTCCTCTTCCATGAGCTGTTGGGTCACCTGTCCCGCCAACGCCGGCATTCCGGACGCTGCCTCGGCCATCACGATGGCAGGGAGAAATGCGTGCACGACATGCATCGAGCCGCCGAGACTCTTTCTCATGTCAGACGCCCAGTCGAGAATTCGGCTATCGAGCACTGCTGGCTTGTCTTTGGCGTGGCCCGGATCGATCGCGGCCGCGAGCACCGGCGCGGCTGACCATGGGCGTGGCTTCGTCAGCAATAGCGGCACTGGGCAACCTCGAATCAAGTGCCAATCGGTGCTCGTGATGAACGTGCGCTTCGCGAGGGAGTGATGATGCGTGTCTTTCACGACGAGATCCGCGCACGTCGCCTGCGTACGATCGAGAAGCTGCGCGTACAGCGGATCGCCCGTGAGAACTTCAATGGAAAGGTCGACGCCCTGCTGTCGAACCGGCTCGGCTAAACCGTCGAGCACGGCGTATACATCGGAGATGAAATCGGCTTTGCCAGCTTTCCGCAGATGCGCGGCATAACGAACTGCGCGCGTCTCCTTCGTTTCGCATGCAAAGAGCTGAAGCCGAGCGTCAAACGCCTTCGCGAGGCGTGCCGCTTTGTCGAGGGCGGGCTGCTCGTCGGCCGTAGGGTCGACGATCACGAGAATGTTCTTGACCCTATTCATGCCGGACTCCTTCTAGTCGCTCACTGTGCCGTCGTCGTTCATTCGCGCGCGGTCTCGAACCGGCCCTTGCATGCGTGACATGTAGTCCGCCAGCCCTTGCATTTCATCCTGCTCCAAGCTGTTCAGAAACCGCGTCAAATCGGTCTCGACATTAAAGCGATGTCCAGCCGCCAGCGCGCGCATCTCTTTCAACAGATACCGATAGTGCTGATTGCGGACCGACGGCACGTATCCGTCATCGTCGCCTCGACCATCGTCCTCATGACAACTTCCGCAGAACTGCACGTAGCTCGCTTCACCGAGCGACAGATACTTGCCGTCCCCGATCTGTACGTTCTTTGGTGGCGGAAGGTTGTTTAGGTAGAGAGACAGATCTGCCAACGCTTGTGGGTCGCGCACGGCCTCGCGAGAGACCACTTTGTGCATCTGGGTTGCGATCCGATCCCTCTCGATGAAGTCGGCGAGTTGCTTGACGATGTAGGCGCGACGTTGAGCTGCGAGCGCGGGGATATCGTGTTGGGCGGCGCCGTAGGCGTTCGGCCCGTGGCAACTCGCACACTGCTCACGATAGAGTTTTTCGCCGCGTTGAGTGTTCGCGTCCAGCTCCAGAGCAGTGAACGTCAGCTCCTCGGCCCTATCGGAGGCCGCCATCGAGACCGTCGCGTTCAAGGCAGAGGCCAATGCAAGCGCAAGGATGCTTGCGTGCTTCATTTTGATGGTGATGATCATGGCGGCAACTATATTGAGATTAGGGGCAGGTCCTGCACGTGGGATTCGCGTAGCAGGCACGCACTTCCTGCAGGCTTCAGACAGCTTCAGGCGCGGGAGTCCTCGCGATAAACCATCCAGTCAAGGCTCGACCTTCGATGTCGCACCGGAGTATGGGAATCCTCGTAACTGCCACGGGTATTTCCCAGTAAGTACGTCCAGGCGATGAGTACACTCGCCATAAAATTGTGATCCTCCGGAATGTCGAACTGGATGCGACGTCAGTGCATTCACTAGTCATTGGTGTGGACACAAGAAACCAAGCGCCGCCAACCCCAGCAACTTCAGCGCAATATGAGTACTCGCAGCATCGCGCAAGCAGATTCGTCAGATGCGAGCTTCGTCGAGCTTTTCACACCAAAGCTCGTTACGGTGCTCAAGGAGGGCTACAGGCTTGCGCATTTCCGCGACGATGCGATTGCGGGACTGACGGTAGCGATCGTCGCATTACCGCTCTCGATGGCAATCGCGATCGCCTCCGGTGTTTCTCCAGCGCAAGGTTTGTACACGGCCATTGTGGGCGGCTTCCTCGTGTCCGCACTCGGTGGCAGCCGATTTCAGATCGGCGGTCCGGCAGGCGCTTTCATCGTACTTGTGGCTTCGACCGTTCAAGTCCATGGGATGCAAGGGCTCATCGTCGCCACACTGATCTCTGGTGTGATGCTCACTTTGATGGGCGTGCTCAGGCTAGGTACCTACATCAAGTTCATCCCGCATCCGGTGACTGTCGGGTTCACCGCCGGCATCGCGGTCATCATTCTCGGCAGTCAGATCAAGGAGCTCCTCGGTCTCACGTTGAGTCAGCCAGAACCCGGACCTCTAGTCGAAAAGCTGCCAGTGCTCTGGGAAAGCCTGCCTTCAACCGACGTGACGAGTGTCGGAATATCGCTCGCGACGATCTTGTGCATCTTTGTCTTGAAGCGAGCGCGTCCGCAGTGGCCAGGCATGCTGATCGCAGTGACAGCGGCGGCCGCGGTCACTGCGATTTTCGTGCTGCCCATCGCGACAATCGGAACACGTTTCGGAGGCATTCCGAACACGTTGCCAACACCCTCCCTGCCAACATTCACACTGACCCAAATTCAGGCAGTGATGCCCAATGCGATTGCATTCGCGCTGCTCGGATCCATCGAATCCCTGCTTTCGGCCGTTGTGGCCGATGGAATGACGGGACGACGTCATCGATCGAATTGCGAACTGGTCGGCCAAGGCGTTGCGAACGTTGCGTCCGCCGTGTTCGGCGGCATCTGTGTTACCGGGACGATTGCGCGCACCGCAACAAACGTTCGCGCCGGTGCCCACGGACCGATCGCAGGCATGCTGCATGCGATTTTCTTGCTCGCCTTTCTGTTGCTCGCGGCGCCACTCGCGAGCTTCATTCCATTGGCTGCGCTCGCCGGCGTTCTCGTCGTGGTCGCCTGGAATATGGTCGAGAAGCCTGCGTTTGCGACTCTCCTTCGCTCCTCGCGGGGCGATGCGGCCATCCTCCTTACGACGTTGTTGCTGACAATCTTCCGTGACTTGACGGAAGCAATCGTCGTAGGGTTTGCGCTCGGCTCCGTGCTATTCATCCATCGCATGTCCAAGGCGACCGCCATTGAGATGCACACGCCGCTACTCGTTCAGGAGGACACACCTGACGACGCGCCTGGCACCCGGCGACCCTATGACGAAAAGACGGCCAACGATCCGAAGGTCGTCGTGTATCGTATCTCGGGCGCCTTTTTCTTCGGAGCAGCTGCGTCTATAGGTTCGGTTCTGGACCGCATCGCCGATACACATCGCGCTCTGGTGATCGATTTCGCGTCCGTACCCTTTCTCGACTCGACCGGTGCTCACACGATCGAACGCCTGGGGGAGAAGGCAGCGCGGCGCGGGGTCAAAGTCGTGCTCACAGGAACGTCGGCCGGGTTGCGCAAGACGCTAGCGGCGCATGGTGTCGAGGCTCCGCTGGTCAAGTACGAGTCGACGATCGAGCAAGCACTGGCGAACCTTCGGCCTTCCTCCGACTGCATGCGATCCTCAGGTTCCCGCTGATTCGAATCGGGTGCCGCTCAGAGCCAACCATGATCGCCAATTCGTTCTGTATGCAGCTGCCCCGGCCGGGCAATCGGCTCCAGCCGATCTTGAGATCCATCCCGGACCCACACGATCACGAAGTGCTGCTGAAGGTACGCGCGTGCGCGGTATGTCGCACCGATCTGCACGTCGTCGATGGCGAGTTATCGGATGTACCCACTCCGATCGTGCCCGGACACGAGATCGTCGGCGAAGTCATCGAGCGCGGTTCGATAGCTCGTTGGCCGATAGGCTCACGCGTTGGCGTTCCCTGGCTCGCATGGACGTGCGGCGCATGCGAATTCTGTCGTCGAGGCGAAGAGAACCTGTGCGATCGCGCTCGCTTTACGGGATATCAAGTAGACGGCGGGTATGCGCAGCACGTACTAGCTGACAGCCGCTATTGCTTCGAGCTGCCCGCGGCGATCGCCGACATTTACGCCGCGCCGCTGCTCTGCGCTGGTCTGATCGGGTATCGCTCGCTGCGGATGACGGATGAAGCGAGACGCATCGGCATCTATGGATTCGGGGCTGCGGGACACATTGTCATTCAAGTAGCTCGGTGGCAGGGCCGAGAGGTGTACGCGTTCACTCGCAAAGACGACGCAGCCGCGCAGAGCCTCGCACTTGATCTCGGCGCAGCCTGGGCTGGCGACAGCACGGAGCGCGCGCCGACCGAACTCGATGCAGCCATCATCTTCGCACCCGTTGGCGATCTCGTGCCCACTGCCCTTCGGGCGGTTCGCAAGGCAGGCGTCGTCGTGTGCGGCGGAATTCACATGAGCGACATACCGCAGTTTTCTTATTCGTTACTCTGGGGTGAGCGAAGCATCCGCTCCGTAGCGAATCTCACTCGCCGAGACGGCGAGGAATTCCTTGCGATCGCACCCCACGCAGTTCGTGAAATGACAGTTCAGACATTCGATTTGCGGGATGCCAATGAAGCTTTGAGCCGGTTGCGCACGGGGCAGATCGTTGGGGCTGCCGTGCTCGTTCCAGATCACAGTGACACGACGCCCGCTCCTTCGGTCCGCTCCTGACGAGGTGCGGCGCTGAGATCCTTTATCGCCTGCAGCAATGCGTCCGTGTCGACGGGTTTGCTCAAGAATCTGGCGGCTGGTATGGGTGAAGAAAGAGTTCGTACGAGCGATGGCAAATCGCCGCTCAAGATGACCCCAGGCACTTCGATGCCATGACTCTTTCGCGCAAAGTTCAGGATGTCGAGCCCTGTATGCGCGGAGTCGAGGTGGTAGTCGGCAACGATGATTTCGTGCGGCCCGAGCGCGCTAACCAGCCGCTCAGCTTCGGCAAACGATCCAGCGCTTCGCACTTCGAAGCCCTCGAGCTTCAGAAATAACTCAGTCGCCATACGCACTCCGTCGTTGTCTTCGACGAGCACGATCTTCGTCTTCGGTGAACCCAGGCCTTCTGCGGTCCGCGCCAGCTCTTGCGAGCTCGCCGCTGGTGCTTCGGCCACGAGTTCGTTCGGCACGCTGACGGTAACTTCTGTGCTGCGGCCCAGCGTCGATGCGATCTTCACCTTGAACTGCAGCAGCCTCGCGACTTCCCTGACGATCGCAAGTCCCAGTCCGACGCCGAGCCGCTTCGCACCGTGCGTATCGACTTGGTAGTACTCATCGAAGATACGCTCCAGCTTATCGGGTGGTATCCCAATGCCGGTGTCGCGAACGACGACTGTCAATCCGCCCTCACCTCTCGCGCACTCGATGGTCACTGACCCGTGATCAGTGTACTTGAGTGCGTTGCCAACCAGGTTCTGCAGGAGCTGCGCGAACAAGACCCGATCCGTCATGAGCGTCACTGGCAAGGGGCGCACGACGAGATCGAGCCCACGGGCGCGCGCAACGGAGTCGAATTCAGCACGCAATTCCTCGAGAGTTTCAGGCAGTGACACGTGCGACTGCTGCGGTTCGATGGATCCTGACTCGAGCCTGCTGATATCCAACAGAGCATTGAGCAATCGAGTCGTGCTCTCGATCGCCTGTTGCTGATGCTTCAAGAGCTCGGCGAGCTCCGACTCGCCCGCCATCCTCATCATGGCGGCGTTCAAGAGCTTGATCGTTTGTAGGGGCTGGCGCAGATCATGACTGGCCGTCGCAAGAAAGCGGCTCTTTGCGCGATTGGCACGCACCGCATCTTCCCGGGCAGCGATCAGCTCTTCGTTGACGCGCTGCCGCTCGGTCGTGTCGCGAATGGCGGCGGCAACGAACAGCTTGTCCTTGAGCTGAAACGGCGCAAGCCGAATGCCGGCCGCGAACTCAGACCCGTCGGCCCGGCGAGCATAAAGATCGGCCATGCGAGCGCCCATTTCACGGCTGCGCGGTTCGCGGACGAATCCGGCAATGTGCTTCCCATGTCGCGAACGGAAGCGTTCCGGTACGAGCACGTCGACCGACTGCCCCAGGAGCTGATCCGGTTGGTAGCCGAAGAGCTCAGTTACGGTATCGTTCGCGAACCGAATTGCGCCCCGATCGTCGATGACGATCAAAGCATCGGGAGAGAAACGCAAAAGGTGCTGGGTGATTTCGGCGAATTCGTCCATCGGATCCATTGCCAGGCCAAGCGGTTGATAGCCGCTGAAATTGGGCCAGAGAACAAGCATGACGCGCCGAAACGGTTGCTAGCTGCGTGGGCGCGGCTACACGTCACAGCCGATGCAGGTCACGGCTTCGGGCCGCGCCTTGAGGCGGGCGGCGTCGATTAATTGACCACACCGCTTGCAAGTGCCGTACTCGCCCGCCGCCACTCGGGCAAGCGCCTCATCGATGCACTCCATTTCCGCCGCGGCTGAACGCCCGATCTCCGTCAGAGCCTCGTCATTTTGCATCTGGACGGCCTGCTCTGAAAAGTCCGCCGACAACGCCTCATCGGCTCGGCCTAGATCCCGATTTATGCGGTTCGCTCGATTCGCCAGCTCTTGGCACCGCCGTCGCAACAGATTGCGGACCTCTTCTAGCTTTACGTCTGGAATTTTCACCGACTACTCCTTTCTGGGAGACCTGTGGGTAACATGCCCCGGAGCAAGTACAAGATCTTTACGGGGCAGGCACAGTCGTCTGCGGGGTTCTCGCAGGTGCACAGGAATGTTGGTTCCGGCACCCTTTGCCCCCTGAACCGCACCCGCGGAATGTCGCGGACCCAAGGATTCGCTGTGGAACACGTTCACAAAGGCCCGATCGATACCGGCCGGCCACCGCCCGACAAAGTCGATGGCTCCAGACCGCCTGTGCTCGATCAATTGATGGCGATATCTCGTTCGTCTGCACTCGAAGAAATGGCGAGCGGCATCGCGCACGAGCTCAATCAACCCCTCGGTGCGATCACGACCTTTGCACAAGCTGGGGAACGCTTGCTAAATCGACCGGATGTATCCCTCGAGAGCGTCCGAGAGGTGTTTCAGTTCATCAGCAAAGAGGCTCTCGCGGCGGCGGAAGGCATCCGGCGGATGCGCCGGCTCTTCAATCGGGACAATATCCTCAAGGAGCGGACGTCCATCGAGGACGTCGTTCAGGAGCTCTCACCTGCGCTGGAAATGCTCGCAAACGATGCCGGTATCAGGCTCGTCGTTCAGATCGAGGCGCCCTTGGCCGCTGTATCCATCGATCGGCTGCGAATCCAGCATGTACTTTATTCGATCGCGCAGAACGCCTTCGATGCCGCGAGTGGCAACGCATCCGTTCGCGAGCCGGTCGTGACTATCCGCATCGGCGGCGATCGCTATGGCATCGAGGTCGGAATTACGGATTCTGGTTCGGGTATTCCGACAGACCAGCGCAGTCAGATTTTTCACCCGTTCTTCACGACGAAGGCAGAAGGCACAGGGTTGGGGTTAGCCTCGGCGCGTGCGATCGTACATGCGCATGAGGGATCGATCGGATTCGATGATGCGCCAAACGGTGGTGCACGATTCTGGTTTCGCTTGCCAGCAGCATAAGAGAGATCGACACAATGACTGAGCAAAGCATCAAGTCGGCCAAGGCGAAGGGACCGACCATCTACGTGGTGGATGATGACGACAGCATGCGACAAGCAATCGCATTGCTGCTTCGTACCGTCGGCTACACACCGATCGTCTTCTCCCGTCCGAACGACTTCCTTGCGAAGTACGACCCGAACATTCACGGTTGTGTGGTCCTCGACATCCGCATGCCCGAAATGAGCGGTCTTGAAATCCAACAACAACTCAACCGCTCCGGCGCCATTCTTCCTGTCATCTTCATCACCGGTCATGGCGACATTCCCATGGCCGTACAAGCGATGAAGGATGGGGCGTTCGATTTCTTGACGAAGCCATTCCGTGATCAGGATCTGCTGGATCGGATCAATACCGCACTCAAGCAGGATGCCGAGAATCGCGCCGCGATCGAAAAGCATGCTGACCTACGACGCCGAATGGAGTCCCTCACGCCGCGCGAACGAGAGGTATTGGAGCTGGTCGTCGAAGGCAAGGCGAACAAGGTCGTCGCCATCGATCTGGGGCTCAGCGAGCGCACCGTTGAGATTCATCGCGCGAACGTCATGGAGAAGATGGGCGCGCGATCGGTCGCTCATCTGGTGAAGATGCATCTTACGGTCAACGAACAGTAACCAGCCTAGCTACGCTCGCTCTGATCGTTCGCACCTTCCGAGCGAGCCGTGCGATAACGCGCGAGCTCGAACTTCGCGATCGCATTTCGGTGCACTTCGTCCGGACCATCCGCGAGCCGCAACGTACGTTGCGTTGCCCAAAGATGAGCAAGCTCGACATCCTGTCAGACACCGGCAGCACCGAATGCCTGAATCGCCCAATCGACGATACGCAAAGTCATCGTCGCAATTCACGTTCGCTGCGCCAAATGAGCGCGAAGCCTCCATCGAGATCGATCCTCGCACATAGAGCGTCGCGACGATCGCGGGGCTTGTGATGCTCGGATTCGATCGAATCAGTCTCGGTATTCAGGACTCCGATGCGAGCGTGCAGCTCGCGGTCGTGTGCAGCGCGTCGAACAAACGCGCGAGATCGTCGACGCCGCACGTCGACACGGAATCTCCTCGATCAACTTCGACCTGATCTACGGCTTGCCTCGTCAAAGCTCGAGAGCTTTGCGCGCACGCTTGACATGGTCATCGACCTCCGACCCAGCCGCGTCGCGGGCTTACGGCTATGCGCACCTACCGAGACTGTTCAAGCCCAGCGCAGCATCGATCCTACCGTACTGCCCACTCCGAGCCAGCGCCGAGTTGCTGCGTCTCAGAGCGTCGGCCCTGCGATGTGCCGCACTTCACAGCTTTACATAGGTGACCGCGGGCTATCCCGCATCCGTTCTCGGGCTCCCCGTAATTCGCCGAGTTTCCCTGCTCGCTACTCTGCACGCCGAAAACTCCGAATGTGTGCATTCGCTTCGAGGCTGATTTCCGATGACTCAATCGAGCGCTGTTCCGACCTCGACCTACAACGACAAGGTCGTGCGTCAATTCGCGATCATGACAGTCGTATGGGGCATCGTCGGCATGGCTGTCGGCGTCCTCATTGCGGCTCAGCTTCTTTGGCCGGCACTGAACTTCGACGTACCGTTTCTCACCTTCAGCCGACTGCGCCCACTGCACACGAATGCAGTGATTTTCGCGTTCGGCGGCTCCGCGCTATTCGCAGCGTCGTACTACATCGTGCAACGCACGTGTCACGTGCGCTTGTTCTCGGATCGACTCGCGGCATTCACGTTCTGGGGTTGGCAGGCAGTCATCGTCGCAGCCGCGATCATCCTTCCGCTGGGAATCACTCAGAGCAAGGAGTACGCAGAGCTCGAATGGCCCATCGATCTCTTGATCGCGATCGTCTGGGTCGCGTACGGCATCGTGTTCTTCGGGACGATCGTCAAACGCAAGGTGAAGCATATCTACGTCGCGAACTGGTTCTTCGCCGCGTACGTGATCACGATCGCCGTTCTGCACATCGTCAACAACGTTGCCATTCCGGTGTCGCCCACGAAGTCCTACGTCGTGTACTCGGGCGTCGTCGATGCGATGGTGCAATGGTGGTACGGCCACAACGCGGTGGGCTTCTTTTTGACCGCCGCCTTCCTGGGCATGATGTATTACGTCATTCCGAAACAGGTCGGCAAGCCGATCTACTCCTACCGCCTCTCGATCGTACATTTCTGGGCGCTCATCTCTATATATATGTGGGCAGGTCCGCACCACCTGCACTACACCTCGCTTCCCGACTGGGTGCAGTCGCTCGGGATGGTGTTCTCTTTGATCCTGCTCGCTCCGTCGTGGGGCGGCATGATCAACGGACTCATGACGATGTCCGGGGCATGGCATCGGCTGCGCACCGATCCCATCATGAAGTTCCTCGTCGTCTCGCTGTCGTTCTACGGCATGTCGACGTTCGAAGGACCGATGATGTCGATCAAGACGGTGAACGCACTGTCGCACTACACCGATTGGACGATCGGACACGTGCACTCGGGTGCGCTCGGTTGGGTGGCGTTCATCACGGTGGCCTTCATCTATCAAATCCTGCCCAAGCTTTTCGGCAAGACGCAGATGTACAGCGTCAAGCTCATGGATGCGCACTTCTGGGTCGCGACGATCGGCATCGTGCTGTACGTGACGTCCATGTGGATCGCGGGCGTGATGCAAGGATTGATGTGGCGTGCCGTGAATGACGACGGCACGTTGACGTACACGTTCGTCGAATCGCTCAAGGCGACATATCCGTACTACGCCGTGCGCTTGCTCGGCGGCGCGATGTTCTTAGCCGGCATGATCATCATGGCCTACAACGTCTGGCGCACGGTGCGCGAGGCGAAGCCGGTCGAGGCGGCAGTGATGCAGCCGGCGTAAGCCTGTCCGGAGCATCAAGCATCGACATCCGAACTCATATCCACCATGAACCACGAAACAGTCGAAAAGAAGGTCGGTCTGCTAGGCGCATTGATCGCAATCGTGATCAGTGTCGGCGGATTGGTCGAGATCGTCCCGCTCTATGCGCAGCGCTCGGTCGTCGAGCCGGCACCCGGGGTCAAGCCCTATACACCGCTCGCGCTCGAAGGGCGCGACGTCTATGTGCGCGAGGGTTGCTACAACTGTCATTCGCAAATGGTGCGTCCGCTACCTGCCGAAACCGAGCGCTATGGACACTATTCGCTCGCCGGCGAAGCCGTCTACGACCACCCGTTCCAGTTCGGTTCGAAGCGCACGGGCCCTGATCTGGCGCGCGTCGGCGGTCGCTACACGACGGAATGGCACCGCGTTCACTTGATCAACCCTCGCGACGTCGTTCCGGAATCGAACATGCCCGGCTTTCCTTGGCTCGAGAAGAACGTTCTCGATCCTGCCAGCACGACGACGAAGATGCGCGCGCTCAAACGGATAGGCGTGCCCTATGGAGACGCCGATTTCGCCGCGGTCAATGAGCAGATCGAAGGCCGCACCGAAATGGACGCCCTCATCGAGTATCTGCAATCCCTGAAGTACACCGGCGGCTCGAGCGGTGCCGCGAAAGGCCAGCCATGACGATCATCCGTAGCTTGATCACGTTGACGCTTTTCACGTCGTTCATCCTGTTGTGGTTTTGGGCGTGGCGCAGCGAGCGCCGCGAGGACTTCGCTGCCGCTGCGCGCATGCCACTGGAGGATGACGCGACGAACGAGAGCAAGCCATCATGATGACGCACCCTGCAAGTCTGTTCGTGATCATCTTTACGCTGCTGAACGTCGCAGCTTGCGCTTGGCTGATGTGGTGGACCGCCCACACTCGATCATCGCATCAGCCCGCCGGCGAATCTGGCAACGAAAAGGATAAGACGGGCCACGTCTGGGACGGTGACCTAGAGGAGTACAACAATCCGCTGCCACGCTGGTGGCTGGGCTTGTTCATCCTCACGATCATTTTCGGGATCGCGTATCTGATCTGGTTCCCGGGCCTGGGCAACTTCGCAGGCACCGGGGCATGGTCGCAATACGATGCCTATGAACGTCAGATGCAGACGCAGCAGGCCAAGCTCGAACAGCGATTGGCAGCCGTGAAGGACAAGAATCTGCAGGAGCTTGCGCGAGACGCGAGCGCGATGGCCATGGCCAAAAACCTGTTCGGTGCGAACTGCTCGACATGCCATGGCTCCGATGCGCGCGGCGCCAAAGGCTTTCCCAATCTCACGGATGCAGATTGGCTTTGGGGCGGCGCCGAGTCGAACGTGCTCGAGACGATCGCAAATGGCCGTCACGGTGTCATGCCCGCATGGGAATCCGCGCTCGGCGAACGCGGTTTGAATGAAGTCGCCTCGTACATCGTCCATTTGAGCGGCCGCGAAGCACCGAAGGATTGGGTGGCAGTCGGCCAAACGCGCTATCAGACGATGTGCGTCGCATGTCACGGCGCCGACGGCAAGGGCAATCAGATGCTCGGCGCGCCGAATCTCACGGACTCAGTGTGGCTGCATGGCAGCGACTTCGCTTCGATTCGCGCGAGCATTGCCAGCGGTCGGAACAACGAAATGCCGGCACACGCTCCGTTGCTGGGCGATACGAAAGTACGACTGCTTGCCGCGTACGTGCTCTCGCTTCCTGGCCAGACCGAACCGGCGAAGGATCGACAGGCAAGTGCCACAGCAAGGATCGAATCGACTGAGCAAGTGCCGAGCGATACAACTGCTGATGCAGGGTCGACTTCCGCAGCAGAGACCGGCAATCCGGCAAGTTGAACGATGGCAGCGAACGCCAAAAGCGCCGATGAAAACTCTGCCTGTTCGCGATTGCGACAGGACGCAGGCGCAGTCGTGTGGTGCAGCTTTCTCGCTGCTTGCTTCGCGACGATGCTCTTCTTTGCGCTCTTCGATCCCATCTACCTGAAACAAGATGACGACCCGCCGAGCTGGCTCGCAGATAGGCGGACTGCGTATGCGCTCGGCTTCTTCTTTTTCTGGCTGATGACGGCGATCGCCGCAGGCCTCACTGCTTGGTTGGTCGACACGCGCGGCGCCTGCGAGCCGAATCGACCTGAGACGACATGAGTAAAGTTCCGCCGCAAGTGGATCTCAGCAGTCTTTACGAAGCGCAGCGAAAGATCTATCCACGAGAAGTCACTGGCCGCTTCAACCGGCTGCGCGTGCTTGCCGTCGTCGCACTTCTCGGCCTCTTCTATGTGACTCCGTGGGTGCAATGGGATGGGCATCAAGCGCTCTTGTTCGATCTCCCAGCACGCAAGTTCCATGTTTTCGGCCTGACGTTCTTTCCGCAGGACTTTTTCCTGCTTACGTGGCTGCTGATCATCGCCGCACTATCGCTCTTCTTTTTCACAGCGCTCGCGGGACGCCTGTGGTGCGGCTACGCGTGTCCGCAAACGGTCTGGACTCAGATCTTCGTCTGGATGGAGCGGCTCGCAGAGGGAAAGCGTCAGCAGCGCATGAAGCTCGACAAAGCACCGTGGTCGTTCGAGAAACTCTGGCGCAAGGCGGCGAAACAATTCATGTGGATTGCCTTCGCGCTATTCACGGGTTACACATTCGTCGGCTACTTCACGCCGATTCGAGAATTATCCACGAGCGTCGCTACCTGGTCCGTCGGAGGGTGGGAAGTCTTCTGGATTCTGTTCTACGGGTTCGCGACCTACGGCAACGCCGGCCATTTGCGTGAACAGGTGTGCAAGTACATGTGCCCGTACGCCCGCTTTCAGGGCGCGATGTTCGATCGCGACACGCTCGTCATCGCCTATGACAGCCCCCGGGGCGAGCCGCGCGGCTCACGGCCGCGCAACGTAGATCCGCGCAGCCGCAACTTGGGCGACTGTATCGATTGCACGCTGTGTGTGCAGGCGTGTCCGACCGGCATCGACATTCGCAAGGGCCTACAGATGGAGTGCATCGCCTGCGCTGCATGCATCGACGCCTGCGATTCGGTCATGGATCAAATGGGCTATGCGCGCGGCCTTGTGACATACACCACGCAAAACGCCACCGACGGGAAGCCCACGCGCGTGCTGCGCACCAGGACGGTGATCTATGGTGCGCTCTTGGGGCTGCTGATCACGGGCTTCGGCTTCGCAGTCGCTTCGCGCGAACTCATCGAGCTCGACGTTCTGCGCGATCGCAACGCGCTCTACCGGACGCTGGATGATGGCCGCATCGAGAACGTCTATACGATTCGCATCATCAACAAAGACGGCGAGGCGCACGAGATGACTTTGCACGTCACCGGCCTGCCAAGCGCCAGCCTGGACACCGACGTAGCGACGGTTCGGATCGGTGCCGGATCCGTCGTCAGCGTGCCGGTTCGTCTGCGGGTTCCTGCTGGCAGCACGAGCGGGAGTGTCACGGCCCAAATCGAGGCGCGGGCGATCGACGGCAGCGACCACATCGTGGTCTCCCCTGCGCGCTTCATTGCACCGAGCTCTGAATGAACGCCGCAACTACGGCCGCGCCGCACCTCTGCTTTCACTGCAACGAACCGCTTGCAGGCTCGAAGTTCGTCGCGCAGATCGGCGATCGTTCTGAGTCCGTGTGCTGCATCGGTTGCAAGACGGTCGCCGAAATGATTGCAGCAACCGGGCTCGCCGACTACTACGCTCGCCGCACGACCCCCTCTCCTCGTCCTCCCGATGCGACTTCGAAGGAAGCTTGGCAGGCATACGTCGATCCAGTCGTTGCCGCAGATTTCGTGCGCAAAGGGCCGAACTCGGACAGTGTCGACCTGCTGATCGAGAACCTGCGTTGCTCCGCGTGCGCCTGGCTGATCGAGCGGACGCTCTCGGCCATCCCGAACGTAGCTGATGTCCAGGTGAACGCGGCGCTCGGGCGCGCGCACGTCGAATGGACGGCGGGAACCGCGCGCTTTGAAGCCATCATGAACGCTATCGCACAACTCGGTTACGACCCGCATCCGGTGACGAACGAGACGACCTCGCGCGTGTATTGCCGCGAGCGCCGTTCGATGCTGAAGCGATTCATCGTGGCGACATTCGGGATGATGCAGGTGATGATGTTCGCCGTTGCCGGATATTCCGCCGAGCTGAACGCCGAGCGAATCGATGCGACACTCGAGCACTATTTCCGTCTCGTCTCCTTGATCGTTACCGTGCCGGTACTGTTCTACGCCGGCAAGCCTTTCCTGTTGAACGCCTGGAACAATCTACGCACGCGAACGGTCGGCATGGACTTGTCGGTCAGCACTGCCCTGCTGCTCGCATTTCTCGCCAGCACTTGGAACACGTTCGCGCAACGCGGCGACGTGTATTTCGATTCGATCACGATGTTCGTGTTCTTCTTGACGCTCACACGTTTCGTCGAGCTGAGCGTCCGGCATCGCACCAATTCCGTTGCGGATGCGCTTGCACAGCACTTGCCCGCGACCGCACAGAGGGTCGCCGGCGACAAGATCGAAATGGTCGCCTCGCATCAGCTTCGAGTGGGCGATGAGGTCATCGTGCCGAGCGGGTCTGTCGTGCCGGCGGATGGGACAATCATCCACGGCACAACGACGCTGAACGAATCCCTGCTGAGTGGCGAGTCGCTGCCGGTCACCCGCCGAACGGGCGACGACGTCGCCAGTGGCAGCATCAACACGGGCGCGCCAATCCGCGTCTGCGTGACAGCCATCGGCAAGAACACTTCGCTGTCGAACATTGTCGCCATGCTGCGGCGAGCGCAAGCGCACAAACCGCTCGCGATTCAAGCGGCGGATCGCGCTGCCGCTATCTTCCTGCGCGTCGTGCTCATCGCGAGTTTCGGGGTATGTGCAGCCTGGTTGTTCATCGATCCGGCGCGCGCCTTTGCCGCAAAGCTGGCAGTGCTCGTCGTCGCGTGTCCCTGCGCCTTTTCCATCGCGACGCCCGCGGCGCTTGCGGCGAGCACGGCGCAGTTGGCGCGCGAAGGCGTTCTGGTCACGAGACCCGACGCGCTGGAAACGCTCGCGCGCGTCGATCACGTGATCTTTGACAAGACCGGAACCTTGACCCGGGGTGACATACAGCTCGACGACTACACTGCTTTGGGGTCGCGATCAGATGACGAGTGCCTCGCGATTGCAGCGGCCTTGGAACAGTCCTCCGCCCACCCGATCGCCGCCGCCTTCAAGCACGTGCCGACGAACGGTTTCGTTGCAGCAGACGTTGTGACGGTTCCGGGCTTTGGGGTCGAGGGAACGATCGCTGGTACACGCTACCGCATCGGAATTCCGGCTTTCGTCGCAACCTTGCGCGGCGACAGCGGCGGCACGAGCCTCGAGCGGTCGGATAGAACGATTGTGCTGGGTAATGAGCAGGAGCTGCTCGCCTCGTTCATTCTTTCCGACGTGCTGCGCGACGATAGCAGCGAGGCAGCCCCGCAACTGCGCTCCATCGGCATCGATGCTGAGCTCTTGAGCGGAGACGGACTCGCCGCGGTCGCGACGGTCGCACGGCGCTGTGACATACGCACGTTCTCGGCGCGCCGCAGCCCTGCTCAGAAACTCGCGCGGGTTCATGAGCTACAGTCCGCCGGCAAGACGGTGGCCATGGTCGGCGACGGCATCAATGACGCCCCCGTTCTCGGTGCCGCGAACGTATCCATGGCAATGGGTCGCGGTGCGGCGCTCGCGATTGCGGCGGCGGATCTGATCTTCGTCGCAGAACGTCCTTCGGCGGTCGCCGGCGTGATTCGCACGGCGCGTCGCACCGTAAGGCTCGCAGGACAGAACCTCGTCTGGTCCGCCACATACAACTTCTGCGCGCTGCCGCTGGCAGCGCTTGGCTTCATCTCGCCCTGGGTTGCAGCCATCGGCATGTCTGCGAGCTCGCTATTCGTGCTGATGAATTCCTTGCGGCTCTTGCCGCACAAGGAGCCAGCACGATCGACGCGTGCTTCTCACCCGTTCACCGATGGCGCGCTCAAGGCGCTCGCATAGAGGACGAGCCATGGACATTCTGTTCGTGCTGATTCCGTTGAGCCTCGTACTCGTTGCTGGCGGCTGCTGGGCATTCTTTTGGGCTGTCGACTCGGGCCAATTCGACGATCTCGACTCGCCGGGATGGGATGCGATCGAAGCGAGCGAAGCTGCGACGGCAGTGAACCTATCTGGCTCCTCATCAGGCCCAACGGTTTAGAAATGCTCTCCGCGCTCGTTATCGCCGCGTTCATCGCCGGTCTTGCTGGAAGCGCACATTGCTTCGGCATGTGCGGCGGCATGGCTAGCGCAGTTGGGCTGCGTGCCCGAACGAATTCGCTCTCTTACACGAGTGCGGCGGTTCGGACGGCGCTATATCACTTGGGTCGTCTGGGCGGATACGCAAGCGTCGGCGCGATCGGCGGCGCATTCGGACACTCCGCGCACTGGGCGCTCGATCTCACGCGATTCGAAGGGGCCTTGCGCGCCACTGCTGGTGTACTCACGGTGCTGATCTCCATTCGGATCCTGTGGCGCTGGAATGCGTTCGCGTTCCTCGAGCGTGTGGGCGCGCGGATCTGGATGAAATTGCAGCCGATCACAATACATGCGGCCAACGGCAGTCATTTGTGGAGCAATGTTGCTGTCGGTCTGCTCTGGGGTTGGCTCCCCTGCGGTCTCGTCTATTCGGTCGCGATCATGACGATGACAACGAACGGCCCGGCAGAGGGAAGTGCCGTGATGATCGCATTCGGTTTCGGCACGCTGCCTGCGATGCTTTCGAGCAGCGTCGCCGCAGCATCGCTACCGCAACTCACCCGACGCAGCTGGTTCCGGCACGCCACGGGCGCAGCGATGCTGATCTGCGGCTTGTGGATGGTCGTTGGTGCATCACTACCGATTCATACACTCCATGCGCACTAGAAATACGCGCCAGTCCAGCACGGCGCGCCGCAGGGCGGTGTGACCTCAAGTTGGCGATCTCATAGTGTGTTGCTGTAAGCGGGCGCACATTCGCAAGCATTGCGGCACGTGAGGTGGCGGCGCACTTGCTCCGCAAGCTGCTGATGCGGGCCACCGGCTTCGACCGGGACGTCCTGCTTCTCACCGTTCGTGTGGCTTGCTATGAAAACGGCCTCTTGGGTCCCAACGGATTGCCGTAAGCGCCACTATCCCAACGCGATCATCTGGCAAGTGCCCATCGAACACTGGTTAGCACCATGCCGAACGCATACAGCACTCCGAAAACGAGTTTGTTGTGACGCGCAAGCCATGCAGGAAGATAGATGTCGAAGTTGTCGGCACGCTCCTCTGTGAAGCGAGCCGCCACCTCGGTCAGCGGACAACGCCAATTGTTCGTGGCGAGGACGACAACTTCTACAAAGACGACCGCAACCAGAGCACTCGCATAACCGAGCTCGTTGAACAGGGCGAGAACTGGAATCGCCAGAATCGAGGTCGCGAAGAATGCCCAAACAACGGTATGCGCTAACTTCACTATCCTCAGCGCCGCCGCTGCCGACATGGGACTGCCTGTACCCATGCTTGCTTCTGATCGACCTCGACCGGCCGGCCGATACAGGTCCATTGCTTCGCCCCCTCCTCGAGCGTGGAGAGAAGCCTCGCATCACCAGGTGCGCGACACACTCGTGAAGGGTCACGGTCGGTTAAGTACTTGACCTAGGCCGCGGCGGGCCCAAACGGGGATGTGGTATCCAGGATGCGGACTGCACGCTTGGAACCGGAGATCGTGCCCTTCGATGTTTTTCGACAGCACGCATGAAGGGCCGTCAGCAGCCCTCAGTCGCCGGTCAGGCCCGCCGACCTTAGCCGCAAGCTACGGCGAACTCCGATCCGTGAGTTTCGCCGCTGCTTCGGTCGATACTCCACTTAGTGTCACGCTCGCATGGCGATAGCATACGGACGACTTCAGGCGAGCCTCTAGCGCGACCTCCGGTACACGACAGATCGGATAGCCTCGAACATCTGATCCACGAAAACTTCGCGAGCGGGATACTGGTCCCGACCTCCTGCTCTAGGCTCAAGGGTCGCGCGCTCGACAAAGTCGTTCAATCGTCGCCGCGGCGACAATGAGGCGCGCGTGTAGGGCGGTCTGCCCCTCGTTGCAATGCCTGGCGGCCTCGCGCAAACCGTCGGCCACGACCAACGCCTGAGAAATCTGGACATCAGATGAAGTCTTCTCCGGGAAGAACTTGCGACGCGTCTTGCGTATCGCCTGCCCTAGCTCCTGCGTTCGCTGCAGCGATGCATTGTCTCCGCGGAGTCGCCACCACGCTTCCATCTGGTGAGTGCTTTCGATGAGCAACTCGATTCCCATGCTGATGATGGCCATGTCCTCTCGATCCGCGTGAGTCATGGCTCGATCCCCCGATGGGACCTGTCACTTCTGCGCGCGTTGTCCAGGTCATCGATCCAGTCGTGGATGAACCAGAGAACTCGGAGCGCACGCTTCAGAACTTCCTGTTCGGCCGACGCGATTTCCCGAGCCTCTAGCGCGTGCACGCTAACGTCGACGAACGAGATCGCCGCGATACATTCGTCAAGGATGACTTCCGTGGTGGGCGTCTTCGAGGACTTCGGGCGCGACGTTGCGTCCTGCGGTGGGGTTGCTTTGGACTGGGTCGAGCGCCTCTCGCGGAACTGATTTCGGCGACCGCTCATGGCCGCACCCGCCCCGCGGTCGCGCGGGTTCCCTTGAAGACGCCGCGATCATGCAAACGGCACGGACACACCCGCGCGAGCGCCGGGTGCGCCATAATGGACGGAGCCATAACTGCCTCCTCGTAGGCGTTGTGGTTAGGCCCTCGTCGGTGCTACCAACACCGGCGGGGGCCGCCTCTGCGCGGACTTCTACCCGTCTGCGCTACACTACTCCAAGGTCGTATCAATGTCTAGACACCAATAGACGGAAGGGTAGCCTCTCATGGTAGAACGGCGCCGTAGCGATAGCCGACAACTCGGCTTGTATGTCTCAGTTGAAACCGCGGAAACGCTGAAGACACTCTCCCAACGGACCGACATTCCGCAAAGCCGGCTGCTCCGACAGGCGCTGCGCTTGTTGTTCGAGAAATATGCGGACGTCCTCGGATCAACGCCGGAAAAGCCCAAGCGGTCACGCAAGCAGCAGACCTAGAAATCGCACCGATCGCTCAGAGTGTGCTCACTGTTCGCATCCTGAACGGGGACGTGACTGACTCGCCGCCAACACGATGACGTGCGTCATGTGTTGCTCTCGCCGTGGTTTCTCCTTAGTGCGGCACGGCAACCAACTTTTACATGGCGTGTCTAAATCAAACCCCGATTAGACATGGACGTGCATGGATCCCATTGCTTACGCCCGATCGTTCATCGCGCGTTGCGAGGACACTGCGCCGGTCGACCAACTCGTTGCTGAATTCGAGCTCGCCACGCAATGCATGGGGTTTCGACTCTACGCATGCGTGTCGCACACCGACCCCGCCGCATCGATGCCAGGCAGCGTGGTCGTGCACAACTTTCCGGATCCGTGGGTGCGCTTCTATCTCGAAGCGCGGTTTTATTCGATCGATCCAGTACTGATTTATGCCGAACGTTCGCATCTCCCCTTCTTCTGGGAATCCGACGAGATCAAGCAGCGCCTAACACCTGCGCAAGAACAAATGTTCGCCGCCGCCCGGTCGTTCGGCATCGAAAACGGTTACACCGTACCGATTCACATCCCCCGCAGTACCGGCGCGCCGACCGGCTCCTGTTCGGTGGTGCCTGCAACCTCTTCGGTGAACCCCTCGAGTTATCTCGCGGTAGCCCTAATGGCGCCGTACTTCTATCACGCCCTAAGTCGATCGAAGGCACATGGCGGACCTACGTCCGCAGTTCTCAGCCGACGCCAACGCGAGTGTCTCGCACTGGTCGCCCAAGGTAAGGACGACTGGACGATCGGCCAACTGCTCAAGATCAGCGAGCACACGGTGCATGCGTATCTCGAGGACGCGAAATTGCGCCTTCGCGTGACAACGCGTGCTCAGGCCGTCGCGGAAGCACTCATCAGCGGTC
>Ga0164243_10003090_pt1 | contig 26901 bp, 25 predicted proteins | sample OricompcompostOP_FD_108781 | JGI IMG/M metagenome (GOLD analysis project Ga0164243, IMG submission 108781) | Organic Plus compost microbial communities from Emeryville, California, USA - Original compost - Organic plus compost (OP) | ecosystem: Engineered > Solid waste > Mixed feedstock >...
GAGTACTGGATGAACGCCTGCACGTCGCCGAGGGTCATCGCCCCCGACGCCACGCGGAGCCCCCCGACGACGGCGACCACCAGGTAGTTGAGGTTGGAGATGAACCCCAGCGCCGGCTGGATGGTCCCGGAGATGAACTGGGCTTTGTAGCTCGACGTGTACAGCGCCTCGTTCCGCTCGGCGAACGTCGCCGCGGCCTCCTCGCGGCGCCCGTAGACGGTCACCAGGGAGTGGCCGGTGTACATCTCCTCGATGTGGGCATTGAGCTGTCCGGTCCACCTCCACTGGTCGACGAACTGCGGTCGGGACCGCTTGGCGATCGTCGCGGCGACCCACAGCGACAGCGGCACCGTGACGAGGGCCACGACGGCGAGCAGCGGCGAGATCCAGAACATCATGACGAGCACACCGACGACGGTGAGCACCGAGGTGATGAGCTGCGAGAGCGTCTGCTGCAGGGTCTGCGCGACGTTGTCGATGTCGTTGGTGACCCGGCTGAGCAGCTCGCCGCGCGGCTGGGAGTCGACGTAGCTCAACGGCAGCCGGCCCAGCTTCGCCTCCACCTGCTCGCGCAGCCGGAAGACGGTGCGCTGCACGACGCCGGTGGTGATGCGGGCCTGCAGCCAGCCGAACAGGAACGAGCCGACGTACAGCACGACGACGACCATGAGGATCTGCGCCAGCCGGTCGAACTCGATGCCGACACCGGGCACGACGTCCATGCCGGAGAGCATGTCCGCGAGCGTGCCTTGCCCCTGCGCCCGCAGCCCGGCGATGGCCTCCTCCTTGGACGTCCCTGCCGGGAGGGTCCGGCCGAGCAGTCCCTCGAAGATGACGTTCGTGGCGTTGCCGAGCAGCTTCGGGCCGATGACGGACAGCACCACCGAGGCGATGCCGAGCACCAGCACGGTGGTGAGCGCGACCCGCTCGGGGCGCAGCTCGCGCAGGAAGCGGGCACCCGAGCCGCGGAAGTCCATCGACTTCTCCCCCGGCATCCCCATGGCGCCCATGGGCCCCGGGCCGCGGCGGACGGGCGGCCGGACGACCGGGGCGGCGGGTCGTTGCTGCGTGCTCATGCCGCCTCCTGGGCGCTGACCTGCGAGTACACGATCTCCTGGTATGTCTCGGACGACTCCAGCAGCTCGGCGTGGGTCCCGACGCCGACCACTGCACCGTCCTCCATGACGACGATGCGGTCGGCGTGCCGGATGGTCGCCACCCGCTGGGCGACCACGACGACGGTGGCGTCGCGCGTCTCCGGGACGAGTGCTGCCCGCAGCGCCGCGTCGGTCGCGTAGTCCAGCGCGGAGAACGAGTCGTCGAACAGGTAGAGGTGCGGGCGTCGGATCAGCGCCCGGGCGATGGCGAGCCGCTGCCGCTGCCCACCGGACACGTTCGTGCCCCCCTGGGCGATGGGGGCGTCGAGTCCGTCGGGCAGCTCCTCGACGAAGGACCGCGCCTGCGCAACCTCCAGCGCGTGCCACAGCTCGTCGTCGGAGGCCCCCGGCTTGCCGTACTCCAGGTTAGAGCGGACGGTGCCCGCGAACAGGTACGGCTTCTGCGGCACCAGGCCGATCTGCGCCCACAGCTCCTCGGGGTCGAGGTCACGCACGTCCACGCCGTCGAGCAGCACCGCGCCGGAGGTCACGTCGTACAGCCGCGGCACCAGGTTGAGCAGCGTGGTCTTGCCGGAGCCCGTCGAGCCGATGATGGCCGTGGTCCTGCCGGGCTCGGCCACCAGGTCCACGCCGTGCAGCACCGCCTGCTCCGCCCCCGGGTAGCGGAACTCGACGTCCCGCAGCTCCAGCAGACCGGGACGGGCGGAGGGACCAGTCGGCAGCGGGGTCGCCGTGACCGGCGGGAGGACCGAGGTCTCGGTGTCGAGCACCTCGCCGATGCGGTCGGCGGACACCATGGCCCGCGGGACCATGACGAACATCATCGTGCTCATCATCACGGCCATGAGGATGTAGGCGATGTACGACAGGAACGCCGTGAGCGCTCCGACCTGCATGTCACCGGAGTCGATGCGATGGGCGCCGAACCACAGCACCGCGGCGCTGGTGAGGTTGAGCACCAGCATGACGGCCGGGAACATGAGCGCCATCAGCCGCCCGGCGCGCAGCGCCGCGTCGTACAGGTCGGTGTTGGCCGCGGCGAACCGCTCCGCCTCGTGCCGCTCCCGGACGAACGCCCGCACGACGCGGATCCCGGCGATCTGCTCGCGCATGACCCGGTTGATCGCGTCGATGCGCTTCTGCATCGACCGGAAGTACGGCACCATCCGGGACACGACGAAGCCGATGACCAGGCCGAGGACCGGCACGGACACCAGCAGGACTGCCGACAGGCCGACGTCCTCGCGCAGCGCCATCACCACACCGCCGACCAGCATGATCGGCGCCATGATCATGAGCGTCGCGGTGAGCAGGACGACCATCTGCACCTGCTGGACGTCGTTCGTCGTGCGCGTGATGAGCGTCGGCGCGCCGAACCGCCCGACCTCGCGGGCGGAGAAGGTCTGCACCTGACCGAACAGCCGGGCGCGGACGTCCCGGCCGAAGGCCATCGACGTACGCGCGCCGAAGTTCACCGCCGCGATCGCACTGATCACCTGAACGAGGCTGACGACCAGCATGATCGCGCCGAGCCGCAGGATCACGCCGGTGTCCCCCCGGGCCACGCCGTCGTCGATGATGTCGGCGTTCAGGCTGGGCAGGTAGAGCGTGGCGAGGGTCTGGACGATCTGCAGGAGGACGACCGCGGTCACGGCTCCTCGGTACGGCCGCAGATGCTCACGCAGCAGCCGGATCAGCATCCTGTCTCCTTCGAGCGGGGGTGGGTCGGGGGGTCGGGGCTTTGGGGCGTCGGGGCTCGTCACCTGCAGGCCGCGGTCACGAGCCGGTCGAGGGATCGTCGGGAGGGGCCCGTGATGGTCCGGGCCCGGTGGGTGGAGACGAGGTTCACGGCCCCGCGTCGGAGGCCGGAGCGTCGGCGGCGAGCAGACCGTCGAGAGCGATGTCGACGATCTCCGTCGGGGTCAGCGGCACGGAGCGACCCGCGACGATGGGCCGCACGGTGGCGAACACCAGGGCGATGACGACGTGCGCGCAGTCCTCGGGAGAGCGGCGCAGCCGGTCGGCGTAGGGCTCCAGCAGCCGCACGAGCCCTGCGGCGAGCCGGTCGTCGGGCCCGCGCCGTTCTCCCGGCCCGTGGTGCCCGTGGCTGTCCGGACGGAGGTCACGCCGCGGATCGGCGTGGTCGGCACGCAGCCGGTGGGCCAGGACCACCAGCGCGACGACGTCACGCGCGCCGGCCTGCAGCAGAGTGACGGCCTCGGCCAGCGCGGGACGCAGCCCGGCCCGCGGGTCGATCGTGGCCAGGGCCTCGAGCAGCGGCTGCGGGTCGAGCGCCCGCTCGATGGCCGCACGAATGATGGCGCGCTTGTCGGAGAAGACGCGGAACAGTGTCCCCTCGGCCACGCCCGCGGCCGCGGCCAGCTCGCGGGTCGTCACCTCGGCGCCGCGGGCCAGCAGCAGCGGGACGACGGCCGTGAGGATCGCGTCACGACGCTCGTCGGGCGGCAGGGGCGCGGCGCGGCCGGCGCGCAGGGGAACGGTCACCCGCGGAGCATAACTGAGTGAGCACTCACTCCGGACTCTTTTTTTTCCTACGGGTCCCCCGCAGCCGCCGTCGGGGCAGCCTGCGGCGGCCTACCGCCGCCCCCCCGCTGACGGCGCTGGTCACCGCTCGACGGCGCCGGCAAATTGCCACCACCGTGAGCCGGCGTCCAGAGCCGTGAGCCGGTATCCAGCGCGGTGAGCCCGCGTGCAGAGCCGTGAGCCTGTCTCGGCGTCAGGCGGGCGGGCGAGGTGGGGACGTCGAGGCCCCCGGTGTCGGATCGACACCGGGGGCCTCGACGGAAGGGCGGCGCAGGTCAGGCGCCGGTGCCCTGGCCGCCCTCCGGCTGCGCCGAGGGCTCAGCGGTCGAGCTCGCACCGCCCGACGGCTCACCGGTCGCCGGCGGCACCGCGCCCGTGCCACCGGTCTCGGTCGGGGCGACGGAAGGCTGCGTCGAGGACAGCGCACCAGGCTGCCCGGATGTCGGCGCCGCCGCGTGGGCCGCCCCCGAGCGCGGCACCGTCGGCCGCTGACCGGCCTCGACGCCCGGGTCGAACGGCGCCCCGCTGAGCGTGCCGGCACTCGTCGCGTCCGCCGTCGCCGCGGCCGACTGCCGACGGGCCTCCGCCAGCGCGTCGGCCGGGTCGGCGAGCGCCATCGGCGGCAGGTCGCTCACCGGCGACTCCCCCGCCGGCCGCACCGCGGCATCGTCGTCTCCGCCGGGCGGCGGCACCAGGCCACCGAACCCGCGGGCGAGCTGGCCGAGCGCCCCCGTGAGCTCCGACGGCAGGAACCACATCTTGTTCGCCGGGCTGGAGGCGATCTTCGGCAGCGTCTGCAGGTACTGGTAAGCCAGCAGCTTGGGGTCGGCGTCCCCGCGGTGCACCGCGTCGAACACCTGCAGGATCGCCCGCGCCTCGCCCTCGGCCCGCAGGATCGCGGACTGTGCCTCGCCCTCGGCCCGCAGGATCGCAGCCTGCTTCTCACCCTCGGCGGTGAGGATCTGCGACTGCTTGACGCCCTCGGCCGTGAGGATCGCCGCACGACGGTCCCGCTCGGCGCGCATCTGCTGCTCCATGGAGCCCTGCACCGAGGCGGGCGGGTCGATGGCCTTCAGCTCCACGCGGTTGACCCGGATACCCCACTTGCCGGTCGCCTCGTCCAGCACGCCGCGCAGCTGGCCGTTGATCTGGTCGCGGCTGGTGAGCGTCTGCTCCAGGTCCATCGAGCCGATGACGTTGCGCAGCGTCGTCACGGTGAGCTGCTCGATGCCCGTGATGTAGTTGGCGATCTCGTAGACCGCCGACTTCGGCTCGGTCACCTGGAAGTAGATGACCGTGTCGATGCTCACGACGAGGTTGTCCGAGGTGATCACCGGCTGCGGCGGGAACGAGACGACCTGCTCGCGCAGGTCCACCCCGGCGCGCACCCGGTCCACGAACGGGATCAGCAGGTGCAGACCGGCGTCCAGCGTGCGCGAGTACCGTCCCAGGCGTTCCACGATGATCGCCACCGTCTGCGGCACGATCCGCACCGCCCGCACGAGGGCGATGACGACGAAGAGCAGGACGAGTCCCGCCACCACGTACAACGCGATCTGTCCGACGTTCGCAGGATCGTCCATGACTCCTCCTCCGTGTCCGCGCCGACGGTCGTCCGCGCGGTGGAACCAGCCGGTGGTCGGTCTGACCGGTGGTCGAAACAGCAGGGCTCAGGCGGGGGCCGGTACGACGACGGCCGTCGCCCCGTCGATGCGGGCGACGCGCACCTCGTCGCCCGCGGAGATGGTCGCGTCGCCCTCGGCCCGCGCCGTCCACACCTCGCCCGCGAGCTTGATCCGTCCGCCGGCGGACGTCACCGTCGTCACCGCGACGGCTTCCCGGCCGACGAGAGCGGCGGAGTTCGTCTCCGGCAGGTGCACCCGGCGGCGCAGGTGGCGCAGCAGCCAGGGCCGCAACGCGACCAGCAGCACCAGCGACGTCAGGGCGGCGACGACGAGCTGCACGATGACCGAGGCGCCCAGGCCGTAGGCGATGGCCCCGGCCAGCGCGCCACCGGTGAGCATGAGGAACACCAGGGTCAGCGACAGCATCTCGAGGATGCCGAGCGCCAATGCGGCGCCGATCCACCACAGCCAGCCCATCACGGCCCCCTCGCTACGGTGCGGCCCTTCCCCGAGCCGCGCTGCCACAACCGATCCTAGAGGACCGCTTTGCAAAAACCTGGGGCGGAGGGCGGTCGACCGGTCAGGATCGACCGGACACGGCCCCGGGGGCCGATCGACCGTCCACCAAGAGCGCTCCGTCGACGAACCGGGCAGGAAGCACCTCGACCACCCACCACGGCACGATCGGCCCGTAGACGTGCGGGAACGTCTCCCCCGCCCTGGCCGTGACACCCCGGGCCGTGCCGGCCGTCGCCCGGTCGGGGCCCGTGCCGGCCGTCGCCGCGCCCGGCACCGCACCGTCGACGGCCGCGGATGCCTCGTCACGCACCGGCGTCCCGGACGCCTCCGCCGCCACCCGGTCCACGACGAGCACGCAGAGCTCCTCGTCCGCCTCCGGCCGCCCGGGCAGCACCGCCGCTGCCACCGCCGCGAGCTGATCGGGACGGGAGGCGTGCACGAAGCCGACCTCGTCCAACGTCGCGCCGAAGGTCGAGAGCCGGTACACCCCGGCCTCCTGGGCGGCGAGCCAGTCCGTGCGCCGGGTGAGGTGCCAGATCCGCTGCGGGGCCGACGCCACCGCGCCCCGCTGCGTCGCCGCCCACCCGCCGGCCGTGTCGGCCACGAGGCACAGCTCGTTGCCCTCCGGGTCCTGCAGCACCACGTAACCGTTCCCGTCGGCGCCGACCTCCTGGCCGCCGGTACGGCTCGCGCCGAGGGACAGTGCCCGTTCGACGCCCGCCGCGAGGTCGTCCACCTGGACGTCGAGGTGCAGCCGGTTCTTCGGCGAGGACTTCGGCTCGGGCACCTGCTGGAAGCACACCAGGGGCTCGGCCTCGACGACAGACCAGCCCGGGTGGACCAACCCCCAGGGCCGGCCCAGGAGCGCGGACCAGAACGTCGCGAGCCGCACCGGGTCGGCGCAGTCGACCACGACCTCCTGGATCCGGACGGTCACGACCGCCCCGCGTCGGGCACGACTAGTGCTGCCCGGCCCGCGCCGGCGCACCGGCCCGCGCGAACCAGCGGTCGGCGGAGCGCTCGACCACCAGGTCCAGGTCGAACGCGCCGGACAGCGTCTGCGAGGTGAGCACCTGCTCGATCGGTCCGGCCGCGAACACCCTGCCCTGGCGCAGCAGCAGCAGGTGGGTGAACCCCGGCGGGATCTCCTCGACGTGGTGCGTGACCAGCACGAGCACCGGCGAGGCCGGGTCGGCGGCGAGCTCCGACAGCGCAGCGACCAGCTCCTCGCGGCCACCCAGGTCCAGACCGGCGGCGGGCTCGTCGAGGAGCAGCAGCTCCGGGTCGGTCATGAGCGCCCGGGCGATCTGCACCCGCTTGCGCTCACCCTCCGACAGCGTGCCGAAGTAACGGTCCGCCAGGTGGGCCACCCCGAAGGCGGTCAGCAGGTCGGTGGCGCGTGCCTCGTCCAGCTCTTCGTAGCGCTCCCGCCAGCGGCCGGTCACCCCGTAGGCCGCGGTGAGCACCACGTCCCGGACGACCTCGCCGGCCGGGATCCGCTCGGCCAGCACGGCGCTGGCCAGCCCGATGCGGGGACGCAGCTCGAAGACGTCCACCCGGCCCAGCCGCTCGCCGAGCAGGTCGGCCGTGCCGCTCGTCGGGTGCATCCGCCCAGAGGCGACCTGGAGCATCGTCGTCTTGCCGGCGCCGTTGCGTCCGAGCACCACCCACCGCTCGCCCTCCCCCACGGTCCAGGTGACCTGGTCGAGGATCGTCGTCGTCCCCCGCCGGATCGTCACGGACTGCAGGTCGAGCACGTCGGTCATGGCACGACCCTAACGGCCGGCAGCCACGTGGCGGGCCCACCAGAGGCCGCGCGCCGGATCGCGCCGCGCGTGCGATCGGTCACGCGCACGCTCCGCCTAACGTTGGTGCCGTGGACCACGCGCTCTGGCTGCCCCGCTCCGTGCTGCTCGCCCTGTGGCTGGCCGCCGACGGCCCGGTACGTGCCAGCGACCTGGTGGCCGCCGTGCAGGCCGACGACGAGCCGCACCGGGTGCGGTCGGTGCAGTCGGCGACCGGTGCGGACCCGCTGGGGGGCGCCGGTGCGGACGAGCCGTTCATGGTGCTGCTCGACGCTTGCGCGGCGGCACCCCGTGACGTGGCGGCCCTGGTCCCGGCGCCGGGCGACCTGCTCGCCGCCCCGGCGGCGGTGAGCGGCGAGGCGACGCGGGCCGGCGAGTGCCTGCTGGTGCGTACCCCGGAGACCTGCCTGGCCGCGGTGCCGCTGATCGAGCGGTTCGGCTCCGACATCGAGCCCGGTCACCTGGTCACCTGGCACGTCTCGACGGTGCCGGACTGGCGGCTGACGGTGCAGGGCGCCGCCGGGTCGCTGGCCGACGCGGAACGGGAGCTGCGCATCGGCCTCATGGACGCCACCGAGGCGCTGGTCCGGCTCGACGTCGCGCGCTGGCGGCCCGAGGCCGCCGAGCAGATCGCCGCGCTGCGGGACCTGGACCTGCCGGTGCGCCGGCTGCCGGCTGGGTTGGACGGTCAGCGGGTGCGCGTGCTGGCCAGCGCCGCGCGGCTGCGCGGCATCGTGCGGCTGGCGGCGCAGGACGACGGCGGAGCGATCAACCTCTGGCAGGCCGACCAGCGCTCCACCGCGCTGCGGGAGATCGACCGGGTGGCCCGCCGCGCCATGTCCGCCGCGGCCAGCACCATCACCCGCTGAGCTCGCGCCGCGGCGGCGGGCCTCACGCCGAGACGGCGGGCCTCGCGCCGCGACGGCGGGCGTTACGCCATGCGCCCCGGCGACGTCCGACCCGCCATGGACACGTCCGACCCGCCGTCGGCCGGAGGGTCGTCGGGACTCAGGCCAGCACGGAGCGGTACACCGCCAGGGTCTGCTCGGCGACGGCCTCCCAGGAGAAGTGGTCCTCGACCCGACGCCGGGCCGCGGCACCCCACGCCGCCGCCCGCTGCGGATCGGCGACCAGCGCGGCGAGCGCGGCGCCCAGGTCGGCGACGAACCGGTCCGGGTCCGTCGGCGTCCCGGTGCCGTCCTGGACCTGGTCGATCGGCACCAGCGTGCCGGTGACGCCGTCGTCCACGACCTCCGGGATGCCGCCCGTGGCGGTGCCCACCACCGGCAGCCCCACGGCCATCGCCTCCAGGTTGACGATGCCCAGCGGCTCGTAGACCGACGGGCAGGCGAACACCGTCCCGTGGGCGAGCACAGCGACGAGGTCACGCCGTGGGAGCATGCGCTCGATCCACACCACCCCGGAGCGCCGCTCGCGCAACCGCTCCACGAGCGCGGTGACCTCGGCAGCGATCTGCGGGGTGTCGGGCGCCCCGGCGCACAGCACAAGCTGCACGTCCGCGGGCAACCGCTCGGCGGCGCGCAGCAGGTACGGCAGGCCCTTCTGCCGGGTGATGCGCCCGACGAAGACCACCGCCGGCCGGTCCGGGTCGATGCCCAGGTCGCGCACCGTCTGCTCGGCGTGCGTGATCTCCTGAGGGTCGCTCGGTCGCTGCCAGTCGTCCAGGTCGATCCCGTTGTGCACGACGTGCACCCGCTGGGGCTCCACCGCCGGGTACGCGCGCAGGATGTCCGTCCGCATCCCCCCGGACACGGCGATGATCCCCGCCGCCGCCTCGTACGCGGTCCGCTCGGCCCAGCTCGACAGCGCGTAGCCGCCGCCCAGCTGCTCGGCCTTCCACGGGCGCAGCGGCTCCAGACTGTGCGCGGTGACGACATGCGGCACGTCGTACAGCAGCGCCGCGAGATGACCGGCGAGGTTGGCGTACCAGGTGTGCGAGTGCACCAGGTCGCTCGTCGCCCCGTCGGCCCCGACCCGGCCGACGGCGTCGGCCATGAGCAGGTCGACGCCGAAGGTCTGCAGCGCCGGGTTGGCGCCGGCCAGCACCGCAGGGACGTCCAGGCCGTCGACGGCGGGCTCGTCGCGCGGCCCCTCGAAGCAGTGCACCCGCACGTCGATGCTGCGTCGCAACACCCGGGTCAGCCCGGCCACGTGCACCCCGGCCCCGCCGTACACGTGCGGCGGGTACTCGCGGGTGAGCAGGTCGACTCGCACGCGCATCCTCCTCGGCGCCAGGCCCCGCGGCCGGCTGCGCGACACGCTAGCGCGATCGGTGGGCGGTGCCCTCTCGCCGCGGGCCCGGGCGGGGCCTAGGGTCGGGACCATGGCAGCGCCGCGCGTCCTGGCTATCGTCCTCGCAGGTGGAGAAGGCAAGCGGCTGATGCCGCTGACGGCGCACCGCGCCAAGCCCGCCGTCCCGTTCGGGGGCATCTATCGGCTGGTCGACTTCGCCTTGTCCAACGTCATCAACTCGCGGTACCTGCACGTCGTCGTGCTGACCCAGTACAAGTCCCACAGCCTCGACCGGCACGTGTCCAAGACGTGGCGCATGTCGCCGCTGCTGGGCAACTACGTCGCCGCGGTGCCCGCCCAGCAGCGTGTCGGCAAGCACTGGTACCTGGGCAGCGCGGACGCGATCTACCAGTGCCTGAACATCATCGACGACGAGCGTCCTGACATCGTGGTCGTCGTCGGCGCGGACCACGTGTACCGCATGGACTTCTCGCAGATGGTCGACGCGCACATCGAGTCCGGCGCGGAGCTCACGGTCGCCGGCATCCGCCAGCCGCTGGCGCAGGCCGACCAGTTCGGCGTCATCGAGACCGCCGCCGACGATCCCGCACGTATCACCGCCTTCCGGGAGAAGCCGACCGACGCCGTCGGGCTCACCGACTCCCCGCGCGAGGTGCTCGCGTCGATGGGCAACTACGTGATCGACGCCGACGCGCTGGTGAAGGCCGTCACCGTCGACGCGGAGAACCCCGCCTCACGGCACGACATGGGCGGCGACGTGGTGCCGTGGTTCGTCGAGCGCGGCACCGCGGGGGTGTACGACTTCATCCGCAACGACGTGCCCGGGTCGACGCCGCGCGACCGCGACTACTGGCGCGACGTCGGGACGATCGAGGCGTTCTACGAGGCGAACCTCGATCTCATCGCCATCGAGCCGGTGTTCAACCTCTACAACGACGAGTGGCCGCTCTACACCGGGTACATCGGGCTGCCGCCGGCCAAGTTCGTGCACGCAGGGCCGGGCCGGCTGGGACACGCCGCGGACTCCATCGTCTCCCCCGGCGTCGTCATCTCCGGGGCGACCGTGTCCCGGTCGGTGCTGTCCCCCGGCATCTGGCTGCACTCCTGGTCGCAGGTCACCGACTCCGTGCTCATGGACGGCGTGCAGGTCAACCGCTACGCACAGATCCACCGCGCGATCCTCGACAAGAACGTCATCGTGCCGGAGCGGGCCCGGGTCGGCGTCGATCCCGAGCACGACCGGGCCCGCGGGTACACCGTCACCAACTCCGGGATCACGGTGGTGCCGAAGGGGACGGTCATCGAGCGGTGAGCCGGGCCGGGCGAGAGGTGCTCCGGACGTCCGACGCCCGCTCCGCGACGTGGGCACCGGCACGGCGCGCGTGCGCGCACCACTAGCCTGCGTGCCGTGAGCACGCCGCCCCGTCTGGTCGTCATGGACGTCGACTCCACCCTCATCACGGCCGAGGTCGTGGAGCTCCTGGCCGACCGGGCCGGGTCGCGCGACCTCGTCGCGCAGATCACCGAGCGCGCCATGCGCGGCGAGATCGACTTTGCCGCCTCGCTGCACGAGCGGGTCGCGACGTTGGCCGGCCTGCCGGACACCGTCTTCGCCGACGTCCTCGCCGAGGTCGAGCTGACCGCGGGAGCGCGCGAGCTCGTCGCGGAGCTGCACCGGCGCGGCTGGCCGGTCGGGCTCGTGTCCGGCGGCTTCGTGGAGGTGGTGCGTCCGCTCGCGGAGTCGCTGGGGATCACGCTGGTGCGGGCGAACGAGCTCGAGGTGGCCGACGGCCGGCTGACCGGTCGCGTCCGCGGGACTGTGGTGGACCGCCGGGTCAAGGAGTCGACGTTGCGGGAGTTCGCCGCCGCCTCCGGGGTGCCCATGGAGCGCACCGTCGCCATCGGTGACGGTGCGAACGACCTCGACATGCTCGCCGCCGCCGGCCTGGGTGTGGCGTTCAACGCCAAGCCGGTGGTGTGCGACCGGGCCGACGCCGTCGTGCGTGGCCGGCTCGACGCGGTGCTCGAGCTGCCGGCGCTAGCCGACGTCTGAGGTCTCGGCCGCTTCGTCCTCGACCCACTGCACGAGCTGCCACACGATGCCGTTGGGATCCACGACCTGGCAGTACCGCACGCCCCACGGCTCCGTCTCGGGCGCCGTGACCACGGGTGCCCCGGCGGCACTGATGCGGGCGAGCTCGGCGTCGACGTCGTCCACGACGAAGGCGACGAGCATCCCCTGCCCGGCGGGCCCGGCGATGACCGCCGGCTTGAACGTCGGCAGGCCGGTCCGCAGGAAGACCAGGTTGACGCCGGCCTCCGGGTGGCTCAACGAGACGAAGCCGTCCGCGGACATGACCTCGACGAAGCCGAAGTGCGTGCGGACGAAGGCCGCCGAGGCCGCCGGGTCGGCGACGTTGAGGGACAGCGCGGTCGCCGTCACGTGCATGGGTCCTCCCCCTGATCCGCAAATATCTGTACGTTGTACAGAGTATCAGCCCACCGCACCGTCGAGGAGGAGTCGTGCCCCGCGAGCTCATCGACCTGCTCTGGCGTGACCACCCGGACGCCCCACCTGCGGGCACCCGGGGCCCCCGCGCGCGCGTCACCACGTCGGACGTGGTGGACGCCGCGATCGCGCTCGCGGACGACGCCGGCCTCGCGGCCGTCACCGTCCGGCGGCTTGCGGCTGATCTGGGCACGTCGGCCATGTCGCTGTACACGTACGTCAGCTCACGTGAGGACCTGCTCGTGCTCATGGCCGACACGGTGCGCGCCCGCCAGCGCCGACGACCGCACGGGCGTCACGGCTGGGCGGCCCGGGTCCGACGCGTCGCCGAGGACGACCGGGCGCTGTACGACGCACACCCGTGGCTGCTGGACGTCACGGACCAACGTTCCGCGTTCGGACCGGGCACCATCGCGAAGTACGACCACGAGCTGCACGCGTTCGACGGGACCGGGCTGGACGACGTCGAGCGGGACGCCGCGCTCACGTTCGTCCTCGACTTCATCCGGGCGGCGGCGCGAGCGAGCCGCTCCGATCCCCCGGTGGTCGACCTGGCCGACACCTGGCGGTCCTGGAACGAGCGACTCGCCGGCTACCTCGGCCCGGACCACGCACTGGCCCAGCGGGTCGGCGCCGCGGCCGGCGCGGCGATGAACACCGCCTACAGCCCCGAGCATGCCTGGCGGTTCGGCGTGGACCGCGTGCTCGACGCCCTCACCGCGCTCGTCGCGAGCCGGACGGACCGGAGCGCGCCATCGGCCGACGCCGGTGGGTCGGCTGACCGCACCGGAGGGACCCGACGGGCCCCGGCCCGGGGCAGTTCGACGCTGCCGAGGAGCGGCGGCTAGTCCCGGGTCACGAGGCGGACCAGACGGCCGTTGCCGCGGTCGACGGCGCTCCACGGCACGTCGTCCCACTCCAGCACCGACCAGCTCGCCGTAGGGACACCCGTGCGCACGCGCGCGACCGCCGTCTCGTCCGAGCCGGGACCGGCGAGCACCGCGGCGGTGCGGGACATGATCGGCTCGTGCCCGACGACGAGGACCGTCTCGACATCGTCCGACACCGCACGCACCTCGTCGAGCAGGGCGCCGGGGCTGCCGCCGTAGAGCGAGTCACGGTGCTCGACACGCGGTTGGGCGGACAGGCCGGCACGGACCAGCTCCCAGGTCTGCCGGGTGCGCACGGCCGGTGAGCACAGCACCACCTCCGGCACGAGCCCGGCCTCGACCAGGGCAGGACCGACGGCGGAGGCGCGCTGTCGGCCCTCCAGCGTGAGCGGTCGCTGCTCGTCGGCCACCCCGTGGGCGGGCTCGGCCTTCGCGTGGCGCAGCAGGAGCAGGCGGCGGGTCGTCGTCACCCGGACAGCCTGCCACCTCCCGGCACCGGGAGCTGCACGACTACTGGCCCATGGCGTGCACGCCGCCGTCGACGTGCACGATCTCCCCCGTCGTCGCCGGGAACCAGTCGGACAGCAGGGCGGCCACCGCGCGGGCGGCCGGCTCCGGGTCGGAGACGTCCCAGCCGAGCGGGGCGCGGTCGGGCCAGCCACCCTCCATGGCCTCGAAGCCGGGGATCGACTTGGCGGCGGTGGTGCGGATCGGACCGGCCGACACCAGGTTCACGCGGATGCCGTCCGGGCCGAGGTCCCGAGCCAGGTAGCGAGCCGTGGACTCGAACGCGGCCTTGGCGACGCCCATCCAGTCGTAGACCGGCCAGGCGTACCGGGCGTCGAAGGTCAGGCCGACGAGACCTGCACCGCGGGTCAGCAGCGGCCGGGACGCCACCGCGAGCGACTTCAGCGAATAAGCGCTGACCTCGAGCGCCGTCGCCACGTCGGCCCACTCCCCGGCGAGGAAGTTGCCGCCCATCACCGACTGCGGGGCGAAGCCGATGGAGTGCACGACGCCGTCGAGGCGGTCGGTGTGCTCACGCACCCGGTCGGCCAGAGCGTCGAGGTCCTCCGCCGACGTCACGTCGAGCTGGACGACCGGCGCCTCGGCCGGCAGTCGCCGGGAGATCGCCTGGGTGAGCCGGAACTGGCGCCCGAAGGACGTCAGCACCACCTCGGCACCCTCCTGCTGAGCCAGCCGCGCCACATGGAACGCGATCGAGCCGTCCGTCAGGACGCCGGTGACGAGGAGCTTCTTGCCGTCGAGCAGACCCATGGCCCGCCCTCCCTTCGTGGTTCGTCCCGCGGACACGGGTACCCGCAGGCGCGTCGGATACCCGTCAGTGACCCATGCCGAGGCCGCCGTCGACCGGGACCACCGCCCCGGAGACGTACCCGGCCGCCGGCGACGCGAGGAACTCCACCACCGCTGCGACCTCGTCGGGCGCGGCGAACCGGCCCAGCGGGATGGCCTCGCGGTACGCCTGCTGACGCTCCTCGGGCAGCGCGCGCGTCATGTCGGTGTCGATGAAGCCGGGGGCGACGACGTTCGCCGTGATGCCCCGACCGCCGAGCTCGCGGGTCAGCGAGCGGGCGATGCCGACGAGACCCGCCTTCGACGCCGCGTAGTTGACCTGACCCGGCGAGCCGTACAGGCCGACCACGGACGAGATGAGCACGACCCGCCCGCGGCGCAGCCGGATCATGCCCTTGGAAGCCCGCCGCACGCACCGGAAGGCGCCGGTGAGGTTGACGTCGAGCACCTCGGCGAAATCCTCGTCGGTCATCCGCAGCAGGAGCTGGTCCCGCGTGACACCCGCGTTCGCGACCAGCACCTCGACCGGCCCGTGCTCCGCCTCGATGCGGGTGAACGCCGCGTCGACCGACTCGGTGTCGCGAACGTCCCCTACCACGCCGAGAACACCGTCCGGCAGGTCCCCCGCGCGGTAGATCGTCGCGACCTTGTCCCCGGCCGCGACGAAGCGCTCGGCGATGGCGCGGCCGATGCCCCGGTTGGCCCCGGTGACGAGGACGGAGCGGGGTGTGCGGTCGGAGGTGGTGGTGTCAGGCACGGGACAGGACGCTAGCCGACGGCACCGACACTCCCCCGCAGCGCCCCGGCACAGGTTCTCCGCGCCGCGTTGTGGGACCCGCACAAGCCACCGCCGGCAGCGCCCGTGGCGCCGTATCGGCCGTCGCGCTGCACGGGCCGTTGCTCCACCCGCAGCCCGACGGCTCCGAGAGCCGGCTCGCGGCGCCGGACACCGGCCGGCGGCGCTGGTCCTGCCCGGAGCCGCCGACCGCCGAGCAGAGCCGTCTGCGGAGCCGAGGCCGGCGGGAGCCGGGCGACGAGGCGGACTAGGATCGCTCGGTGAGCACGCACGGGCAGCGGGGGTCCGGCCGCACCGGCGGCCGGCGGTCCGGCTCCGCGGAGGTGCACCAGATCACCTCGGCGCCGGAGCCGTTGACCGACGACGTCGCCCGGCGCCAGCGCCGCTACCTGGTGCAGATGGGCATCCGCGTCGTCTGCTTCGCGCTGTCCGTCCTCACCTGGGGACACATCCCGGTGGTGCTGTCGCTCGTGCTCATCGTCGGCGCGGTGGTCCTGCCGTACACGGCGGTGCTCATCGCCAACGCCGGCCGTGAGCGCCGCGACACCGACGCCTCGTTCATGGAGCACCGTGAGCTGGGCCCCGGCCACCATGACGGCGGCGAGCTCGGGGACGGACGATGACCGCCACCCCCGGCAGCGCACACCCAGACGCGGTCGACGAGCTGGTGTGCTCGGCCCGCGGGTGCCGCGCCGAGGCGACCTGGGGCCTGCTGTGGAACAACCCCCGGCTGCACACCCCGGAGCGCCGCAAGGTCTGGCTCACCTGCGACGAGCACCGAGAGTTCCTCAGCCAGTACCTCGACGTGCGCGGCTTCCTGCGCGACGTGGTCCCCGCCGGCACGCTCGACCGGGTCGAGCCGTGACCGGTGCCCGTGGCGGCCTCGGCACCCGGGCGGGGAGCGCCCGGTGAGGCCGGCCGCCCGCCGCGCGGCGGCGATGGTCGCGGTCGGTGTGGTGCTCGCCGTGACGTGCACGCTGCTGGGCCGCTGGCAGTGGAACCGGCACGTGTGGCGGGACGCCGCGATCGCGGTCGTCCAGGAGAACTACGCCGCGGACCCCGTGCCACTGAGCACCGTGCTGGCCGACCCGTCGGACGTCCCGGCGGACACGGACGAGTGGCGGCGGGTGCGGGTGGCCGGCCACTATCTGCCGGACGACACGGTGCTGCTGCGCAACCGGCCGGTGGACGGGAACCCGGCGTACCACGTGCTGGTGCCCTTCGTCGTGACGGACCCCGCCCCCGCAGGCGCCGGTGCCGGCGCCGCCATGCAGGCCCCCGGTCGGCCGGCCGCCGGGACGCTGCTCGTCGTGGACCGCGGCTGGGTGCCCACCGGGCAGGACGCCTCCGCCGCCGTGACGCCGCCGGCACCGCCGGCCGGGACCGTGACGCTCACCGCGCGGCTGCGACCGAGCGAGCCGGAGTCCCGGCGCTCGGCACCGCCGGGACAGGTGCAGGCCATCGCCGTGGCACAGGTACTCGCCGCCGCCGGGGACGGGCTGACCGGCTCCCCCGCCTACACCGGCGGCTACGTCGCGATGACCGAGGAGTCGCCTGCGGCGGGGCAGGCCCTCGGCGCGCTGCCGCCGCCGAGCACCGACCCGGGCTCGCACCTGTCGTACGCGTTCCAGTGGTGGACGTTCGCCCTCGGCGGCCTGGTGGCCTTCTCCGTGGCCGCCCGCCGCGAGCTGAGGGCCGGCGACGACGACGGTGAGCTCCCGGCGGCGCAGGGGGCGGGCGGCACGACGAGCGCCGGACGCACCGACGGCGGCCCCGCCGCGGCCGGTGCGCCCGCGGCAGCAGCCGCCGGGTCCCGCACGACACCGGGTCGGTCGCCGCGGCGCGTGCGTCCGCCGGCCGACCCCGGGCCGCGGCGGCGCGGCGGGCGCGACGAGGACGACGAGGACGCGCTCATCGACGCTCAGCTCGCCGCCGCCGAGCCCAGCGCCCGAGCCGACAGCCCCCACACCAACTGATCCCACCGTCACCCACCCCGTTCACGGTGTGGTGGAGCTGCCGGGACGACCGGGGTCGTGCGTCTCAGGCCAGCGCGATGAGGTCCAGGTAGTCGGCGCCCCACAGGTCCTCGGCGCCGTCCGGCAGCAGCAGCACGCGCTCCGGGTCGAGCGCCGCGACGGCACCCTCGTCGTGCGAGACGAGCACGACCGCACCCTGGTACCCGCGCAGCGCGGCGAGGATCTCCTCCCGGGAGGCGGGGTCGAGGTTGTTCGTCGGCTCGTCCAGCAGCAGCACGTTGGCGCTCGACACCACGAGGGTCGCCAGCGCGAGGCGGGTCTTCTCCCCACCGGACAGCACCCGCGCCGGCTTGTCGGCGTCGTCCCCGGAGAACAGGAACGAGCCGAGCACGGAGCGGACCTGGGTGTCGTTGAGGTCGGGAGCGGCGCTGCGCAGGTTCTCCACCACCGTGCGGTCCAGGTCGAGGGTCTCGTGCTCCTGGGCGTAGTAGCCGATCTTCAGCCCGTGGCCCGGCCGGACCTCGCCGGTGTCGGGCTGCTCCAGACCGCCGAGGATGCGCAGCAGGGTCGTCTTGCCGGCACCGTTGAGGCCCAGCACCACCACCCGGCTCCCGCGGTCGATGGCGAGGTCGACGTCCGTGAAGACCTCCGTGGAGCCGTACGACTTGGACAGCCCCGAGGCGCTCAGCGGAGTACGCCCGCAGGGTGCCGGGTCGGGGAACCGCAGATGGGCGACCTTGTCGGAGACGCGGGTCTCCTCCAGGCCCGCGAGCATCCGCTCGGCGCGCCGCGCCATGTTCTGCGCGGCGACCGCCTTGGTGGCCTTGGCCCGCATCTTGTCGGCCTGGGCGAGCAGCACCGAGGCCTTCTTCTCGGCGTTGGCCCGCTCGCGGCGGCGGCGCTTCTCGTCGGTCTCGCGCTGCTGCAGGTACGCGTCCCAGCCGAGGGCGTACTGGTCGAGGGCCGCGCGGTTCGCGTCCAGGTGGAACACCTTGTTGACGGTGGCGCGCAGCAGCTCCACGTCGTGGCTGATGACGACGAAGCCGCCGGAGTACGACCTCAGGTAGTCGCGCAGCCAGGCGATGGAGTCGGCGTCCAGGTGGTTGGTCGGCTCGTCGAGCAGCAGGGTGTCGACGCCGGAGAACAGGATGCGGGCCAGCTCGACGCGCCGGCGCTGGCCGCCGGACAGCGTGCCCAGCTCCTGGGCGAGCACCCGGTCGTTCAGGCCCAGGTTGGCGGTGATGCGGTGCGCCTCGCTCTCGGCCGCGTACCCGCCGGCGGCCGTGAAGCGGGCCTCCAGCCGGGGATAGCGCTCCATCGCCGCCTCGCGGGTCTCGTCGTCGGCCGAGGCCATCGCCCCCTCGGTCTCGCGCATCTGGCGGACGATCGCGTCGAGGTTGCGGGCGGACAGCACCCGGTCGAGGGCGAGCACGGACAGGTCGCCCGACGAGGGGTCCTGCGGCAGGTAGCCGATGTCACCGGAGCGGCTGATCTGCCCTCCGGTCGGCTGGGTCTCCCCCGCGAGCGTGCGTGTCAGCGTGGTCTTGCCGGCACCGTTGCGCCCCACCAGCCCGATGCGGTCGCCGGGGGCGACGCGGAACGTCGCCGGCTCGAGCAGCACCCGTGCACCGACGCGCAGCTCGACACCCTGAGCAGTGATCACTTGACGGTTTCCTCCGAGAACGCCGCACGGGCGTTGGACCCGGGCACAAGCGCCGTCCAGTGTACGGGCGGCTAGCGTGACGGCATGACCCCAGCTCCTGAGCAGTCCGGCCCGCAGGACCCGCAGAGCGCGACCCTGCCGGCCCCCGTCCTGCGACGCACCGCCGTGGCCGACCTCGCCCTGGTGACGACCTTCGGTGCCTTCATCGTCGTGTGCGGGATCCTGCCGGGCATCCCCATGCCGGGCGGCGTCCCCCTCACGCTGCAGACGTTCGCCGTGGTCCTGGCGGGCCTGGTGCTCGGCCCCCGGCTGGGGTTGGCTGCCGCTGCGCTCTACCTGGTCGTCGGGTTCGCCGGTCTGCCGGTGTTCACCGGAGGCAAGAGCGGGCTGGGGGTCCTCAGCGGGCCTACCGTGGGCTATCTGCTCGGGTTCCCGGTCGCCGCGCTGGCCGCCGGGCTGCTGGCCCGCAGGGTGGGCCGGACTGTGACATCACCGGTCGCTCCGGCCGACGGCACCCTGGCCCGGCTCTGGCACGCCGTCACGCGGCTGCGGGTGCTGCTGGTGGCCGCCCTGGTGGCCAGCCCGGTGCTCGTCCACCCGCTCGGCATCGCCGGGATGATGTGGCGCCAGGGGCTCACGCTCCGTGAGGCGGCGGTGACCGACATCGCCTTCGTCCCCGGCGACGTCGTCAAGAGCGTGCTGGCCGCCGTCGTCGCGTTGGCCGTCTTCCGCGCCTACCCCGATCTCCTGCGCACGCGCCGCTGAGCTCGCCGGCCCTCCCGTGATCGCGTTCGACGAGGCTCTGGTCACCGCCTACAGCCCCGACCCGGCCGGCGGCCCGGACCGGGTGGTGCGGCTGCTGGGGCCCGTGACGCTCCGGCTGGCCGAGCACCGGGTCGCCGTCGTGGGCGCCAACGGCTCGGGCAAGTCGACGCTGGCCCGGTTGGTGAACGGCCTGGTGCTGGCCTCGTCCGGCACGGTCACGGTGGACGGCTTGGACGCCGCGCGCGACGGCGCGCAGGTGCGCCGCCGGGTCGGCTTCGTGTTCTCCGACCCGGACGCCCAGCTCGTCATGCCGACACCGGTCGAGGACGTCGGGCTGTCGCTGCGCCGCACCGGGCTGCCCGCGGCGCAGCGGGACGCCGCCGCCCGCCGGGTGCTCGACCGGTTCGGGCTGGGCGAGCGGGCCGACGTGCCGGTGCACGCCCTGTCGGGCGGGCAGCGTCAGCTCCTTGCGCTGGCGACCGTGCTGGCCACCGACCCGGCGGTGCTGGTCTGCGACGAGCCCACCACGCTGCTGGACCTGCACTGGCGCACGGTGGTCGACGGTCTGCTCGCGGGGCTCGAGCAGCAGGTGGTGATCGTCACGCACGACCTGGAGGCCGCGTTGCGGGCGGACCGCGTCCTCGTGGTGGAGGACGGGCGCGTGGTCGCGGACGACGAGCCCGCCCCGGCGGTGGCGTACTACCGCACGCTCATGGCCGAGCGTGTCGCCGCGACCGCCCGGCCGGTCGCCCCGTGAGCCGTCGCCCCGGTGGTGCGGGACCGCTGCGTCCAGGTTGGGCGGGCCCGCTCGGCCTGTACCGGCCGGGCGGCAGCGCGGTGCACCGCGCCTCGGCCGGCGTCAAGCTCGTGACGCTGGTGCTGGGCGCCGTGGCCGCCGTCGTCCTGCCGGGGCTGCCGGCGGCCCTGGCGCTGCTCACGGCGGCCGTCGCCGTACACCTGCTGGCGCGGCTGGCCTGGCGGCGCACGCTGCGGGACCTCGTCGTCGTGCTGGTGACCTCGGCCGTCCTCGGGGCGTACCAGTGGTGGGCGCGTGGCCCCGTACGCGCGGCGGAGGTCGTCGCGGACCTGGTCGCGCTGGTCCTGCTGGCCACCGTCGTCACGTCCACCACCCGCTCGGACGCGTTGCTCGACGTGGTGGCCCGCGTGGTACGGCCGCTGCGCCGGGTGGGGGTGCGGCCCGAGTCCGTGACCTTCGCGATCGCCCTGCTGCTGCGCTCGGTGCCGGTGCTGCTCGGCCTGGCGGTCCAGGCACGCGAGGCCGCCCGGGCCCGTGGCCTGGAACGGGATCCGCGGGCCGTCGTCGTCCCCGCGGCCGTCCGCATGGTGGGCCACGCCCGGGCGACTGCGGAGGCGCTCGCCGCCCGCGGTCTGGGCGACGAAGCCCCGTGATCCCCCGGGACGGCGCGGCCGTGTACGGCGACGACGCACAGCCGTGACCCAGATCACGCCGAGAGGCGCCTGTCCGAAGTTAGATAAGGCTTACCTTTGCTGCGGCGGCTCGGGCGGAACCACCCCACCGGGGCGACCGGCCGCCCCGAGCTGCGCGACCGCGCCGCACGGCCAGGAGCTCGCTGAGGAGAAGCGTGTCCCCCAACCCACGTGCCGGCACGGGCCGTGCACCCCGACGCCGTGCAGCCCGACGGCCGGCGGCCTGGGCCGCTGCGGCCGCCCTCGCGCTCGTCGCCGCGCTCGGCGGGTCGAGCACGGCCACCGCCGCCGAGCCCGACGTCGTCCAGCCGCAGGACGTCACGGTCCTGCCCGGTCAGCAGGCCTCGTTCACCGTCGAGGCACCCGGCGCCTCGATCTTCCAGTGGTACCGCCTGCCCAACACCACCTCCGCGGTGAAGACCGACTTCAGCACCCCGGGCGCGAGCACCTACGCGTTCACCGCCACCGAGGACGACGACGGTGCGCAGTTCATCGTGAAGTTCCTCCTCGGCGGGGCGTTCGTCTCCTCCCGGACCGCCACGCTCACCGTCGGCACCGGCGAGGCCCAGGTCACGACGCAGCCCCTGCCGGCCACCGCCTTCGAGACCCGGCCGGTCCGCTTCTCCGTGACCGCGAAGGGCACCAGCCCGCTCGAGTACCGGTGGCAGCGCTCCGCCGACGAGGGGTCCACCTGGACGGACGTCGCGGGCGCCGACTCCGCCACGCTCGAGCTGGTCGCCGACCTCGCCGACGACGGGGCCCTCTTCCGCGCGGTGGTCGACAACCCGGTGGGCGCACCGGCGATGTCCGAGCCCGGGCGGCTGACCGTCCTGCCGCTCACCGGCGACGCCGAGCCCGTCGAGCACGCCAGCCTGTCGTGGGGGCTGAACACGATCTACCAGGGCGGCAACCCGGCGGGGAACAGCTGCAACACGTTCTCCGCCGGCACCCAGCCGGAGTTCGCCGACCGCCAGGGCGACGTGCAGATCGTCCACCTCGACGCCGACGGCAACGCCGTCTCCGTCTCCGCCGGCACTGCCTGCCAGGGGGCCGAGGGCAGCGTCGACCACCTGAACCAGCGGGTGCTGTTCACCGAGGGCACCGGCACCGCCAACGTGACCACCGGCGAGGCGACGGTCCGCTGGACCGGCGCATTCACGGCCAACGCCTACGGCGGCCTGGTGCCGTGGTGGCTGCAGGACCCCACGTTGACCGTGCACTCCGACGGCAGCGGCACGCTGACCGCGACCGCCGGCGGCGAGGGCGCCTCGATGGACGACCCGGAGAACCCGTACGACGTCGCCCCGCGCGAGGTCACCGTGGCGACGTTCCGCGACGTGCAGGTCACCGCCGACGGGATCGTCGTGCAGCCGGACTATGCGGGTGTGGACTACTTCCCGCTCGTCGACGGCGTCCGCTCGACCACGTCCGCCATCCCGGCGGCGGTCAAGGCGGGCGACCCGCAGTGGGGCTCGTGGCCCGAGTCGTTCGTGGACTTCCAGTACGAGACACAGCTCTCCTCCTACTGGCACACGTCCGGCCTGAGCGCCGACCCGGACAAGCCGCCGTACCCGTTCGAGGTGCGCTTCGCCTCGGCGCCCGACGTCGCCAACGTGCCGGCCATCGTGGCGAACCCGTCGACCACCACCGCCACGCCCTTCGTGGAGGGCCGCGACGTGGCCTTCACCGCCACAGTGCAGGACGCCACGCAGGTGCAGTGGCAACGCTCCACGAGCCCCTCGGGGCCGTGGACCGACGTACCGGGCGCGACCACGCAGACGTTCACCATCGCGGCGATCGACTCGAGCTGGAACAACACCTACCTGCGCCTGCTCGCGACGAACGACGAGGGCTCCGCGGCCAGCGGCGCCGTCCGCCTCACGACGCGGGGCTACCAGGAGCTGGCGTTCACCGTGCAGCCGTCGGACGTCCTCACCATCGCCGGGTACCGGGCCGTGCTGCAGGCGCGGGCGACGGGCAACCCAGCACCCCTGAGCGGCGGCTACGGCGTGCAGATCAGCCGCGACGGGGGTGCCACCTGGTCGGACCTGCCCGACGTGCAGTTCTCGACCTCGGGCCTCACCACCGGCGACACCTTCACCGTGCCGACCGTCGCCGCCGCGGACGACGGTGCGCTGCTGCGGGCCGTGGCGCGCAACGCCGACGGCGAGACGGCCACGTCTGCACCGGCGCGGCTGACGGTCGCCCCGGCGACCGGCGCGCCGCAGCTCGTGGTCAGCCCGGCCGACGGGGTCGACCCGGCCGCCGCCACCACGCTCACGGTCGTCGGCGCGGGCTTCGTCATCCCGGATGCTCCCGCCGGCAGCGGCTACTCGCTCGACCTCGGGCTCTTCGACACCACGACGTGGCAGCCTGGTCAGACCGGGACCCGGGCCTGGGTCGTCACCTCCAGCCAGACCTCGAGCGGCCAGCTCTACCAGGGGGCGCTCGCGTCCCGCGCCGGCTGGTTCACCGCGCAGATCAAGGTTCCGGCCGGACGCCTCGACCCGACCCGCCGCTACGGCGTGGGGTCGTTCCTGCGGCTGACGGACAACAGCACCTGGGTCGACACCTTCGACGACCGTGCGGGTGACGCCTGGGCGCCGGTGCTGCTGACCGGGCAGTCGCCCGCCTCCAGCGAGGGCATCGACGTGACGGTCGACGTGCCCGCGGACACCGACCCGGGGCCGGGCGTGCTCGCGTGGACCATCGCGGGTGGCGACGACGCGGTGAGCCTCGGCACGGCGGAGCGTCTCGGGACAGGTGTGGCCGCCAGCGGGGCGTTGCGCACGATCACCGTCACCGACACCCGGGTCGACGCACCGGCCTGGTCGTTGACCGGGCGGGCCGGTGACTTCCGGGCGCAGGACGGCGACGGGTCGTTCGGCGGCGAGGCCCTCGGGTGGACGCCGACCGTCCTGTCCGACGAGATGGGGACGGTGCGCGGGTCCGACGTGGCGCCGGGGAGCGGTGCCGGGCTGACGGCGTCGTCGGCGCTGGCCTCGGCGGCCACCGGGCACCAGCGCGGTACGGCGGAGGTGAGCGCGGGGCTGTCGCTGCTCGCCCCGTCCGACACCCCGGCAGGGCGGTACACCGCGACGCTCACGCTGACGATGCTGGGCTGAGCGGGCACCGCCGAGCCTGGACACCGACTGGGCCGTCCCCCTCGGGGGCGGCCCAGTCGGTGTCTCACCATGTGAATGGTCCGGCTGATCCGTTGACCTGCGCCTGCCGCCCACCTACCTTGCGGCGCATACCCGGCCGGCTCCCCCGGCCCGGGCAGCACGGACGAAGGACCCGACGATGCGCGCGACCGCACGCTCGACGAGCGGTGCCGCCGGCACCGCGGTCCTGCTCTGTCCGGGTGCGGTCACCGCACGCTGCTGTCAGCGCTGACGAGCAGCCACCGCGTACCGCCCGGCCCCGGCTCGGTCGCCGTCCCGACGACCGCTCCGCACCGGCCGACCGCGCCCGTCTGGGGCGCGCCGCACCCGCGACCGCACCGTTGAACGGACCATCCTGTGCCCCAGTCCGCACACCCCTCTGCCCGCACGCAGACCTCTGACCCGCACACCCGGTCGCAGACCCACCACGCGCAGACCCGCACCGAGCCGCCCAGCACGCCCGCCGCGCCTCGCCACGTACACCTCGCCGTCGACCTGAGCGACGCAGGTGCCCGGCCCGCCGACTGGCGGGACGTCGGCTCCCGCGCCGCGCAGCCGTTCGACCTCGACCGGCTGCTCGACCTCGTCGGCACCGCGCAGCGCGGGACCCTCGACTTCGTCGTCTTCGACGACACCTTCGCGCTGCGTCCGCGGAGCACCGGCGCGTCCGGCGGGCGGCTCGACGCCGCACTCGTCAGCGCCCGGCTCGCGCCCCGGACGGCGGGCCTCGGGCTGGTTGCCGCGCTCGACCCGGAGCACACCGACCCCGTGCACGTTGCCCAGGCGGTCACCGCTGTGGACGCCGCGAGCGCCGGGCGAGCCGGGTGGCAGGTCGGCACCACAGGCTCGCCTGGAGCGGGCGAGCCGGACGGGTCCGCTCTCGGCGGCGTCCCCACGTCGGTCCTCGACGAGGCGGTCGAGACCGTCGTCCGGCACTGGGCGGCCGGGACCGGTGACGTCCGGCCGGAGCCGGGACGGGCCCGGGCCGTCGACGTGGACGGCGTCCCGTTCGTCGTCCGCTCCCCTGCCCGGCGCGCCTCGTCCGCCGTGCGCCCGGTCGTCGTGCTGCGGGCCGACGGACCGGCGGCGCTGGCGGTCGCGGGGCGGCACGCCGACGTCGTCCGGGTACGTGCCGGTGACCGGCAGGCCGCGGTCGCGCACCGACGGGAGATCCGCGAGGCCGCCCGCCACGAGGGCCGCACACCCGACGAGGTACGGGTGCTGGTCGACGTCGTGGCGGTGCTCGGCCCCGACCGAGCCAGCGCCCGGGCCCGGCTGGACCTGCTGCGGGAGATCGACGGCACCGGCTGGGACACCGGCTCGCTCATCGTGGCGGGCACCCCGCAGGACCTCGCCGCGCTTGTCGCCGACTGGGTCGACGCGGGGGCCGCCGACGGGTTCGTCGTCCGGCCGGGGTCGGTCCAGACGGACCTCGTCGGCCTGGTGGACGGCGTGGTGCCGTTGCTGCGCGCGGCGGGCCGGTTCCGGCGGCACTACCCGGGGACGACCCTGCGACACAGCCTCGGCGTCCCCGAGGCCGCGCCACGAGCCCCGGCGACCGTCTGACGCCGGCCCCGGTGGGCAGGGGGAGCTCCGCGAGCCTGCGACCCGTGGGCCGTCAGTCCTGCGAGGCCGGCCCCAGCGCACGCAGCAGCGGCTCCCGGGCATGCCGGAGCCAGCGGTCCACGGCACCGTCCAGGTCCGCCAGGTCCGCCTCGGTCACCGTGAGCGCACGGGCGGGCAGCGTGGCACCGAGCTCGACGAGCAGCGGGCGCAGGTGGACCTCTCCGACCAGCGCGTGCGCGGGCGAGCCGGAGACCACCAGCGGCACCGCCACGACGCCGGCCAGCCCGTCGTTGCCGTACAGGTCGAGGAAGGACTTGAGCAGCCCGGTGTACGAGGCCTTGTACACCGGCGTCGCGACGACGAGCAGGTCGGCCGCCGCGACGGTGCGCTGCGCGGCGCTCGCCTGCGGTCGCTCGTCGGCGAAGAGCTCGGCACCGAGCGTCACCAGGTCGACGGTGGTCACCATGGCGGCGGGCAGCAGCGCGGCGAGCCGGCCGGCGACCTGCTCGGCGGCGGCCAAGGTGCGCGAGCCGCGGCGGGGGTTGCCGACGAGGGCCACCACGCTGGATTCAGCAGATGCGTTCACGGCGACCGTCCTACCAGGCCGCCGCACCCTCACAAGCCCCGCCTCGAATCGTCTCGCGGACCGGACCGCGCGGCGCCGGGCGCCCGGCGACCTGCGAGGAGACGTCGTGGCTCGACGTCGTGCGACGTCGCCGGACCTCGCGAGGGTGAGCGCTTCGCGGGACGTCTGGACCGGAGGCCGAGCTGCTCGGGGACAGCGGCTTCACCGGCGCGTCTGCTCGGCGCCTCCGGCCCGTCTGCTCGGCGCCTCCGACGTGTTCCGCGGCGGCCCGCAGGCGCGCTGGGCGGTGCCGAGAGGTGCCGGAACCCGCCTCTCTTCGCCGGTCGCACGCCCGA
>Ga0164243_10003091_pt1 | contig 26896 bp, 20 predicted proteins | sample OricompcompostOP_FD_108781 | JGI IMG/M metagenome (GOLD analysis project Ga0164243, IMG submission 108781) | Organic Plus compost microbial communities from Emeryville, California, USA - Original compost - Organic plus compost (OP) | ecosystem: Engineered > Solid waste > Mixed feedstock >...
CCGCAGGAGCACGCCCGGTTCCTGCGCCAGACGCCGATCTTCGAGCAGATGCTCATCGACGACGGCATCCTGCTGCGCAAGTACTGGTTCTCCGTGTCCGACGCCGAGCAGCTCAAGCGGTTCCGGTCCCGCCTGACGGACCCGGTCCGCCGCTGGAAGCTGAGCCCGACCGACCTCGAGTCGATCCACCGCTGGGAGGACTACTCGCGCGCCAAGGACGAGATGTTCGTCCACACGGACCTGCCCGGGAGCCCGTGGTTCGTCGTCGAGTCGGACGTGAAGAAGCACGCGCGGCTCAACATGATCTCCCACCTGCTCTCGACGATCCCGTACGAGGACGTGGCGGCGGGCGAGGAGGTCGTGCTGCCCGACCGGCCGGCGGCGTCGCGCGGCTACGAGCGCCCGCCGCGCGAGCTCAGCACCTACGTGCCCGACGTCGCGCTGGCGCTCCTCGGGGATCCCGAGCCCTGAGCCGCCCGGCTGGTCCCGGGCAAAGTAAGGACCCCCCGCACACCCGCCAGAGCCCGCCTGCCCTTGCTACCTTCCGGTCCTGGGGGAGTTCAGCAGGATGACGCCGCACGAGGGGTCTGCGTCCAGGGTACCGGACGACGAGCCCCCTCCGGGACGGCCCCGCGGCGGCCCGGGCGTCGGCCAGGGACCCGGTTTCGGCGGGACCCCGTCCGTCCGGTATCCTCGTGAGGCCGCAGTGCGTGCCGGGCTCGCCCGACGACGCAGGGCGGCGAGGAGGATTCGCCTAGTGGCCTATGGCGCACGCTTGGAAAGCGTGTTGGGTTAACAGCCCTCGGGGGTTCGAATCCCCCATCCTCCGCAGGAACGGATGTCTCGGACATCCAGAAGGCCCCGAACCTCTGAGGTTCGGGGCCTTCGTCGTCGCTGCATCCCGATCGGCTGGGCCGCTGAATGACGTCGATATCGTAGTCGCTCTGGTTGACGTCAATATCGTAGTCATCTAAGGTGACGTCGTTATCGAAGTCACTGGGAGGCAGCCGTGACCTACACCGGCAAGGTGACGAGCCCGGAGTCCCTCGGCCGGATCCTTCAGCAGGCGCGACTACTGGCCGGGCTCAGCCAGCGCGAGCTCGCACAGCGGCTGGGAACGACGCAGAAGTACATCTGGGAGCTGGAAGCAGGCAAGCCGTCGATCGTCATGGACCGCCTGTTCGCGGCCATGCGCGAGACCGGCATGGAGCTGACCGCGACCATCACACCGGAGGATGACCGTGGCTGACCTCGTCGTCGAGCTGTACGGGACGCGGGTGGGCACGCTCGTCGGTCCGTGGCGCACGTTCGACTTCCTCCCGGAGGCCGCGGCGGTCAGGCGCTTCGGTCTCGACAGCCCCATCATCTCGGTCTCGATCCCGTTGACAGCAGCACCGGTGCGAGCGCGCAAGGAACGTCGACGGAACTTCTTCCGCGAGCTGCTCCCGGAGGGGCGCATGCTCTCACGGCTGGCGCAAGAGGCTGCCGTTCCGGAACAGGACACGATCGGACTCCTGCGCGCCTACGGCCGCGACGTCGCGGGAGCTCTCCAGATCTGGGACCCGGAGGTCCCCGGCGAGCCCCGACAGCCGACGCTGGAACCGCTGACAGACCTGGGCGTCGCCGAGATGCTGCGGCACGTCCAGGACAATCCCCTCGGCAACAAGCCCGTCGGAGGCAAGACCTCGCTGGCCGGCGTGCAGGACAAGATCGTGCTCGCCCGAACCGCTGACGGTTGGAACCGGGTCGTCGACGGCTGGCCCTCGACTCACATCCTCAAGCCCGTGTCACGCGACCATCCGACGTCGATCTACGACGAGGAGTACGGCGCCCGCATCGCCCGCGCCGCAGGGCTCACCGCGTTCGAGACGACGATCACCACGTTCGCGGACGTGCCCGCAGTCGTCGTCGAACGTTACGACCGGTCGGTCGACGCGCCGGAGGGCCGGATCCATCAGGAGGACTTCAGCCAGGTGCTCGGCGCCGCCGGCATCCAGAAGTATCAGCGGTACGGGGGTGTGGTCAGCCTCGACCGCGTGGCCCGGACCTTCACCGGGCGGGAGGACCGCGCCTCCGTCGAGCGGCTCTTCCGTCTCGTCGTGGTGTCGGTCGCTGTGGGGAACCTCGATCTGCACACCAAGAACATCTCCCTGCTGCACCCGCTCGATGGACCGATGGTGCTCGCGCCCGCATACGACGTCGTGCCCCAGGCGCACCAGCCCAACGACGGCGAGCTCGCCCTGGCCGTCGGAGGCGAGTACCGCCACGCTGCCGTCACGCTCGAGCACCTCGTCACGGAGGGACGGACCTGGGGGCTCGCACGTGCCGCCGACCTCGCCACCGAGACGCTGACGACCGTGCTCGACACGGTGCGCACCGAGGAACCGCACGAACGCGCGCACCCTCACCTCGCCGCCCAGATCGAGGGATTCACCTCGAACCTGCTCGGCGGTCTCGAGGCAGGGCGGCCGTAGGGCCCGGACCGTCAGACCGTGTCGCCGATCCGCTCGCGCAGCGCCTCGGCGACCGCCTCCTGCACGCGGGCCTCCTCGCGCTCGGCCCGGCGCGCGCGCCCGCGGCGGATCCCCCGGACCAGCAGCACGACGACGGCCGCGAGGACGACGAGCCCGCTGAGCAGCGCCCACGGGAGCGCCCAGGCGTGCGCGGCCCCCTCGACGGGCGCGAGCGACGACGTCGAGCCGGACGCGTCGGTGACGACGGGCGTCACGCTCACGGTCGCCCCGAGGCGCCCGGCCGCGGGGACGTCCGGGACGGTGACCGTGACCGGCCACGACTCCCCCGGCAGCAGGTCGGGCGTGCCGGCGGGCGGCGCGGCGTCGGCGGCGAACCAGCCGAACGGGCCCGCGACGCGGACGCTCTGCTGCGCGGACACGATCGTGTTGCCGGTGTTGTGCAGGGTGTAGGTCACGGTGGCGTCGCCGCGGCCGAGCGGGTCGGCCGTCGTCGCGTGGTGGACGTGGACGTCCTCGACGGCGAGCGCGGGGGCGACCTTGCCCCCCACGTGCAGCGTGAGCCGCACGCCCAGCCGCCGGTCGACGTCGATACCCTCCGCCTCGTCCTTCTGGCGCAGCGACGTGACGACGCCGCCGGCGTAGTCGCCCGGGGTCGCGTGCTCGGGGACCGCCACCGTGAACGGCACCGTGACGGACTTCCCCGCGGCGACGGTGATGCTCTTCTTCGCGGCGGTCGTCCACGCGCCCACGCCGACGGACTTCGCGCCCGCGACGAGCAGGTCGAACTGACCCGCGTCGGTCGTGTAGCCGTCGGCCGCGTAGACGGCCAGCGTGAGGGCGGACTTCCCGCGGTTGGCGACGACGAGCCCGTCGTGCACGGTCCGCCCCGGCGACAGGGTGTAGCTGAAGCTCGTGCGGTCGGCGCCGAGGTCGCCCGACGCGGTGCGGACCGTCCAGGTGACGTCCTGGTCGCCCGAGGCCGCCGCGAGGCGGGGGGCGGCCGTCGTCGGCGCGGCTGTCGTCGGCGTCGCCACGGCGAGGCCTGCCGCGAGCGCCACCAGCGCGACGACGACGGCGTGGGCGGCGCGCGGGAGGCTGCGCCGTCGGGCGGACCGGGGCTCGGGGGTCGGGAGGGCGGTGGGGAAGGTCATGAGGTCCTCGTGGGGGTGGGTCTCGGGTAGCCCGGTGGGGCGGGCGCCGTCGGCACCCGCCCCACCGGTCCCTTGCGGGAGTGCGCTCAGCTGCTCAGCGCGGTGATCGTGAGGGTGGCGCGGTAGCTGCCCTTGTCGACCGTGTCGGGGAACTTGAGGTCGAGGTCGGCCCCGAGCTTCGCCGTGCCCTTGTCGTGGCCCTGGGCCGCGGAGCCGAGGCCCCGCGACGACGCCAGACCGTTGCCGCCGTCGAGGCCGGAGACCACGGCCGCGCCGGGCTTGGCGCCCGCACCGGACTGGACGAGCTTCGGCGTCCAGCCGAGGTACTTGCCGCCGAACGACTTCGAGCCGTCGGTGAAGTCGCCGACGGACGCGGAGATCGACCACGGGGCGTGCGAGCGACGCGAATCGGTCACGGTGATCGGGTTGATCTCGCCCTTCGCCTCGAAGTAGTCGCCCTTGTCAGCGGCCGTGCCGAGGTCGACGAGGCCGTTGTGACCGTCGATCGTCCAGCCGAACTCGCCGGGGGCGGCCTTCGGGACGTCGACCTGGATGTCCTGGCCGGAGCCGTGGTACGGGTGCAGCGTGACCTTGTCGACGATCGAGCCGACCGGCTGGTCCGCCGTCGTGTTGCTGCACGCGGACTTGCCGAGCTCGACCGCCGCGTTGGGGGCCGCGCAGGTGCCCGAGCGCACGTCGGACACGACGAGCTTGTCGGCCTGGACGGCGACCTTCACGTAGCTGCGGACGTGCTCCTGGTTCGCGACCGACGCGTACCAGTAGTTCTGCGGGTTCAGCGGGTCCGCGTAGTTGTCCGGCTTCGAGGCCGACGCCGGGACGGGGGACGTCAGGTCGTAGTACTTCGAGCCCGACGCCGAGTTCGCCGTCACGTACAGGACGCCGCCCTCACCGGCGAACACGTCGGCCTGGCCGGGCTGCTCGCTCGGGTCGGCCTTCGTGTTGCTGTTGATGAGGTAGCTGCGGGCGTAGCTGTGGTCGTGACCCTGCAGGACGAGGTCCACGCCGAGCTTCGAGAACGTCGCCGGGAGGTCCTTGCGGCGCTGGATGTTGTCCGAGTCCTGCGCGTGGTCGGCGACCGAGTAGACCGAGTGGTGGTAGACGAGCACCTTCCACTTGGCCTCGGAGCCGTGCTGCTTGATGACGTCGCTGACGTACGCGATGTGCGCGGCGTCACCGCCGCCGCCCTGGGACGTCGCGTAGCTGTTCGAGTTGAGGTCGATGAACAGCACGTCCTTGTAGATGTACCAGTAGTCGCCGCCGGACGTGTTCGACGTCGGGCTGCCGTTCGCGTAGTACGCGGCCGAGCGGTCGGTGTTCGGCGTGTAGAAGTGCTGCTCGTACGCCTTGCCGCCGACGTCGTGGTTGCCGATGGTGGCGGCCCACGGGTACTGGCGCAGCTCGTCGGGCGCGAGGAACGCGTCCCACTGCGACTCGGTGTTGGCGCTCTCGACCTGGTCGCCGCCCGAGACGAGGAGCTCGGCCTTCGGGTTGGCGGCCGTCGCGACGTCCAGGGTGTCCTGCCAGCCGGCCTGGTCCTTCGCCGTGTTGCCGGACGACCCGATCTGCGGGTCGCCGAGGAACAGGAAGTCGAAGTCGCCGTCGAAGTCCTGGGTCTTGAACGAGTAGGTGGGCGACCAGCTGCCGGCCGCACCCACGCGGTAGGAGTACGTGGTGTCCTCGGCGAGGCCCGTGATCGTGGCGTGGCGGTTGAAGCCGCCGCTCGTCGCGATGTTGGCGGTGCCGCTGGCCGTGAACTCGGCGCTGTCGGCGGGGAAGGCGCCGTTCGACAGCGACGACGTCGGGGCGATCTGGACCTCCTGCGCGGTGTCCGCGCTCGAGTACCAGCTGACGATCCGCTGGGACTCGTCGGCGCCGACGCCGAGGATGATCCCGGTGAGGGTCGTGGGGGTGGCGTCGTCGGCGTGCGCGGGCAGCGCAGCCAGGACGCCGAACCCGACGGTCGCGGCGACCGTCGAGGCTGCGGTGAGGCCCACGGCGAACCGGCGCCGGGCCGGTGCGTGGGGATGTGCCGCACTCAAGGACATGGGTTTCCCATCCTTCGGAGGTGAGTCGTGCTAGGGCGAGCACAACGTGACGAACCCGGATGAACCCGCCGTGAACATCGCTCCTCCGAGGAGCGGACCGCGCGCGAACTCCCCGGCTTCTCCCAGGTGCTCACCCCGTGGTCACGCGCTCGACGAACCAGAGCAGCCCCATGACCGCGACCCCGGCCGCGACGGCGCCCGTCACCCAGGCGCCCACGCGCGGCGAGCGCCGCCGCAGCAGCGCGAGCAGCGGGAAGACGACGAGGATGATCCCGAGCTGGACGGCCTCGATCCCGACGTTGAAGACGAGCAGCGACCACAGGAGCGAGCCCGACAGCTCCCGGTCGAGGCCGAGCGCGCCCGCGAAGCCGAGGCCGTGCACCAGCCCGAAGCAGAGGACGACGCCGAGGCGCAGCCAGCCCGCGCGGTCGAGCCCGAGCGGGCCGCGCGCGAGCTCGAGCCCGGCGTAGCGCTGGACGGGCGAGCGCAGCCGCCACAGGTGCCAGCCCGCGACCACCGCGATCGACAGCGCGATCACGGGCTCGACGACCCGTGCGGGGACGTCGACGAGCCCCGTGGCCGCGCAGACGAACGTGATCGAGTGCGCCACGGTGAACGCGGTCGCGGCGAGGACGATCTCCCGCAGGCGGCGCGAGCCGACGATCACGGCGAGCAGGAACAGGATGTGGTCGGTGCCGGTGAGCAGGTGCTCGGCGCCGAGCCGGAAGAACGTCCAGGTCTCCGCGAGGAACGACTGGTCGGTGGAGAACGCGGGGTGCGACGGGTCGAGCGCGGCGCTGCCGTGCTGCTCGTCGAGGTCGTAGGAGACGACGGTCTTGGCGTCCTTGACGTAGCCCTCGGCGTCGGGGAACAGCGTGCTCGTGATCGTGTGCGAGCCGTCCGACGGCGCGCACGCCTCGTCGAGGACGAGCACCGCGTAGGGCACGCCCTCCCGCTGCGTCATCGTGACGTCGCCGTCCTGGGTGGGCGTGCACGCGTCGTCGCCGGACGCGACGCCGAACCGCTCGGTCACGTACGCGAGGACGGGATCGGGGTGGTCGGCGAGCGCCCGCGCCATGGCGGCGGTGTCGCCGTCGTCGAAGGCGGCCTGGCCCTCCTGGTACAGCGCGTCGACGTGCTGGGTGTCGGCGACGGAGACGACCAGCAGGTCGTACTCGAGCCCGAGCTCGACCCGCACGTGCCCGCGCTCGGGCTGGGTGACGTCGGCGTAGACGGTCGTGCTGAAGCCGTGCGCCGAGGCCGGTGACGGCCACAGCGCCAGCGCGGCGAGCACGGCGACGGGCGCGAGCCGCGCAAGGCGAGCAGGGGTCCGGGCGGTCGTCCGGGTGGGCATCGTGGTCCTTCGTGTCGGGGAGCGCTCGCACGATGTCGTCGCCGGATGAACGGGTGAAGGAGGGACGACGAACGCTCGGCGAACGCTGGCCCGCGGACCGTCGCCGCAGGCCAGGGACACCGACGCGTGGGGTAGGAATGGACCGGCACCGCCCCCGAGACCCGGAGAGACCCTGCCGTGACCCCTCAGTCCCGCCGCCCCCGCACCCTGCTCGCCGCCGTCGTGGGGGCGCTCGTCGCGGGCGGCCTGGCGGTGGGCGTCGCCGTCGCGCGCGGCGCGGACGACTGGTCGGACCCGCACGTCGCGCCCACGGCGTCGGGGACGCTCGCCGCGGGCTTCGTCCGGCCGTCGGGCACGCCGAGCCCCGAGGCCACGATCACGCCCGCGCCCGGGTCGTGGGAGGACGTCCGGCCGTCCGGGCGGCTGCGGGTCGTGCTGCTCACCACCGACGAGGACGACGGCCCGACGGCGACCCTCGCGGCGGCCGTCCGCGCGTGGGCCGACGACGCCGACGTCTCGCTGCGGACCGTCGTCGCCGACGGGGCGGCGGACCACCTGCCGGCCGTGCTGCGCGCGATCGACCTGCACCCGGACCTCGTGATCTCGGCGGGCGACGCCCTCGTGGACCCGCTCGCGCAGGTCACGCCGAGCCACCTCGACCAGCAGTTCCTCGTCGTGGGGGCCGAGCTCGCCGAGCCGACGGCCAACGTCACGGCCGCCGACTGGTCCGGCGCGTCGTTCCGCGGCGAGGGGCTGGGGGCGTCGTCGGCGTACGACGCGTCGACGTTCACGCCCGAGCGGAGCCGGGCGGCCGTCGAGGCGGGCGTCGCCTCGGTGCTGAGCGGGCTCACGGGCATCGTGGTCTGGCTCGACGACGCCTCCTGACGGCAGTCCCTCCCGCGCGGACCAGCAGTGACCGCCACGAGGGCGAGCGTTGCGTCCCCACTGAACACGTGTATAGCCTGTTGAACGTGCGTTCAGCCTCGTCCGACGACGACCTCACCGCCCGCGCCCGCATCCGCGACGCCGCCATCGCGCGGTTCGCGGCCGACGGGTTCCGCGTCGGCGTCCGCACGATCGCCGCGGACGCGGACGTGAGCCCGGGCCTCGTCATCCACCACTTCCGGTCCAAGGAAGGGCTGCGGCGCGCGTGCGACGAGCACGTGCTCGAGCAGATCCACCAGGCGCGGAGCGAGGCGCTCGGGTCGCCCGACCCGGCGCCGTCGATCCTGCGGCTCGCCGCGGACAGCCACTACGCCTGGCTCGCGACGTACCTGCTCCGCTCGCTCCAGGCGGGCGGCGACCTCGCGCGCCGCTTCGTGGCGGACCTCGTCGTCGAGACGCGCGACAACCTCGAGGAGGGCGTCGCCGCGGGGACCGTGCGCCCGTCGCGCGACCCCGACGCCCGCGCCGAGCAGCTCACGCTCATGAGCCTCGGCTACCTCCTGCTCGCCTACTCGATCGAGCCGGAGTCCCCCGCCGACCTCGCGTCCTGGGTCCTCGACCTCTCGACGCGCGGCACGCTGCCTGGGCTCGAGCTCCTCACCGAGGGCCTCTTCACGGACCGCCGCTTCCTCGACGCCGTCCTCGCCCAGCAGGACGCCCCCGCCCCCGCCCGCACCACCCAGGAGGATCGATGAGCACGCCGCCGGTCGAGGTGCACGACCTGCACAAGAGCTTCGGCACCGTCCACGCGCTCGACGGGCTCGACCTCGAGGTCGGGCCCGGGCAGGTGGCGGGCTTCCTCGGCCCGAACGGGGCCGGCAAGTCGACGACGATCCGCATCCTGCTCGGCCTGCTCCATGCCGACGCGGGCACCGCCCGGCTGTTCGGCAAGGACCCCTGGACGGACGGCGTCGGGCTGCACGAGCGCCTCGCCTACGTCCCGGGCGACGTGACGCTGTGGCCGCAGCTCACGGGCGGCGAGACCATCGACCTCCTGCTCCGCCTGCGCGGCGTGCAGCCCGACCCGGCCCGCAAGGCGCGCATGCTGCACCGGTTCGAGCTCGACCCGACGAAGCGGACGCGCACCTACTCCAAGGGCAACCGGCAGAAGGTCGCGCTCGTCGCCGCGTTCTGCGCGGACGTCGAGCTCCTCGTGCTCGACGAGCCGACGTCCGGTCTCGACCCGCTCATGCAGGCCGTCTTCCAGGACTCGGTCCGGGAGGCCACGCAGGCCGGGACGAGCGTGCTGCTCTCCAGCCACGTGCTCGCGGAGGTCGAGGCGCTGTGCGACACCGTGACGATCATCCGGGCCGGCCGCACCATGCAGACCGGGACGCTCGACGAGCTGCGCCACCTCACGCGCTCCGCCGTGAGCGCGCGCGTCGACGACCCGGCCGCGGCCCGCGCCGCGCTCGCCCGCATCGCCGGCGTCCACGACCTCACGGTGCCGGGCCAGGCCGCGCCGGGCGAGGCCGGCGGCACGATCACCTTCCACCTCGACGACGCCGCCACCCCGGAAGCGACCCGCGCGCTCGCGGAGCTGGGAGCGCGCGGCCTGACGGTCTCGCCGCCGTCGCTCGAGGAGCTGTTCCTGCGGCAGTACGGCGACGAGCTCGAGCTGCTCGAGGACGACGGCGCCGGCAGCGGCCCGACCCCGCAGCGGACGCGCGGCCGCGCCGCGCGCAAGGCCTCGGCGGTCGAGCGATGACGACGACGTCCGCGCCCTCCGCCCCGGCGTCCCTGCGGACCGGCACGAGCGTCTGGCCCGGACGCCCGCTCGCGGGCACGGGCCTCCTGCTGCGGCTCGCGCTGCGCCGGGACCGGGTCACGCTGCCCGTGACGGTCGTGGTGCTCGTCGCGATGTTCGCCGTCACGCTCGCCTCGGTGAGCACCGCCTACGACACCCAGGCCGACCGCGACTCCGCCGCCGCAACCCTCGGCACCAATGCCGCCTTCCGCGTGCTCCTGGGCCCGCTCGACAACACCCAGTCGGTCGCGAGCGTCGCGCAGTGGCGCATCGGCCTGTTCACGGTCGTCGTCGTCGGCGTGCTGACCGCGATGGCCGTCGTCCGGCACACGCGCAAGGAGGAGGAGGGCGAGCGGCTCGAGCTCGTGCGCGCCGCTCCCGTCGGCGCGCTCGCCCCGCTCGCCGCCGGCACGGTCGTCGCGACGATCCTCAGCGTCGGCACCGCGCTCGGGATGGCCGGCTCGCTGGCCGTCGTCGCCGAGGCGCCCGGCGACGGCGCAGGTGCCGTCGCCGTGGGCGTCCAGTACCTCGCGATCGGCCTCGCCGGGGCCGGGCTCGGCGCGCAGGTCGCGACGGTCTCGCGGACCGCCACGACGATCGCCGTGCTCGTGCTGGTCGCGGGCTACGCGCTGCGCGGCATCGGCGACGTCCAGGACGGGCTCGGCTGGCTGCGCTGGCTCTCGCCCGTCGGGTGGGCCGAGGAGATGGACCCGTTCGGCAGCAACTCCTATGCGCCCGCGCTGCTCAGCCTCGCGCTCGCCGTGGCGTGCCTCGGGGTCGCGGCACGGCTCGCCGTCGGGCGGGACGTCGGGGCGGGCATCGTCCAGCCGCGGCCCGGCCCCGCGGACGCGCCCCGCCTCGACTCGTCGCTCGCGCTCACGCGCCGCCTCCAGGGCCCGTCGCTCGCCTCGTGGGCGTACGCCGTCGGCGCTTACTGCTTCCTGCTCGGCCTGATCCTCAGCTCCGCCGACGACCTCGTGGGCGGGAACGCCGACGCCGCGCGGCTCATCGAGCAGCTCGGTGGCACGGGCCGGCTCCAGGACGTCATGACGACGCTCGTCCTCGGCTGGGTGGGGATCGTCGCCGCGGCCTGGACGGTCACCTCCGCGACCCAGCTCCGCAGCGAGGAGTCCTCGGGACGCGCCGAGGTCCAGCTCACGACGGGAGTGAGCCGCGCGCGCTACGTGGGGGTCGCCACCGCCGCGTCGGTCGCCGGCGTCGTGCTGATCCTCCTCGCGGCCGGTGTGCTCATGGGCCTCGGGCATGCGATCACGGGCGGCTCCTGGGGCGCCGCGCTCGGCGACGCCGTCGGGGGCGCCGCGGTCCAGATCCCGGCCGCGCTCGTCGTCGGCGGCGTCGTGCTCGCGTGCTACGCGTGGCGGCCGCGCCTCGTCGCGCTCGGCTGGGGCGTCATCACCGTGGTCCTCCTGCTCGAGCTGGTCGGCGACGCGCTGAACCTCCCGCAGTGGGTCCTCGACCTGTCGCCGTTCACGCACACGCCGCGCGTGCCCCTCGACGACGCGCAGGCCCTCCCGTTGGTCGTGCTCACGCTCGTCGCCGCCGCCTTCTACGCCCTCGGGTACGCGCGCTTCGCCGGCGCGGCCGGCGTCCGGCGTCGTGACCTCCCGGCGGTCTGAGCGCCGGGGCGCAGCACGCTCACGGCATCTTCACGGGCAACCCGCAGGTCTTTTCGTAGACTTCCGCGCATGATCTTCAAAGCCGTGGGAGACGGTCGCCCCTACCCGGACCACGGCAAGGTCACGCCCAAGGACTGGGCGGACGTGCCGCCGCGCATGGTCCGGCTCGACGAGCTCGTGACCACCAAGCGCACCCTCAACCTCGACAACCTCCTCTCGGAGGACTCGACGTTCTACGGGGACCTGTTCGCGCACGTCGTCGAGTACAAGGGCGTCCTCTACCTGGAGGACGGGCTGCACCGCGCCGTGCGGGCCGCGCTCCAGCAGCGGCCCGCGCTCCACGCCCGAGTTCTGGTCCTCACGTAACGATTCGCCCCCTGCCCCAGCGCGCCCGGTGGGCTCCGGGGGCCCCGACCTCGTACGCTCGTCGCGTGGCGAACCAGCACCCCTCCCCCACACCGCGCGAGCTGCGGCGCCGCCACATGCACGAGCGCCAGGCCGTCGTCTTCGGTGTGCTCATCGCCGCCCTCGCCCTCGTGGGCGTCGGCGCAGCCGGGATCATGACCGGCGCCATCAGCTCGCCGTTCAGCCAGCCGATCGCGACCCCCACCCAGGCGGACGACGCGATGACCACCGCCGTGCCGTGCCTGCCGAAGGGCACCAAGCCCGTGAAGTACGCCGACATCACGCTCAACGTGTACAACGCGTCGGGCCAGCCCGGCCTCGCGCGCAGCACGGCGGACGCGCTCACGGAGCGCGGGTTCACGATCAAGAAGGTCGGGAACGACGCGTCGAAGATCGTCGCCCCCCGCGTGGTCTACGGGCCGCACGGCATCGCCCAGGCGTACACGGTGGCAGCGCAGCTCAAGGACGCGAAGCTCGCGCTCGACACGAGGAAGGGCTCCTCGGTCGACGTCGTGCTCGGCACCGAGTCGCACGTGCTGCTCGCGACCAAGGACGTGCACCTCAGCGCCAAGAAGGCGATGAAGTCGGCGCCGGGCTGCGTCGCCATCAAGAAGGTCACGCCGCTGCCGGCAGCCCCGAAGGCGACGCCCAAGACGACGAGCAAGTGAGCCGGGGCCGCCCCGCGGCACGTAGGGTCGCGGCGTGACCACCCCGCCCGCACGCCCGCTCCCGATCCGGCCGGTCCGCGCCGACGACCCCGCCGAGGTCGACCGCGTCTACGACATCTGCCTGCGCACCGGGGCGTCGGGCGAGGACGCGACGAGCCAGTTCACCGACCCGCGCCTCCTGGGCGAGGTGTACGCGGGTCCGTACGTACGTCTCGTCCCGGAGCTCGCGTTCGTCCTCGACGGCGGCGCGGGCGTCGGGGCGGTCGGGTACGTCCTGGGCGTCGCCGACACGGCGGCGTTCGAGGACGAGCTCGAACGGTCCTGGTGGCCGGGGCTCCGCCGCCGCTACCCGCGCGACGCGTTCCCCGCCGGGACGCCCGACGCGGGCGTCGTCGAGCTGATCCACGAGCCGCGCCGCTCCCCGCCCGAGCTGCTGCGCGAGTACCCGGCGCACCTGCACGTCGACGTGCTCCCGGAGGCGCAGGGCGGCGGGAACGGGCGGCGCCTGATCGAGACGCTCCTCGACGCGCTCCGCGACGCCGGCGCCCGGGGCGTGCACCTCGGCGTCGCCGCCGACAACGTCAACGCCCAGGGCTTCTACGAGCACCTGGGGTTCCGCCGGGTCGAGCAGGCGCCGGGCCACGTGTACGGCCTGCGCCTCGCCTGACCGCTCTCCCGCTCCGAGTTGTCAGAAGCTCACGGCACCGGGGTGCCGTGAGCTTCTGACAGGTCGTTGCGGGGTCAGCTCGCGTAGACCCCCAGCTCCGAGAGCTGGGCCGCCGGCCAGCCCGTGTTGGCCGTGAAGGTCAACCGCACCGAGCGGACGCTGGACGCCGGGAACGTCACGGTCACGGTGTTGCCCGTGGCCGGGTCGAACCGGTATCCGGCGGACGCCTTCAGCGTCTGGAAGGCGCTGCCGTCGGTGCTGCCGAGCACGCTGAACGTCTGCGTGCGGGCCACCCACGCCGCCGGCGGCGGAAGCTGCAGCACCAGGCGCGACACGCTCTTCGGGGCCCCGAGGTCGACCGTGATCGACTGCGGGAACGCGCCGTCCGGGCTCTCCCAGTAGGTGCTCGCGTCGCCGTCGACAGCCCTCGCCGGCACGTACACGTCCGCGTGGCCGGCCGTGACCGGCTTCCCGAGCGCGAGGTTCGTCCCGGCCGGGTCCGTCGGCGTCACGGTCGGAGTGGCGGTGGGCGTCCCGGTCGGAGTGCCCGTCGGGGTGGAGCCGGCGGACGCCCCGTACACCTCGAACCGCGAGAGCTGGGCCGCGGGCCAGCCCGTGTTGGCGGTGACTGTGGCGCGCACGTAGCGCGCAGTCCCCGAGACGGGGATCGTGACCGTGTTCGACGCGATGGCGGGGTCGAAGGCGTAGCTCGTCGACGCGGCGAGGGTGCTCCACGACGTTCCGTCCGCCGAGCCCTCGACGGTCACCGTCTGGGTGCGCCTCTCCCACGAAGCCGGGAGCCCGAGGACGACCTTCGTCAGCGCCACGGGTGCGCAGAGGTCGACGCGCAACGACTGCGGGAACGCGCCGTTGGCGCTCTCCCAGTACGTCGAGGCGTCGCCGTCGACCGCATTGGATCCCGTGTACGTCTGGTTGTGGCTGGACTCGACGACCGTCTTGCCGCGCGCGACGTCACCCGTGCCCACGCACGCGGCCGGGTTCGTGGGCGTCGTGGGCGGGTTCGTCGGGCCCGTGCCCGGGTCGGTCGGCTGGGTCGAGCCGCCCCCCGTGTAGACGTAGTTCGGTGCCGGCCACGGGCCGCAGTACGGCGAGTCGGTGTACCAGCCGGAGTTGCCGCTGCCGACGAGCGTGATGCCGGTGTTCACGGCGCCCTGGCAGCTGTAGATCGGGTTGGAGTACCCGATGTGCTCGGCCGTCACCCCCTCGAACGTCGCCGCGAAGGTCGCCTGGGCCTGGATCGCGAAGGTCCCGGTCCCGTCGATGTCGACGTTCTTGAAGTGGACGGTCTTGGTCCCGCCCTCGATGAACTGGATCGCCTCGTACGAGCTGTCGATGATGGCCGTGTTCGAGACGTTGATCGTCGCGTTCACGGCCTCGTTGAGCCCGTCGAACCACATCGCTCCGACGCCGAACTGCCAGTTGTAGTCGGAGTTTCCGGCGCGGATGAGCGTGTTCGAGTCCGCGGTGATCGTCCCGCCGATCGCGGCACCGCCCTGGACGCCGGGGTACCGGTTGGCGATGTGGATGCCGCCACCGTTGGTGACGGTGTCGGAGACGACGTTGTGCGACACGGTGATGTCGGTCCCGCCGTAGATCGCGATGTTGTTGGCGAGCACGGGCGCGACGACGGTGTTGTAGGTGAACGTGTTGTCGTGCTCGGGCTGCTCGGCCCACTCGGCGATGCCGTCGTCGCCCGTGTTCCGGATGAAGTTGTTCGTCGCGGTCGAGTTCGTGACGCCCAGGTGGAAGTTGATGCCGTCGGCCGTCTGGTCGAGGATCCGGCTGTTCTTGATGGTGAGGTGGTCCATCGGACCGTCCATCCACGCGCCGACCTTGGTGTGCTGGATCCAGACGGAGTCGATGGTCGAGTCGCTCATGGCACCACCGAAGCCGTTGACCTGGTCGTTGTCGTTGCGCTCCTTGACCTCGCCGAGGACGGCGAGGTTCGAGACGGTCACGCCGTGGCTCCCGCCGGCGGACGCGTCCTTGCCGTAGAGGCCGACCCTGTCGCCCGCGAGCTCGGTGTACCACTGGCCGGCACCCGTGAGCGTGACCTTGTCGAGGATGACGTGGTTCGTGACCTTGAACCGGCCCTGAGGGACGTAGACCGTCTTGCCCTGCGCGGCCCCCGCGTTGACCGCGTTCTGGATGGCCTGGGTCGCGTCCGCCACCCCGGTCGGGTCGGCACCGAAGTCCGACACGACGTTCAGCGACCCCGCGGGCTGCCCGATCGGCGCCGCGACCTGCTCGAAGTCGGCGAGGTCGACCGTGAAGGTCGGCGACGCGGCCGTCGACGACACCTGGAGGCGGACCTTCGTCCCGGCCGGGAGCGTCGAGGCGAACATCGTGCGCACCTCGTCGTAGAAGTGGTGCGGGTTGTCGCCGACCGAGTTGCTGAAGGGATAGCCGCCGTAGAACCAGCCGTAGCGCGACGTCACAGGCAGGTCCTTGACCTTGGTGCCGTTGACCTCGAGGGCGAGCGTCGCGTCTCGGCCCGTCCCCGACGCGCTGTCGGGGATCGAATACCGGAAGTCGGCCGCGTTCGCCGGCGCGGTGAGCGTGAACTCGACGTACTCGCCGACGGCGTCGAGCGTGACGGCCTTGCGGCCCGACGCCTCGGAAGGCAGGTGCCCGTACGTGCGGTCGGGCCCGATCACGGTGCCGTTGGTGGCGACGTCCTCTGCTTCCTGCTCGACGAACGGGACGCTCGCCCCGCGGCCGGCGATCCCCACCGGGGACGGCGAGCCCGCCGTGGCGTCCGACGTCGAGGCGTTCGCCGTGAGCGCCGGGACCGCGGCGACGCCGGCTCCGACGAGTCCGACGACGGCCACGCCGACCCCGACGCCGCACAGGCGCCGGAGCCGACGGGCCCCACCCGGCTCGTCGGGTTGGTGCAGGGGTGTTGCGGTGCGTGCTCTGTTCACGGGTCGGACTCCTCTGTCCGTCGTGCCCGCGTCGACGTCGGCACGGGCGATGGGTGACAGGAACCGGGCACGCCGCAGGGCACGCCCGGGTTGCAACCCACCGACCGTACGGTTCTCGACAGAACTACGCAAGATCCTGACAAGCGCAAGAAATACGCAAGCAGCGCAACGTCACGCAAGAACGCGTGTCCCGAAGTATCAGGACAAGCGGGGCACCACCTCGCGCGCGACCAGGTCGAGGTGGTCGAGGTCCTGCAGGTCGAGGGTCTGCAGGTAGAGGCGGCTCGCCCCGGCCGCACGCACGCGCTCGATCACCGCGACGGCTTCCTCGACCGTCCCGGCGATGCCGTGCTCGCGCAGCTCCTCCGGCTCGCGCCCGATCGCGGCGGCCCGCCGGCGGAACTCGGCCTCGTCCGCGCCGACGCACAGCACGAGCGCGGCCGAGTACCGCAGCTCGTCGGGGTCGCGCTCGATCGCCTCGCACGACTCCCGCACGCGCCCGAAGAGCGTCTGGATGTCGTCCAGCTCGGGGAACGAGGCGTTGTACTCGGACGCGAACCGGGCCGCGAGCGCCGGCGTGCGCTTCGGCCCGCTCCCCCCGACGATCACGGGCACGCGCGGCTGGACGGGCTTGGGCAGCGCGGGCGAGTCGACGAGCTGGTAGAGGTCGCCGTCGAACGAGTACGACTCTCCGGCCGGGGTGGACCACAGGCCGGTGACAATCTCGAGCTGCTCGGTGAGGTGGTCCATGCGGTTCTTCGGGTACGGGATCCCGTAGGCGGCGTGCTCGCGCTCGAACCAGCCGGCGCCGAGGCCGAGCTCGACGCGCCCGCCCGACATCTGGTCGACCTGCGCGACCTGGATCGCGAGGACGCCGGGGTAGCGGAAGGTGACGGGCGAGACGAGGGTGCCGAGGCGGATGCGCTCGGTGTCACGAGCGAGGCCGGCGAGCGTGGTCCAGGCGTCCGTGGGGCCGGGGAGCCCGTCGGTCCCCATGGCCAGGTAGTGGTCGGAGCGGAAGAACGCGTCGAACCCGAGCCGCTCGGTCGCCTGGGCGACCGCGAGGAGGTCGTCGTAGGTGGCGCCCTGCTGGGGCTCGGTGAAGACGCGGAGCTGGAAGGGGTGATCCGTCATGCGTCCTACTCTGCCGCACCGGCGCGCCGACGCCCCGGGCGCCGGCGGATCCAGGCCGCGCCGCTAGGGTTTGGCCCATGAGCGAGCCCGCGTCGACCGAGTCCGCGGGCTCCGACCCCACCCGCGCCCCGTCCACGTCGGACGGCGCCCGGACGGCGCTGCAGGTCGCGACCGGACGGACGGGCGTCTGGGTGGCGTTCGTCGTCGTGCACGCGCTGCTGTTCTGGGAGGCGAGCCACCACGCCCAGGCCCTGTTCGGGGACCCCGAGCTGTACCGGCAGTGGGCCGCGGGCGGCGTGCAGGACGGCGTGTGGCCGGTCCTCGACATCTCGTGGGTCTACCCGATCGGCGCGCTCGTCCCCGTCACGCTGCCCGCCCTCGTCTCCGTCGACGGCGAGGCGTACCGGTACCTGTTCATGGTCCTCGTCGCGGTGGTCGACGGGCTCGCGCTGGGGTCGCTGCTGCACGCGGGCCGCGGCCGCACCCTGGGGGCGTGGTGGTGGCTGGTCTTCCTGCTGTTCCTCGGGCCCATCACGCTGGTCCGCCTCGACGGCATCTCCGCCGCGCTGACGGTGATCGCGCTCGCACAGCTCGTCCCGTCACCGAAGAACCCGGACGGCCGGGTGCGCGTCGCGAGCGCGGTCGCCGCGGCGGGCGCGTGGGTCAAGGTCGCGCCGGGAGCCGTGCTCGTGCCCCTCGCCCTGACCGCGCGGCGGCCGTGGCGGCGCGTGGTGCTGCCGGCGGTCGTGGTGACGGCGGTCGTGGTGGGGCTGGCCGAGCTCGGCGGCGCCGGGTCGCGCGTGCTCGGCTTCTGGGGCACGCAGGACTCCCGGGGCCTGCAGGTCGAGTCCGGGGCGGCGACGCCGTTCTCCCTCGCCCGCCTGTGGAGCGGCGAGTACCGGGTGTTCTACAACGCCCCGCTCAACGTCCTCGAGATCACCGGGCCCGGCACGGCCTGGTTCGCGCAGGCGCTCGACGTGCTGCTGCTGGCCGCGGTGGTCCTGGCGACCGTGGTGACCTGGCGCGCGGCGGTCCGCCTGCGGCGGGACGTCCCCGTGGACGCCGAGCGCCGGACGCCCCAGCTCGAGCTCGTGCTGCTCTCGACGCTCGCGCTGACCCTGGTGCTGTTCGCGTTCGACAAGGTCGGGTCGCCGCAGTACGTCGCCTGGTTCGCGCCGCCCGTGGCGGTGGCGCTGACCGCGCTCCGCACCCCGGCGTGGCCCGGCCGACGACGCGCCAACGGCCCGCACCAGGCGAGCGCCGACGTGTGGGGCGTCTTCGCGCTCGCGCTGCTCGTCGTCGCGCTGCTGACGCACCGCCTGTTCCCGGACCACTACGACGAGTTCCTCGGTGCACGCCCGTTCGACACCGTCCTCGAGGCGGTCCGCAACGTGCTCGTGCTGGCGCTCGCGGTCGGCTCGCTCGTCCTCCTGGGCCGGCACGCGCGCCGCGGGATGACCGGCACGTCCGGGTCGTCCGGTTCCCGGGACGCCGAGTACCGGGAGAGCTCCGCCGACGCCTCCTGATCTGGTCCAATGGGGCCACGGTCGCGGCAAGGACGCCGCGCGCCGCGCGTGGATCGAAGGAGATGCACCATGTTCCGTGGCCCCTACGCCGACGTCACGATCCCTGACGTGAGCGTGTTCGAGTACCTGTTCGCCCATCTCTCGGACGACGACCTCGCCCGCACCGCCCTGATCGACGGGCCGAGCGGGGCCCGCTGGAGCTACCGCGACCTGCGCGACCAGGCGACCGCGGTGGCGGGCGCCCTCGCGGCACGCGGCCTGCGGCCCGGCGACGTGGTCGGGCTGCTGTGCCCGAACACCCCGGCGTTCGCCGTCGTCTTCCACGGAGCCCTCCGCGCGGGCCTCACCGTCACGACGGTCAACTCCCTCTACACGCCGGACGAGATAGCCGCTCAGCTCGCCGACTCCGAGGCGCGCCTGCTCGTCACGGTCGGCCCGCTCGCGCCGGGCGCGTCCGCGGCTGCGGAGAAGGTCGGGCTGGAGCCGGGCGACGTCGTCGTGCTGGACGGGCCCGGCGAGGCCGCGGACGGCCACCCCAGCCTGCGGGACTGGCTCACCGCCGGGCTCGCCGCGCCCGACGTGCGGTTCGACCCGGCCACGCACCTCGCCGTGCTCCCCTACTCCTCGGGCACGACGGGCCTGGCCAAGGGCGTCATGCTCACGCACCGCAACCTCGTCGCGAACGTCGCCCAGACCGCGCCCACCCTCGAGATGGTCCCCGACGACGTCGTCCTCGCCGTGCTGCCGTTCTTTCACATCTACGGCATGACGGTGCTGCTCAACCTGGCCCTGTCGCAGGGCGCGGCGCTCGTCACGATGCCACGGTTCGACCTCGCGCAGTTCCTGGCGCTCGTCGAGCAGCACCGCTGCACGTACCTGTTCATCGCCCCGCCCATCGCCGTCGCACTCGCCAAGCACCCGCTCGTCGAGGGGCACGACCTGTCGAGCGTGCACACGGTGTTCTCGGGCGCCGCCCCGCTCGACGCGGCGCTCGGCCACGCGGTCGAGGCACGGCTCGGCTGCCGCATGAAGCAGGGCTACGGGATGACCGAGCTGAGCCCGGTCTCGCACGCGATCCCGCCGTCGGTCGACCTGCCCCTCGACTCGGTCGGCTACACGCTCCCGAACACCGAGTGCAAGCTCCTCGACCCCGCGACCGGCGAGGAGATCCCCCAGCCCGCCACGCCCGACGACGGGGAGTCGGCCGCCGGAGAGCTCCTCGTCCGCGGGCCGCAGGTCATGGCCGGGTACCTCAACAACCCGCAGGCGACGGCCGACACCCTCGAGCCGGACGGCTTCCTCCACACCGGCGACATCGCGACCGTGACCTCGGACGGCGTCGTGCGGATCGTCGAGCGGCTCAAGGAGCTCATCAAGTACCACGGCTACCAGGTCGCACCGGCGGAGCTCGAGGCGCTGCTCCTCACCAGCCCGGACGTCGCCGACGTCGCCGTGATCGGCGTGCGCGACGAGGACGGCGAGGAGGTGCCCAAGGCGTACGTCGTCGTGCAGCCGGGGCACGAGCTCGACGAGCAGGGCGTCCAGGAGTTCGTGGCGGCGCGCGTGGCTCCGCACAAGAAGGTGCGGAAGGTGGAGTTCGTCGAGGCGATCCCCAAGTCGGCGTCGGGCAAGATCCTGCGCAAGGACCTCCGCGCCCGCGAGGCCGGTCGGCTCTAGCTCCTCGCGCGGCCCGCCGGGTCGTCAGGTTTCCCGACGTCCGGGTGGACGTTTCGTGGCGGCGCGCGAGGACTCGCCCGCGACCGCGGACGGTTCGGTAGCGTCCGGGCTGTGAGCGGTCGGGGGACTCGGCGCGGCGGTGTCGCGGTGGTGCTGGTGGTCGTGGTCGGCGGACTGGTCGCAGCGTGCAGCGGCGACCCCGGCGACGGCTTGCGCAAGCCGTTCCACGACTCCGGACCGGCGAGCGCGGTGTCCGAGGTTGAGGCCGCGCTGCCCGGGCTGCTGGCGGGTACCGACGCCGCTGCTCGCCTGGACCCCGTGACCTTTACCTCCGCGTCGTCGGCGGTGAAGGCGCGCGCGAACCTCTCACCCGCCGCGGAACGGGAACGCCGCGCCGTCCTCGAGGCGACGGTCGTCCCGGAGCAGGTGGCATCGACGCTGGCGACCACGGAGGACGCGGTCCGCGAGATGCTCGGCGACCCCGAGAAGCTGAACGCGTGGGGATACACGTCGAACTCCTTCACGGTCGAGCGGTTCGAGGGCGTGCGGGTCGACGGTGACACCGCGAAGGCGCTGCTGGTCGGTGAGGCGGAGTACGCGGCGCCGTCCGACGCGCTCCCCGGCGGCGGCTCCAAGCGCCAGTTCCTCGTCACGTTGGTCCGGCTCGACGACGGCTGGCGGGTCAAGGAGACGACCTTCCGCTTCCTCCCCGGCTACGAGCCCTGAGCGACCCCTGCGCGGCCGGGTTTCGGCGCGACCTCTTGTGAGGACGACGGCGCAGGGCTAGCGTCAGGCTTGCGTTCGTTAGGCGCGCTAACACATGCCGCCGGGCCGCTCGTCGGCACCGGCGCCGGCATCCGGTCCGTCGACGACGACGGACCCGAAGGAGAGGCTATGAAGCGTTCCGCCCTTCGCACCGGAGCGAGCGCCCTGCTCGCGACCGTGCTCGTCGCCGGCCCGCTCGCGGCGTCGGCCCTGGCCTGCACCCCGCACGGCCACGACGCCCCACGCGCCAAGGCGCTCCCGTCCAGCGTCTTCGCGCCGTACCTCGACGTCACCGCCGTCGACTCGATCGCGCAGACCGCCAAGGACGCCGGCTCGAAGTACCTGACCCTGGCCTTCCTCCAGGCCGACAAGCCCGGCTCGTGCGACCTCACCTGGGCCGGCGACCCCGCCAAGTCGGTCGCGAGCGGGGCTCTCGCCGACGAGATCGCGAAGGTCCGCAAGGCCGGCGGCGACGTCATCCCGTCGTTCGGCGGCTACAGCGCGACCAACGACATCATCGACTGGGCGAACAACCCGGCGAACCTCACCGAGATCGCCGACTCCTGCAAGGACGTCACGAAGCTCGCGAAGGCCTACGAGCAGGTCGTCACCACGTACGGAGTGACCCGGCTCGACTTCGACATCGAGGGCACCTCGATCACCAACAAGGAGGGCGTCGACCGCCGCAACGAGGCGGCCGCGCTCGTCCAGCAGTGGGCCAAGAAGAACCACCGCACCCTCGAGATCAGCTACACGCTCCCGTCGTCGACGACGGGGCTCGTCCAGTCGGGCCTCGACCTCCTGAAGTCGGCCGCGGCGCACGGCGTCGTGATCAGCAGCGTCAACATCATGACGTTCGACTACTGGGACGGCGCGGTGCACGACATGGTCGCCGACGCCGAGCAGGCGGCCACCGCGCTGACCGGCCAGCTCAAGGCGACGATCCTCCCCCACGCCTCGCAGGCCGAGCTGTGGCGGCACGTCGGCGTCGTGCAGATGATCGGGACCGACGACTACCGCAGCCCCGAGGGCGTCGCGACCGACATCTTCACCCCCCAGCAGGCGGTGACGTTCGAGCGGTGGGCGAAGAAGCACCAGCTCGCCTACCTCGGCTTCTGGGCGCTCCAGCGCGACAACGGGTCGTGCCCCGACGCGACCGTGGCGCAGAACAACTGCTCCGGGATCGAGCAGGACACCTGGGCGTTCACGAAGGCGTTCAAGCCGTTCACGTCGAACCACCGGTGACGCGAGGCTGACACCCGTGGGCCCCGGTCGCGAGACCGGGGCCCACGGTCGTCCACGGCCGGGTTGCGAGGCGGACGACGGAGTCCGGTGCCAGACTGATCCGGACCTGGACGATCTCGGACGACACCTGGCACGGGGGCAGGATGTTCGCACGACGGAAGGCGACGGGCACCGGCCGCACGCGCCGGTGGCTGCGTGGGGCGTGCTCGCTCGCGGTCGCCGCCGCACTCGTCGGCCCCGTCGCCGCGGTCCCCGCGAGCGCCGCCGCGCCCGTCGGGGACGAGACCACACCGGGCATCTGGGGGACGCACACCGTCACGTTCGTGTCGCTGGGCCGCACCCTGTCCACGGTAAGAAGTCGCCGACGGCGGGCACGCGCCCCGCCAGCCCGCTCCCCCGGCCGCCGACGGCGTCTTCTCCGGCTGGTTCGTCACGGTCGGCGGCGTCGAGGTGCCGTTCGACTTCGACACCACCGTCGTCGAGAGCGACCTCACGGTGACCGCGCACTTCACCGACACGCACGTCGTCCAGTTCCTCGCCCCGGAAGGCCTGACGCCCGCGACGCGCGTCCTCGACACCGACGAGATCGCCGACGGCGCGCCCGTGGGCGACGTCGCGCCGGACGTGCCGCAAGTGCCGAACGGCACGGTCTTCACGGGCGACTGGTACGTCGACGGGGACGCGTCCGAGACCCCGTACGACTTCAGCCGGCCGCTCACCGCGAACCTCGTGCTGCGCCCCGTCCTCGCCGAGGGGTTCGCGGTGTCGTTCGTGACGGACGGCACGGCTGTCGAGCCGGTATTCGTACTCGAGCCCAAGACGGAGTTCACGCAGACCGATCTCGACGCCGTCCCTGAGCCCACGCGGGTGGGCTACCGGTTCACGGGATGGTTCCGCGACGAGGCACGCACCATCCCGGCCGACCCGCCGTTCACCTCGACGACGACGCCCTACGCGGGGTGGGCCGGCCAGGACGTCGAGTACCACGTCAGCTACTGGCTCGAGAAGCCCAACATCGTGCCCGACGACTACCCCGCCCCCGTGTGGACGCCTGACGGCGGCGCCCTGCCCGGCTGGGGCGCGAGCGACGGCGCCCTCAGCGACGCGCAGCTCCACGACCGAAGCAACTTCGACTTCCTCGACGACGTCACCTCGACCGCGGTGGCCGGATCGACGGTCAGCGGGCCGACGGACAAGTCGGACGTCCCGGCGAACGTCCAGCTTCTCGTCCGCGCGCAGCTCGACCCCGCCGACGTCCAACCCGACCCCATGACGTTCGCCGACATCGGGCTGAGCGAGGCGGACGTGACCGTCGCCGGCGACGGGTCGACCGTCGTGAACGTCTACCTGGTCCGGTCGCTCTGGCGGGTCGACTATCGGCTGCGCACACCAGGACTCGCGGGCGAGGGAAACAAGTGTCTCTCGACGGTCTCCTACGACGTCCAGATGACGGTCGGCGGACGCCAGTACTACGCGAGCACGGCGCCGCAGGTCGGGGACGGTCACCGGCTCGGCACGTTCTCCGCGCGGGCGAAGATCGGCCTCAACCTGTCGATCCTCGGGGCATCACCCCAGACGCTGGACCAGACCGACGGGACGCACCTGGTCTCCTCGCGGAACACCACCAGCGGCGCGGAGGACTGCGTGATGCGCGGCTGGGGCCCGCAGCAGACCAACACCGCGACCTTGGAGGCGCTCTTCACCGGGAACTACGCCGACGCCGGCAGCGTGGACCTCGTGAACCGGACGACGGCGCTGACGTCGCGGTGGGCGATCCTGACCTCCCAGAACCTCACGCAGCGGTTCGTCTACGTCGAGGCGGAGAACCAGGCGAAGGAGGCGCCCGACGAGGTGATCGGTGCGGACGGCACGCCGAACGACCCCCTGCACGTGGCGACGCTCTACAACAACGACAAGACGACCGTGCGCGCCGCGATCCCGCCAGGCCAGCAGGTCTTCGACGTGTACCAGGCGGTCCGTTACTGGGCGACCAACGGCGACCGGCAGGTCGCGGGCGTGATCGCGGGCTTCACCTCCTACGTGGGCTACAACACCGGGCCGGCCACCCAGGGCAACTACTTCCAGCTCGACGCCCCGACGAACCGCCTCTACCAGCTGAAGAACTCCAACAACACCAACGACAAGTACCGGTACCAGTTCTACAGCCGCAACGCCTACGACCTGGTCTTCGTCACCGGCGGCGGCAGCCCCGTGCCGACCCGCTCGGGCATCCGTTACCAGTCCTCGCTCGCGACGTACGCCCCTCCCGACCCGACGCGCGGCAACGACGAGTTCGTCGGCTGGTACACGGACTCGTCCTTCACCACGCCGTTCGACTTCGACGGCGCCAGAATGCCCTCGAGCAACCTCGTGCTCTACGCGAAGTGGCTCGTCGACCCGCACACGGTCCGGTTCTACGACGACCCGTCGTCGACGAGCCCGATCACGAGCCTCACCGAGACGATCGAGGACCAGGGTCTCGCGACCGAGCCCGACCCGCTGGACCCTCGCCCCGACGGGTCGACCTTCCTGGGGTGGTACCACCGCACGGCCGAGGGCTACTTCGTCCCCTACGACTTCGACACCCCGGTCGGCTCGGACCTCAAGCTCTACGCCCGCTGGCAGCAGCCCGCGAGCTCGCCCTACGCCGTCCGCTACGACGGGAACGGCAACACCGGTGGCACCGTCCCCGTCGACCCGTGGACGTACAACGCGGGGGCGAGCGCGATCGTCAAGGACGGCTCGTCCCTCGTGCGCGGGGACGAGGTGTTCGTCGGCTGGCGTCTGCGCGTGTCGGCGGTCGCCCGGATCGTGGGCTCCCCGACCGCGGGACCCGTCGAGGGCCTGTACCAGGCCGGGCACACGGTCCCCGTGGGCGGTCGCGACATCACGCTCGTCGCCGTGTACGCCGACCCCGACCCCGCCTACGACCGGCTGACCGTTTCCAGGGTCACCGGCGACCTCACGCTCTACGCGGTCTGGGAGCTGGCCGAGCCGACCCCGACGCCGACCCCGACTCCCACGCCGACCCCGACGGGCAGCACCACGCCCCCGCCGTCGTCGCCCACGGGCGGGCCGGGCACCCCGACGACCCCGGGCGGCGGTTCCGTCACGCCTCCGACGGGCGGCCCAGGCTCCACGACGACGCAGCCGTCGACGGGCGGCGCCGGCCCGGGCGGGTCGGTCGGCGAACCCGGGGGGCTCGCCGACACGGGCTACGCGCCGTTCCTCGCGCTCGCCGCGATCGTCGTGCTCGGCCTCGGGGTGATCGTGACCACCCTTGCCGCCCGGCGCCGCGCGTGAGCGTGCTCGACCCGCTGGACGCGTTCCGTCGCGTGTGGTTCGTCGGCCTGCCCGACCCCGACCCGCACGCGCTCGACGCATCGGTCTGGCACCGCGAGCTCGACGGACGGCTCTGGGCGGTAGGAGTCTCCGCCGACCTCGACGATCCCGCGGACGCGAGGCTTCACGAGGACGTCCTCGGGTTCTACGGCGGCACGGTCGGAGGCATCGGCTGGTCCCTCGTCGACGACGGGGTACGGCTCCCCGAGGCGCTCCGCCACTGGTCGGTCGAACGGGACGTCCCGGCAGTCGAGATCGGGCCGGGACGGGCAGCGTTCATCGAGGTGGACGGACGGCCGTTGCTCGCGCTCTCCTGGCGCTACGAGGACGTCGAGGTGTACGTCGCGACGGTCGGGTGGGCCGAGCTCGCGGCCTTCGTGCCAGCAGGCGAGACCGTCCGCCTGGTCACGACGTACCACCGCTGACCAAGCCCGGACAGCACGAAGGGCCCCGACCTGCCGGTCGGGGCCCTTCGTCAGGTGCGGCAGCGGTGGGCTTGGGACGTCGCGCTGTTCGACTTCCGAGCCTGGCAGGAAGTCGCCCTGACCTGCCGGTTCATGCGTCGCGTGCTCGGCGTGCTTGGACGCAGCGGTGCGGGTTCGGTCTGCAAAACGGAGAGAATTCGGTGACCTCGACCTCCGCCCGCACCGCGGCGTCGTCGAGCTCCCTGCCCCGTCTTGCCGGCGGACGCCCGGGTCAAAAGTGGGCGGTTGCGCCCACCCCGCAGCGACGCCGGAGGCGCCCTTGATGCGGGTGGCCGCCGGTAGGACCCTCATCGAGCCGGGCGACCACGTCCCGCCACGCCGCGCGATCACGGAGGCTCGGGCTATGGCGCCTAAGACGACTGGGATGGGACCCTCCCTTTGTGGACGTCCAGTTCTGGATCGGCATGGGAATCCTCTTTGTGGGGCCCGTTTGCTATGCGGAGTACATGGCCAGACGTGACAACCCGGGCAGTCCGCCGAGCTGGCGCCGTCCGCGAGCGGGCCGCCGGTTAGGCCGTCGCGGCGCCGGCAAGTCGGACGGACAAGCGGCTCATCCCAATCGAGGGTGTAGTCGGGGTCTGAAGCCGCCGGCTTCGAGGAGTGATCGGGCGATGTAGTGGGTCAGGTTCCGGAAGCCGAGCGCGGAGCCGCGTAGGTGTTCGA
>Ga0164243_10003092_pt1 | contig 26880 bp, 24 predicted proteins | sample OricompcompostOP_FD_108781 | JGI IMG/M metagenome (GOLD analysis project Ga0164243, IMG submission 108781) | Organic Plus compost microbial communities from Emeryville, California, USA - Original compost - Organic plus compost (OP) | ecosystem: Engineered > Solid waste > Mixed feedstock >...
GCCCTCGGCGTTGATCCACTGGTAGGTGTGCGAGCCGTAGCCGTTGAGGTGGCTCCACGACTTCGACAGGCCGCGGTCGCCCATGACGTAGGTGACCTGGTGGGCCGACTCGGGGGAGAGGGTCCAGAAGTCCCACTGCATGTCGGCGTCGCGCAGGCCCGAGTCGCCGAGGCGCTTCTGCGAGTGGATGAAGTCCGGGAACTTCATGCCGTCGCGGAGGAAGAAGGTGGGGGTGTTGTTGCCCACGACGTCGAGGTTTCCCTCGGTCGTGTAGAAGCGGAGGGCGAAGCCGCGCACGTCGCGCCAGGTGTCGGGAGAGCCCTGCTCTCCGGCGACGGAGGAGAAGCGCAGCAGCACCTCCGCCGTGGCGCCGGGCTGGAAGACGGCGGCGCGGGTGTACCGCGACACGTCCTCTGTGACCTCGAACTCGCCGAACGCGCCGCCGCCCTTGGCGTGCGGGTTGCGCTCCGGCACGCGCTCGCGGTTGAACGACGCGAGCTTCTCGACCAGGTAACGGTCGTGCAGCGCCGTGATGCCGTCGGGGCCGACGGTCAGCGAGTGCGCGTCGCTGGCGACCGGGGTGCCGGTCTGGGTGGTGGTTGCGGGCTTGTCAGCCATTGCTCTTCCTTTCGCATTCGGAACACAGGGCTCGGTACGTCACGGCGGCCTCGAGGATGCGCATGCCGTGATCGTGAGAGGGGTGGAGGCAGGGGGCGGCGCCGACGGCGCACGCGACGTCCTCGACACGGCCGCAGCCGATGCACTGGACGTGATGGTGGTTGTCGTCGCCGTGCTGAAGCTCGTACAGCGCGCTCCCGACGTCGGGAAGGCTCACCCGGCGCACGAGGCCGCCGGCGGTGAGGTCGCCCAGGATGCTGTGCACGGTCGGCAGGGCGATCCCCGGGATCTCCGTGCGGACGGCGGCGAAGATCGTCTCCGCCGAGCTGTGCGGACGTGCCCGCAGCGCTTCGAGCACGGTGGTGCGCTGCACGGTGACGCGCAGGCCGGCCGCACGGAGCCGGGCTGCTCCGGATGGCGTGGTCCCCCCGCTCGTCATGCATCCAGGCTACCTTGTCCTGAATGATTCAGAAAAAGAGAACGAAACGGTAAGAACTCTTGACACCGTCGAGAGAGGCTCAGGCGCTGGTCTCAAGGGGGAGGAGCACCGTCACCCGAAACCCCTCGTCGGTGTGCTGGGCGTAGATGTCACCGCCGTGCGCCTGGGCGAGGCCGCGCGCGATCGCGAGCCCGAGCCCGGCGCCGGAGGCCACGCCGGAGGTGCCGTCCTCGCTGCTGCGCGACGGATCGGCACGCCAGCCGACCTCGAACATCCGGTCCAGGTCCTCGACGGCGACCCCGCCGCCCTGGTCGATCACGGCGAGCGCGAGCCGCCGTCCTTGCCGTTCCTCGGCCGAGACGAGGATGTCCGACCCCTCCGGCGCATGCCGGATGGAGTTGGTGAGGAGGTTCGCCACCACGCGCGTGAGCTGATGGGAGTCGACCCACAGCGTGTGTCCCGCGATGCCGCGCTGCAGGATCCGCACCCCGCGGGCGGCCGCAGGTCCCCGCACATCGGCCACCGCGTCGGAGACCACGTCGAGGAGCTCGACCTGCTCCGTGCGCAGGCGCACTCCGCCGGAGGTTATCCGGGACAGCTCGAAGAGGTCGTCCACCATCCGTCCCATGGTCTCGACCTGCGCCCGCACCCGGGCGGGGAACGTCGACGGGTCCTCCAGCACGCCCTCCTCCATCGACTCGGCGAGGGCCAACGCCGCGGTGAGGGGCGTGCGCAGATCGTGCGAGATCCAGGCGAGGAAGCGCCGGCGATCGGAGTCGAGCCTTTCCAGCTCGGTCTTCGCCTCGCTCAGCCGCGCGGAGACGTCGGCCAGCTGCGCGGAGAGGTCGTCGATCTCACGCCATCCGCTCCTCTCCGGCGCGACCACGTCCCCGGCTCCCACGCGCTCGACGGCCGCCGACAGCCGCTCCAGCGATGTCCGCGCCGCCCGCGAGGTGATCCACCCGGTGAGGATCGCGAAGACGAGCGCGATGCCCAGGACCCATACGAGCACCGTCAGGTCGTGGAGCGAGATGTACATCTGGAGGCCGATGGCGAGCACCGAGGCCGCCAGCGCGAGCACCGACGCCGCGCCGACCACCGCGAACCGAAGGCCCATGCCCGCGTTCCGTGCGCGTGCCAGCACGAGGACGGCGAGCCCCGTGGCCGCACCGGAGCAGAGGAGGCAGCTGAGGGCGATCGCGAGGATCGCATCGCCGTCGAGCGGCATCACGGCATCGCACCGTCGGTCGAGAAACGGTATCCCACGCCCCACACGGTGAGGAGGTGGCGAGGGTCCCGCGGATCCTGTTCGATCTTCTCCCTGAGCCGGCGCACATGGACGGTCACGGTGGACGCCTCACCGAAGGACCAGCCCCACACGTCACGGAGGATCTCGTCGCGGGAGAGCGGACGACCGGCGTTCTCGACGAGATAGGCGAGCAACTCGTACTCCCTGGTCGCGAGGGCCACGTCCTCCCCGCGCACCTGGACGCGGCGGCGGGCGGGATCCATTCGGAAGTCTCCACGGACGACGACCTGCGTCGGCGCTGCGGCAAGGCGGGAACGGCGCAGGAGCGCCTCCACCCGCAGCAGGAGCTCCCGCAGCGCGAAGGGCTTGACGAGGTAGTCGTCGGCTCCTGCCTCGAACCCTTCGATGCGCTCCTCCACCTCGCCGAGCGCGGTGAGCAGGATGAGGGGGACGTCCGAGACCGTCCGGACCTCGCGGCACAGCTCGTCGCCGCTGATCCCCGGGAGCATGCGATCGACGATCATCGCGTCCGGCGCCCTCTCCCGCACCGCAGCGAGGGCGGAGAGCCCGTCCCGGTATGCGGCGACGAGAAGGCCGTTGGCGCGCAGATAGCCGTCGACGGCGCTGCGCACGGTCGGGTCGTCCTCGACGACCATGACCCGCGGGGCGCTCTCCTGCGGCTGCTGCACGTTCTCGAGAGTAATCGTCCGGTGGCGGCCCTTCTCCCGGATCTTACGGCTCGGAAAGATCTTCTCTGCTCTGGCGGCCACGCGCCTAGCGTCGTCTGCGTCCTGTCACACCGAACGCGCGGGTCGGGAGCCTGCGGGCGCCAGACGCCGCGAGAGAAGAGAGAGAAATGCGCAAGATCGCTTTCGTCCCGGTCGCCCTGCTCGCCGTCGGGCTGTCGCTCGCCGGATGCGGCTCGACGGCTTCCTCGGATGCCTCGAAGCCGTCGGCGACGGCGACGCCGTCGTCCTCGTCGACGAGCGCCACCCCGGCGGATGCAGCGGTGACGAAGACCGGTTCCTTCACGGGCCTGAACGAGAAGAAGGTCGCCGGTTCGGCGAAGGTCACCGGCACCGAGCTCGTCCTCAGCGGCTTCTCGTCCGACGAGGGCCCCGACCTCCACGTCTACCTGACGAAGGGCACGGACGAGGCGGCGGTCGCCGCGGGGATGCGGATCGACGCCGTCGCATACGACAAGGCCATGCAGACCTTCGCGCTGAAGAACGTGGACCTGTCGCAGTACACCGATGTCGTGATCCACTGCGACAAGGCCAAGGCCGTCTTCGGAGCCGCGGCGCTGTCATGACGGCCTTCCCGCGCACGACCCTCGTCGCATCGCTTCTGGGCGGTGCGGCGAGGGTCGCCGCCGGCGTGCTCTGGATCGCTGAGGGCACGCTGAAGTACCGCGCAGGCTTCGGAGCCGCGGACATCCGACTCGTCGCGGAGAGCGCTGCAGGGAACAGCCGTGTGCCGTTCTTCTTCGCGCCCCTCGCCGATGCCATGCGCGCCGCCCCCGGCCTCTTCGGCGTGGCGATCCCCGCGCTGGAGATCCTGCTCGGCGTGCTTCTCGTGGCCGGCGCGGGGCGCCGCCGGGGAGCACGGGTCTGGACGGTCCTCGTCGCGCTCGCGTCGTTCGGCACGCTGATGCTCTACTGGTCGTCGGACCAGCTGGTCGCGCAGTATCCGGTCATGGCGATGCTCTCCGCGATCGTGATCGCGATCCCGGTCTCGGGGTTGTTCGGACTCCCGCTCCTCTGGCAACGCCACGACGTCGACGAGGCGGGAGGGACCCCGGCAGCTCCGTGACGATGCGCGGTGTGCGACGTCAGAGGCGCCCGGCCGCCTTGAGATCGAGATAGCGGTCGGCGACCCGCGGAGGGAGCTCCTCCGGATCGGCGGCCAGCGGCTCGCCTCCCGCGCGACGGATGGCGAGGGCGACGGCCTCGGCGTCGCGGAGGGTTCGCTCGGCGGCGGCGGCGAGGTAGACGTCCTCGCGCGTCTCGCGGCGCCGGGCCAGCTCCGCGATCGACACGTCCGTGGCGGAGCCGACCAGGATCGCGGTGGATCGCGAGACGACGGGGAAGGCCCCCAGGAAGCCCCTGGCGCTCTCCGGCGCGTCCTGGGCCGTCAGCACGACGATGAGCGAGGGGCGGGTGGTCACGGTGCGGACCGCCGCGAACGCCGCGCCCCAGTCGGTGTCGACGAGACGGGCGTGGACCGGGGCCATGGCGTCCGACATCGCGGGCAGGAGGCCGGGGCCGTCGACGCCGGTGACGCGGCCCCGCACCACGCGGTCGAACAGCAGGAGATGCACGTGGTCGCCGGCGCGCTGCGCGAGGGCCGCGAGGAGGAGGGAGGCCTCATAGGCGGCGTCGAGCCGGGTGCCGTCTCCGACGCGTGCTGCGGCGGTGCGGCCGGTGTCGACGAGGATCACGACGTGGCGATCCCGCTCGGGCCGCCAGGTGCGCAGCATCGTGGTGCCCGCGCGGGCGGTCGCGCGCCAGTCGATCGACCGGACGTCGTCGCCACGGACGTACTCACGGAGGGAGTCGAACTCGGTGCCCTGGCCACGGACCTGGACGCTCGTGTTGCCGTCGAGCTCGCGGAGGCGGGCGAGCCGGGAGGGGAGATGACGGCGGGAGGCGAACGGCGGGAGGACGCGGACGGCGCCGCGGACGGCGTGCCTGCCCTGCCTGCCGGCCAGCCGCAGCGGGCCGACGGCGCGGACCGCGACGAAGGCGCTCTCCAGCTCGCCCCGCCGCCGGGGGAGGAGCGGGACCTCGACCCTCCGCCGCTCGCCGGGCGGCACGTCGAGCCGCGCGCGGGCGGCCGGCGCCCCTGCCGTCGGCTGCCAGGCGTCGCGGAGCAGGCCCCGCAGGGGTCTCGCCCCGAGATTGTGGACCGCGACGGACGCGCTCGTCCGTTCCCCGAGGCGTACCCGCCCCGGGACCTCCCTGGTCACCCGCAGCGCGCCGATCGATGCGGCCCGCAGCACGTCCACGAGGACGAGCAGCGCGCACAGCAGCAGCCAGGAGCACAGCGTCAGCCAGGGCGAGACGCCCGCGCCGGTGAGAAGGGCGACGGGGATCGCGCCGAGCGCGACGAGGACGACGAGACGGCCGGAGACGAACACCTAGATCGGCACCCGGGTCTGCTGGAGGACCGAGGACAGCACGGCGTCGCCCGAGACGCCTTCCATCTCGGCGTCGGGGCGGAGCTGAAGCCGGTGCCGCCAGACGGGCACGAGCATCGTCTGCACGTGGTCCGGGGTGACCGCGCTCGAGCCGTTGAGCCAGGCCCACGCCTTGGCCGCCGCGAGCAGCGCCGTCGAGGCGCGCGGGCTCGCGCCGAGCTGCACCGAGGGGGCCTGCCGCGTCGCGCGGGCGAGATCGACGACGTAGCCGAGCACGTCGTCGGTGACCTCGACGGCCGCGACCGCGCGCTGGGCGGCGGCGATCTCCTCCGCCGTCACCACCGCGGCGAGGTCGGTGAGCTCCCGGGGCGAGAAGCCGGCCGCGTGACGTCGCAGCACCGACACCTCGGCGTCCCGCTCCGGCATGCCGACGACGAGCTTCATAAGGAACCGGTCCAGCTGCGCCTCGGGCAGCGTGTACGTCCCCTCGTGCTCGACCGGGTTCTGGGTCGCGGCGACGAGGAAGGGGTCGGGGAGAGGCCTGCTGCCGCCGTCCGACGAGACCTGGCGCTCCTCCATGGCCTCCAGCAGCGCCGCCTGGGTCTTCGGCGGCGTGCGGTTGATCTCGTCCGCGAGCAGGATGTTGGTGAAGACTGGGCCGGGACGGAACTCGAACTCCCCGGTCCTCGCGTCGTAGACGAGGGAGCCGGTCACGTCGCCCGGCATGAGGTCGGGGGTGAACTGCACGCGCTTGGTGTCCAGCCCGAGCGCGCGGGAGAACGCACGCACGACGAGAGTCTTGGCGACGCCGGGGACGCCCTCCAGGAGCACGTGCCCGCGGGCGAGGAGGGCGACGAGCAGGCCGGTCACCGTCCCGTCCTGCCCGACGACGGCCTTCCCGACCTCGGCGCGCACGCGGTGCATGGCCCCGCGCAGAGCCGCGTCCTCGTCCGCCGGCGTGGCCGGGGCGTGCGGGGAGGGCGCGGTCGTGGCCTGCGGCGTGGTCGCCGTCGCGGGAGCGGCGGGCGGAGGCGCAGGGGCGGGGTCCGGGACGAACGGATCGGTCACGGTGTGCTCCTTTCGGTGCGGGCGACGTCGTCGACCGCGGTCTCGAGCGCGGCGAGCCGCCGCGCGAACGCGACGAGCTCGGGGTCGGTGGCGGGCAACGGGCCGGTCAGCAGGTCGCGGACGGACGCGCGAGAGGCCCTGACCCGATCGGCGGCGGCGTCGGCGACGGTGCCGGGGTCGGTGCCGACGGCGAGACCGAGGCGGGCGGCGAGCCGGGCCGCGGTGCCGTCGCGCAGCGCCACGGCGGCGTGCCGGGCGTCGGCGGCCTTCGCCGTCAGCCGGGCCCGCCCCTGCATCGTCTCGGAGGCGCGGACCATCACCGGCAGCGACTCGGTCACGAGCGGGCCGAACCGGCGCCCGCGCCAGATCGCCGCGACGACGGCGGCGACCATCAGCAGTACGATCACCGGGGTCACCCATGCCGGCGTCAGCGACGACAGCGTGGCCTCCGGATCGGCGCCCTCCCGGTCGGTGTCGTCGAACGAGGGGACGTACCAGACGACCTTCCCGTGCTGCCCGAGGAGCGCGAGGCCCAGCGCGGCGTTGCCGTTCTCCGCCAGATGCTTGTTGGACAGCAGCCGGGTGCCGTCGAACACCGCGCGGCGCTCTCCGTCCGCCTCCGAGACCAGCACGGCCGCGCCGTCGCCGCTCTCGAAGCAGCCCGTGACGTCGTCGGCGGCGGCGTAGAGGGCTCCTGGCACGATGTCGCCGACGCGGGCGAGCTCCGGGAGCGCGCATCCGGGACCCGTCGTCCCCGTGCCGTTCCCGACGTGCTCGCCGATGCCGAGCAGGCGCAGCGTGCGAGACCCGGGGGAGAGCACGACGGCGGAGCGGGCGCCCGCCAGCAGGTCCTCCACGGCCTCGTCGCTCAGCGCGTACGGCTCGGTCGTCACGAGCGTTGTGTCGGCGTCGAGCAGCGCGGCGGCCGCGCCGCGGTCGCGGACCACCGTCACCTCGACGCCCTGCTGCCGGAGCAGCTGGGCCAGCGCCTGCGCCCCGGCGGGACCCCTGCCCTCGGGATCGAGGCCGCCACGGATCGCCGGCGCCGACGCGGCGACCTGCAGACCGAGGAGGGCGATCCCGCACAGCATCAGGGCGATCATGGTCCAGGCGAGCGCGCGCCGGCCGCGGCCCGGGGCGCGCACGAGCGTCGGCCCGTCGCCCGGCGCCTGTCCGGCGCCCGATGGCGGCCTTGTGCCCGGTGACGATCTTGTGCCCTGTGCCAACCTTGTGCCCTGTGCCGGACGCGAGGCGGCGTCGCCGGCGTGCCGCGAGGGCGTGCTCAGGCGCGTGTCGCTCATGCGGGCACGGTCCCCGCGGTTGCCGGGGTCCCTGCGGGAGACGGCGCCGGGCGTGCGGACCGGACGCGCTCGTCCGTGTCGGCGAGCTCGCGGTAGCGTCCCTCGGAGCCGGGATGGCGCAGGTAGCGCACGTCGTCGAAGGCGGCCGCGGCCCGCTCCAGGGCGGAGGCGAGCGGCGGGAGCGCGAGCCCGCCGTCGTGGGCGATGCGCTGCGCGGTGGCTCCGGGGGCGGGCGAGATGAGGTCTCGCTCCCACAGCGACCGGGCGATCGCACGATAGCGCAGGACGATCGCCTCGTCCCAGTCTCCTGACCTCGCGTGCCGTTCGGCGTCGGATCGCAGCTGCGCGGCCGTGCGCCCGTCGTCACCGCCCAGCAGATCGAGCGGCATGCGGCGCGTGCGGGAGCGGCGGGGCCTGCCCCAGAGGATCAGCACGACCACGAGGGCGGCCACCACGACGACGCCGACGAGCACCAGCCCGATCGGGCCGAAGCCGGCCGCGGCGCGCGGATCGAACAGGCCCGCGACGAACTCGGCCACGGCGCGCGCCCACTGGTCGAACAGGGTCGGCGTGGCCTCGGCGTACTCGGCCTTGGACAGCTCCTGCTCCGCCCACCTCCGCGCCTCGTCCCCGTCCGGGATCAGCGGGGGCGCCCCTCCGAACGCGCCGATCATGCGCTCCCTGGTCCCGATCCCGGGGCCGCCCACCGCTGGTCGCGGCGGGCGGCCTGTCCTTCGCCAGCAGGCGGGGACGCGGCGGGAGGAGCAGGCGGGGACGCCGGTGCCGGGGGAGCGGCGGGGGGCGCAGCCGGAGGAGCGGCGGGCGCGTGCTGTCCGTATGCGGGCGCGGCCGGCTGCCCGTACGCGGGCGCGGCCGGCTGCCCGTACGCCGGTGCGGCCGGTGGCCCGTACGGCTGCGGCTGCCCGGCGGGGCCGGGTGCGGCGGCGCCGGCGGGGCCGGGGTACGGATATGGCGGGGCGGGAGGTGCATCCCACACGGTTCGGGCGAGCGGGCGGTACTCGCGGGTCACGGCGCGGGCGGGATCCACCGCGAACGGGTCGGCGCCGTGGTCGAGACCGGCCTGGCGGCGCTCGACCGCGGCCAGCAGGTCCTGGTCCAGGCCCTCGTGGCGCATCCGGCAGTCGAGGTAGACCAGGGCGGAACCGGTGGACTGCACGACGGTCGAGACTGCGCCGATCACGATGGTCAGGGCCTGGGCGATCAGGGTGGTCACCACGGTCGCGACGATGACCGACGCAGGGTTCTCCCCGGTCGGGGCGAGGACGGGGCCGATGATCGAGGCGAGCATGGTCAGCGGCGTGCCGACGACCTGCGCCGCCAGGCTCATGATCACGCCGATGAGGACCATCACCCCGAACGCGACCCAGAACCGGCCGCGGGTCAGGCGCCACGAGCGCACCATCGCGCCACGCACCGTCTCGTGCTCGAGGACGAGGACGGAGGGCACGAGCTGCAGCTTCGTCCCCAGCCACAGCAGGAGCGGGACGACGCCGAGGAAGCCGAGGAGGGCGACGACGGCGCCGATGACCATCGCCGGCCTCTGGAAGCCGCCGAGCGCGCCGATCCCGCCCACGGCCGCGAGGCCGATCGTGAGAAGGAGCACGAAGACGGCCACCATCACGAGCGCGGCATAGCCGATCAGGCGCCACGCCACCGGCCGCACCCGGGCCCAGAGCGTGCGCAGGGACGCCTTCTCGCCCAGCACCGCCTCTGCGACGTCTGCGGCGACGACCCCCTGCACCAGCGCCGTGAAGGCGACCGAGGCGAGGCTCACGACCAGGCCCACGACGGCCACGATGCCGGCCGAGCCGATCATCAGCGTGGCGAACTCCTCCGAGCCCGGGCGCACGGTGAACAGGCGCGAGAAGGCGGCGAACGTCACCGCGCCCATGATCAGGGCGGTGACGAGCACGACCGCGATCTGCACGACCACGGCGAAGCCGAAGAGCACGCGCGGGTTCTGCCGCAGGGCGCCGAAGGACTTCCCGAGGATCGTGCCGAAGCCCAGGGGGTGCAGGGGGACGAGCCCCTGGCGCGGGGCAGGGGTCCAGGTCGATCCGCTCACGTGCTCCTCCGCCGGTCCGTGTCGTTCCTCCATCGTGTCACAGCGCCGCATCGTGGCACAGCGTCGCGCGCACGGTCGAGCGATGACGGGACCCGGTCCCGCGGCGTGCGGGACCACGGCGCGTCGCCGTCCTCCATGGCCTCCCCGCGTGCGTGAAGTACGCTGGTCCCGACGCGAAGGCCCGGGGCTCGCCCGCGCCCACGCGGGGAAGAAAGACGATCCAGGCCCATGACCTCACGCATTCTCGTGGTCGACGACGACACCGCGCTCGCCGAGATGATCGGCATCGTCCTGCGCACCGAGGGCTTCGAGCCCGTCTTCTGCGCGGACGGCGCGAAGGCCGTCGAGGAATGGCGCGCGCAGCGCCCCGACCTCGTGCTGCTGGACCTCATGCTCCCCGGCATGGACGGCATCGAGATCTGCACCAGGATCCGCTCGGAGTCCGGTGTCCCGATCATCATGCTCACCGCGCGCAGCGACACCGCCGACGTGGTGCGCGGCCTCGAGGTCGGCGCGGACGACTACATCGTCAAGCCCTTCAACCCGAAGGAGCTGGTGGCGAGGATCCGCACGCGCCTGCGCCCCACGCCGCAGTCCACCACCGAGGCCCTGCGGATCGTCGACCTCGTGATCGACGTCGACGCGCACGAGGTCCGGCGGGGCTCGGAGCCCATCGCCCTCACGCCCCTCGAGTTCCAGCTGCTCGTGGCCTTGGCCTCCAAGCCGCAGCAGGTCTTCTCGCGCGAGATGCTCCTGGAGCAGGTCTGGGGCTACCACTACAAGGCCGACACCCGCCTGGTGAACGTGCACGTGCAGCGTCTGCGGGCCAAGGTCGAGCTCGACCCCGACAACCCGCGGATCGTCACGACCGTGCGCGGCGTCGGCTACCGGGCCGGGAGCGCGGGCTAGGCGCCGTGCCGCCGCTCGCCTCCGTCGCCCCTCGGGCCGCGCTCGTGCGCGACTGGCGGGGGTGGCCCGCCTCGTTCGCGACGCTGTGGCGTCGCTCCCTGCGCTTCCGGACGCTCCTGGCCACGCTCGCGCTGACCTCGGTCGCGGTCCTCGTCACGTGCGGGGCGATGGCCCTCGCGATCCAGAACAACCTCTGGGAGGCGCGCAAGGACCAGGCCCTCGACGACGCGCAGCGGGCGGTGACCGACGTCCAGAAGACCCTCGCCTCGGCGGAGGTCCAGGGAGACAGGGCGGCGCTGCAGCGGCTGATGCGCAACGCCCTGGGCAGCGTGTCGTCCTCGACCATGATCGCCACCTTCCGGATCGACGACTCCCCCTCGGACGTGGCGCCGTCGGACTTCTTCCTGGGCGGGCTGTCCAAGGACCTCCTGTCCGATCAGCTCGTCAAACGGGTCTCCGACAGCCCGGAGCAGCAGTGGTGGCAGCCGTTCGCCATCGCCGGGCCCGATGGTCAGCAGCATGCCGGGATCGTCGTCGGCCACCAGATCACGATCCCCGAGGCCGGAGCCTACGGCCTCTACATCGCCTACGACCTCGCGGACACGGAGCAGACCCTCCTGCTCGTCCAGAGCAGCCTCTGGGTGGCCGGCACGATCCTGGTCGGCATCATCGGCGTCATCGCCTGGTTCGCCGTGCGCTCCGTGGTGCTGCCGATCGTCGAGGCGTCCGAGACGAGCGCGCGCTTCGCCGAGGGGGACTTCGCCGTCCGGCTCCCCGTCCGCGGCGAGGACGAGCTGGCGACGCTCGGCCGGTCCTTCAACGCGATGGCGGACAGCATCGAGGCGCAGATCAAGGAGCTCGGCGAGCTGTCGATGGTGCAGCAGCGGTTCGTGTCCGACGTCTCGCACGAGCTGCGCACGCCGCTGACGACCATCCGGCTCGCCGCCGAGATGCTCAACGACCAGCGCGAGACCTTCGATCCCGCCACCGCACGGGCCGCCGAGCTGCTGCATGCCCAGGTCGAGCGCTTCGACACGCTGCTGGCCGACCTCCTCGAGATCAGCCGCTACGACGCAGGGTCGGTGCAGCTGGAGAAGGAGCCCACGAGCCTGGCCCACCTCGCGGAGGAGCTCGTGGACGAGATGACGCCGCTCGCCGCGAACCACGACACGGAGCTGCGGTTCGTGGCGCCCGGCGGGCACACCCCCGTGGAGATGGATCCGCGGCGCGTGCGGCGCATCCTCCGCAACCTCGTGGGCAACGCGATCGAGCACGGCGAGGGGAACCCGGTCGTGGTCACCGTCGACAGCAACCAGCACGCCGTGGCGGTGGGGGTGCGCGATGCGGGGATGGGGATGGCGCCGGCCGACGCCGAGCGCGTGTTCGACCGCTTCTGGCGCGCCGACCCGTCGCGGCGGCGGACGATCGGGGGGACCGGCCTTGGCCTGTCGATCGCGCTCGGAGACGCGCGACTGCACGGCGGGACGCTCGGGGTGTGGTCGGAGGCAGGGGTGGGCACCAACTTCGTCCTGACGCTGCCCCGTGACGCCGCCGGGGTGTCGGGACCGTCCCCGATCCCGCTCGAGCCGCAGGAGGCGCTCGCCGACATCGGCGCCGTGACCGAGCCGATCCCGCTCGCGACCGCGCCGAGGCGGCTCCCCTCCGACGCCGCGGCGGACGGCGACCGGGGAGAGGGCGCGGAACGAGGGGACGATCGAGGAGAGGAGCGAGGATGAGCCTGCGTCGTGTCCTCCGCGGGGCCGTGGTGCTGGCCGTGGTGCTGAGCGTCGCCGGATGCGCGTCGCTCCCCATCAGCGGCGACGTCCGCCCTGGCCACAACGCCGACCGGCGCAGCGACGACGCCGACGTCACCTATCTGCCCTCCGGCCCGGTCAAGGACGCCGATCCGGAGCGGATCGTCCGCGGCTTCCTCGAGGCGGCCTCCAGCCCCGCCGACAACTGGGCGATCGCCCGCCAGTTCCTGACGCCGGAGCTGAGCGAGCGGTGGAAGCCGCAGGCGAGCGTCACGATCGACTCCGGCGAGCGGGACCGCACGCTCACGGAGCAGAGCGCCGAGAGCACGGAGGACGGGGTGCTCCTGCGCCTCGGCTTCCGGCAGACCGCGAGCGTCGACGACCAGGGTGCCTACGCGCCCGTGGACGGGAGCGCGGGCGCCGCGGAACTCAGCTACCGCCTCACGAAGGACGCGCGCGGCCAATGGCGTATCGCCGCGGCGCCGGACGGCGTGCTGCTGGCCGAGCAGGTCTTCGAGGCGCAGGACGTCTTCAGCCCCTATCCGCTCACCTACTTCGACCCGTCGTGGACGTACGGGGTCCAGGACGTCCGCTGGTTCCCCAAGCGCAAGAACACGGCGACCCGCATCGTCCAGTCCCTGGTCTCCGGGCGCCCGAGCCCCTGGCTCGCCGAGGCGGTCCGCAGCGCGTTCACCGGAGAGGTCGAGCTCGCCAGGGACGCGGTCACGATCAACGCGCAGGTCGCCGAGGTGGACCTGACCTCCTCGGCCCTGGGCGCCGACCCGCTCTCGCTCTCGCGCATGCGCACCCAGCTGGAGCACAGCCTCGCCAAGCTCGGCGTGACCGAGGTGCGCCTCACCGTCGGCGGACGGCCGCTGGAGGCGGGGGTGGTCTCGCTCGCCTCGACCGCCGCGGACACGCGTCCGCTCGTGCTCACCGAGAGCGGGTTCGGTCATCTGGCCGGCGGAGAGCTCACGCCCGTGGGCTCACTCTCGACCGACATCATGCGCTTCTCGCAGCCGATCCGGTCGATCGTCGTCGGCGACGGCGCCCGGCACGCGGCCGTGCAGGGAGGGAACGGCGCGGTCTACGTCGTCGGAGAGGGCGGCATCGACGAGCTGGACGCGCGACCGGGACTGCTCGCCCCGACCTACGATCCGTTCGGCTACATCTGGACGGTCCCGGCGGCGAACCCCGCGGCGGTCACGGCCTGGAGCTCGTCCGTCGTCTCGCATCAGGTCTCGGGCTTCGCCGACGCCTCGGCGATCGGTGCGATGACGGTCAGCCGCGACGGCGCGCGCGTCGCGGCGGCGGTGACGGTCGGCGCCCATCAGCGCCTCGTCGTGGCCGGCGTGCGGCGCGACGACCGCAACGTCCCCCTGGCGCTCGGCGCGCCGCAGACGATCGGCGGTCTGCCGGGCACGCCGCTCGCGATCGCGTGGCTCGACGACCTCACGGTCGGGGTGCTGGTGGACGTGAACGGCGACATCCGCCTGGTGCAGCAGACGGTCGGCGGCACCGCCACGAACGTGGACGTCCCGGACGACGTCCGCGCGCTCGCTCCCATGACGCCGGCGTCGACCCTCCGGCTGCTCGACCAGAACGGCAACCTCCGGATCCAGAGCGGCCCGACCTGGCGCATCGAGACGAGCGGAATCACGGTGCTGGCGACCCAGATCGACGGCTTCTGAGCGTCGATCCGTCTCTGCACAGACGAGACGGTCGGCCGGTTCTCCACCGGTCTCGGGAGACCGCCTCTCGTGCGCGGCACGTGCGGGGAGGATCGGAGACATGCCGGCCTCTTCCCGCCTTCGCCCCCGTGACCGGAGACGAGCGTTCCGCGCGGTCCTGGACGAGGCGGTCGCCCTTCTCCTCGCCGCGGAGTGCGGCGGGTGCGACGTGCCGGGCGCGGCGCTCTGCGCGTCGTGCGCGGAGCGCCTCCGTCCCGTCGCCGTGCGGCTGCGGACGCCGTACGGGAGGGCGGTCGACGGCGGGCTGGTCTTCGACGGCGCCGCGGCACGGGTGATCCGCGCGGTCAAGGAAGGAGGCCGGACGGCTCTGCTCGATGCGCTCGCCCCCGCGCTGCGGGACGCCGTGCGGAGGGCGGCGTCGGGGCCGGTGGCGGACGCGCTGGTGCCGGTGCCGACCTCGAGGGCCGCGTTCCGGCGTCGCGGGTACCGGGTGCCCGAGCTTCTCGCCGCGCGCACGGGCGCCACGCTGCTCAGGGCGCTCGCCCCGCGTCGCATCGTCGCGGACCAGCGCGGGCTCGGCCGCACCGCACGACGGCGCAACGTGGCGGGCAGCCTCCGGGCGACCACGGCGGGGGAGGGGCGACGCGTCGTGCTCGTCGACGACGTGGCGACGACGGGGGCCACGCTCGACGAGGCGGCGCGGGCGCTGGAGGAGGCCGGCTTCGTCGTCGCCGGATGCGCCGTCGCGGCCATCACACCGCGGGATCGGCCGGGGCGGGAACCGCCTCTCGGGACGGACGTGCGGATGCCCAGGTGATTCATCTGATTCGGTGATGACACCGGGCGTGCGGCCGACTACGGTAGGGGGTCACAAGGCGACCACGGTCCGCCCTTGGCCGGGAGGACCGGAACAAGGAGGTCAAGGATGGAAACGAACATCGTGGGTGTCGGAGTGAGCATCAGCGATCGGTTCCGGACGGTTGTCGAGGAGAAGACCGCGCGCATCGAGGCACTCGCCACGAGAGCGCAGCGCCTCGACGTCAAGGTCACCCATCGGTCCTACCGGAACGGGCGCGTCGAGGACGAGACGGTGGAGCTCACGCTCGTGGGCCGCGGCCCCGTCATCCGGGCCGAGGCACGCGACGGCGACAAGTTCGCCGCTCTCGACATGGCGGTCGACAAGCTCACCGAACAGCTGCGTCGTGCCAAGGGCAAGCGGGTCGACGGTCGCAACCACCCGCGTGGCGCGCACTTCGAGAAGGGCAGCGGCGAGCTCGCGGGCATCGACGTCAGCCCGGTCTCGGCCGACGTCCTGCACGCGGTGGCCACGGGCGAGATCCCCCTGGCCGGCGACGGCGACGAGGAGTACTCGCCGGTCGTCATCCGCACCAAGAGCTTCGACGCCGAGTGGATGACCGTCGAGGAGGCGGTCGACCGGATGGAGCTCGTCGGACACGACTTCTTCCTCTTCGTCGACGTCCGCACCGACCACCCCAGCGTCGTGTACCGGCGCAAGGGCTGGGACTACGGCGTGATCTCCCTGGAGACCCAGGCGCAGCCGACGGAGGAGCTCGCTTCCTGACGCTCGGATGAGAGAAAGGGGACGACCCGGCGTCGAAGCCGCGGGTCGTCCCCTTTTCTCGTGGGCCTTCGCGGCCCTGTTCAGTCGAAGATGCCGTCCAGGATGCTGCCGATCACGAGTCCGCCGAGCACGCCGGTGACGATGTCGCCGCCGCCGGGGCCGCGCCCGCCGCCCTGAGGTCCGCCCCAGCCCTGGGGCCCGCCCCACCCCTGGTCGGGGCGGGAGGAGTCGATGTCGTGCTGGGCGAGCTGAAGGGCCTCGGAGGCGATCTGCGCGACGCGTCGAGCCGTCGAGAGCGCCTGCTCCCGTGTCTCCTCGGGGGCGATCATCGACGGCAGATCGACGCGCAGGCGCTCGGCCTCGGCCAGCCGGGTGCGGGCGTCCGCGCCGATCCAGCCGCGGTGTCCGGCGATGAGGCCGCGGGCCACGCCGAGCTGCCGGTCGGCGTCGTCGACCGCGTGCTGCACCTGCTGGATGGTCGGCAGAGGATGCTCGGCCCGGTACCGGGCCTCGGCGACGGCCTTGTCGAGAGCCGTGTTCGCCGCGCGGAGACGGCTGAGCTCCTCGAACGGGTCGGTCGGCGTCCCGGCGGGCGCCAGCGACGCGAGCGCCTGCTCGAGGTCGGCCATCGCGCTGCGCACGGGGGGCGTCGCCTCCATGCCGCGCGCCGCCACGAGATCTCCGCGCGAGTCGAGGACGACCTCGGCGAGGGTGGACTCGGCCCGCAGCGCCTCGATCTCGAAGTCCTCCACGGCGTCGAGCAGGACGCCGGCACGGCGGGTAGCCTCGGTCGCGGTCTCGAGGGCGAGCACGGCCTCCTCGTTCTGCTTCGCCGCCCGGCGACGCTCCGAGACGTCCGCACCGTGACGGGCGAAGGTCAGGAGCTGCTCGGCCTCGTCGGCACTGCGGACGATGCGCTGCATCGCCGCGTCCGAGTACCGGCCGGCGAGGCGCGCGATGGTCTCCCTCGCGTGCGGCAGCCGCCGTTCCAGGGCGTCGGCGTCGGCGCGGACCTGCACGATCACCTCCGGGGCACGGCGCACGCGGGAGACGGAGTCGGCGAGCGCGGCCGACTTCTCGTCGATCAGCTCCTCGGCCCACTCGCACAGCTGCACGATCCGCGCGTTGCGGGTGCGCAGCTCCTCGGGCGTGTCCGGGATCTCGTCGTGGTTCAGCTGATGCAGCTGGAAGGCCTCGCGCATGTGGGTCTGCACCGCCTCGAGCGCCTTCCGGAAGTCGGCGGTGAGCGACTCGCCCAGCTCGGCGCTGGCGAAGGCGAGCTCGTCACCCGCGGTGCGGATCCGCTCGTCGGCGGCGACGAGCGCCTGCTCGGCACGGCGCGCCAGATCGGCGTCCTGCGCGTCGAGCGCCTCTTGCTCACGTTTGCGTCTGCCCCAGAAGCCGGCCATGCGTAGATCCTACGGCTCCCCGCCCATGCGGACGCTGGGACCGCTCTACGCTCTGCGCGATCAGGGAGCCTGCGCGGCCACGACGCCCTCGCGTCGTCCTGGCTCCCTGTGCGGGACGACGCCGTGCCGGACGGCGCAGTGCCGGGCGACGCAGTGCCGGGCGACGCAGTGCCCGACGGTTCAGCGGCGGATGGTTCAGTGCCGGATGGTTCAGTGCCGGATGGTTCAGTGCCGGATGGTTCAGCGGCGGACGGAGCCGGCAGGGCGTCCGCGGCGGGGGCGCTCCGCCGCGAGCGGGAGCGGAGAGGGCCGCGTCTCGGTCAGCATCCGCTCGATCCCCTCCAGCCAGCGCAGCTCGCCCTCGACGGCGACCCGTTGCGCGGCGACGACGATGGCCGCCGCGATCGCGGCCGGATCGGCGTCAGGCTCGGTCGTCGTGGGAGGGAGGGCGCCGAGGCGCCGCAGGGCGGTGGCCCGCTGGGCGGAGACGAGCGCGGCGACGTCGGCTCCGGGGAGCGTCGCGGCGAGGGCCAGCTTGATGGCCAGCTCGTCCCGTGCCGGCTGCTCCCGGTCGACGGGGGACGAGAGCCATGCGGCCGCCTCCGCGGACCCCGCGGCGGTGATCCGCCAGTAGACGTGCCCCTGGTCGTCCGCCTCCCCGCGGTCCACCAGTCCGTCGCGTTCCAGGCGCTCCAGGGTGTTGTAGATCTGACCGACGTTGAGGGGCCAGACGGAGCCCGTGCGCCGGTCGAACTCCGCGCGCAGCTGATAGCCGTAGCACGGCCCCTGGTCGAGGATCGCGAGGAGGCTCTGCCGCACCGACATCTGCGACCCCTTTCCCGGTATCTGTTTCCGAGTATATGGATGCCGGGAAAGGGGGCGCCGTGACGTGGCCGAGACGAGCCGGTGTCGTTTACCGCGCCGCGGGACCCGGTTGTGCCCCATGCAGGCGACGCGCAGGTCACGGGCCGGTAACATGACCTTGCATGCCCGGAGCGCACGCCGCTTTCCCGCGCGACGTTTCGGCACCCACTCACCGACAGGGAGAAGACACCCGTGGCGAATCCTCTTGAGAAGCTGCTGCGCGCCGGCGAAGGGCGGACGCTCCGTCGGCTCGGCCAGGTCGTCAAGGCCGTCAACGCGCTGGAAGAGGACTTCGAGAAGCTCAGCGACGAGGACCTGCGGGGCGAGACCGAGCTGCTGCGCGCGCGGCACGAGAAGGGTGAGACGCTCGACCAGCTCATGCCCGAGGCCTTCGCCGCCGTCCGCGAGGCGGCCAAGCGGACGCTCGGCATGCGCGCCTACGACGTGCAGATCATGGGCGGCGCGGCCCTGCACGGCGGCAACATCGCCGAGATGAAGACCGGTGAGGGCAAGACCCTCGTCGCGACCTTCCCGAGCTACCTCAACGCGATCGCAGGCAAGGGCGTCCACGTCGTCACGGTCAACGACTTCCTCGCCGGCTACCAGTCCGAGCTCATGGGCCGCGTCTACCGCGCACTGGGCATGACCACGGGCGTCATCGTCTCCGGGCAGACCCCCGAGACGCGCCGCGAGCAGTACGCCGCCGACATCACCTACGGCACGAACAACGAGTTCGGCTTCGACTACCTCCGCGACAACATGGCCTGGCGCCAGGAGGACCTCGTGCAGCGCGGCCACTTCTTCGCGATCGTGGACGAGGTCGACTCGATCCTCATCGACGAGGCGCGCACCCCGCTGATCATCTCGGGTCCGGCCTCGGGCGAGGCGAACCGGTGGTTCACCGAGTTCGCGAAGATCGCGCGCACCCTGGAGCCGGGCGTGGACTACGAGGTCGACGAGAAGAAGCGCACGGTGGGCGTGCTCGAGCCGGGCATCGAGAAGGTCGAGGACTACCTCGGCATCGACAACCTCTACGAGTCCGCGAACACGCCGCTCATCTCCTTCCTCAACAACTCGATCAAGGCGCTCGCCCTCTTCAAGCGCGACACCGACTACGTCGTGATGAACGACGAGGTCATGATCGTCGACGAGCACACCGGGCGCATCCTCGTCGGGCGTCGCTACAACGAGGGCATCCACCAGGCCATCGAGGCCAAGGAGGGCGTCCCGGTCAAGGCCGAGAACCAGACGCTCGCGACGGTCACGCTACAGAACTACTTCCGCCTCTACGAGAAGCTCGCGGGCATGACCGGCACCGCCGACACCGAGGCGGCGGAGTTCATGTCGACCTACAAGCTCGGCGTCGTGCAGATCCCGACCAACAAGCCGATGATCCGCAAGGACAACCCCGACCTCGTGTACAAGAACGAGACGGCGAAGTTCGCCCAGGTCGTCGAGGACATCGCCGAGCGCCACGCGAAGGGCCAGCCGGTCCTGGTGGGCACGGTGAGCGTCGAGAAGAGCGAGTACCTCTCGCGCCTGCTCGCCAAGAAGGGAATCAAGCACGAGGTCCTGAACGCGAAGAACCACGCACGCGAGGCCGAGATCGTCGCGCGCGCCGGGCGCCTCGGCGCCGTCACGGTCGCCACGAACATGGCCGGCCGAGGCACCGACATCATGCTCGGCGGCAACGCGGAGTTCCTCGCCGTGCAGGAGCTCAAGGCGAAGGGGCTCGACCCCGTCGAGACGCCCGAGGAGTACGAGGCCGCGTGGGACGACGCCTATGAGGCGATGAAGGCGAAGGTGGCCGAGGAGGGCGCCAAGGTCGCCGAGGCCGGCGGGCTCTACGTGCTCGGAACCGAGCGTCACGAGTCGCGCCGCATCGACAACCAGCTGCGCGGTCGCTCCGGCCGTCAGGGCGACCCGGGGGAGAGCCGCTTCTACCTCAGCCTCACCGACGACCTCATGCGCCTCTTCCAGTCCGGCGCGGCCGAGGCGATCCTGGCCCGTTCCAACTTCCCCGACGACCAGCCGATCGAGTCCGGTCTGGTGACCCGTGCGATCCGCAGCGCGCAGAGCCAGGTCGAGGCGCGCAACGCCGAGATGCGCAAGAACGTCCTCAAGTACGACGACGTGCTCAACCGGCAGCGCGAGGCGATCTACGCCGACCGGCGCCACATCCTCCAGGGCGACGACATCGCGGACAGGGTGAAGCACTTCATCGAAGACGCAATCACCGCCGTGATCGACGACCACACCCGTGAGGGGCACACCGAGAGCTGGGACTTCGACAGCCTCTGGACCGAGCTGAAGACGCTGTACCCGGTGAACGTGACGATCGACGAGGTCGTCGCCGAGGCGGGCGGACGCAAGGGCGGCATCACGGCCGAGGGCCTCAAGCGCGAGCTCATCTCCGACGCGATGGTCGCCTACGAGAAGCGCGAGGCCGCGCTCGGCGAGGCCGCGACCCGCGAGCTGGAGCGTCGGGTGGTGCTGCAGGTGCTCGACCGCCGCTGGCGGGACCACCTCTACGAGATGGACTACCTCAAGGACGGCATCGGCCTGCGCGCCATGGCGCAGCGCGACCCGCTGGTCGAGTATCAGCGCGAGGGCTATGCGATGTTCCAGGCGATGATGGGCCAGATCAAGGAGGAGGCCGTCGGCTTCCTCTACAACCTCGAGGTCGAGGTGCGTCGCGCAGGCGACGAGGGCGTCGCGGAGGTCGAGGCGAAGGGCCTCGCGAACGGCACCGGCGATCAGCGGCTCGAGTACTCGGCGCCCAACGACGCCGGCGACGTCGAGGTGCGCAACGATCGCGGCCAGGTGCAGCAGGCGGCCACCGACCGGATGCGTCAGGCCGCGGCCCGCGCCGCCCAGGCGGAGGCCGGTGAACAGGACGCCCCGGCGGCGCGGGGCGCCTTCGGCCAGCGCATCGACGGCGAGGCGCCGGCGGGCAACCGCGCCGAGCGTCGCGCCAACGCCCGCAAGAAGTAGCCGCTCTCTCCCGTGGTGCGCCGGAGCGTCTCGATCGCTCCGGCGCACCACGCGTCTGCGTCGCCTCCGGACGAGCGGCCGGTGTGGTCATCCGGCCCTCTGCGGGGCCGGTATCCTTTGTCGATGGCACCCCGATCCTTCGACCAGTCGTCCAAGCTCAAGAACGTCCTCTACGAGATCCGCGGCAACGCGCTCGCCGAGGCGGCACGGCTGGAGGCAGAAGGCCACGCGGTGCTCAAGCTCAACACGGGCAACCCGGCCATTTTCGGCTTCGAGGCTCCGCAACAGATCGTCCAGGACATGCTGGCGACTCTCACCACCGCCCACGGCTACAGCGACAGCAAGGGGATCATCTCGGCCCGTCGCGCCGTGGTCAGCCGCTACGAGGAGGTCGAGGGGTTCCCCGCGTTCGACCCGGACGACGTCTTCCTCGGCAACGGCGTCTCCGAGCTCATCACCATGACCATGCAGGCGCTCCTCGACGAGGGCGACGAGGTCCTGATCCCGACGCCGGACTACCCGCTCTGGACCGCGATGACGAGCCTCGCCGGCGGCACCCCCGTGCACTACCTCTGCGACGAGCAGAACGGATGGAACCCGGACCTCGAGGACATCAGGGCCAAGATCACCCCGCGGACCAAGGCTCTGGTGGTCATCAACCCGAACAACCCGACCGGCGCGGTCTACTCGCGCGAGGTGGTCGCGGGACTGGTCCAGATCGCCCGAGAGAACGACCTGCTCCTCCTCTCCGACGAGATCTACGACCGCATCCTCTTCGACGGCGCGCAGCACGTGCCCACCGCGAGCCTCGCCCCCGACCTCCTCTGCCTGACCTTCAACGGCCTCTCCAAGACCTATCGCGTCGCGGGGTACCGCTCGGCATGGCTGGTGATCACCGGGCCCAAGGAGCACGCCAAGGGCTTCCTGGAGGGGATCATGCTCCTGGCCTCCACCCGTCTGTGCCCGAACGTGCCGGCGCAGCACGCCGTGCAGGCGGCCCTCTCGGGCGTGCAGTCGATCGACGCCCTCATCGCGCCGAGCGGTCGTCTGCATCAGCAGCGCGACGCGGCGTGGGAGGGACTGGAGGCGATCCCGGGCGTCTCGTGCGTCAAGCCGGCCGGAGCGCTGTACGCGTTCCCTCGCCTGGACCCCAACGTGCACGAGATCCACGACGACGCCCGGCTCATCTACGACCTCCTCGTGGCCGAGCACATCCTGCTGGTCCAGGGGACGGGCTTCAACTGGCCCTCGCCCGATCATCTGCGCGTCGTCACCCTGCCCGAGCCGCGCGTGATCTCGGAGGCCATCGAGCGTCTCGGCAACTTCCTGGCGAGCTACAAGCAGTAGCGACGGTCACGATCCGGCGGGTGGAGGGGTGAGGAGCCTTCTCCACCGCCGGATCCGGCCGGTCTTCCCGGCGGTCTCGGTGCTCCCGGCCGCGGGAGGCCTCCGCCGTCCTCCGCTTCGGAGGACGGCGTCGCGCGCTGCGGGTCCGCCCGTGGGCGGCAACGTCGCCGCGAACTGCGCGACCGCGGCGGCGAAGGCCGACCGCGGCGCAGCGTCTGACACCGGGCGTCCGTGCAGGAGCGCCGCATCGACGCCCCGGGGGTCGAACGGCAGGAACCGGACGTCGTCGACGCCGGAGAAGCGCGCGAGCGCCTGGCGGATCTGTCGCCGCGCGTCCAGTCCGAGGGGCCCTGGGCGCAGGCGGTTCGCCAGGACCGTGACCGGCGTGCTTCCCACCAGCGCGCGCAGCTCGGCGTGATCGCGGACGAACCGCGCGACGCCGAGAGGGTCGGCCGAGACCACGGCGACCACGCGATCCGCCGCCTCGAGAGCGGTGAGCGCGGCGGCGTTGCGGCGGGGCACGGCGATGTCGCTGACCATCTCTTCGTCGGTCTCCAGCGAGGCGGCGACGTCGACGACGGTCACCGAGGCCCAGTCTCGGCAGGCGCGGAGCGCGGCGGACAGCCGTGGAGCGGAGAGCTCGGGCCAGCGTGAGGGACGGTTGATCCCGGCGAGCACGTCGATGGGGCCGGAGCCGCTGTCGACGGTCGTGGCGAGGCGACTGAGCTCGGCGCCGTCGAGCTGTCCGAGATCGGCGCGCCGGCATGCGGCGGCGATGCCGGGGGCGTCCTCGCCGAGACCGAGGAGGAGCGCGGCGGACGGCGCATGCGTGTCGGCGTCGACGAGGGCGACATGCCGCTGCGGCGAGGTGAGCGCGGCACAGAGCTGGATCGCCACGGTCGTGCGTCCCGGGGCGCCGTGCGGACCCCAGACGACCACGAGCGCTCCGGAGTCCGGAGCGCTCGGCGCCTCCGCGACGGGCGGATGGGCGGCGAGCGCGTCCGCGATGTCCCATGCGCCGGATTCCGGAGGGAGGGGAGGCGCCAGTCCGGCCCTGCGGGCGAGCCGGGCGGACAGCTCGCCACGGCCGAGCAGGACGAGACGGACCCCGGCCCGGTCGCAGGCCGTGCGCAGGACCGTTCCCAGCAGCGCCCGGTCGGCGGGGAGGATCAGGGCGTCGGCCTCGCGGAGCGGCAGGGTCGTCAGCACGTTCTCGGCGTCCTCCCCGGCCAGCGTCTCGGGAGCGACGCGCCCCACCACGTCGACGCCGGCGAGAGGGAGATCCGCCGCCAGCACCTGGGCTCGATCGCCGGCGACGGCGAGGATCACCCGCATCATGGTCGCGCCCTGAGCGGGACCACCGAGAGGGCGGCGCCCTCGGCCACGGCGCCGAGCACCGTCCCGACCTCGGTGCGGTCGACGACCAGCTCCACGGAGGAACGACCGCCGGCGAGCAGCCCGTCGGCGCGGGTCACGCTGGCGACGGTCGCCTCGTCCAGGAGGATGCGCGGAGCGGTGAAGCCCTTGTCGTCGCCGGACGGCGCGGATGACCAGAGCTCGACCGCGGAGCCGGCGGAGACGCTGCCGGGGATGATCGTCGTGCTCTCCACGACGATCGAGGTCACGCGGCTGGAGTCGGCGGCCGCGGTGGCTGCGCGCGGGAGCAGCTCGCCGTTCTCGATCGTCCTGGTGGCGACCGTGCCGTCGGGGAGCGCATCGGGGGCGACATAGCCGTCGGTCGCGGAGCCCAGGGCGACCTCCACGACCCGGACGGCGCCGCCGATCGTCTCGCCGGGGACGATCGTGCGGGTGGCCTGCAGGACCGGCGTCGTCTGGCGTGCCGAGGAGACGACCAGCCAGACTCCGGTGACGGCGGCGACGACGAGGGCTATGCCGATGAGGAAGCGCACGTCGCCCCACGGGCGACGCGGGCGCGGGAACGAGATCATGCCGACATCGTCACAGATCGAGCACGTGGGGTCGCGAGTTATCCACAGGGGAGCCGGCGAGGCGCCGTCACCCCGGCAGCGGAGGACAATGGGGACATGACCGATGCGACTGATCCGATCGCCCGGTACCTCGCCCCCGCTCAGGTCGCGGAGCTGCTCTGCATCGAGGTGGACGAGGTGGTCGCGCTGGTGATGGAGGGGCGCCTGCGCGGCGCGCGTCTGGGCCTCCCCGCCCGATGGAGGATCGAGGAGGCGAGCCTCGCCGAGTACCTGGAGGGCCAGACCGAGGAGGCGCGTCTGATCGCGCTGTGGAACGAGGCCGACGCCGCCAGCTTCCCCGAGCTGTGGGGCGGGCGCCGGACGAGGCCCTGACGCAGCGGGAGACGCCGGCCGGCGGCGTGGACGCGGCGGGAGAGCAGGTCGGAGAGTCCGAGGCGCGACCGGGGCTCTGAACCCCGCTGAGGCTCGGGAGCCCCAGGCCGGGGCCCGAGGACAGGGGGCCCAAGGCCAGGGAGCGGGGCAGGGCGAGGCCGGCGAGAGGCGCCCCTCGCGCAGGGCTCAGCCGAAGGGGCGCTCCGAGGAGGCCGCGGCCGTGACGCTGAGCAGGGCGGCGAACGGGATGATCCGGAAGCCGCGGACGGCGCGGGCGCGGCGCGCTTCGCCCGCATCGTGCAGGGCGAGGTCGAGGTGGTCCGCCCCGGCGCGATCGATGGTCCCGGACAGGAGCGTGCCGGGACGGGTCCGGACCGTGACGCCGGTCCGGCGCCGGGCGAGGTCCCGGAGGACGAAGCCGAGCGACAGGCGCTCGCGGAGCGGCGAGAGCGGCTCGGCGTTCGCCCCGCTCCCGAGCAGCGCGCCGTGGTCGAGCGTCCAGAGCGACACGGCGTCGAGGGGGAGCAGCACGTTCACCCGCCCGTCGTCGGGGACGAGGGCCGCCCAGTCCGCCCCGACCGCGCACGGACGCCCCGCGACGGTCGTCCCGTCGTGGAGGGTGGCGGCCACGGGCGTCGAGGCCCGCACGAGGGCGCCCAGCCGGGCGCGCAGGTCGAGGCGGGAGAAGCGCAGGCGTTCGGACTCGGCATCGAGGGCCGCCCGCTCCGCCTCCCATCCGGAGGCGAGCTGGTCCTCGAGGTCGTCGAACAGTCGCTCCCAGTCCACGGCACGAGCGTAGGGGGCCACGCTCGAGCCGGCCGGAGGTTATCCACAGGCAAGACCCGCCACGGTCGAGGACCGGCGCTTTCATGCCGGGAGATCACAGGCCATGTGCTCTCAGTCATACGCGTTGTCCACATTCCTGGATCGGAGCGGCGGACCGGGCGACGCCGCCGTGCTCTACTGCAGGCATCCGATCCGGGGGGAGTCCGATAAGTCATGTCGCCGTTCGAGGATTTCGCGCCGCAGCCGACGCCGTCCGAGGACCTGCCTGATCCCGTGCCGCTCCTCGAAGGGCTCACGCACGGCGTGCTGGAGGTGCTGGCCGGCGTCCGCGAGGTCGACCAGCTCGCACGCTGGTTCACGGCCGACGCGTATCGGAGCCTGGTGACGCGCGCGGGGCTGTCCGCCCGGGCACGAAGCGCACGCGGCATCGCTCCGGCCCGACCGGTCTACCGGATCGTGTCGACGCACTGCTCGACGCCCGCCGACGGCGTCGTCGAGGCCACGCTCGTCGTGGCCGGACCTGCGCGGACGAGGGCAGTGGCGATCCGGCTCGAAGGCCTGGACCGTCGCTGGCGGGCGACGACTCTCGCCGTGCTGTGAACGCTTCGCAGGGAGCGGCATCTAGGCTGAGACGGTGTCGACTCTCAGTGACCTCGTGCATGCCCAGGGCCGCGTCTACGACGACGACGTCGAGTGGCTCCACCGCCTCGCGGGCGACGGTCAGCTGCTCGCCGACCTCGCCTTCGCCGACATCGTCGTCTGGGTCGTCGCAGCCGACGGGTCCTTCATCGCGGTCGCGCACACCCGTCCGAGCGGGGCGGCGACCCTGTTCTATCGCGACATCGTGGGGGAGCGGGTCCGGCCGCAGTGGCGCACCCAGGTCCAGGAGGCCTTCGACACCGCGCAGATCGTCGACTCCTCCTCTCCGGACTGGTTCGAGGAGACGCCCACCCGGGTCAGGGCGGTCCCGATCGTGCGGATGCGTCCGAAGGAGGGCGAGAAGCCGAGGGTGATCGGCGTTCTCACCCGGCACACGAACCTCGGCGAGGCACGCACGCCGTCGCGGCAGCAGATCACGTTCAACGAATGCGCCGACGACCTCTTCCGCATGATCGCGACGGGCGAGTTCCCCGACCTCGCCGCGCCGACCTCGCCGCGCCGAGGGGCGCCCCGCGCGTCCGACGGGCTCATCCGGATCGACGTGGACGGGATCGTCACGTTCGCGAGCCCGAACGCCCTCTCGGCGTTCAACCGCATGGGCTTCGACGACGAGCTCGAGGGCGAGTCCCTCGTCGAGGTGGCCACCCGCATCCTCCCCGACAA